>Ga0070682_100001957_pt1 | contig 11490 bp, 13 predicted proteins | sample KBSC63LmetaG_FD_64668 | JGI IMG/M metagenome (GOLD analysis project Ga0070682, IMG submission 64668) | Corn rhizosphere microbial communities from Kellogg Biological Station, Michigan, USA - KBS C6-3L metaG | ecosystem: Host-associated > Plants > Roots > Rhizosphere | place: USA: Michigan... | reverse complement strand
CATTCACGTTTAACACAATGACATCGTCAAACTTCTCGTCAACTACCCCGCTCAAGGTCGCAATCATGACAATAAGTATACTACGACCAAGAGTGGAGTCGCTGTAAGGCTAACCTACAACAGGCGAAATTGGTGGAACTGGTGGCTCTGGTACTTCTGGAGCAGCTGGAACTTCAGGCATTGGAGCCGGAGCTGCTGGCACTTCAGGTACTTCTGGAACCGCAGGTGCCTCAGGCATTGGCATAGGCTCTGGGGCTGGTGGCATAACTGGATCTGGGGCGACTGGGTCTGGTGCAGCTGGCATAGGTGGTACAGCTGGATCCGGGGCTGGTGGCATAGCCGGGTCACTTGGTGTTACTGGTGGCATTTTTATTCTCCTATTTTTATTGTGAACTAACACCTTAACCTTATCACGCGATTATCAAGGTTACAAATGTTTTTGCGGTAGATTGCAAAGTGCACTTAACGCATTGTCATAGAGTGCGTAATGGCCGCGGCCAGCGCGTCGGCGCAGTCATCTGGTTTCGGCACATCTTTAAGTCTGAGGATCACGCGTACCATTTCCTGGATCTGTTTCTTTTCGGCTTTGCCGTAACCGGTCAGGGCTTGTTTGATCTGCTGGGGGGTGTATTCAAATATATCGAGGCCGGCTTGTTTGCCAGCCAGCAGCACCACGCCGCGGGCTTGGGCAACTGTCATGGCTGTCGTGACGTTTTGGGCAAAGAAAAGTTTCTCGACAGACATAACTTCCGGCTTGCCCGAAGCGATGATATCCGTTAATTCCTCATAAATGGTCTGTAATCTGACTGCGTCATCTTCCTTGACCGGTGTGCGGATGACGCCAGCGTCAACTAAGGTCGCTTTGCCTTTTTCAACCTCGATAATTCCAAATCCGAGGATGCCGGTGCCCGGATCAATTCCTAAAATTCGCATGCATCACCTTATCATCGAGCTTTAATATCCCAAAAAGTAGCAAAATAAGTCCGGCATAGCTGGCTAGATCAAGTAACATCTTGCTGGCAATTATCGTTTTGCTGGATGTTAATTGTTTATGTGTTATTTCATCCGACTGTTTATCGAGCTTCATCCACACAAAAGGTACGCCGTACTGCACTTCAGTCACCTGTCCACTACAAGGCAACCCACAACCTAGACTACCTTCACCCGTAATTGGAGCTTCGTTGGTAGTGTAATCATGGCGAATCGGTGTGGCCAGACTAGCAATTACTAAAACAAGGCAGAAAAAAATCTGAAAGAGGCGGTGCCGGACGATCCGCTTAAGCATAGCTTCATACTAGCACAGAAGTTAGAGGAGGTTTTCGTCGATGTCGAAGTTGACGTGTGTGGCGCTGACGTCGTCGAGTTCTTCCAGCGCGTCCATCAGCCGCATGATCTTGCCGGCAGTAGCTTCATCAGTAATTTCTATGGTGGTGTTCGGCACATAAGTCAGTTCGGCTTCGGTGATTTCGGCGCCAGCGTCGGCCAACGCATCGCGGACTTTGGCGAGATCTTTTTGATCTGTATAAACTACCGATTCGTCGCCTTCTTCTTGCACATCTTCGGCGCCAGCGTCGAGAGCTTGCAGTAGCAAATCGTCCCCAGTTGCTTTGACGCGGATCACGCCTTTGCGGTCAAATTGGAATGCGACGGCGCCCTTTTCGGCGATATTACCGCCGTGTTTGGCGAAAGCCGTGCGCACTTCGGGATAGGTTCTGTTGATATTGTCGGTAGCGCACTCGGCGAGGATAGCTACACCGCCCGGTCCATAACCTTCGTACAAAATTTCCTGCAACTGTGCGGCGTCTTTGTCTTTGACGCGGTCGATGGAGCGCTGGATGTTGGCAGCTGGCATATTGGCGGCTTTGGCTTTGTCTATAGCTAGACGCAAATTGAAGTTTGTGTCCGGGTCAGTTCCAGCGCGAGCGGCTATGGCAATGGCGTTACCAAGTTTGGTGAAAACAGCACTGCGCGCAGCGTCTTTGGCGCCTTTTTCGCGTTTAATTGTCGACCATTTGGAGTGTCCTGACATCCATTTCTCCCTGAATATTTGCCTGATTCTTATCTGTTATTTTAGCAGCTTTGGCTCGATTTGTCAGCACCAATGTCAATATTGGAACCAAGGCATAAAGTGTGATCATTTGGGCTGAGCTTAAGCCAATCTTCTGCTGGAAAACGCCCGGAATGTTGGCCAGCAACTTGGCTGTATCGAGCATATACGTCAACAGCACATTGGCCGGCCAGGCTAGCCATCCGGCGATCGGCATCAGCCAAGTTCCGGCAATTCCAGCAATGAAACTCAGCAACATCGCCAGCGGGATTAGGGCCACGACCAACACATTTGCCGGTAAACCGATCAACGATATCTGTCCAAAGACATAAACCACGATCGGCACTGTCATCATCTCGGCACAGATACTTTCCAGAGCCACGCCAGCCAAAATTGACTTCTGCCAAGCGTGCCGGAAGCGTGATGCGACTAGCGGCGCGATCACCAGCACACCGTAAAAGGCGAGAAAACTAAGGTACCAACTGACATCCGACCAAATGTAGAAAGGATTTGCGTAGGCCGTGACCGCAGCGGCAATCAATATGAGATTGATAGGCCGGAAGCTTCGGCCATAATACCCTGCCCAAATGCTGAGACCGCTGACGATGGCCGCGCGGACAATTGACGCGCTAGAACCAGTGATTAGCAAAAATACGGCGATCAATCCTAATGAAAGCAGTGTGCTGATGCGTTTGCTGTGTTTGCCCATCAGGCGCCGGGCAGCATGTAGCATGATTGTTAGATTGTAGCCAGACACGGCGATGATGTGCGTCAGACCTACAGCCAGCAAATTTTGCTTCACGTCAGCCGGCAGAGTCGAGCGCTGACCTACCAGCAAACCCATAGCAAACGAAGCATTTGGCTCTGGCAGCGACGTTTGCATTCCAGCTGCAAATTTGCGTCGAATGTCTGCTATGAAGCTGGGATGATGAGCGATTAAACTCAGCTGTGTGTAGCTCATAAAGCCTTGATATTGCCCAGTTCCCATTCGCAGCTTTCCGGTAATTTCAACTTCGTCGCCCTGGAAAACCGCGTTGAGTCCAAACCCACTGACGTAAATTGTGCCAGCCAGTTTTTGGCCGCCAGCAAGCCTAGCTCCTTGTGCCGTAAAAGCAATCTGGCTGTTCGTGCCATAAACGCCATCAGCCGTTGCTGTGCCGATCAATGTTAGCTTTTGATCGCTCAGATTTTGATAATCATCTAGGTGTTGCCGGTAGATGTTGCCCCGGTGCAGGCCAAGCAAAACACCGAAGACAACCAACACAACCAATCCAAGCAGTCGCCTTTTCCAGATCAAAAATACACTAGAGGCAACGAAGACTGCAATCTCCAGGATACTAGCTCTCAGGCCGGCGTGCGCCGCACCAATGCCCGCCAGGACGGCGACGCAAAACGCCAGCTGCATGTCGACACGACGAAACTTGTGATCTCGCAGCCACTTCATGCGCTAGCATACTAGCAATTCAGGGCACTATTAGTGCGAAAATTAAGATTGATTTAAGGTGTTATATGATTGACTTTTTGGCCGAAAAATAGATAATGTAAGGAGTTAATTTGGCTCCCGCGCCATAAATGCGGGCCTATAGCTCAGTTGGTAGAGCAGAGGCCTTTTAAGCCTCGTGTCCCGGGTTCGAGCCCCGGTGGGCCCTCCAAAAACACTCCCGAGCCGGGAGTTTTTTATTTTAACCCTTATGTTTTTTGCCGCGTTTGCCTTCGTCATGGCCGGTCTTGGGTCGTTGCAACCAGAGAACTAGTAGACAGACTAGGGCACTGCCACCGACTATGAGATCTTGAGCTTTTTGCGCTTGACTCCACAAGTTGCTGGCCACAATGTTGTGCGCCAATCCTGGTGGCAAAAGTGGTACGACAAGCAAGCCACCGAGCAAGCCAACACCGGCGGCTGGCAAGACATTCAGTAATAATCGTGTGTGGCCGCGAACTGTACGGATCATGAAAATAGTCGTCAGCACGACTGGCAGTAACAGCAAAATTAGCTTGAGGTTATTGTTGCCGTTGGCAAATCCAGTATGCGCATTGGAAGATGAAAGTAAACCAATGAAGTCATTCGCGTCGCTAGCCACAAATTGCACCAAAACGTCGCCCAAGCAAAGGCTAAGGAAAACCAGCGTCGCATTGACACGCAATCCGAGGAGCAGAACGACTGGCAAGATGACTATTAGAGCCAGCGTGATTTCAGGAGACATAAGCTCATCTTAGCATAAGAAGTACAGTCTGTATGATTTTAGGAGAGATCCTTCGACTACGCTCAGGATGGGAGCTTAAGCTCCCACTTTGTCTTTGCGGCGGCTGGCTTTGGTGATCTGTTCGACGTATTCGATAATTTTGCCGGAGACGTTTTTCTCTGTGACTTTTTCGATGCCAAAGCCTGGGCTGGAGTTTACTTCGAGTACCAATGGGCCGCGTTCACTGCGCATCATGTCGACGCCACAGACTTGCAGGCCCATCGCTTTGGCAGCCTTGACGGCAGTTTTGCGTTCTTCTTCGGTCAGTTTGACCCGGGCGCCTTGGCCGCCTTGGTGCAAGTTAGATCGGAAATCATCGTCTAGACTTTGGCGCTGCATGCTGGCGACAACTTTGCCATTTACAACAAATGCACGGATGTCGGTACCGGCGCTTTCGGCCACATATTCCTGAACTATAAAGCTCACACCTTCAACGTAAAAGGCTTGCATTACGGCTTTAGCGGCTTTGCGGTTTTCGGCCAACACCACACCGTTGCCGTGCGTACCACGGGCAACTTTGATGATCACCGGTGCGCCACCTACTTGATCCAAAACGTCGTCCAAGTCGGCGGTTTCGCGGGCAAAGACAGTCTTTGGAACGCCGACACCAGCTTTGGCTAACAACTGAGTGCTGCGGAGTTTGTCACGCGAACGCACAATGGCAATGGAAGTAGTAGTCGTAAAAATATTCTGCATCTCGAACTGGCGGACGATGGACGCACCATAACCCGTTAAGTTGGAAGCAATGCGTGGAATGATAACGTCGATGTCGTGCAGCGAATCACCTTCATAACGCACAACTGGCTTGTTGCTCTCAAGCGTCACGTAACATTTTGCGTAATTGATAACGCGCACTTGGTGGCCGCGGGCTTCGGCTTCTTCGCGCAAACGGCGAGTCGAATAGTTGCCTGGACCCTTGGACAGAATGGCGATCTTCAGTCCATCTTTTTTGCTCTTCCGCTGGAGCTTCAGCAAATCTCGTTCCAGGGCGGCCGCTTTTTCATCTTCTTCGTGCTGCAGAGGTTCACCGCCGCGCACATCCACCAGGAATTTACCGTGCAACAACCGGCGGCCGATCAGCAATGGATAGGTCTTGCTGGAGCGGTTAGACAAAGTAAAGGTGGCGCGGATGGTGCGGTCTTTGACTTTTATGCGAAGCTTAACTTTATAACGTAGCTCTTTGTGTCCAAACGAGTTGGCCACGCGCGTCAGCGTATAGTCGGGTTTCGTAAAGCGCTGAACTTTGCCAGTGTAATAATGACTTTCCGGTCCAAACAGCACAAAGTACAGACCATCTTCTTTTTCCTCGATATTACTGGCCCAAATGGAGCTTGAGTCTGCACCAGTATCTATCTTGGCGGCTACGGATTCTATATCAAAATCCAGCAAGTTTACCTTTTCGGCGCGGCCAATAGTTTGCAATGGCTTTTTCACGCTCATGATTATACTAGCTCCGCCTGGAAGGACTTTGTAAGAAAATCAAGCGACCGCTGAATATCGTCGTTCACTATGTGCACCACCACATCGCCCGGTTTGGCCAGTTTCGCAGCTTCGGCAATAGCTTCGTCTTCGCGCAAGATTCTGGTCACTACTTCCTCGCCGCGCTTCTCGATTAGCGCATCGCTAAAGAGTTTGGAAATCTTGCCAACCTCTTGGGTGAATTCACGTTGTCCGGTACGAAAACGTGAGCTCGGCTGGCGCCAGTGGCCATCGATCTTGTCATAGATCACAAACTGGTCGTAGTCATCAGCGATGAAATGCGCTGTTTCGCGGATCAAACTTTCCGTGCGGTCCCACGTTAGACGCAAAACACCAATAACCTGGTTGTCAGGGCTGGCAGTCAATTCGTGCGCCAGTTGGGCGATAGTTTTTAGAGATTGCTTTTCGTGTGCATAGTCGCCCAGCACCGTGACGCCGGCTGTGTTTTTCATAAGTACCAATCGTCCGCCCGACGGATCGAGCTTGGATTCTAGCAAAGCCTTTTTAACCTTTTCGGGCAGGCTCATTTCGCAGTAAGCCAGTAAGGCCGCAGTTATAGCTAGCAGGTTGTAAAGCGAAGGTTCGTAAGCTGCCTGGAATGTCCAATTAACGTCTTTGGCATCAAATAATACTTGGGTCTCTTTGCCTTTGTGCAGCACAACATTTTGTTGGTCATCCAGGGTCAGTGCATTGCCGCCAGCGGCCAGATGTTTTTCTAGGTCGAAGTGCTGGAAGTTCAGGCCAAATGGCAAAAGATTTACAGTGTCTTTGCATTCGTGTAGCAATGAAGTCACGATGTCATCATCGGCATTAAACACGGCTGTGCCGTTTTGATTGATTCTGGAGAAAACAAAGCGCTTGCTTTGGCCAATATCGGCTCGGGTTTGCAAGTCTGCGCGCGAACCAAGGTGGTCTTCAAATACGTTGGTAAAGATGCCGATGTCGTGGCCGTAATATCCGAGTCCACTCAGCGTGCCGCAGCCAAGCGAGGCTTCCAGCACGGCTACACCAGGAATTTCGCCGTGATGCTTGCCATCCAGATCTTTGCCATCATTCATAAGATACAAAAAGCGGCCTGGCGCGACCGTAGGCACGACATCCCAAATACGCTGCGAATCAGACTTTGATAACTTTAGTTCGCCGTTCAGATAAACACCGGCTGTGTCTACCTTTAACACCTCTGGTTCCAAGACAGCCAAAACCTGTGCCAGCACGGCGCTGACAGTAGTTTTACCTTTGGTACCGGTGATACAGATTTTCTTCAATGCAGTGCCTTAACTTGTGCATATTATAGCACAAACTCTCTTATTCTGCAATACTTTTCATCTAGTGGCCGGCTTTGCCGACACGGGTATAGGCCAAATAAATTAGCGCCACCACAATAACAAGAATGGTGATCAGCATCGGAATAAATCCGGCTTGGTTTAAAGAACGGCGCTTCATCTTTTCTCTATTATCGACAGAGTGCAGCCGAAGTCAAGCCGCTAATGGTTTACCAGAGTTTATGCTTGCCGCCGCCAGTTTGAAACTTCTTCAGCAACTCTTGCTGTTCCTTGGAAAGTTTCGTCGGCGTGTCGACGATAATTGTCACGATGTGGGCGCCACGGCTGGATCCGCGCAAATGCGGCACGCCGTGACTCGAGAGTTTGAAGTCAGACCCGCTCTGTGTGCCGGCTGGAACTTTCATAGTGACTGGACCATCGACCGTGTCGACTTCGATCTCTGTGCCAAGTGATGCTTCGACCATGCCGACGTGTTCTTCGCTGAGGATAAGGTCACCTTCACGCGTGAATTTTTTGTGTGGTTTGACGTGGACATTAACATACAAGTCGCCTTTTGGCCCATTGGCTATAGCTTCGCCGTGCTCACGTAGTCTAATTGTCGCACCGTCATCGATGCCTGCTGGTATTTTGAGGGCAATCTTCTGCCGCTTTGCCTGTGTGCCTTTGCCATGGCAAACGGTGCAGACTTTCTCCGGAATTTTGCCGCTGCCTTTACACTTCGGACAGATGGCGGCTTGCTGGATGTTGCCAAAAATCGTGCGTGTAACGGAGACGACTTGTCCGGTGCCATTACATTGATCGCAGTTCATGAGCACATGTCCTGGCTCGACGGTCGTACCTTTGCAGTGCTCGCAAGTGTCGTCTAGATTTAGACTGAGTTCGACTTCTGTGCCAAACACGGCTTTATCAAAACTCACTTCTACTTCGGCTTCAACGTCGCGGCCGCGGGCTTGGCGCTGCTGCCCGCCAGGCTGGCCGCCGCCGAAAAAGCTGCTGAAAATGTCGCCCAGTCCCAGGTCGCCAAAGTCAAAGTTGATGTTCTGGCCGCCAAAGCCTCCCCCAAACGGGTTGCTGCCTGCCCCGCCGACGCCGGCGTGACCGAACTGATCGTAGCGCTGTTTTTTGGCTGGATCTTTCAGGACTTCGTAGGCTTCGTTGATCTCTTTGAACTTGGTTTCATCACCGCCGCGGTCTGGGTGGTGTTCGATGGCGGCTTTGCGAAAAGCTTTTTTGATCTCGTCGGCAGAAGCGTCCTTGCCAACACCTAGTAATTCGTAATAATCGCGTTTCTCAGCCATATCCCCTCTATTTTAAACTAAGTTAATCAGTCAATGTCTTCAATCGGAAACCACTCAGGGCCTTCCTGCTTGTCGCGATATTCCAAGATACGCTTGGCCAAAGTGAAGTCATAGTCACAAAGCTGATAGTCTCTGCAGAGATCTTTTCTTGTTTCTTGAAAGTGATCATAAGTAATGGGGTTTGTTGTGTGGCCGTTTTGGTCCGCCCAAAAATAGTGACTGAATTCTAGATCTTCGGCAGCCAAAATTATCTTGGAGGCATGGCAACCCGCAATGTACATTTCTCTGTCTGGCATACCAGTCTCGGGATCACACCATGTCAGAGGATCACTAATCAGATCTACAAATTGTTCAGTAGTTGTTTGCAAAGCTTAGTCCTGAGCCGCCATTTCCATAGCTTGTTTAGGGCTAATAGGAGTTAGGTACTTTGCTCGTTCCTTTTGCGCCTTACCCAACAAAACACCTATACCCATCCGGACAGCCTGACGACGTGTATATACTTCGTGGGTCATGTCTTTGCCTTTTTCATAAGCGGTGCCGAAATGTTTATGAAGTTCTTCGAACCAATCATCTTCTGTCATGGGCAATGTAACTTTGCTTCCGTCATCCTGTTCAATCTCGCGCTCCCACCGGCCAATCTCATGACCAGGAATATCCGCAAGGACTAAAGCCCGCGTGACTTCTTGAGCGTACTTATTTACGACGACCTCCGCAAAGGGCGCAACTTGGTTTTCTCCCAAAGGAGGAAACGCCGGACCACCTGGAATTGAAATTAAATCACCTGCCATATTCAATATATTATATCATCTTTTCTAACTCTAGCCAAGTAGCATTTGTCTTTGCTTTTCCTCTACGTTTCATCTCTTCCTATCAGACGCAAGCCCGTAGATAGTATTGCCGTATTGACACGATCTATGTCTGCCGGGATAACTGAACGAACTTCGAAATCTTTTGCTCCAAAGTCCCCGGCACTCACCATGACTTTATCGTCCGGAGCGACGCTGACATGGATGCTCTTTTGAGGATCTTCAAAATCAGTAACCAGAATGTCGCTTGTTTGCCACTCGCCGAATAGCAGCTTGCCTGCCTGATGGGCTAATCGATTCTTGGCGTAAGCCCTGTTCTTAGACATGGCGAGCAAAAACATACCATCAGGTTGGATGTGCTTAAAGCCTTGGGCGGACTGGACAATGAACAAGCCCTTCCGAACAATTACTTCCGGAATGTCTTTAACAAAGTGATGGACCGTATCGCGAACTTCCGCTGCCGACAGGTCCTGCAGTAACATTATTTTTCCTTGTCGTCAGAATCTACGACTTCGCCTTCTATAGGCTCGTCTTTGTCGGACTTCTTGCCCTTTTTGCCTTTGGATTCTTTTTTGTCATCGGAATCTGAGTCATCGGCAGGAGTTTCAGCTTCAGCTTGCTCGTACATCTTGGCGCCGATTGGCATCATCTTGTCGTTCAATTCCGAAGCGGCTTTTTCCAAAGTCTCTTTGTCTGCCTTTTCATCAGCGACAACTTTTTTGGCCGCCTCAGTGGCTTCATCCAAAGTTTTCTTGTCTTCGTCAGACAGCTTGTCGCCGTTGTCTTTCTGGAGCTTTTCGGCTTGGTAAACAGCGCTGTCTAGTAAGTTGCGAGCTTCGACGGCTTCTTTGCGAGCCTTGTCTTCGTCGGCGTGGGCTTCGGCTTCTTTGGCCATTTTCTCCACTTCGGTTTTGTCGAGACTGCCAGAGCCTGAAATTGTAATGTTCTGTTCTTTGCCAGTGCCTTTGTCTTTGGCGGTGACATTCAGGATACCGTTGGCGTCGATGTTGAATGTAACTTCAATCTGCGGAATGCCACGCGGAGCTGGCGGAATGCCATCGAGTGTAAAGCGGCCGAGTGACTTGTTGCCGTCGATCATTTCGCGTTCGCCTTGGGCAACGTGGACTTCAACTTGTGGCTGGTTGTCTGCTGCAGTGCTGAAAACTTCGGACTTGCTGGTAGGAATGGTGGTGTTGCGGTCGATGAGCTTGGTCATGACGCCGCCCATAGTCTCGATGCCGAGGCTCAGCGGAGTCACGTCGAGCAGCAAAACGTCTTTGACGTCGCCTTGCAGCACGCCGCCTTGGATGGCAGCGCCAACGGCTACGACTTCGTCAGGGTTGACGCCCTTCATTGGCTCTTTGCCGAAGATCTTCTGAACCTTTTCCTGGACGGCTGGCATGCGGGTCATACCACCAACCAAGACAACGGCGTCGATGTCGCTGGCTTTGAGGCCGGCGTCTTTGAGTGCCTTTTCACATGGAGTAGCGGTCTTGTCGATGAGTTCTGCAACTAGGCTTTCGAGTTTGGCGCGGGTCAGTTTGTGCTCGAAGTGCTTTGGACCGTCGGCGTCAGCTGTCAGGAATGGCAAATTAACGTCAACTTCCTGGGCAGTAGACAGTTCGATCTTGGCCTTTTCGGCTTCGTCGCGCAGGCGCTGCATAGCGGCGTTATCGCCAGTAATGTCGATGCCGTGTTCTTTTTTGAACTCGTCGGCGAAGTAGTTGATGATGACGCGGTCGAAGTCAGCACCACCGAGGTGCGTGTCACCGTTGGTAGATTTAACTTCGAACACGCCGTCGCCGAGTTCTAGGATGGAAACATCGAAAGTACCACCACCGAGGTCGTAGACGGCGATCTTCTCGTCTTTCTTCTCGCCCTTGTCCAGGCCGTAGGCTAAAGCGGCGGCAGTTGGTTCGTTGATGATGCGCTTTACTTCCAGGCCAGCGATCTTGCCGGCGTCTTTGGTGGCGTGGCGCTGAGAGTCGTCGAAGTAAGCAGGCACGGTGATGACGGCTTCAGTAACTTTATCGCCCAGGAAGGCTTCGGCGTCAGCCTTCAATTTGCCGAGGATCATGGCGCTGATCTCTTCCGGGCTGTAGTCTTTGTCGCCCATCTTTACCTTCACGCCGTTGCCGGATTTAACAATTTCATAACCCATCAACTTCAGGTCGCGCTGGACTTCTTTGTCGTTAAAGTTACGGCCAATGAGGCGCTTTACTTCATAAATAGTGTTCTTGGGATTGGTCACTTGCTGGCGGCGAGCCACCTGACCAACTAGACGTTCGCCGTTCTTGTTGACTGCGACGACGGATGGAGTCGTGCGGTTACCCT
>Ga0070682_100001956_pt1 | contig 11490 bp, 11 predicted proteins | sample KBSC63LmetaG_FD_64668 | JGI IMG/M metagenome (GOLD analysis project Ga0070682, IMG submission 64668) | Corn rhizosphere microbial communities from Kellogg Biological Station, Michigan, USA - KBS C6-3L metaG | ecosystem: Host-associated > Plants > Roots > Rhizosphere | place: USA: Michigan... | reverse complement strand
CCTCGCCGACGACCCGCACGGGATCTACGACTGCACCCACTGCTTCAGCTGCATCGACGCCTGCCCGAAGGGCGTGGCGCCGATGGACCAGATCATGCGCCTGCGCCGCAAAGCCGGCGAGGAGGGGATCGAAGACCCCAACAGCGGCCACGCCCACGAGCTTGCCTTCGTCAAGATCATCGAGAAGAAGGGGACGCTGGACGAGGCGATGCTGGTGCAGGAGTCCTACGCGCCGGGGATCAAAGGCAAGCTGAAACCGAGCAAGCGCGGGCTGACCGAGACGATCAAATCGCTGCCGACGATCCTGCGGGCGCTGAAAGTGCGCAAGGTCGGGCCGAAAAAGGCGATCCCGGGAACGCACCACAAGCTCCCGGGCGGCGCGATGGACGACGTCAAGGCGATCTACGCCCACGCCGAGGAGCACAGCGAGGAACTGAACCTGTACATCCGGGGCGAGGAGGGCGAGGACGCTCAGCCTGACGGCGCCGCCGCCGAGGAGGTCCCCAATGGCTGAGAACATCAAAGTCGCCTACTGGCCCGGCTGCGTCTCGCGCGGCTTCACGCCCGAGCTGCACGGCTCGATGGCCCTGGTCGCCCAGAAGCTCGGATGGGAGCTGGTCGAACTCGACCGCGCCAACTGCTGCGGCGCCGGCGTCATCGCCGAGCACAACCAGGAGCTCGCCGACACCCTCAACGCCCGCACCTTCGCCCTCGCCCAGCAGACCGGCCTGGCGATGATGAACATCTGCTCGACCTGCCAGGGCGCGCAATCGGAGTGCCAGCAGCGCCTCGACGCCGACTCGGCCTACCGCGCCCACATCAACGAAACCCTCTCCGGCCAGGGCCTCTCCTACGAGAAGGGCAAGGACGGCTTCACCAACAAAAACTTCCTCTGGCTGCTGGTCGAGGACTACGGGCTCGACCGCCTCAAGGAGCAGGTCCAGCGCCCGCTCAGCGGCCTGCGGGTCGGCCCCTTCTACGGCTGCTACATCGTGCGGCCGAAGGACCGGCTCGGCTACGGCGACTACCCCGACCGCGACATCTACCTGGAGAAGGTGATCGAGGCGCTCGGCGGCGAGGTCGTCGAGTACGACGGAGCGCGCAAGTGCTGCGGCTTCCCGGTGGTGACGATGAACCGCGACACCTCGCTGCGACAGTCCGGCACCCACGTCGGCGACGCGATCGACGCCGGCGCCGACTGCCTGGTCACCCCCTGCCCGCTCTGCCACCTCAACCTGGACATGCAGCAGCCGGAGGCGGCCAAGGTCGTCAACCGCGACCTCGGCCTCGCCGTCCTCCACCTCCCCCAGCTCGTCGGCCTCGCCCTCGGCGCCGAGCCGAAGGAACTGGGCATGAACCGCCACGTCGCCTCGACCGGCTGGGTCCAGGACCGCCTCGCCGGCGTCGCCGCTTAGTCAGAAGAACCGATGGGCAGTTGAGCACCCTATGCGGTGCTCAATCGACCACTGGTGAGGTCAGTCCGACGCGGCGGGCAAGCCACTGGGCGCCGACGGTGTCGGTGAGGCCGTGAGCGACGATCGAGGCGATGATCGTGATCGCGGCGGTGTCGAAGATCAGCTCGCCGTGGCCGACGTTCGACTTCAAGACAAAGAGGGCGAAGAGCATCGAGGCGACGCCCTTGGGGCCGAACCAGGCCATGAAGTGCTTCTCCGACTTCGGGATCCCGGTGCGGATGAAGGACAGCATCACTGCCACGGGGCGGGCGAGGAGGAGCGCGAAGAGGACGAAGAGGACCAGCGGCGGCACGCTGTGGTGGAACCCGGTCGCGTAGATCAGGCCGCCGAAGACGAAGAAGGTGAGAACCTGGAGGATCGCGCTGCTGTTCTCGGCGAACTCGACGAAGCCGTCGGGAACCTCACGCTCGCTCGCCCCCATCGCGATCCCGCAGACGAAGGCGGCGATCAGCCCGTTGCCGATCGTGACTTCGGCGAGGCCGAAGGCGGCGAGCCCGAAGCCGACGGCGTAGATCCCCTCATAGCGAGGAGTGATGCCGCCGCCGGGGAGGTTGAAGTGGAGACGGCCGGCGGCGACGCCGAGGGCGGCTCCGATCGCGGCTCCCACGACAGCCTCGCCGGCGAGCTTCGCCGCTTCGGTCCCGGCGTCCCCGCCCGGCGTCGCGAGGACGAGGAAGAAGAGGACGAAGGGCAGCGCTAGGCCGTCGTTGAGGCCGGACTCGAGGTTGAGCGTGTGGCGGACCTTGCTCGGGACGAGCTTCGAGGTCACCACCGCCGAGGTGACGACCGGGTCGGTCGGCGAGAGCACCGCAGCCAGCAGGAACGCCTGCGCCCAGGTCAGGTCCGGGAACAGCCCCTTCGCCGCCAGGGCGAGCAGCCCCATCGTGATCGGCATCGCGATCACCAGCGCCCGCGCCACCGGCCCCCAGTGCTTCCGCAGCAGCTCGCGCTCGACGAACATCCCGTCGCTGAACAGGGTCAGGATCAGCGCCAGCTCGACCAGCTGGACCACCGTCTCGTCGGTGGCGTCGACGTGGACGACGCCCGCAAGGGCAAGCCCGAAGCCAAAGGCGACGGAGAGAACCGACGCCGAGAGCACGGTGCCCTTGATCACCCCCGAGAGGGCGGCGACGAGCGCGAGCAGGCCGCCGAACAGCAGCACCCCGCCGCCGAAGCTGATGTCCACCGACTAGACCCGGGTGCCGACCAGGCCGCGCTCGACCAGGAGCTCGGCGAGCTGGACGGCGTTGGTGGCGGCGCCCTTGCGCAGGTTGTCGGCGACGATCCAGAGGTCGAGGGCGCGGTCGTTGCCGGCGTCGCGGCGGATGCGGCCGACGTAGACGTCGTCCTTGCCGGCGGCGTCGACCGCCATCGGGTAGCGGCCGGCGGCGGGGTCGTCGACGACGGTCACGCCCGGAGCGGCTGCGAGCAGCTCGCGCGCCCGCTCGGGATCGAGCGGTTCGCGGGTTTCGACGTTGACCGCCTCGGAATGGCCGGTCACCACCGGCACCCGGATGCAGGTGGCGCTGACCTTGATCGCGGGATCGCCGAGGATCTTGCGGGTCTCGTTGATCAGCTTGCGCTCCTCGTCGGTGTGGTCGTCGCCGTCGGCGAAGCTGCCCGCCTGGGCGAGGACGTTGAACGCGATCTGGTGCGGGTAGATCTTCGGCTCGGGCGGCTCTTCGCCGTGGAGCACGGCGTGCGCCTGCGACTGCAACTCGTCGATCGCCGCCTTACCGGTGCCGGAAACTGCCTGGTAGGTGGAGATCACCAGCCGCTCGATCCCCGCCGCGTCATACAGCGGTTTGAGGGCGACGACCATCTGCATCGTCGAGCAGTTGGGGTTGGCGATGATCCCGTTGTGGCCGCTCAGAGCGTCCGGGTTCACCTCGGAGACGACCAGCGGCACGTCGTCGTGCATGCGCCAATAGCTGGTGTTGTCGACCACCGTCGCCCCCGCCGCGACGATCTTCGGCGTCCACTCGGCGCTGACCGAGCCGCCCGCCGAGGAGAGGACCAGGTCGAGGCCCTGGATCGACTCCTCGCCGACTGCCTGCACGGTCAGGGCTTCGCCCCGCCACTCGATCACCTTGCCGGCCGAGCGCTCGGAGGCCAGCGGCCTCAGCTCGGCGATCGGGAAATCGCGGTCGGCCAGCAGCTCGAGGATCGTCGTCCCGACGAGCCCCGTCGCGCCCAATACCCCGACTCTGTATCCGTCGCCGGCCATGCGTTCGAGTATGACTAGCCGGCGACCGTCGGCCGGTGGTCCGGGCCGGTCGGGTCCTCGGGCTGGATCGCGTCCTCGCCGAGCTCGAACTCCTTGTGGAGGACGTTGACGGCGTCCTTGACGCGGTCGGCGGAGATGACGCATGAGATTTTGATCGGGGAGGTGGAGATCATCTCGATGTTGATCCCTTCCTCGCCGAGGACGCGGAAGACTTTGGCGGCGACGCCGGGGTGCGAGCGCATGCCGGCGCCGACGATCGAGACCTTGCCGATCCGCTCGTCGGTGAGGACTTCGAGCGAGACGTCGCCGAGGGCGGCGATCGTGTCCTTCGCGGTCGTCAGGTCGGAGCGGTCGACGGTGAAGGAGAGGTCGGCGAGCTGCTCGTCGCCCACCGGCTCGTTCTGGATGATCACGTCGACGTTGACGTTGGCGTCGGCGAGGGCACCGAAGATGCGGCCGGCGACGCCGGGCTCGTCGCGCAGCCCGTGCAGGGTGACGCGGGCCTCGGAGTCCGAGTGGGTGACAGCGGTGACGAAGGGGTTCTCCATGGTTTCTTCCGTCTCTTCCTCTGAGACGACGAGGGTACCGGGACCGTCCTCGAAGCTGCTGCGGCAGTGGATCCGCACGCCGTGGTTGCGCGCGTACTCGACCGAGCGCAGCTGCAGCACCCCCGCGCCGGAAGCCGACATCTCGAGCATCTCCTCGAAGGAGACGCGGTCGAGCTTGTGGGCGCTGGGGACGATCCGCGGATCGGCGCTGTAGACGCCGGAGACGTCGGTGTATATCTCGCAGACGCTGGCACGCAGGGCGGCCGCCAGGGCGACCGCGGTGGTGTCGGAGCCGCCGCGGCCGAGCGTGGTGACGTCGCGACTCTCGGTCGAGACCCCCTGGAAGCCGGCGACGAGGACGATCCGGTCCTCTTCAAGCGCGGCGCTGATGCGGTCGGCGCGGACGTCGATGATCCGCGCCTTGGTGTGGGAGGAGTCGGTGACGATCCCCGCCTGCGAGCCGGTCAGCGAGATCGCCTCGTGGCCCATGTCGTGGATCGCCATCGCGCAGAGCGCGCAGGAGATCCGCTCCCCGGTCGAGAGCAGCATGTCCATCTCGCGGGCAACCGGGCGGGCGGAGATCTCTTGTGCCTGCTCGACCAGTTCGTCGGTCGTCTTGCCGCGGGCGGAGAGGACGGCGACGACCCGGTTCCCCGCCTCGCGCGCGGCGACGATGCGACCGGCGGCGCGCTTGATCTGCTCCGCGCCGGCGACCGAGGTGCCGCCGAACTTCATCACGACGATGTCTGATCCGTCCCGGCTCATCGAACTCTGAGGATAGTCGGCACTGCGCTGCACCCTCCAGCCGATTCTCGACACACCCCGCTGTGTCGAGAATCGGTTGCGCTTCGGCCTACTCGGCCGCCCCGCCGAGGTTGCCGAGCATCGCCTGTTCGGCCATCCGGATCAGGCCGAGGCCGCTGTGCGGGCGCATGTCGCTGCTGCGCACGCGCACGTGCGAGCCGTGCGGCCCGACGACCTCGACGATCGTGCAGACGTCGCCGATCTCGCAGTCCTCGCCGTAGTCGTTCTCGATCGCCTCCATCTGTTCGGCCACCACCCGGCCGACCTTGCTCTGATCCAGCGACATTGCAGCTCCTTCCCCTGATCCGTGTGGACTGGTTCTCCTTGAACGCGAGCGTTGACCATAGGCCAATTGCGAACCGCACTTGCAGATATATCGATTTGATATATATTCCCGATACATGGAGCACCTGAGTCCGACTGCCTACGTGATCCTCGGGTTCGTCCGCAACGAACCCCGCTCTGGCTACGAGATCAAAGCCCTGGTCGACAACTCGACCCGCTTCTTCTGGGCCGCCAGCTACGGCCAGATCTACCCGGAGCTGAAACGACTCGCCGAGATCGGGCTGATCGTCGGCTCCGACTCCCCCACCGGCGGACGGCGGCGCACGGTCTACGAGATCACCGCCGACGGCGAGGAGGAGCTGCGGGCGTGGCTGCGCCAGCCGCCGCAGGCGCTCGAGATGCGCGACGAAGGGCTGCTGAAACTGTTCTTCGCCAACGCGCTGCCGCGTGGCGAGGCGGTGGCGATCGTGCGGGCGATGCGCGCCCAACGGCTCGAAGTAAACGCCCAGCTGCGCTCGATCGAGGCGCTGAAAGGCGAGATCGAGGATCCCTTCCCGATGATCGTGCTGCGGGGAGGGATCGAGTTCACCCAATGGTTCGCCGACTGGTGCGAGCGGATGGAGGAGGAAATCCTCGCCGCCGCGCCCGAGGAAAGGAGCGCCTGATGTTCGACTCCCTGGCCCGTTTCGCCAACGGCAATGCCCGCCGGATCGGCCTCTTCGCGATCGGGTTCTTCCTGCTCGCCGGCGCGGTCGGCGGCGGCGTGGCAAGCCGCCTCGACCCCTACGGCGCCGAAGACCCGGCGACCGAGACGGTGAAGGCGATGGACCGGCTCGAGCAAGCCGGGCTGCGGGTGCCGGCGGTGATCGTCGTCGTGAAGGACGCGCCGGTCGCCTCCCCCGCCACCCGCCGCCGGGTCGAGGGGCTGGAGAACGAACTGCGCGAACGCTCCGACGTGGCCTCGGTAAACGGTTACTACGACACCCACGCCCCCGCCTTCGTCTCCCGCGACGGCGACTCGACCTACTTCAGCGTCGCCCTGAAGTCGACTGGGGACAAGGCCGCCCAGGACGCGGGCGCCAACATCGCCGATCAGCTCTCGGCGGACAAGGGCGTGCTCGTCGGCGGCCCGGCGGTCGCCCAGGAGCAGGTCAACAAGCAGGTCGAGGAAGACCTGAAAAAGGCCGAGATGCTCGCCTTCCCGCTGCTCTTCCTGCTCTCGCTGCTCTTCTTCCGCAGCCTCGTCGCCTCGGTGCTGCCGCTGATGATCGGCGGCCTGGCGATCGTCGGCACCTTCCTCATCCTCCGCGTCGCCAGCGAATTCGCCTCGATCTCGATCTTCGCCCTCAACCTGACGACGGCGCTCGGCCTCGGGCTGGCGATCGACTACAGCCTCTTCATCGTCTCCCGCTACCGCGAGGAGATCGCCAAGGACGGGCCGGGGCTGGCGGCGATGCGGCGCGTGCTCGCGACCTCCGGGCGGACCGTCTTCTTCTCCTCGCTGACGGTGGCGGCGGCGCTCGCCTCACTGCTGGTCTTCCCGCAGCGCTTCCTCTACTCGATGGGCCTCGGCGGCGCGCTGGTGGCGCTGTTCGCGGCGACGATCTCGCTGACCGTGCTGCCGGCGGTGCTGACCCTGCTGGGGACGAAGGTGAACGCGGGGGCGCCGAAGTTCCTGCAGCGGCGGGCCGAGGCGGACGCCCGACCGGCGCACGCGGGCTTCTGGTACCGGCTCTCCCGCTTCGTGATGCGGCGGCCGGTCCCGGTGGCGACCCTGAGCGCCGCCTTCCTGATCCTGCTCGGCCTCCCCTTCTTCGGGATCAAGTTCAACACCGTCGATCCGACCGTGCTGCCGACCTCAGCCAGCGCGCGGCAGGCCTACGACGTCGTCAGCGAAGAATTTCCGCCCTACCACGAGACCCCGATCTGGATCGACCTCGAAGGCGGCGGGCCGAAGGCGGGTGCGCAGTTCGCCGCCGAGGTTCGCAAGGTCGACGGCGTCGCCGAAGTGCTGCCGTCGCAGCGGCTCTCCTCCGGCGTCACCGCGATCCAGGCGATCTCCGCCAACCCCTTCGCCTCGCAAGCGAGCAAGGACACGGTGCGGGCGATCCGCGACCTGCCCGAGCCGGCCGGCTCGACGGCGCTGGTCAGCGGCGCCACCGCCGACTTCGTCGACTTCCAGGGCAGCCTCGACCAGCACCTGCCCTACGCGCTGGCGATCGTGATCGTCGCGACGCTGATCATCCTCTTCCTGATGACCGGCTCGGTGGTGCTGCCGATCAAGTCGCTGCTGATGAACTTCCTCAACCTCAGCGCCGTCTTCGGCCTGCTGGTGCTGATCTTCCAGGACGGCCGGCTCGAAGGCTTCCTCGACTACTCCAGCCCCGGGGCGATCGAGCAGACGATGCCGATCCTGCTCTTCGCCGTCGCCTTCGGCCTCTCCACCGACTACGCGGTCTTCCTGCTCTCGCGGATCAAGGAGGCACGCGACAACGGCGCCTCCGACTCCGAGTCGGTGGCGATCGGGCTGGAGCGGACGGGGCGGATCGTCACCGCGGCGGCGCTGCTCTTCGCGGTCGCGATGGGCGCCTTCGCTACCTCGCAGATCATCTTCATCAAGGAGAACGGCGTCGGCACGGCGCTGGCGGTGCTGATCGACGCCAGCATCATCCGCGCCCTGCTCGTTCCCGCGCTGATGGAGCTGCTCGGCAAGTGGAACTGGTGGGCGCCGCGCCCCCTGCGCCGCCTGCACGAACGTTGGGGAATCAGCGAGAGCGGGCTGATAGAACCAGGGCCGGATGCCAGACCGGCCGGCCAAACCTGATCCCGACCCGGCGGCGCTCGTCGACGCCACCCGCCGTACCTACCTGGCGGGCGAGCGGACGCAGCTCGCCTGGTGGCGGACGGGGCTGACCGCGCTGGCGGTAGCCCTCGGGGTCGGTCGGGTGGTGCCGGAGCTGAACGGGACCGCGACCCGGTGGCCGTACGTCATCGCCGGGGTCGGCTTCGCCCTCTGGGGGATCTTCGCCATCGCCTACGGGACCGCGAACCGCGAGGCGATGGAAAAGGCGCTGCGCCAGGGCCGCTTCCACGAGGCGCCGACCTGGCCGCTGCGCACGCTCAGCTTCACCGGCATCGCCCTGGGACTGCTGACCGCGGCGCTGATCCTGCTCGACTGAGACGCCGGCTCAGCTGCCGGCGTTGAAGATCGTTTCGTCGAAGCCGGCCAGCGCCGGTTCGGCGGCGTAGCCGATCCGTTCGAGCCCGAACAGTTCCTCGAGGCTGACCAGCAGCGAGTAGTGGTTGAAGTACGTTTCGCTGCTCGTCCTGGCTTCGATGAACGGCGAGATCAGGAGCGCGCCGACCTGGCCGCCACCGCCGGTTTTCCGCACCGGCCCGGTGACCGGTTCTTCGCTTTCGGGTTCTTCCAGATTCGGATAGTCCGGCGTGATGCAGCAGGCGCTGGTATCGGGGCTTTCGCCTTCCTGCCGCGCCTCGGCCGAGGTGATCACGATCAGGCCGCCGTCTTTGTAGGCGAACGATTCCTCGATGTTCGGGACGATCGTCTTCAGCGTTTCTTCGGCGAGGGCCGGATCGGGCGAGATGTAGGCGAGGGCGGGGAACTTTTCCGGCTTCAGGGTCAGGTCTTTGGCCAGCCGCGCCAGCCCGGCGTCGGCTTCGCCGCATTCTTCTTTGTCGGTGATCGAATGGAAGTAGGCGAAGGGATTGCGTGGGTTGACATAGCAACCGGGCGGCTGTTCGCCTTCGGCGGAGCTTTCCTCGTCGACGTAGGCGCGCCACGTCAGTTCCTTTTCCGCCATCTGCCCGGGAAGCGTTTTGGTCGTGGCGGGATAGATGCAGCCATTGCCTTCGACCTGGCCTTCTTCGGATTCGGCGCCGGGGGCGACGTCGGCGTAGTTGGGGCAGCCGGCCTGGGTTTCGGGCGTCGGCCCCTGGCCGCTGAGCAGCGCGATCTGGTTCGCCAGCACCCCCTTCGTCACCGCGAAGTAGTTGGGCAGGAGCTCGCCCTGCGCCGACAGTTCCTTGCTCAGGTATTCGGAGGTCGAGGCTTCGCCGAAAGTTTCTTCGTAGCCGCCTTCGCCGAGCATGATCAGGAAAACGTGTTTCACTTCCGGCAGCCCCGTCGGCAGTTCTTCTTCGATCGGCGGCGCTTCCGGTTCGGGCGCGCTCGGCAGCGGTTCTTCGACCAGCGGCACTTCTTCCGGGATCACCGACGGCGTCGCCGCGACTGGCGCCGGTTCTTCGTCCGCTGCTTCGGCTTCCGATTCGGGGGCGGCTTCCGCCACGGGTTCTTCTTCGGGTGGCGGCGATTCTTCGAGCAGGATCGAGGTCAGCCCAGCGCTCTGAGCAAGCTCGTTGGTGGCCGAGCCGAGCGCCACCCCCAGCGCCAGCATCCCGATCACCGCGGCCGCCGCCGCGCGCGGCGAGGGCATGAAGTCGGACCGTTCGTAAGGCCACCCCTTCTTCTTCGGAGCAGGGGCCTTGGCTTTCTCTGGCGCCGGAGCTTTGACGACCGGGATCCGCCCGGTGGCGAACTTCTTGACGCGGCCGATCTGGGCGGCGATCGCGGCGGGCAACGAGCCGAGCCTGGCGCCGCACTCGAGGCAGTAGCGCTGGTCGGGAGCCCGAGCGGCTCCGCACTCGGAACAGTTCTTAGGAGTCACGTGCGCGCCCGATTCTCTGGGGCGCCCATGGGTGACTTGTGAAGATCCTGCTACCTACACGCGAACACACTTCTTTCACAAATCTTCAACACCTCGGGGCCGAGCCACACCAACAATGGCCGCGTGACGCCGGCCCCCGAGCTGAACAACCCGCTTGCGGGTGGCAGCGACAACTGCCCCAGCTGCGGCGCCTCCCTCGCCCCCGACCAGCGCTACTGCCTCGCCTGCGGACACCGGCGCGGCGACCCGCGCCTCCCCTTCATGGACGCGGTCGTCTTCATGGAGTCCTCGAAGCGCCAGCCGCAGCCCCAGTCAGCGGCAGCGCCCGCCCCTCCCCCCGACCGGCGCCCGTTCATGTCGGCCAACGCCTCGCTCATCGCCGGCGTCGCCACGCTGGTGCTGGCGATCGGCGTCGGCGTCCTGATCGGCCGCTCCGGCGACGGCGGCTCCAGCAACGCCGCCGCTCCGGCGCCGCAGATCATCCGCGTCGGCGAAAGTGGCGCGACGGCCTCCACCGCCAACTCGAAACAAGGCAAAGGCGGCGCCAGCATCGGCGGTGGCGGCGGTGGGTCCAAATCCGCGGCCAAGAAGAAGGCGAAGGCGAAGACCGCACAGGGCAAGAGCGGCGCCAGCAAGGCGACCGAAGAAGTCTACGAACCCGCCCCCGGCGTCAAGATCGCCCCGCCCGAACAGAAAATCGGCGGCGAATGCGACCCCAGCGTCGCCGGTTGCGGCAAGAACGGCAAGTTCGAAGGGACCTTCTTCGAATGAGACTGCCCGACCGCCTCCGCCGCACCACTTCGCAGACGACCAGTCAGCCGGCCCCCTCCAGCAACGGCGGGCCACCCCCCGGCCTCAACTCCGCCTACGGCGAAGAGCTCATCGTCGACCTCGAACGCCGCCGCGAGCAGCTCGTCGCCCGCGTCGCCGAGCTGCAGTGGGACCTCGGCGGCCTCGTCTACGAGATGATCGTCCGCAACAGCATCGACGTCGAGGTGATCGTCAAACGGGCCGTCCCCCTCCAGGACGCCGACGCCGAGCTGAGCGAGGTCGAACGCATCCTCCGCACCGAGCAGACCGGCACCGCCGGCGTCTGCAGCAGCTGCGACTCCCCCCACTCCAGCGGCGCCACCTTCTGCTGGCAGTGCGGCAAACCGCTTCTTGCGCAGGTGTCGGGGGACGAGATTCTCAAGCGCTGACGTTTGGGAGGGGTGGGTGTCCCTCTCGCTTCCTGGGTTCCTCGCCTCTAAGTCAGCCGTCTCTAGCCGAGCGGTCTGTGCGAGGAACAGGACGCCGGGCGCGAGAGGGACACCCACCCCTCCACAGCAACAGCCACTGAAAGACGCCTAGGACCAGAGCTTTCTTCAGCTCCACAGTTCCGTGGTTCCTTTCGCACGCTATGGGTGCATTTGGAACCACAACTTCGCCTCGCAGCTCATAGCTGGAGTTGCGCGGTTCCTTTTGCA
>Ga0070682_100001954_pt1 | contig 11495 bp, 9 predicted proteins | sample KBSC63LmetaG_FD_64668 | JGI IMG/M metagenome (GOLD analysis project Ga0070682, IMG submission 64668) | Corn rhizosphere microbial communities from Kellogg Biological Station, Michigan, USA - KBS C6-3L metaG | ecosystem: Host-associated > Plants > Roots > Rhizosphere | place: USA: Michigan... | reverse complement strand
CATCGCCAAGCGCGGGAGCGCCGTGTTCATTCATCTCGCGCGCGAAGGATTGCAGCCGACCGCGGGCTGCATCGCGATGCCGATCAAGGAGCTGAGGCGGCTGGTGGCGGCGCTCCATCGGGATTCGGTAATTCGGATTCTTTGACGGTCGCGGCAAACTGAAGCGAGAAAGACCGTCATGCCCGGCTTTATGCCGGGCATCCACGCCTTCCTTGCTGAGATGCCGTAAAGACGTGGATAGCCGGGACAAGCCCGGCCATGACGAAAAATAAGCCGCGAAATCAACCGCGCTCGCCAAAGATCGCGCTGCCGACCCGCGCATGCGTGGCCCCAAACGCAATGGCGCTCGCGTAGTCCGCGCTCATGCCCATCGACAGTTTCGTGAGACCATTCCGCGCGGCGATTTTCGCGAGCAGCGCAAAATGCGGCGCCGGCGGCTGGTCGAAAGGCGGAATGCACATCAAGCCTTCGATCGCGAGCGCATATTTCTCGCGGCAATCCTTGATGAAAGCGTCGGCGTTCTCGGGCGCAATCCCTGCCTTCTGCTCCTCGCCGCCGGTATTCACTTCGATAAATAATTTCGGCTTCCGCCCTTGCTTCGCGATTTCAGCGGCGAGCGCCTCCGCGATCTTCGGCCGGTCGACCGTATGGATTGCGTCGAAGAGCGCCACCGCTTCCTTCGCCTTGTTCGATTGCAGCGGGCCGATCAGATGCAGCTCGATATCCGGGTAGCGTTCGCGCAGCGCGGGCCACTTTGCTTTCGCCTCCTGCACGCGGTTCTCGCCGAAGACGCGCTGGCCGGCATCCAGAACGGGCAAAATCGCTTCTGCTCCGAAGGTCTTGCTGACCGCGACAAGCGTTACGTCTTCTGGCTTCCGGCTATTGGCGAGCGCGGCCTTGCGAATTTCCGCCCGCACGAAAGCGAGGCGCTCCGCGGCGTTCGGGATCGCGGCTGGATCGGCGGGTTTCATGGCCTCCGCATACCCCGCCGGGATGATTTGCGGCAACCGCAAAGCATTGACCGGGCGGGCCTTTTCGTGTCCTTTCCGGTCGCTTTCGGTGAATCCAGATGAAAAACGAGCGTTACAACGCCCGCGAGGCCGAGCCGCGCTGGCAGAAGATTTGGGAAGAGCGCGGCATCTACAAGACGCGAAACGACGACCCGCGCCCGAAATACTACGTCCTCGAAATGTTCCCCTACCCGTCCGGGCGCATCCATATGGGCCACGTCCGGAACTACGCGATGGGCGACGTGGTCGCGCGCTACATGCGCGCCAAAGGTCACAATGTGCTGCATCCGATGGGCTGGGACGCCTTCGGCCTGCCGGCGGAGAACGCCGCCGCGCAAAACAAAATCCATCCGAAGAACTGGACCTACGAGAACATCGCAACGATGCGCGGGCAGCTCAAGTCGATGGGGCTTTCCCTCGACTGGAGCCGCGAGATCGCGACCTGCGACCCGGAATATTACCAGCACCAGCAAAAACTCTTCCTCGACTTCCTGAAAGCCGGGCTCGTCGAGCGCAAGATGTCGAAGGTGAACTGGGATCCGGTCGATCAGACCGTGCTTGCGAACGAACAAGTGATCGACGGCAAGGGCTGGCGCTCGGGGGCCGAGGTCGAGCAGCGCGAGCTGACGCAGTGGTTCTTCAAGATCACCAAATATTCCGAAGAGCTTCTCGACGCGATCGACACGCTCGACCGCTGGCCCGAAAAAGTCCGGCTCATGCAGAAGAACTGGATCGGCAAGTCGGAGGGCTTGCTGATGCGTTTCATGCTCGCGAAGAACAAGGAAGGCGCGGACGAAGTCGAAGTCTTCACCACGCGGCCCGACACGCTGTTTGGCGCCGCCTTCGTCGCGCTCGCTCCGGATCACCCGCTGGCAACGGAAGCCGCGAAGAAAAATCCCGCGCTCAGGGACTTTATTGAAGAGTGCAAGCGCACGGGAACGGCGCAAGAAGTGATCGACAAGGCCGAGAAGAAAGGCGTCGATACGGGATTGCGCGCGATTCACCCGTTCGATCCGAAATGGGAGCTGCCGGTTTACGTCGCGAATTTCGTGCTATCGGGATATGGCACCGGCGCAGTTTTCGGCTGCCCGGCGCACGACCAGCGCGACCTTGAGTTTGCGCGGAAATACAATCTGCCGGTCCGCCCGGTCGTGATTCCCGAGGGCGCCGATCCGAAAACCTTCGAAATCGGCGCCGAAGCCTACGTCGAGGACGGCAAGCTCGCGAATTCGCGCTTCCTCGACGGAATGACCGTCCCTGCCGCCAAGGAAGAAGTGGCGAAGCGCCTGGAGAGCGAAACGCGCGGCAATCGTTCGGTGGCGAAGCGCCAGATTCAGTTTCGCCTCCGCGATTGGGGCATTTCCCGCCAGCGCTACTGGGGCTGTCCGATTCCGATCATTCATTGCGCGAAATGCGGCGTCGTGCCGGTGCCCGACAAGGATCTGCCGGTGCGTCTCCCCGAAGACGTTACCTTCGACAAGCCGGGAAATCCGCTCGACCGCCATCCGGCGTGGAAAAACGTGAAGTGCCCGTCATGCGGCGGGCCCGCCCGCCGCGAAACCGACACGATGGATACGTTCGTCGATTCGTCCTGGTACTTCCTGCGCTTCACCGCGCCCGACGCGCCGACACCGACGGATCTGAAAGCCGCGAAACACTGGATGCCGGTCGACCAATATATCGGCGGCGTCGAGCACGCGATCCTGCATCTTCTCTATTCGCGCTTCTTCACCCGCGCGATGAAGGAGACCGGCCATGCGCAGATCGAGGAACCGTTCAAGGGCCTCTTCACGCAAGGCATGGTGGTGCACGAGACCTACAGGAAGCCCGACGGCACTTACGCGTCGCCGGCCGAGATCAAGATTTCGATGGAGAACGGCGAGCGGGTCGTAACCCTTTCTAAAACCGGCGAAAAAGTCGAAGTCGGGCCCATCGAAAAGATGTCCAAATCGAAGCGCAATACGGTGGACCCCGACGACATCCTGTCGACCTACGGGGCAGACACCGCGCGCTGGTTCATGCTCTCCGACTCCCCGCCCGACCGTGACGTGATCTGGACCGAAGAAGGCGTGCAAGGCGCGACCCGCTTCGTGCAGCGCCTGTGGCGGCTCACCAACGAACTCGCCGAACTCGCGGCCCCCGCGGGCAGCGCGAAGCCCGCGCAGTTTTCGGACGACGCATTGAGCGTGCGGAAATTCGCGCATGCCGCGCTCGCCAATGTCAGCGAGGACATCGAGCGGCTCCGCTTCAACCGCGCGATCGCGCAGGTCTATCAGGCGGCGAATTCGCTCACCGATGCGGCGGCGAAAGCAAAACAGGCGGGCCAGAAAGTTGCCGCTGATCTTGCTTACGCGTTCCGCGAAGCAGGGGAAATCCTCGTTCGCCTCGCCGCGCCCATGATGCCGCACCTCGCGGAGGAGTGCTGGGCGGCGCTTGGCCACAAGACGCTCGCAGCCGAGCAGCCCTGGCCTGTGCTGGAAAAAGCGCTTTTGATCGAGGAAACCATAACTTTACCCGTCCAGGTTAACGGCAAGAAGCGCGCGGATGTGACGGTACCTCGAAATGCGGGGAATCCGGAGATCGAAGCGGCCGTTCTTGCGCTTGAGCCCGTCCGCCGCGAGCTTGGAAATCGCGCGCCCAAACGTGTTATCATCGTGCCGCAAAGGATCATCAATGTCGTCGCGTAACGAGATCAAGCTGAACGGGCTTACCCGCCGCGCCTTCGCGCTGGCGGCGCTCTTGTCCGTCGCCGGCTGCTTCGAGCCGATGTATGGCGACCGCACGCTCAGTGGCACCGGCACGAGCCTTCGGAACGCAATGAAGGACGTCGAAGTCGTGGCGATCGAAGGCCGCGTCGGCCAGCAGCTCAGGAACGACATTATCTTCGAACTCGCCGGCGGCGCCGGCAATCCGGTGGGCGCGCCCTATAGTCTTCACCTCAGCGTCGCGACCAATAATTTCACCGCCATCCTCGACCCCACGTCGGGTCTCTCGCAGGCTGAGACCATCGCGCTCGACGTGACTTATCGGCTAAAGGATGTCGCGAACGACAAGTTCATCATGACCGACAAGGCGATCGCACGCGTCACCGTCGACAGCACCAACCAGCGCTACGCGCGCATCCGCGCGATCCGCGACGCCGAGAACAAGGCCGCGCAGATCGTCGCCGAGCATATCCGCTCCCGGGTCGCCTCTTACTTCCTGCTCAAGACCTGACGCTCGCGCCGTGACCGCGCTGCGCGCAGGCGACATCGACAAGTTCCTCTCCCGTTCCGATCCACGCCGGCCGGTCGTGCTGATTTACGGGCCCGACAGCGGGCTCGTGAGCGAGCGTACGGCTTTGGTCATGCGCGCGGCGCTCGGCGAAAACAGCGATCCGTTTTCGGTTGTGCCGCTGGATGGCGATGCTATCGCCGCCGATCCAGGGCTGTTGATCGACGAAGCGCAGACCTTTGGTCTCTTCGGCAATCGCCGCGTGATCCGCGTGCGCGCGGGCGGCAAGAATTTCGCGCCCGCGCTCGAAACGCTTCTGGAAAATCCGCCGCAGGCGACGGTGGTGATCGAAGCGGGCGAATTGCGCCCCTCCTCTCCCATCCGCACGATCTGCGAGAAGTCGCAGGCCGCGGCCGTAATCCCCTGCTACGCCGATACCGAACGCGACATCGCACGGCTGATTTCAGAGGCGAAGCTCTCGATCGATCCCGGCGCGCGCGAGGAACTCGCGGCGCTTCTTGGCGCCGACCGGCTCGCGAGCCGCGGCGAGATCGAAAAGCTCGTGCTCTACGCCAAAAGCGGCAGTGGCCGCATCACCGTCGACGACGTGCGCGCGGTGATCGCCGATGCGTCCGCGCTTGCGCTTGACGATGTGGTAGATTCCGCCGCTGCGGGCGAAATGGAAGCCGCGCTCGTTGCGCTGAACAAAGCCTATGCCGCGGGCACCGCCACTGCGGCGATCCTGAATGCCGCGATCCGTCACGTTACAAACCTCCACCGCTTGCGGCTTGCCGTGGACGAGGGCGAAAGCCCTTCGCGTCTCGTCGAATACTCCAAGCCGCCGATTTTCTTCCGCCGCCGCCCGAAATTCGAGCGCGCGCTCATCCGTTTCACAACGGACGCGCTCGCCCGCGAGATCGTGGCGCTCTCCGATGCCTCGCTCGCCGCGCGCAAGGACGCGGCGCTCGCGCAGGCGATTACGGAGCGGGCGATTCTCAGGCTCGCGAGAAGCGGAAATCCGGCGGCGCGAAGGGCTTAGCTATTGGCGGTGGCGTCTCTCGCAAACTCAGTCGCTGATGCCTTCCCGCCCGTCAACGGTCATCAATGTCGCGGTCAGGAATGCGACCAGCTTCGCCTGTCCACCGCTTTCAGCGAACACTTCGGCTTGTGCAAGAGTCAAAGTCCGGCCCGCTTTCACCACCCTACCGCGGGCAAGAATGCGATCGCCCAAGGCAGGTGCGACGAGATTGATCTTGAACTCTGTGGTCAATACGCCTTTGCCTTGCGGCATTAAACTTAGCGCGGCGTATCCTGCAGCCGTGTCAGCCACAGCGCTCAATGCCCCCGCGTGAACGAACCCATGCTGCTGCGAAATTGTAGGGTCCGGACGAATCGCAATCTCGACGAGACCCGGCGAGATGTCGCCAAGGGTCGCTTTCAACGTGCTCATGAGCCCTTGCTTGGCAAAGCTCGATCGAATGCGCCGTTGGTAGTCTGCGTTTTCAGGATCGTGTGCCACGTCTAGCGCTTTTCCTTGGACTTAGCGCGGCGGCCGGGTTCGCGGCGTACTAATGCCTTCCCGCGAGCTTGCGCGACAGCGCCTCGAATTGGTCGAGCGTCTTGTAGCGCACGCGCACTTCGCCGCCCTGCCCGCGCTGCGCGATCTCGACCGATAGCCCAAGCGCATCCGAAAGCCGCTTCTCCAGCGCCCGGATGTCCGGGCTCTTTTGCGGCTTCGTCCGGCGGCGCCCGCCCTTGCCTTTCGCGGCCGGCCGCTCTTGCGCGCGCGCTTCCGCTTCGCGCACGTTGAGGCCCTCTTCCACGATCCGCTTCGCCAGCGCTTCGGGGTCTTCATGCGCCAAGAGCGCCCGCGCATGACCGGCGGTGAGCCTGCCTTCCTGCAGGTAGCGTTTCACGTTCGCCGGCAGCTTTTGCAAACGAAGCGTATTCGCGACGTGGCTGCGGCTTTTTCCGACCACGCGCGCAAGATCGTTCTGCGTATATTTGAACTCGTCGATCAGCGACTCGTAACCCGCTGCTTCCTCAAGCGCGTTCAGATCCGCGCGCTGCACGTTCTCGACAATCGCGATCTCGAGCGCCTCGCGGTCGTCGATTTCGAGCTGCAGAACGGGGACATCGTGCAGGCCCGCTTTCTGCGCCGCGCGCCAGCGCCGCTCGCCGGCGATGATCTCGAACTGATCGGACTTGCCCGGCACGCCGCGCACCAGAATCGGCTGCAGGATGCCTTTTTCTTTGACCGAGGCGGTGAGTTCCGAAAGGTCTTCCTCGCCGAATTTGCGGCGAGGGTTCCTCGGATTGGCGCGGATGAATTCGATCGGGATGCGCCGCGCGCCGCGCGCGCGCTCGAGCGCGCCCGATTCGTCGCCGACATCCCCGATCAGCGCCGCGAGGCCCCGTCCTAGTCTCGATCGATCCGCCGTCGCTGCCATTGCCGCTCTTCCGCTCATAGGAATATATTCAACTCAACCATCACGTCGTCAGGCCGCGAGCCCGCGTTCGCGCTTCACCACTTCCGACGCGAGCTTCAAGTAAGCCTGGCTCCCGATGCATTTGAAGTCGTAGAGCAAGACGGGCTTGCCGTAGGACGGCGCTTCGGAGACGCGCACATTGCGCGGAATGATCGTCTTGTAGACCTTGTCGCCCATGAACTGTTTCACGTCGGCGACGACCTGATCCGACAAATTGTTGCGTGCGTCGTACATCGTGAGCACGATGCCGTGGATCGTGAGCTTCGGATTCAAACTCGTCTTCACCTGCTCGACGGTTTTCAAAAGCTGCGACAAGCCTTCGAGCGCGAAGAACTCGCATTGCAGCGGCACGAGAATGGAGTCGGCCGCGGCCATCGCGTTGATAGTGAGCAAGTTCAGCGAAGGCGGGCAGTCGACGAGCACATAGCCGAAGCCTTCCGGCTGGTCGGGGCCGGCAAGCGACAGGAGCGCGTTGCGCAGACGATAGTTTCGTTCGCGCTCGTTGGCGATTTCCAATTCAAGCCCGGAGAGATCCATGGTCGACGGCGCGATGTGCAGGCGAGGGACCGCTGTCTCCTGCACGACATCGGAGAGTTTCGCTTCACCGACCAGCACATCATAAGTGGAGCGGCGGCGATTCTTGCGCTCGACGCCCAGGCCGGTGGAGGCATTGCCTTGCGGGTCGAGATCGACGATCAGCACACGCTCGTTGATCGCGGCGAGCGCGGTGCCGAGATTGATCGCGGTCGTCGTTTTGCCGACGCCGCCTTTCTGATTGGCGAGAGCGAGGACGCGAGGTCGTTGGGTCATGGCCGACTTCCGAACGGGGTCAATTTGCAAACGTGGTTAATTTTTTCTTAAAGCCTGCTCGACGATGACAATCCGCCCGGCCGCATCGGTTTTACTGGGGACGGTTGTCGAAAGAATCTTCCAAGATTTAGTGGCTGCGGTCAATTCGTTCTCAACATTTGCCCCCTTCATAAACAGCCCTTTTGCCCCGTTTTGCAGGAGCGGACCGGCGATATCCAAGAGTTCGGGCATCGGCGCCAGCGCACGGGCCGTAACGGTCTCCAGGCCGGGCAGGGCGCTGGGCGCCACCTCCTCGATACGTTTCACGTGAATCATCGCAGGCAATTCGAGCGCGCGGACGGCTTCGCGCAGAAAAGCGCCCTTCCGCTGATCGCTTTCGATCAGATGCACTTTCACGCCCGGCGTTTCTTTCTGCGCGATCGCCAGCACGACGCCGGGAAATCCGCCGCCTGAACCGAGATCCGCCCAGACTTTTGCTTTCGGCGCGAGATCGAGAAGCTGCAGGCTATCGGCGATGTGGCGCGTCCAGAGTTTCGGCAATGTCGATTGCGCGACGAGCTGCACCGCGCCCTGCCAGCGCAAAAAGAGTTCGGCGAATCGATCCAGCCGCTCGGCCGTTTCACGTGAAACGGGTGTGAGTTTCAGCGCGCGCGAACGATCGGCGGAAAGATCAGGCGCGCCGCGCATGCAGCGCCACCAGCGCCAGCGCCGCCGGCGTCATGCCCTCGATGCGATTCGCGTGACCGATCGTGCGCGGCCGCACGGCGCCGAGCTTGTGCCGCAGCTCGAGCGAAAGGCCGGGGATATTATCGTAATCGAGCGCCGCGGGAATCGAGAGCGTCTCTTCCTGGCGGAAGCGCGCGACGTCTTCCGCTTGCCGCTCCAAATAGACTGCGTATTTCGCGTCGATCTCGAGTTGCTCCACGATCTTCGCGTCGAAACGCGAAAACTCCGGCCAGATGCGCGCGATATGCGAAGCATCGAATGAGGGATAGGAGAGGAGGTCGAACGCCGTCCGGCGCTGCCCGTCGAGCTTGAGCGCAATACCGAAGCCCTGCGCTTCGTTCGGCGTGACAGACTTCGATTTCGCCCAGGCGCGCGCGTCGTTCAGTTTCGCGATCTTCTCGCCAAAGCGTGCGCGCCGTGTTTCGCCTACGCAGCCAAGATCGACGCCTTTTTGCGTCAGCCGCTGATCGGCGTTGTCGGCGCGAAGCGTGAGGCGATATTCGGCGCGCGACGTAAACATCCGATAGGGCTCGGCAACGCCGCGCGTGACGAGATCGTCGATCATCACCCCGAGATAAGCTTCCGCGCGATCGAAGGTGACGCCCTCACCGCCGCCTGCGCGCTTCGCAGCATTCAGCCCAGCAACGAGCCCCTGCGCGCCCGCTTCCTCGTAGCCCGTCGTGCCGTTGATCTGGCCGGCGAGAAACAGGCCGGGGAGGCGCTTCGATTCGAGCGTATGTGTGAGCTCGCGCGGATCGACATAGTCGTATTCGATGGCATAGCCGGGCCGCTTGATTTCAACCTTTGCGAGTCCCGGGATCGTCGCGAGCAAAGCGCGCTGCACTTCCTCAGGCAGCGAAGTCGAAATCCCATTTGGATAAACCGTGTCGTCGTCGAGGCCTTCGGGCTCCAAGAAAATCTGATGCCCCTCGCGATCGCCGAAGCGGACGATCTTGTCCTCGATCGACGGGCAGTAGCGCGGGCCGGTGCTTTTGATCTGCCCAGAATACATCGGCGAGCGATGCACATTGGCGCGGATCACTTCATGCGTTGCCGCCGTCGTCCGCGTGATGCCGCAGGCGATCTGCGGGTTCTCGATCTTCTCGGTGAGCGCCGAGAACGGCTCGGGCGGATTGTCCGCCTGCTGCAACTCAAGCGAGTCCCAGTCGATGGTTTTGCCGGCAAGGCGAGGGGGTGTGCCGGTTTTCAGCCGCCCAAGCATGAATTCGAAGCGCGCGAGCGTTTTTGAAAGCCCGAGCGCGGGCGCCTCGCCCACGCGGCCCGCCGGGATTTGCCGCTCTCCAATGTGAATGAGGCCGGAGAGGAACGTGCCCGTCGTGAGCACCACCGCGGCAGCTTGAATTTCGCGTCCGTCCACAAGCTTCACGCCCGCGACGGCGCCTTCGCGCACGATCAGATCGTCGACTTCGGCTTCAATGACGTTCAAGTTCGCAGTTTCGCGAATCTCCGCCTGCATCGCTTGCGCATAGAGCTTCCGGTCAGCTTGCGTGCGCGGCCCGCGCACGGCGGGGCCTTTCCGGCGATTGAGCACACGAAACTGAATCCCGCCCTTGTCCGCGGCGCGCCCCATGAGCCCGTCGAGCGCGTCGATCTCGCGCACGAGATGGCCCTTGCCGAGGCCGCCGATCGCCGGATTGCACGACATCGCGCCAATGGTCGCAAAGCGATGCGTGACGAGCGCCGTTTTTGCGCCCATGCGCGCGGAGGCATGCGCGGCTTCCGTGCCCGCATGGCCGCCGCCGACAACGATGACGTCAAACCTATTCATGGCGGCGTTCTTCGCGCGGATTCGGGCAAAGGTCAAAAAGTCCGTCAAAACGTTTCACGTGAATCAAAACGCCGCCAGACCGGGCAGGGCTGTTTCACATGAAACAGCCGGCATTAACCTTTCATTTACCAACACAGAAGTTTTTAAAGATCTCGCCCAGCACGTCCTCGACGCCGATCTTTCCGGTGACGCGCGCGAACGCATTGGCCGCGCCGCGCAATTCTTCCGCGAACAACTCCTCACGCATTGACACTTCCGGCTTCGACAACGCCGTGAGATGCGCCGCCGCCGCTTCCAGCGCTTTCCGCTGCCGCGCGTGGGTCACAAGCGCGGGCTCGCCCGCAAGCTTTGCCGCCTCTTCCGAGAGTTTCACGACCAGCGCATCGATCCCCGCCCCGGTCTTGCCCGACACCGCGAGCTGCCCGGGCTTCGGTTTTCCTTTCATTAAATCGGCCTTTGTCCGCACCACCCATTCGCGCTTCGGATCGCGCGGCACAGGCGCCTTTTCATCGTCGACGAGCCACAGCACGAGATCGGCGGCTTCCGCGCGGGCGCGGGCGCGTTTCACGCCTTCCGCCTCGATCGGGTCGGTCGTTTCGCAGATTCCGGCGGTGTCGATCAGCACCACCGGCACGCCGGAAAGATCGAGCGCGACCTCGATCACGTCGCGTGTGGTGCCGGGGGTGTCCGAGACGATTGCGACTTCCCGCTCGGCGAGGCGGTTCATAAGCGTCGATTTCCCCACATTCGGAGCGCCCGTAATCGCGACCGTAAAGCCCTCGCGCAGCCGCTCCCCGCGCGGCGCGTCTTTCAGCACCAGCCGGATTTCGGCGAGCAACTCGGCGGCCGTATTGCGCGCGGCGTGAATGAGATTTCCCGGCACGTCGCCCTCGTCGGAAAAATCGATCGCGGCCTCGATCTCGGCGAGCGCCTGCATCAGCTTCTCTCGCCAGGCCTCGACCTTCTTCGAAAGCCCGCCGCGAAACTGCACGACCGCCTGCCGCCGCTGCGCTTCGGTTTCGGCCGCGATCAGATCGCCAAGCCCCTCCACCACCGTGAGATCGACTTTTCCGTTCAGGAGCGCCCGGCGGGTGAATTCCCCCGCTTCCGCCGGCCGGAAACCGTTGAGCGCACCTAACACCCGGAAGATCGAGGCGACGATGGCGCGCCCGCCATGGATATGCAGCTCCGCCATATCCTCGCCGGTCTCGCTCTTCGGCCCGGGAATCCAGAGCGCGAGCCCGTCGTCCAATGTTTCACGTGAATCCGGATCGATGAATTTCGCGTAAGCCGCGCGCCGCGGCTCCGGGACTTTCCCCGCGAGCGTCTCCAGCGCGGTTTTCGCGTCCGGCCCCGAGATGCGGATGACGGCTATCGCCGCGGGCAACCTTCCGCTCGAAAGCGCGTAGATCGTGTCTGCCATGGTAAGGAGTTCTATGCCCGAAAATCGCCTCGCGA
>Ga0070682_100001953_pt1 | contig 11496 bp, 9 predicted proteins | sample KBSC63LmetaG_FD_64668 | JGI IMG/M metagenome (GOLD analysis project Ga0070682, IMG submission 64668) | Corn rhizosphere microbial communities from Kellogg Biological Station, Michigan, USA - KBS C6-3L metaG | ecosystem: Host-associated > Plants > Roots > Rhizosphere | place: USA: Michigan... | reverse complement strand
ACTGGCCGGAATACTTCAAATGCTGGTAGGTATTTTTAAATTGGGGAAATTTGTGAGATTGATTCCACAGCCGGTTATGTACGGATTCCTGAACGGATTGGCCATTATTATCTTTATGGCACAGGTAGAACAGTTCAAAATTACAGACAGCAGCGGAGCAGTAAGCTGGCTGCAGGGAATGTCTTTGTATATAATGGCTGGTTTAACTGCCCTGACAATTGCAGTAGTCTACTTTTTCCCAAAAATAACGAAAGCGGTTCCTGCTTCTCTGGTAGCCATTATAATTGTATTTGCTGTCGTTCTTGGATTTAATATTCCAACCAAAACAGTAGCAGATATTGCCCATATCAGTGGAAACCTTCCAAGTTTTCATATTCCGAAAATCCCTTTTTCACTGGAAACTTTACAGATTATTTTTCCATATGCCTTAATTATGGCTGGAGTAGGTCTTATTGAATCTCTTCTAACACTATCCATGGTGGATGAAATCACCAATACAAAAGGAAGCACCAATAAAGAATCCGTAGCTCAGGGATTGGCCAATATTACCAACGGTTTCTTTGGAGGAATGGGAGGTTGTGCAATGGTAGCACAGACTTTAGTAAATCTTAATGCAGGTTCCAGAGCAAGATTATCGGGAATAATAGCATCACTTCTAATTTTAATAATCATTTTGTGTGGAGCGCCTGTTATTGAAAAGATTCCTATGGCTGCTTTAGTAGGAGTGATGATGATGGTGGCCATCAGTACTTTTCAGTGGGTGTCTATCAGAATTATTAATAAAATGCCGAAATCAGATATCTTCGTAGGAGTTACCGTTGCATTGATTACCGTGATTTTACATAACTTGGCGTTGGCAGTGTTAGTTGGAGTTATCATCTCGGCGTTGGTTTTTGCCTGGGATAATGCCAAAAGAATCCGGGCAAAAAAGCATGTAGATGAAAACGGAGTGAAACATTACGAAATATACGGACCGTTGTTTTTCGGCTCAGTAACGGCATTTACAGATAAATTTGATCCTATGAATGATCCGGAGCAAGTGGTTGTGGATTTTAAAGAAAGCCGTATTGTAGATATGAGTGCGATAGAAGCTTTAGGTAAATTATCTAAGCGCTATAAAGAACAAAATAAAACAGTACACTTGCGACATCTCAGTGAAGACTGTAGAAAAATATTGAAAAATGCAGAAGCTGTAGTAGAAGTTAATATCCAGGAAGATCCGACTTATAAGGTGATGCCGGAAAAATAATAGAGTAGTCAATGAGTGAATTTTGCTTCGCAAGTGAATAGTGAATTTTTGTAGTATGGAAAAATTGACAAGCGCAGCGAATTGACATAATTCCATTGTCAATAAATGAATTTTGCTTTGCAAGTGAATAGTGAATTTTTGTAATATGGAAAAATTGACAAGCGCAGTGGATTGACGATTGCCCATTCACAATTTCATATTCAATAAATGAATTTTGCTTCGCAAGTGAATAGTGAATTTTTTATAGTCTGTAAAAATTGACAAGCGTAGCGGATTGACGATTGACCATTCACCATTCACCATTCACCAAACATCCCATAACCAGACAAGGACTGTAAGAAAAAAAATCTACAGTCCTTGCTTGTTTAGGTGATTAATGTATTTGCAATAAAATCAGGCACTAAAGCATAGTGCGACAATTTCATGCTGATGGAAGCTCTTCCACTTGTCAGCGTTCTCAGATCAGAAATATACCCGAAAGTTGAAGCCAACGGAACTTCCGCTGCAAAAATCTTTCTTCCTGACCTTTCATCAATAGAAGTGATGATTCCTCTTCTTCTGTTGATATCTGCAGTGACAGCACCCGTATATTCTTCAATACTTTGAATCTCCACCTGCATGATAGGCTCCATAAGTTTGGGACTGCAACCTTTGGCCGCAGCTTTGAATCCTTCTCTTGCTGCAATCTCAAAATCAAACGCCGCGGAATCCTGCGCGTGGAAAGAACCGTCCAGAAGAGTAACCTTCATGTTTTCCAGAGGATAACCTTTTAAAGGTCCGTTTTCCATAGCTTCTCTGAATCCTTTTTCAACAGAAGGAATAAATTCAGTGGGAATAACTCCTCCTTTGATCATGTTGATGAATTCCAATCCATGTTCATTATCAGTCCTTGGGCCGACTTCAAAAGTGATATCAGCGAACTGCCCGCTTCCTCCGTTCTGCTTGGAAAGTTTCTCTCTATGAGCTTTGGTTGCTGTTAAGATTTCACGGTAAGAAACTTTAGGTTTTCCCTGATTGACTTCAATACCGTGATTCAGACGGATTTTTTCCAAAGTAACCTCAAGATGAAGCTCTCCCAGTCCACTCAATAAAGTTTCTCCGGTCTGTTTATCCCTTTCAACCACCAAAGAAGGATCTTCTTCCTGGATTTTTGCCAGCACCAAACCAAAAGATTTCTCATCACCATTGGTTTTCGGTTCAATAGCCACCCTGATAACAGGAGTCGGGATTGTAATCGATTCCAGCAATATCGGCTTGTCTGCAGAAGATAAAGAGTCTCCGGTTTTGGCATCTTTTATTCCTGTTAAAGCAACAATATCTCCTGCTCTAGCTTCTTCCAGAGATAACGTTTTGTCAGACTGCATTTGTAAAATCCTGGAAATCCTGAAACTTTCGCCCGTTCTTACATTCAGTAAAGTATCTCCGGATTTAATTTTTCCGGAATATACACGGAGCATAGCCAGTCTTCCCATATGCTTATCAATCAAAACTTTAAAGACAAGCCCTGAAAAAGAAACCGTTTCATTTCTTTCCAGTGTTATCGTTTCTTCTGTATGAGGATCTCTTCCCTGCAGGTCAGCAAGCTGATCCGGTGCCGGAAGATACGTTACAACCGCATCAAGAAGAGGCTGGATTCCCTTATTCTTAAAGGCAGAACCACATAGAACGGGAACGGCAGATCCTGTTCTGCAGACTCTTTGTATAGCTTCTGTAATCATTTCAACAGTAACTGTATGTTCAGTATCCATGAAGATTTCAAAAAACGTCTCATCATATTCTGCCAGAGTTTCCAGTAATTTGATTCTGTATTCATCAGCTTCAGGCTGTGAAGTGGCTGGAATTTCCTTCTCTGCAATAGTTTCTCCATTTTCATCGGTCCAGTATAATGCTTTCATTTTGACAAGATCAATGACGCCTTCAAAATGACTTTCTGCTCCAATTGGAATCTGAAGAGCCAGAGGAACAGCACTTAGCTTGCTTCTTATCTCATGAAGAACGGCAAAGAAATCTGCACCAATTCTGTCCATTTTGTTGATGAAACAAATCTTGGAGGTTCCATGTTTTTCTGCCTGGAACCAAACATTTTCAGTCTGTGGCTGAACGCCTGATGAAGCACAGAAAACTGCTACTACACTGTCCAAAACTCTTAGAGAACGCTCTACTTCTACTGCAAAATCAATGTGCCCCGGAGTATCAATAATGTTGATATTATAAACATTATCATCTTTTTTCCATTGTGTTGAAACTGCAGCGGATGAAATGGTAATCCCTCTGTTTCTTTCCTGGATGTCTTTATCCATGGTGGTATTTCCGTCATCTACATTACCTATTTTATGAATAAGTCCTGTGTAATACAGAAGTCTTTCGGATAATGTTGTTTTTCCCGCATCTACGTGTGCTATAATCCCTATATTTCGTGTGTTGTATTTCATTTTGTTTAATTTAAATTGTTGATTTTTAGATCTGTATTTAGAAAAGGTTCTGAAAAAATGAACACAAAATACACTCCGGTCTCATAGAGCCGGTAAAAACATTTTTGTATTGCGTATCAAAGTGAAATTTTCAGAGATCTTAACAAATAACAGAAGTTGTTTGAATTGTTAAAGTCTGAAATTAGGGCAGCAAAAAAGACCTATCCGAATAGACAGGTCTTCAATATATTTTTGGGTATAAAAGATCTATAGAACTATTCAGATAAATATTCAGTGCTGCCAAAGAACACAGCTCTGACAGGATTGCTTAATGTAATAATATTTATCATTTTTGTTGACATTGTTGATTTTTAATCGGTTGCGAAATTATAATTTTTTTTTGATTTCCAAAGAATTTTTGAAAATATTTTTTTAAACGCTCCAAAAATCATCTTCTGCGAGTCTTCAAATTCATAGAATTTCATAAAAATATCTTAAAACAGATAATGAACGTAATGCTTTTATGATAAATATTTTATCTTTGGGAAGAATAGTATGGTAAACACTTGTTGATGATTAAAAAATTTTAAATCTTTTTCAAGAAGCTAAATAAAAACTTTTAACTTAAAACCTATTGAAAACAGATATCGACATCCATAACCACTGTCATTTTTCCTTTGACCTGTGGCTTACTTTAATCAAATCTCATCCTGAATTTAAAGCAAAAAGAGTTGAGCTGTTCTCCTCATTTTTTAACGTAGATAAACCGATAGAAGAAGTTGCGAAAACTGTAAAATATTACGATGATCTTTGCAATACTATTAATGAAGTCACGGGAGGAAATATAGACACTTTTGAAATTTATCTGATGATTCTTGGTTCTCTGGGTGTGGATGTAAAACAATTGAATAAAGAAAAACTCAATGAGTTTTACGGAAAAAGTGAAGATTTATTTCTGGAATACAGACCGATTGTGATTTTTGAGAATATCCATGATTTTTTTGAGGATATTAAAAATCAGGGAAAGACCATCAATATTCTGAGCAATACAGGATTTATCAAAGGAACAACCATGAGAAAATTTCTGATCCACGAAAACCTTGATCAGTATATAGATTTCCACATTTATTCTGATGAAATCAACTGTTCCAAACCGAACCCTCTTATTTTTCAGGAAGTGAAGAATAATATCAAAAATCAGGATTTGCCAATGCATCAAATTCTGCATATCGGAGACAATCCGTTTGCTGATTATGAAGGAGCAAAGAACTTCGGTTTCAGTGCCCATTTACTTAAACACTAAAAATAAACATGAATACAAGATACAGCTTACACCACATTCATTCCGCAGATGAGTTTACATTCTCACCCGCGGAATACAGCTATTTCAAATATGGCGATAAGTCGTATGCTGAAAAATTTGCAAAAGAATTATTTGACGGATTTATTTCCGGAAACGAAGCGCTTTTAGATAGTGGTAAAGAGATTGTAGTACTTCCAAGCCCTTATATGGCGATTCCTACGGCTTCTAATTTTTTATGCTTTTACTTTAAGAAACATCTGGATTTTTATCTGTTTCAAAAAGGAAAAAAGTCAAGTATTTTATCTAAAATCAATCGTAATCACACCTATATCACAGATTACGGGAACCTCAATTTTGAAGACCGTAAAAATCTGATCGCAAATGATACTTATTATATCGATAAAGATTTTTTGAGAGGAAAACTTTGTATTTTTATAGACGATATAAAAATCACAGGAAGTCATGAATATACAGTCAACAGAATCCTGGATGAATATAGCGTGGAGGCAGACTTTATGTTCCTGTATTATGCTGAACTGATGAATTTTGACCTTGATCCTAAGATTGAAAACTTTTTCAATTATTATGCAGTAAAAAATGTAAAACATGTTGCAGAGGTTATGAATAAAGAGAGTTTTGAATTCAATACAAGGATTGTAAAATATATTTTAGGACTGGAATCAAGTAATTTTGATTATCTTACGTCTAAAGTAAAAAGAGAACAGATGGATCTGCTTTTGGAGCTGGCCATCAGCAACAATTATCATTTAATAAAAGAATACGAAAATAACATCAATACTTTAACACAAACGGAATTATATTATGGCTATTAACTTACAAAAAGGACAAAGAGAAAACATTAACGCACCTAAATTTACTGTAGGTTTAGGATGGGATATCAATAATACTTCTACAGGGACAGGATTTGACCTTGATGCCTCTTTGTTTTTGCTTGGAGACGATAAAAAATTAGTTTCAGATAATCACTTTATTTTCTATAACAACCTTGAATCTCCGGACAAATCGGTGATCCACACAGGAGATAACCTTACAGGGGAAGGAGCTGGTGATGACGAGCAGATCAAAATTGATCTGACAAAAATTGATGATGCGATCAAAGAAATTACAGTAGTAGTAACGATTCACGAAGCAGATTCAAGAAAGCAAAACTTTGGACAGGTAAGAAATTCTTTCATCAGAATTTTCAATACAGATACCAATGAAGAAATCTTAAAATATGAATTAGATGAAGATTTCTCAATCGAAACCGCAGTAGAATTCGGAAGAATCTACAACAGAAACGGAGAATGGAAATTTGAGGCTGTAGGGGCAGGACAGAGAGAAGGCCTTGAGAAATTTGTATCAATTTATCAGAAGTAATTATGGACAATCAGGAAAATCAACCCATAGATCCGCTAGGATCAATAGAACCTCTTAAAACCTTTGAACCTGCTCCAATGGTTCCTCCAACTCCGGCTCAGCCTGTTCAGAATACAGCACCGGCAGTTCTTGTGGACAGAGAGGGAAATGTAAATCTGACTCAGTTGCAGTCAGAAGAACGTCAGAAATATGAAGTTCTTGCGAACTCTATTGATGAAGCCAATCCGGGGTCTATTGTGAATTTCGGGGCGGAACTTCAGAAAACTTTAACTAACCAGAGTGATAGCTTCTTGGGAAATGTAAGAAGATCAAACTCAGGAGAAGTAGGGGGACTTATCAATGACCTTTTGGTAGAGCTTAACTATGTAGATGTAGAAGAGCTTAACGGAAATAAAGTAAAAAGCTTCCTGAGTAAATTACCATTTATGAAGAAGGTAATGACGCAGGTGGAAAATTTATTTGCAAAATATGACAAGATCATCAATAATATTGAGCAGATCTCTTATAAAGTAAATGCAGGTATTATTACTTCTACAAAAGATAATGCTGTACTTCAGACTATTTTTGAAAGTAATGTGAATTCTATCAAGCAGATAGAAGGTCTTGTGATTGCAGGAAATATAAGAATGGAAAGAGCTGCAATAGAATTGGCTCAAATGGAGGCCAATCCTCAGGATTTTCAGGATTATCAGATTGCGGATAAGAGAGATTTCATTGCAAGATTAGACAGAAGAATGGCGGATCTTAAAGTGGTGCGTGTGATTATGATGCAATCACTTCCACAGATCAGACTGGTACAGAACAACAACGTTTCTATTGCTGAAAAAGCACAGACGATTCTTACCACTACGCTTCCTGTCTGGAAAAACCAGCTTTCACTGGCTGTAGCAATGTACAGACAGCAGCAGAATATTGAAATCCAGCAGAAAGTATCTTCTACTACAGAAGAAATCTTAAGAAAGAATGCAGAACGTCTTGGCCAGAACTCAATAAATGTTGCCAGAGCGAACGAGCAGACTATTGTTTCTGTGGAAACATTGAAAGAAACAACATCAATGTTGATCAATACATTGAATGAAGTGAAACAAATCCAGAAACAGGGAGCAGATAACAGAAGAAAACTGGATCAGGATCTTCAGACATTGGAGCATGAACTAAAAGCTAATGTCAGAGGTTAATTTATAGAATACTAAGGTGGGGGATGATGCAGCAACCATATTGTCGCAAAGCAAAAGGAGATTAACCAAGCTTAAGCTTCTTGCGAATTTTTTTGAACATATTGACATAATATCTATTTACATCAAAACAGATATTATCCACAATCTGTTCCAGGAAAATACGGCTTTGGATTACAATAAACTGGAACTTTTCCATCTGCAGTATACCGACAGTCTCATAGAACTTCTTACTAAAATTAAAAAACAGAAGGAAAATGACATGCTGGCTGTTATCAATGAAATTAACATCAACAGTAAATATATTTCAGGTTTTGAAGAAAGACGGGTAGACAGTTTTCAGACCGACAGGAAAATGTACAGCGGTGTATTTTCCCAGCATCTGAAAACATTATATAAAGACCTTACAGAAGATAGTTTTACGGCCAATTGGGATAATGTACTGTATTTTCATAAAAAATATGCTCAGGAATTTTACAGAACGGAAGCAGATGAATTATTGTTGAAATCCGATTCTTTTCCTGCCTATCAGTATAAAGATTATTCCATTGAAAGAAAATTACTAGGAAGGCTTAATATACAAGGGTTTAAAGTCCGTTTTGTCTGTGGTTACCTTATCGGAACCCACGATTATGAACTTTTCAAAATCTTTCAGTCTGATGATTATTTTATTTTCAGTGTAGACGAAAAGAAATTGTATCTTTTTGACAAAGAATTGGATAAGCTGGATATTTCTGAAAATCAGTCTAACCAGAGTTCCATTATCGATCAGCTGAGAAATAAAAATGAACAGTTGGAAAATAGTATGAACGAAAGAAAATGTGCTTTACCGGCTGAAGTGGAAGGTGTTTTGAAAGATTATATTAAAAACCTTGAAAATATGGACATTATGAGCAAGATATTTGATTTTGACGAAGAAACGAATATTCTGCGCGCGATGCTTAATCTGAATTTGAATAATAACTAAAACGAAATTTGAAAAGCAAAGAAGTATGCTTTTTTGCAAAAAGTAAATAACAACTAAACATAAAAAGATGGCTATCAACTTACAAAAAGGTCAGAGAATCAACCTTAAAAAAGAAAATGGAGCTGAGCTTTCTCAAGCTTGTGTAGGAATCAACTGGGGAGCAATTGAAAAGAAAGGATTTTTTGGAACTAAAAAAGAAGCAGTAGACTTAGACGGAAGCTGTATTTTATATGATTCAAACAAAAATGTTACAGAAGTAATCTATTTTGGGAATCTTAAATCAAGAAACGGATCTGTAAGACACAGCGGGGACGACCTTACTGGTGATGTGGATGGTGATGACGGATTGGATAATGAAGTAATCACTGTAGATTTCAGCCAACTGGAGCCTAACGTAGAACACGTTGCAATGGTGCTGAACAGCTACAGAGGGCAGGATTTCGGAACCATTCCTTTTGCTTCTATCCGTATTTATGAAGGTTCACCTACCAACGTAAGAGAAGTTTTTGCAAAATATGATATTGCAAATGATGCTTCTTTCAGGGGACATGTTGCCATGGTAATGGGAGTTTTCTACAAGAGAAACGGAGAGTGGAAATTCAACGCTATCGGAGATCCTACTGCAGACAAAAAACTGGAACAGACGGTTCAGACAGTTCAGATGAATTACCTGTAATCAATTGTCAATCAAAAGATAAATAAAATAGCAATATTTGTACTCTGTACATCTATTGCTTTTATCATATAATAACATAACTAAAGTGGAACATCAAAGTATTTTAGAACTGCACCCAGGTCTGGTGTGGGGATTTGCAGTAACAGTCGTTATCATGCTGCTCCTGGACTTAGGGGTATTTAATAAAAAAAGTCATGAAGTATCTTCCAAAGAAGCTACCATCTGGTCAATAGTATGGATCTCGCTTTCAATGGTTTTTTCAGGGGTGGTGTATTGGGTATTCAATACCGATGGAAGTCCTGAAAGCCATGCTTTGGCAATAGAAAAATTTACCCAGTATCAGGCTGCCTACTGGATTGAAAAGGCCCTGTCTGTAGATAACTTATTTGTATTTATCCTCGTTTTCGGTTTCTTTAAAGTTCCGAAGTATCTTCATCATAAAGTTCTTTTCTGGGGGATCATCGGGGCGTTAATCTTCAGAGCCATATTTATCTTTGCAGGAGTAGGATTGATCAATCTGACTTATCTTCCTGAAATGAATATCTTCGGAGAAGCAGTGAAAATCAACGTTGTAATGACATTGTTCGGATTATTCCTTGTGTATGCGGGAATCAAATCCTGGGGTGATGGTGACGATGATGACGATGAAGATTACAGCAATACAGCAGGAGCAAGACTGATCAAAAGTTTCTGGAAAGTTTCTGATAACTATGATGGAGATAAATTCTTCACCATTCAAAACGGAATCAAAATGGCAACTCCTCTTTTAGTGGTAGTTGGTGTTATTGAATTTACAGACGTTCTTTTCGCAGTAGATTCCATTCCGGCGATCTTCGCGATTTCCAATGACCCTTTTATCCTTTATACATCGAATATTTTTGCTATTTTGGGTTTAAGATCATTATATTTCCTGTTGGCCAACTTTATCCACATGTTCAGCAAACTTCCGTACGGATTGGCGATTATCCTATCCTTTATCGGGGTTAAAATGCTTATCGCACCATGGATTCATATTCCGTCTCCGGTTTCTTTGGGAATCGTAGGAGGAGTATTGGTAATCTCTGTTCTGTTATCCATCATCTTCCCTGAAAAAGAAGAAGAGAAAGAAGAATTGGAAGAAAAATAATCTTATTTAAAAAATATATTAAAAGCCTCTGGAATTTATTTCTGGAGGCTTTTTGTTGGAAAACGCAAAGGCGCAAAAAGGATAAGCATTGTGCTGTTTTTAAGGCGCGAGAATATTTCGGCTTCGCTCAATATAGGATTTACAGCAAAAGTCATATGATTAGCAGTATTAAATTTTATAGAAGATAAAATCCTTGCGCCTTAACACATTATTTTTCATGAAAACTTCGCGCCTTTGCGTTTTCCGACATTTTACCCAAAAATTATTTTAAAATAAAATAGACAGACTGGTCTGTATGTTGTTTTTTTTTCATACATTTGTTCCAGAAAAGAAAAGCATATGAAATCTCCAAGAGAAAGAATTGTAGAAAAAACCTTTGAATTGTTTGCAAAACAAGGGTACAATTCTACAGGAATCAACCAGATCATTTCCGAGGCAGAAGTAGCCAAAGCAAGCTTTTATCAATATTTTAAATCCAAAGAAGACCTATGTGTAGAATTTCTGAAGGTAAGACACGAATATTGGTTCAGTGAACTCAATAATTTTTTATCAAAGGAAAAAGACCCGAAATCTAAAACCATCCAGGCTTTCGATTTTCTGGTATATATGAATAAAAAAGAAAATTTCCGTGGGTGCAGCTTCCTGAATATTTTATCTGAAATACCAATGGATAATGTTAAAATTCTGAGTGTCATTCAATCTCATAAAGCTGATCTCAGAAACTTTTTTTTAGAATTGCTAAATAATGATGATGAACTTTCCGATCATGTCTATATGCTTTTTGAAAGCAGTATTATAGAAAGCCAGCTTTTCAAATCCAATGAACTCATTGAAAAATCAAAAAAAATAGTCACCAATTTAATACAATAAGTTATGGAACAAAAACATCCGCTTCCGCCTTTCACCCTTGAAACGGCACTGGAAAAAATTCAAATGGCAGAAGACGCCTGGAACAGTCAGGATCCCGAAAAGGTTTCCAAAGCATATACCATCGACAGCGAATGGAGAAACAGAGATACATTTGTGAATGGCAGAGAAGAGATTGTAGTATTTCTTCAGAAAAAATGGGAGAAGGAGCTTCATTATAAGCTTAAAAAAGAATATTGGGCACACACAGATAATCGCATTGCTGTCCGCTTTGAATATGAATATCAGACAAAAGAAGGCAGCTGGTTCCGGGCGTATGGAAACGAAAACTGGGAGTTCGAT
>Ga0070682_100001951_pt1 | contig 11504 bp, 7 predicted proteins | sample KBSC63LmetaG_FD_64668 | JGI IMG/M metagenome (GOLD analysis project Ga0070682, IMG submission 64668) | Corn rhizosphere microbial communities from Kellogg Biological Station, Michigan, USA - KBS C6-3L metaG | ecosystem: Host-associated > Plants > Roots > Rhizosphere | place: USA: Michigan... | reverse complement strand
GGGATCGGCTGCGTCGCGATGTCGATGCCGAAGCGCGCGCACTCGGCGTGAATGCCGGGGAAGCGCGCTTTCAAGAACTCGGACGGCTGGTGCGTGATGTCGAGCAGCACGGACTCCGAGCCCGTGCGCTTCATCTCGAAATCGATCGCGCGCGCCATCACGTCGCGCGGCGCGAGATCGCCGAGCGGATGGTGGCGCTTCATGAACGCCTCGCCCGTGGGCAAGCGCAGCGTCGCGCCCTCGCCACGGAGCGCCTCGCTCACGAGGAAGCTCTTCGCCTTGGGCTCGTAGAGCACGGTCGGGTGGAACTGGAAGAACTCCATGTTCGCGACCTCGGCACCGGCGCGGAACGCCATCGCGATGCCGTCGCCCGTCGCCACGTCGGGGTTCGACGTATAGAGGTAAACCTTGCCCGCGCCGCCCGTCGCGAGCACGGTCGCGCGCGCCACGATCGTCTCGACCACGCTGCGGCGTTCGTCGAGCACGTAGGCGCCGACGCATTGATCGGGCCCGCCGAACTTCGAGAGCGTGATGAGGTCCACGCCCATGTGCCACTCGAGCAGGCGAATGTTCGGGGACGCCTTGACCGCCGCGAGCAGCGCCCGCTCGATCTCGCGTCCGGTGATGTCGCCTGCGTGGACGACGCGCCGCTCGCTGTGCGCGCCCTCGCGGCCGAGATCCCACTCGCCGTCTTCGGCGCGCGAAAATTGCGCACCGAGATCGGCGAGCCAGCGCACCGCGGCCGGACCCTCGCGCACGCAGAGGTCGACGACGACGTCGTGACAGAGCCCGGCGCCGGCGGCGACGGTGTCGGCGGCATGCTTCTCGAAAGAGTCCTCGGGCGACAGCACGGCGGCGACCCCGCCCTGCGCGTACGCGGTCGCGGCCTCGTCGGCAGCGCGCTTGGTGACGACGATCACCTCGCCATGCCGCGCAGCGCGGAGCGCGAAGGAGAGCCCGGCGATGCCGCTGCCCAACACCAGAAAATCGGCCGAGAGAGTCACGTTGCCCCGCTTTCTAGCAAGGAATCCGCGAGCTGCATCGTCGGCCTCTCGGCCGACGCCCGGCGGTTGCCGAATCGGCCCGCGGCTGATGAGATGTGAGCCGTGAAGGTCCTCGTCCCCCTCAAACGCGTTGCCGACCCCGACAACGCCAACAAGATCAAGCTCGCCCCGAACGGCGCGGCCGTCGATACGACGGGCCTCGAATGGAAGATGAACCCATTCGACGAGTATGCCCTCGAGGCAGCGCTCCGCCTCACCGAGAACGGAAAAGCGCCCAAGCAGCGCCTCGGGGAGGTCGTCGTGGTCACGCTGGGCCCAAAAGAGTGCGAGCAAACCCTGCGCTCCGCCCTCGCAACCGGTGCCGATCGCGCGATCCGCGTCGATGCGAGCGACGACGCCCTCGACGGGCGGCTCGTTGCGCACGCCCTGAAGAGCATCGTCCTCGCCGAGAAGCCGGACGTCGTCCTGCTCGGCAAGCAGGCGGTGGACGGCGACAGCAATCAAGTCGGCCAGCGTCTCGCGGAGCTGCTCGACTGGCCGATGGCCACGTTTGCCGCGACCATCCGCGAAGAGCAGGGGGCCCTGCTCGTCGGCCGTGAAGTGGACGGCGGCGTGCTCACGCTTCGCGTTCGGCTGCCAGCCGTCGTGACGGTCGATCTGCGCATCGTCGCCCCGACCAGCGTGTACTCGCTCCACACCGACGCGGCCGCTCACAAGTACGGCGAGGGCGTGCGCTTCGCTCCCCTCCCCGCGATCATGGCGGCGAAGAAGAAGCCGCTCGACACGAAGACGCTCGCCGAGCTCGCGCCCGGCGTCGCGCTCACGACCAAGACGCTCAAGTTCGAGAAACCCGCCGCACGCTCCGCGGGCGTGAAAGTGAAGGACGTTTCCGAGCTCGTCGACAAGCTCATGAACGTTTCAAAGGTGCTCTGATCATGCCGCACGCACTCGTGGTCGCTGAAATCGCCGACGACGGCAAACCGAAGAAGGCGACGCTCGCCGCCATCAGCTTCGCCAAGAAGGCGCTGCCGGCCGTGGGCGGATCGTTCTCGATTCTCGTGCTCGGCGGCGCCGCCAAGGCCGCCGCCCAGGAGCTCGCCGGCTACGGCGCCGCCAAGGTGCTCGTGTGCGAGGACCCTTCGCTCGCGAAGTACACGGCCGAAGCGTACGCTCCGACCGTCGCGGAGGCGGGCAAAGGTTTCGCGCTCGTGGTCGCCACGGCGACGAGCCAAGGCAAGGACTTGATGCCGCGGGTCGCCGCGCGGCTCGACGCCGCCTACGCGGGCGATTGTGCCGACGTAGCGGTCGAAGGCGGCGCGCTCCGCTACAAGCGCCCGATGTACGCCGGCAACACGTTCGGCACCGTCGAGCTCACGACACCGGTCCACGTCGCGACGGCACGTCAAAGCGAGTTCGAGGCTGCCCAACCGAGCGGCGGCAGCTCACCGATCGAAGCGTTCGCCAAGGTCGCCCCGGGCGCCGCGGCGGGTCGCGTCGACGTCGTCTCCTTCGACACCGTGAAGAGCGAGCGCCCCGAGCTCACCGAGGCGCGCGTAGTCGTCTCGGGCGGCCGAGCGCTCAAGGAGCAATTCTTCCAGGTCCTCGAGCCGCTGGCCCAGGCGATCGGCGCCGCCATCGGCGCGAGCCGGGCGGCCGTCGACGCCGGCTACGCCCCCGGCGACTACCAGGTCGGCCAGACCGGAAAAATCGTCGCGCCCGAGCTCTACGTCGCGATCGGCATCTCCGGCGCCATCCAGCACATCGCCGGCATGAAAAGCTCGAAGGTCATCGTCGCCATCAACAAGGACGCCGAGGCACCGATCTTCCAGATCGCCGACTACGGCCTCGTCGCCGACCTCTTCCAAGCGGTCCCCGCCCTCACGGCCGAGCTCAAGAAGCGCCGCCCCGCCGGCTGACCTACGCGCGGCACCGCACTCGCAACGCTGCATGGGCGCAGCGAAAAAACGCGCGTCACTTTCGTCGCTGCGGCCGCTTGACACGACCCCCGAAGGCCATCATCCTCCCGCCGCCCCAAGCCTGGGGCACGCCTGTTCGGGGCGTAGCGCAGTTTGGTAGCGCGCACGGTTCGGGTCCGTGAGGTCGCCAGTTCGAATCTGGCCGCCCCGACAAAACAACAAAAGCTCGCAGGTCACGGCGTCCCGACGAACGTCGTGACCGTGTCGAGCGCGGCCAACATCGAGCCGCAACCGGCTCTCGCCGTGACCGACGGCGTTTTTGTCAGAACGCTCGTCGCAGCGTCACTCCGCCCGGCCAAAGCCCGACCTGCGTCGACGAGCCGCGCTTCGGCGCCGTGAGCCAAAGCGTGACGCCCGCTGCGAGCCCGACGCCGCCGACGATCATGCCGATCGTGGCAAACGTCCCGGCCTTGCGCGCGTCCTTGCCTGCCGTCACGCCGTCATCCGTCGTGCACGCGGTGCCGTCGCAAGTCTCGTCGGCCGTCTTCTTCTTCGACATCGCCTGCACGCCGAAGATCGAGCCGACAGCGATGCCCGCGACGCCAACGCCGCCCACCACGAGTGCCGCGATGCGCTGCCCGCCGAGGCCGCCCCCCCCCGAGCTCGACTCGGCGGGCGCGGGCGGTGCCTCAGCGGGCTGGGCCGCGGCTTCACCAGCGACGGGCGCGGCGGCGAGGGCCGGCGTCGGCGCCTCGGTGAGCTTGGGTACCGTGGCCGACCCGACGCCACCATCCTTGAGCGACACCGTCGAGTGCCATTCCTCGAAGCCCGGCGCCTTGGCGCTGAGCTCGTGCTTGCCGGGGTCGGTGGGAATGGGAACGCCCCATTGCGCGGGGCCGACCTCGACGCCGTCGCGCATCACGGTGAGGCCCGCGATGCGCGCGTCGGACGGCACGTCGATGGTGAGCTGCGGCACCTTGGGAGCAAGCGCTGACGCCCGTTCGCGCGCGCCGCGCTCGCGCTCCTTGTTGCCGGCGACGGACGCAGCGGACGCCGCATCCTTGTACGCGCTCCACGCCGACGCGGTGCGCCCCGTCTGCTCGTAGCAGAGCGCCAGGTTGATGAGCGTCCCGCTTCCCGGGTCGAGCTTCTGGCTCTCCTCGAATTTGGGACATGCTTCGCTCGCCTTGCCCGCGGACATCAGCTGCTTGCCCTGATCGAAGAGCGCCTGCGCGGCGGCGTTCGACGCGGACTGCGCGTGCGCGACAGGCGCGCTGAGCCCGAATCCGAGCAAGGTGAACGAGGCGAGCGTGAGGCGCAGGGGTCGGCGGGGCATGGTGCTCACTTTCGATCGTCGAAGATATTCGGCTTCGATTCAACGGGGGCGCGCGGTGGAGGAGCCCGCGGAGGCTCGGCGGGCGCGGCCGCGGGCGCAGCAGGAACGGCGGGCTTCGCAGTCGCCACGGCTTTCACCGGTGTGGGACGGCCGGGCTTCACGCGCCCACCGGCTGTGGGACGCGCGGGGGGCGGCGCCGGCTCGTTCGTCGGCTCGACCGTCATGGCCGCGGGCGGTGGCGCCGTCAGAGTAGGTGCGGCCGGCGCGACGACGGGCGCCGGCGCGACATGGATCTCCGGAGTCGCCGTGGCGGCGGGCATCGACGGAGGCAACGCGTGCTCGTCCAATGGGGCGCTCGCCACGCTCCCGGGCGTCGCGTCTCCGCGCAGCGCTCGCCAACCGAGCGCCGCACCCGCGAGCACCACGCCGACGACGGCGGCGACGACCAGCCAACGGCTCCTTCGCTTCGGCGAAGCCGTACGACCCCACGACGCCGCCGTCGCCCCGGACGCCTTCAGCTCGTCGTCCGACGAGGGTGGCGGCGCGAGCGCCGTCGCGGAGAGCCCCGCCGAGCGCAGCACGCCCGAGATGCGCTCCACCGACGCCTTCGAGCGCTTGGGCGCATACGGCAGCAGCGCGGCCGCGAGCTCTCCGACGCTCTCGAAGCGTCGCCCGCGGTCTTTCTCGAGGCAGCGCAAGATGACGCGCTCGAGACCCTCCGGAACGTCTGGACGGCGTCCGCGTAGCCCCGCGGCCGGCGGCCCCGTCACGACGCGCAGCACGAGCTCCGGCATCGTATCGGCGGTGAAAGGCTGCGTTCCCACGAGAAGCTCGTAGAGGATGACGCCGAGCGCCCAAATGTCGGTTCGCGCGTCCACGTCACGCGACGACTGCATCTGCTCGGGAGACATGTACAGCGGCGAGCCCATGAGCGCCGACGTCTTGGTCATCGCGCCGGCGCTGCCGGAGCCGGGTCCGCTCGCCGTCTTCGAAATCCCGAAGTCGAGCACCTTCACCGACAAGACGCCGTCCGCGCGTCGAATGACGAACAGGTTCCCCGGCTTGAGATCGCGATGGACGATCCCGAGCGCGTGCGCCTCCGCGATCGCCTCGCACGCTTGGAGCACGAATTCGCAGGCCTGCTCGACGGGCAGGGCGCCGCGCTGCGTGAGCCACTGGGAGAGATCGCTCCCGTCGAGGAACTCCATCACCATGTACGGAGCGCCGTTTTCGAGCTTCCCGACGTCCGTCACCTTCGCGACGTGCTCGCTCTTGATCTTCACGGCCGCGCGCGCTTCACGCGCGAAGCGGGCGACGGCCTCTCCATGGTCCAGCACTTCAGGCAGCAGGAATTTGATGGCAACGCGCTGGTCGAGCTCGATGTGATACGCGGCGACGACGACGCCCATCCCGCCCACACCGAGCACCTTGTCGACTCGGTATTTACCGGCGAGGATCTCGCCCTCGCGGACACCAGCGACGTCAGGCGCGCTCATACTGCGCGTCCCGCAGAAGGTGCTTCCACCATTGGGCAATGATCGTGCTCGAAGATCGGGCCGGCGTCCATCCCCGGCGGTTGACACGCGGGGCTCAGGCGATAGCCTGCCGGATGGTGCCCCGGTAAGCGCCACGCATGACCCCCGTTCACGAAGGCCAAGTCCTCGCCGGTAAGTATCGGGTCGAGCGCGTGCTCGGCATCGGGGGCATGGGCGTCGTGGTCTCGGCCCTGCACCTCCAGCTCGACGAGCGCGTGGCGCTGAAGTTCCTCTTGCCGGAGGCGCTCGACAATCCCGAGTCCGTGGCGCGTTTCGCGCGTGAGGCGCGCGCGGCGGTGAAGATCAAGAGCGTGCACGTCGCGCGAGTGTCCGATGTCGGGACACTCGACACGGGCGCGCCGTACATGGTGATGGAGTTCCTGAACGGGCACGACCTCTCGGCCTTGCTCCGGGACCGGGGCCCCATGCCCGCCGCCGACGCCGTCGACTACGTCCTCCAGGCGTGCGAGGCGCTCGCCGAGGCGCACGCGCTCGGCATCGTCCATCGCGACCTCAAACCCGCCAACCTGTTCATGATCATGGGCACGGACGGCGCGCCGTGCATCAAGGTGCTCGATTTCGGCATCTCCAAGATCACCACCGCCGACTCCTCCGGCGACTACGGCATGACGAGCACGCAGGCGATCATGGGCTCGCCGCTCTACATGTCGCCCGAGCAGATGACGAGCTCGCGCGACGTCGATGGGCGCTCCGACATCTGGTCGGTGGGAACGATCCTGTTCGAGCTTCTGACCGGACGCACCCCTTTCCTCGGCGACACGATGCCGCAGCTCTGCGGCATGATCCTCCAGGAGCCCGCGCCTTTGCCGCGCACGCTGCGCTCCGATCTCCCCGAGGGACTTCAGGCGGTCATCATGCGCTGCCTCGAGAAGCGGCGTGAGGTTCGCTTCGCCAACGTCGGGGAGCTTGCCCAGGCGCTCGCGCCGTTCGGTTCGGCCCAGGCGGCGCGCAGCGCCGAGCGCGTCTCCAAGGTGCTGAGCGCTGCCGGCATCTCGTCGAGCCAGATCCAGGTGCTCGGAGCGGGCAGCGTCGGAGCGTCCACGGGCTCCGCCTGGGGAACGACGCAGACCAAGGGCTCGAACAAGGCGCTGTGGGTCGTGCTGGCAGGCGCTGCGGCAACGCTGCTCGCCGTCGTGGCGTTTTTCATGCGGCATCAAGGCGGTGCCAGCGCCTCGGACCCGCGCGCTTCCGCGACAGCTCCACAGAGCGCACCGACCGTACCCCTTCCCACGCACGAAGCGCCGACACCGACGACACCCGCCCCGCTCGCGACGGCCTCCGCGACCGCATCGACACCCTCGCCCGTTTCTGTCGACGCTGATACCGCTGCACCCACGGCAGATCTGCCGAAGCACGCTTCGCGTCCGCGCCCCGCCTCCTCCAAGGCCGTAGCAGCCAAGAGCGCTGCGTCTGTAAAGCCCGCCGCGGCTCCGGCACCCGCCAAGCCCGCGTTCGATCCGCTCGAAGGTCGTCACTGACGCGCCCTTGGCGTGCTTTGCGTCAACGCGCGTCGCTGGCCGTCGAGTGGCACGGTAGCGCGCGCGCACTGCTGCAGCGCGCGCGCATTGCAGGAGCGCGCGCGTTGCTTTCGGGCGCAGCGCATCGCGGGCGTCGCGCACACGCTGCCCTCACTTTTCCGCGTACGAACGCGCGCGGGCGTCACGGCGCGCACGGCATCGCGATCCCGTACGCTCGCGACACGTCTCCGGGGAGTGGTCCGCCCCGCATCGAAAACGACACCCGCGCCGGACCCCCACTCCGCGTCGAAAATGTCGTCCCACCCAAAAAACCCTATTATTTCAGCAGGTTCAAATCTCACGAAATCTAGTGACGTGGTAACCACAACCAGTTTATAGTGTCACTGCAACCAGCCACCCGGACCGTTCGAGGAGAGCACCTTGCCCATCGAAGTCCCCTTTGTGCGCATTCTGATCGTCGACGATGACAAGGCTATCTGCGACTACATGCAGACGCTGCTTGAGAAAGACGGCTTCATCGTCAAGACATTGAGCGACCCGACGCTCGTCGAAGATGAAGTCCGCACGGGCGATTATCACGTCCTGATCCTGGACGTGATGATGCCCAAGCTCGACGGCATCGAAGTCTTGAAACGGGTCCGTTCAATCGACACGGACGTCGCCGTGATCATGTTCACGGCGCATCCCAATCTCGACACCGCCGTTGCTTCGATGAAGCTCGACGCGGTCGACTACATCAAGAAGCCCTTCAACGTAGACGAGTTCCGCGAGGTGCTCGCGCGCGTCATGAAGAAGAAGGGCCTCGCGCGCACGCCCGAGGAGCAGCTCCACAAGATCATCGGCGACACCATCCGCTCGATGCGCAAGGAGCGCGAGCTCACGCTGAAGCAGATGAGCCGCCGCACGGGCCTCAGCATTTCGCTGCTTTCGCAGATCGAGCGCGCCGAATCGAGCCCCTCGATCTCGAGCCTCTACAAGATCGCCGTGGCTCTCGATTCGAAGATCCACGACCTCTTCGGGAACAACTAGCGCGCCGGCACGCGGGCCTCGAGCGCGATGCTCGGGCCCGCGACGCAGGCGTCGAGGGACGGCGGCAAGCGACGCTACCGAAGTGCGCTGCCCGAGGCGTCGAGCACCGCGCGCACCTTGGTCAGCAAGGGGACCCCGGCGAGCGGCTTCTGCACGAACTCGAATTCCGAGCCCAGGACGCCGTGCCGCACGATGGCGTCGTCGGTGTAGCCGGACATGAAAAGCACTCGCATGCTCGGTCGCAGCGGCGCGAGTCGCGCCCAGAGCTCCCGCCCGCCCATGGTCGGCATCACGACATCGGTCACTAGAAGCTGGATCGGCTGTTCGTGTCGTTCGCAGATGAGCAGCGCTTCGCCTCCGGAAGACGCTTCCAGGACGTGATAGCCATGGCGCCGCAGGATGGTCGCGGCCAGCAGTCGAACCTGCTCGTCGTCCTCGACGAGCAGAATGGTCTCCGAGCCACGAAGCGTCGGCAACGGGCGAGTCACCCGTTCCTGCTCGTTGGCGCTCCGTTCGGTTTCCGGGAGGTAGACCTTGAAGCTCGTGCCCTTGCCCACCTCACTGTAGACCCAGACGTGCCCGCCGCTCTGCTTCACGATCCCGTGAACGGTGGAAAGCCCGAGGCCCGTACCCTTGGCCTGCCCCTTGGTCGTGAAGAACGGCTCGAAGATACGTGCCAGCGTGGCCCGATCCATACCCGTCCCGGTGTCGCTCACGCTGAGGCAGACGCACGCTCCGGCCTCGACGCCCAGATGTTCCGCGGTGTAGTCGGAGTCGAGCTCGACGTTCGCGGTTTCGATCGTCAGCTTGCCCCCTTGCGGCATCGCGTCGCGGGCGTTGATGACGAGGTTGAGCAGGACCTGTTCGATCTGACCGGGGTCGACCAAAACCCAGCCGAGCCGCTCCTCCGACCGGAACACGAGCTCGATGTCCTCGCCGATGATGCGACGGAGCATCTTGGTCATGCCCGAGATGACCTCGTTCAGGTTCACCGTCCTCGGCTGCAGGACTTGCTTGCGGCTGAAAGCGAGCAGTTGACGCGTCAGCTCCCCCGCACGCCGACCCGCCTGCACGACCTGCTCCATGTCCTTGTGCATCGGATCGGCGCGGTCGAGCTCTTCGAGCACGATCTCGCTGAACCCGAGGATGACCGACAAGAGGTTGTTGAAGTCGTGAGCGACGCCGCCCGCCAGCGTGCCGATAGCCTCCATCTTCTGTGACTGGCGGAGCTGCTCCTCGGTGTCCAGGAGGGCGCGCTCGGCCCGCAGGCGCCCCGAAGTCTCTTCCTGCGCGTGCGCGAGGGCTCGAATCCGTGCTTCCTCCGCGCGCTTGCGCTCCGTGAGATCGAGCGTGAGCGCCACCCATTCACGGTGCTCCGTGTCGAGCGCCACCACGCAGTTGAGGATGGGAACGCGCGTCCCATCCTTTCGGATCAGCTCCTTTTCCCAAGGATGCGCGCGACCGTACGCTTCTAGCTCGAGCCGAGCCTTGGCGTCGGTCTTCTCGCGCTCGGGCGTATTGAGGGACCTCCCGCTCACGAGCCCCGCCGCCAAGTCGGCTTGCGTGTAGCCGACCATCGAAAGAAAGGCGTCGTTCGCTTCCGTGATGTTGCCCTCGATGTCGGAGACGACGATCCCGAGGACCCCCGCCTCGGCCATTCGGCTAAACCTTGCCTCCGCGCGCCTTCGCTGCTCGTTCTCCAGGGTGAGCTCGCGCGTGCGCTCGGCCACGCGTCGTTCCAGATCTTCGTTCGCGGCCTGAAGCGCGCGAGACTGCTCCTCGAGCCGGCCGGCCATCGAGTTGAAGCTCGCGCCGAGCCGTCCAACCTCGTCCGCACGCTGCAGATCGGTTCGCGCGCCGAGGTCCCCGCCCGCGAGCTTCGCCGTGGCTCGCGTGAGCTCGGTCATGGGGTGAACGATCATTCGCGCGAACAGCGTTCCGACGATCAGTGCGAGCGCGATGATGCCGAGCGCGAACACGATTCGATAGCGCGTCATCTCGCGGATCTGCGCGACCAGCGACGCTTCGGGAATCATGTAGAACACCGTCCACGGCACCGTCTTGAAGCGACGAGCGACGCCGTAGTTCCAATTCCGATTGACCGGCGCGAAGCCACGGAACACGGTCTCGTCGGGCCGCGCCGCACGCGAGCGCTCGAACTGCTCGGGGAAAGCACGAACCTCGTCGAGCAGCTCGCGGGTTTTCGGACCGAAGCGCTGCGCTGCGATGAACGCTTCCTTGGTCGCCGTATCGAGCGAGCCTCCGGGATGAAACACGATCTCGTCGCTGTACGTGTGCCCGATCCGCACGCCGGCCTGATCGAAAAGCACCGCAAAGCTTCCCGGCCCGGCGAGCGCGTTCGTGGCCTTCATCCGGTTCCACAACGCGCTCGCCCGAACCCAGAGGGCCACCGCGCAAGGAACCCGTCCGTCGGCGGTGCGCACCGGTGCGAGGTACGCGATCGTGGGGACCCACTCGCTACCGACCCGTGCGCTGTAAACGTCCGAGATCACGTCGCGACCTGCCAGGACCTGCTTCGTCGTTTCGGCCTCGGACAGATCCGCCCCCTCAAGCTCGGATTCAGTGGCAGCTCGGACTCGACCACGAGCGTCGAGCACCGCGATGCCGCGAACGGCGGCGTCGATCGCCGGCTGCACGGCGAGGGTCGCGTCGACCTCCGCCCCGGCGTCCCCGCGGTCGACGTCCCCGGTTTGACAGCCGCGCACGATGGCCGGCAGGCGCGCGAACTTATGGGCCGCGCGAACGTAGCCTTGGTGGAACGTGTCGAGCTCACTCACCAGCTGGTCACCGCGCGCCGTCAGAAGCGCCCCGGTGCTCGCAACGAGTTGGTTCTCGGCCGAGTGCATGTCCACCCGGGTCACGACCGCCAGCGGCACGAGCGACGCCGCAACCAGCAGGGCCGCCAGCTTGGCCCGCATGGACAAATCTCGAAAGGCGAGTCGCACCCTCATGCAACGTCCCCGGAGACGACCTCTCGAGACCGGAACACGTCACGCTAGCTCTCGGCCGAACCCGCGTCTAGGCACGCACTACTGGCACGAATCCGTCCGGCCCTCGGTCGCATCACGCTGTCCGCGAACTCCGCCCCCTCTGACCGCGAATTCCCGCCTGACTATCGGTGCCGAGAGACGGACTTGAACCGTCGACACCACGCTTATGAAGCG
>Ga0070682_100001949_pt1 | contig 11511 bp, 14 predicted proteins | sample KBSC63LmetaG_FD_64668 | JGI IMG/M metagenome (GOLD analysis project Ga0070682, IMG submission 64668) | Corn rhizosphere microbial communities from Kellogg Biological Station, Michigan, USA - KBS C6-3L metaG | ecosystem: Host-associated > Plants > Roots > Rhizosphere | place: USA: Michigan... | reverse complement strand
CGGGGCCGATTCGGCTTCGTAAGCCGCGATACGGGTGTCGAGAGCGACTTGCTCTTCGGGGGTGAGCTCGGGGGCGAGTTCGGGGGCGAGGGACATGGAGGTCTCCTGATTTTCGGACGTGGTGGGGCCTTCGGTGGTTTCGAGGGCAACGGGGGCGAGGACGGGAGCGGGACGCTTTTTAGCCATTTTAGACTTTCAGTTTAGGAGTTACAATTATAACCGATTTACAATACCCGAGGGAAGCGTAGGGTTTCTTGGGCTTCCCCCGGGGGGGTCCGGGGGCAGGGCACCTAGCGCCCCGTCCACCGTACAGAGATTATAGCCTATTTTTGACCGGGAGGGCAAGTCCTATTTTTGAAAGGGTTATGTCGGGGGGCCGATAGGCATTGTCTATGGGCTTATGGGAATAGTTTGGGCCTATGGGGCGGCCAAGGGAGATAGTCCCAATAAGGCCAATAAGTCCAATAGTTAAAAACTATGCGTCCGCTACGCGCCCCCGTATATGCCCGTACGCGCTACGCGCCGGGTTTTTGCTTTGGCCTTATGGCCTTATGGGATTATCCCCCACCTATGGATTCCCAGTGGTGCCCATAGCAAAACCCCATACCCCCAGGCTGGGAAACTGAATGGACAGCGCCTACGGCCTCTCTCACGGTCGTTATGATTCATAACGATATAGTTTACACCTAAAGTAATTTGGTTATGTCTCATAACTAATTTGGTTATGTCTCATAACTAATTTGGTTATGTTTCATAACTATCGACACCCCCGGGTCAAGAGGCGGGTGGGGGTGTTGGGGCGCTGTGCTGATCCCTCTGGATATGAATCTCAAAAAATTGGGGCCAGAAAAGAAAACCCAGTTCAAAGTAGACGGAACCCCCGGACCAGAGTATCCTAAACGTATGTCCGACGCTCAGAGACACAATTTAGCGGAGCTTGTGACCGCCCTAGCGGCCCCCTCGAATGACCCTGATGCTCCCCCAGCGGTCTCGGAAGACATGCGCGCGCTCCTCGACCGCGGTTTGCATCATGTGTTCCTCCCCGATACCCTCAAAACGCGGGCAGCTGAGTCATTCCACCTCGCGTTTGAGGCGATTGGTGGTCTCCCCCGGCTAGCCATGTGGGCCGATAAGAATCCCACCAAATTCTTCCAACTATACGCAAGGCAGATCCTGCCCACTATGGCCCCCGTCCTGCCTCAGCACACGGTAGCGGCCCAAGTCTGGCCCGAATGGCTCACTGATCGACGCCTGGCGTACCAAGAGGAGAAGCGTATCTCAGAGGATATCTCAGGGGCCTCCTCCCCCGACACCGATGGCGACAGCGCGTAGCTACCAGCCGCGTCAGGCATTCCTCCCCCTACACAATCGTCAGCAACGGTGGGGTATAGCTGTTACTCACCGGCGGGCGGGCAAGACGGTAGCTGTCGCCAATGACCTTGTCCTTGCCGCCCGGACACCCTTATCACTACCCGACCCACAATACGCATACATAGGCCCCACATTTACCCAGGCGAAGCGTGTCGCGTGGGCCTATCTTAAGCAGTTCTCCCAGCCCTATTGGGCCAAACCCCCCTCAGAGTCAGAGCTAAAGATCACCTTCACCAATGGTTCCACGATCTACTGCTTGGGGGCGGACAATGCCGATTCATTACGAGGCATGTATTTAGATGGCGCCGTTGGTGACGAGTATGCCTTGTGGCGCCCCTCTGTCTTCCCCCTCATTCTCCGTCCGGCCCTCTCTGACCGCTTCGGCTGGGGCCTATTCACCTCCACCCCTAGAGGTCGCAATCATTTCTACGACCTGTATAAGCAGGCGCTTAAGGACCCCCTCAACTATCACCTCACGATGTTGCGGGCCTCGTCCAGCGGCATTATCCACCCCTCTGAGCTCGCCGACCTGCGCCGAGACATGGACCCCGAGGAGTACGCTCAGGAGTACGAGTGTTCCTTTGACTCGGCCCTCAAGGGAGCCATCTACGCGGACGAGATCAACCAGCTATTCGCCGACAATCGCCTCCCCACCTCCTCACTCTACTCCCCGTTCCTCGACACCCATTTTGTGTACGACCTTGGCTTCACGGACTCCACGGTACGCATTGCCTATCAGCTCCCCCCGCTCCAAGGCACGGTCAATATCGTCAACGTAGAGGCCACGAAGGGCAAGGACATCTTCTACCACATCGACTCTCTACACTCCTTCGCCTCCCAATCTCAGGGCAAGATCGGCACTATCTGGCTCCCCCACGACGCCCGGGCCAAGAACCTCCAGACAGGCCGCTCCATCGTCGAGCAGTTCCTCAGCTCCGATCTGACCCCCCGGATTGTCCCCAATCACCACGTACACGACGGTATCTCGGCCGTCCGCAGGCTGTTCCCCCGCCTCCTCATAGACAACACCCCCTTCGACGCCAGCGACCCCCTGGGCACAACTGTGTGTGGTGATCTCGTAGAGGCCCTCAAGACATATCACCGCGAGTGGGACGAGGATCTGCTCATCTTCTCGGACAAGCCGGTACACGATTGGTCATCTGACTACGCTGACGCTATGCGCTATCTAGCCATGTCGCTCCCAGAGGACTACCAAACTAGACTTTCCAGCGATAATAGGGTAGTCTCCGAGCGGGCCGCCCAGAACCGTGTATGGAGGCCCGCTACAGGCTATAATCTGGAGACCCTACACAGCGACCGGGCCACTCCCAACCATAGGCTCATGACCTAACCCATGACCACCGCCGGCCTATCCCTTGTCGCCCCCGCCTCATCTGTAGAGTCCCCCGACGACCTGTCCCCCCGAGCCCTCTGGGCAATGGAGATTGAGGCTGCTGAGCAGGAGCTGGAGAAGTTCCACAAGCGCGGAGACACCGCCAACGACTGCTTCCTCGATGAGCGCCCGGCCGTCACGGCCGACCTCAAGTGGTTCAACATCTACTACGCCAACACAAACATCCTTGAGTCGGCCCTCTACTCCCAGCTCCCCAAGCCGTCCGTCTCCCGGCGCTACCCTGACTACAAGGACAATGTCGCCCGGGTTGCCGCCCTGGTCCTGGAGCGGTCTCTTCAACAGGACCTCAACGACCCCGAGGACCAGTTCGACTCCGTCATGAGACAGGCGGTCCAGGATCGCCTGGTCCCCGGTATGGGCGTAGCGTGGCTTCGTCTGGAGACGGAGACGGAGGACATCCCTACCTCTGACGGCGGCACGCTTACGAATGACGCCCAAGGGACACAACCCCACGCCGACCACCCCTACGATGGGTTTGATGTGCTCCCCGCCTCGGAGTCCCCATCCTACGAGAACCCCTCGCCCCCGGGTCAGGTCATTCCCCTCAAGCGCATTACAGAGCAGCGGGTCGCAGTTGACTACGTACACTGGAAGGACTTCCTGTGGTCCCCGTGCCGCATCTACTCCGAGCGGAGGTGGGTCGCCCGTCGCATCTACCTCACCCGTGAGCAGCTGACGAAGCGGTTCGGTAAGGACAAGGCCAAGCTGACTTCCCTGGACTACTCTGTCTTCAAGTCGCACACCTCCTCTTCTCATACGGCGGACGGGGCCAAATTCTCCAAGGAGGTCTTCAAGAAGGCCACTGTATACGAGATCTGGGACCGGACGACCCGCAAGGTCCATTGGTACGCCCCCGGCTACCCCACCGCGCTCCTCGACACGCGTGACGACTTCCTCAAACTTCAGTCGTTTGAGCCTGTCCCCCAGCCGATGTTCGCCAACATCACGACCACCTCTACGGTGCCCCGTCCTGACTACTACATGATTCAGGACCAGTATTCCGAGCTCAACACTGTCAATGCCCGCATTTCCTTGCTCGTCCAAGCCTGTAAGGTCGTAGGTGTTTACGACCAGTCGGCCGTCAACTCCCTCCAGGCGATGTTGACGGGCAATGAGAACACGATGATCCCCGTCCCCAATTGGGCCCAGTTCTCAGAGAAGGGTGGTATGAAGGGGGCAGTGGATTGGCTCCCCCTCGACCAGATTGTAACGGCCCTTCAGCGTCTGTATGAGGCCCGGGACGGTATCAAAGGTCAGATTTATGAGCTCACCGGCATCGCCGACATCGTCCGTGGAGCTAGTAAAGCTAGTGAAACTCTTGGTGCTCAACAAATTAAGGCTCAATTCGCTAGCATCCGCATTAAGAAACTACAAAATGAGGTCGCCCGGTTTGCGTCAGAAATACTACGCATCAAGGCCGAAATCTCTGTTAAGCACTATACGCCGGACACGCTCATCCGGCGCTCGGGGATCGTCTACACGGACAACGACCTGTTCGTCCCAGACGCAATTGCTCTCCTGAAGTCCGAAGCGGGCTTCAAGTGGCGGGTACAGGTCCAAGAGGACTCCATGGCCCAGGCCGACTATGACTCGGAGAAGAAGGACCGCATTGAGTTCATGTCCGCGGTCACCGGGTACATGACTCAGGCCCTCCCCATCGCTGGTCAGATCCCAGAGATGAAGCCGGTTATCATGGGGCTCCTCAAGTGGGGCATCTCCGGCTTCAAGGGAGCCAGCGACATCGAGGGTATGATCGACAAGAATCTGTCCCTCCTGGAAGGCAAGCCGCCGCCTCCGCCCAAGCCGGACCCCGCCGAGCAGAAAGCTCAGGCCGAGATGCAGATGATGCAGATGGAAGGCCAACAGAAGCAGGCCGAGGGTCAACAGAAAGCCGCGCTCGAACAGCAGAAGGCCGCACTTGACCAGCGCAAGGCCGAGATGGAGATTCAGTTCCGCCGCGAGGAGATGGAGCTTGATCGCCAGATGAAGGAGCAAGAAATGGCCTTCAAGCGTGAGGAAATGGCTCTCAAGGCCCAGGAGAACCAACAGAACCTCCAGACGACGATCCAGAAGAACCAGATCGACATGGAGACCCACCAGCAGGTCTCCGCTCAGAAGGCCCAGGACGCCATGGTTCAGTCCGATCTCAACCGTCAAAAGGGCGAGCAGGACCTGGAGTTCTCCCAACAACAACACGAGCAGGGTTTGGAACAAGGCGCTGAGCAGGCCGCCGCCAAGGTCCAACAGACGAAAGCGCAAGCGGCCGCGAAACCCAAACCCAAGAAGGAGTAAACCATGCCATTGAACCCCAACACCGGCCTCGACGACCCGAGCTACACGCCGCCCCCCGAGGCATCGACCCAACCCGTCGTCGGCACGGAGTCCGGCCCGGCAACGCCGAACCCGGACGTGCAGTACAACCCGGACGGCACGGTGAAGACCGAGGCCCAGATCGCCGAGGCGGGCGATCCTGCGGACCAAGGCCCTCCGGGCCTGCCCGCCGCCGCCGCGTCGGATGCGCCGTTCTCGGAGGACGTTGTCCCTTCGGGCTGGTCGCGCTTCCCAACCGCAGATGAGGTTGCCTATCTGAACAAGAAGTACCCCGTCGAGGCACCGTGAGCAACCTGCCCCCCGTCACTAACTGGATGGACGAGTTCCCGTTGGTGGAACCTCCTCCGGGCAACCCAGCGCGTACCAACGCGCTGGGGATGGGGGACATGTTTGCCGTTAAGATCGCGGCGGCCAACACGCCGGGGGCAGCCACCCAGTTCCTCAGCCGCACGGGTGTCTGGGTGAACTTCGCCTCCACCGAGTTGAATGCTTGGGGCTCGATCATCGGGACCCTGAGCAACCAAGCCGACCTCTGGGATGAATTGCAGGCTCGACCGTTGTCCACAGCCATTTCGGCGGTCGGGTTTTCTGGTCAGTACGCGGACCTGCTGAATGTTCCCCCGTTCGGCGATGTTGCGCTCATCAATACGAACGGGCTGACCAGCTATTTTCTCCGGGGCGACGGTACGTGGCAGATTCCGGTCGATGTGAATGCCGTATGGGGCAACATCGGCGGGGACATGAATGCCCAGACGGACCTTATCGCGGCCCTCAACCTCAAGGCCCCGCTTTCCAACCCGATCTTTTCAGGAGCCGTCCGTGTCCCTACTCCACCCGTCGATGACTCGTCAGACCTCGCCATCAACTCTGCTTGGTTCTTTGGGCAGGCCTTCAACGGTGCACCCGTCATGGACGGAGTTGCTTCTAGCGGCAACTCTACTCTTTGGGCTCGGGGTAATCACCGGCACCCTGTTGACACGAGCCGCGCCCCGCTGGACTCCCCGAATTTCCTCGGTCTACCAACGGCTCCGACACCTGCGGCCTCGGACAACTCCGACCGACTCGCCACCACAGCCTTCGTGAAGTCGGTCGCCAGCCTGCCGGATGCCCCGCTGGACGGCAAGATGTATGTGCGCCAGTCTGGCGCGTGGGTCGCGATTGCGGTCGGGACCAAGTGGGACAGTACAGGAGCAGGATGATGATTCTTTACCCCAACGATGCCCCGTTCAGCACCACCGTCATCCCACGGGGGGCCGACCGCTTTCTGACGCAGGAGGAGGTCGATGCGGCCAACACGCTCTACCCCGTGCCGCCCTACGGGGAGACCTACGTGGACCCGAATCCGCCTCCGGCGCCGCCTATTGCGAACGTCTCGTTCCTGCGCCTGACCTCGGTGGTCAACGGTGTCCAGACGGGCTTCACGATGCGCAACGAGGACATGGACAAGGTGGAGGTCGATGACATCATCGTCATCTGGCCTATCATCTGCCATCTGGGCGTCGCGGACGACATCGGGGTGCGCCCGGTGCGGGTGCTGACCAAGGTGGACGAAAAGCTGACTGTTAATTATGACTCCACGGGCATCGACACCGCCGACATGACCCTCGTGGGCATCAAGTACAGGGACAACGCGCCGTGACTGGCTGGATATACACCCCTGACGGACGCCGCATCGAAAAGGGCACCTCCGAACACATGGAGTACCTCGGGGCCAAGCCCATGGGCCCCAGCGTGTTCGGGGATGAGGAAGTGTTCCGCTCCCCGATCGACGGCAAGTTATACTCCGGCAAGACCGGCATGCGCGAGCACAACCGTCGCCATGACGTGGTAAATCATCGTGATCTCGTGGGGCTCCCCCAGGACATCCGACAAGCGGCCCCTCCCCCAGATCGGAGGGCCATTCGGCAAGCAGTAATTGAATCAGCTAAACGCAAAGGATACTTAGATGGCCAATGAAGTACAAGAGCGACCTGTCGAAACGGCACCAGAAGCGCCGTCACTCCGGGACACCCTCGCCGCTGCGGTTGAGAAAGCTCCGGTATTTGAGTCCACGCCCGACCGGGACACGCCGCCCCAGCGGACCCTGGCCCCCCTAGAGAATAAGGGCCAATTCCAACCCAAGGCGAAGCCCGAGGGGGCCGAGGTCCCTACGCAAGAGGAAGTTGACGCCGCTACGTCCCCCGTCGAACAGGAGGAAAGCCATGAAGAGCCCGAGCAACACGGTACCAAAGCTCCTTCGACAGAGAGCGCTCCAAAAAGTTGGAAGCCCGCCATCCGGGCAGCTTGGGAGCACATCCCTCCTGACGCAAGGGCGGAAATTCACCGGCGAGAAAGAGAAATCACCCGAGCACTTGGCGAATCAACACACGCTCGAAAGTTTGCGGGCACGTTCCAAGAAGCGATCCAGCCGTTCAGAGGACGATACGCTAACAGCGGACTCAACCCCCTTCAAGTGGTAACCAACTTGATGTCGGCCGATACCCTATTGGCCACAGCCCCAATGCCTGAACGGGCGACGTTCATGGCTAAGATGATCAAGGACTACGGGATCGACATTCGCATGCTCGACCAGGCGATCACCGGGGCCGACATCACCAATGAGCCCGAGGCGATCATCGAGCGGATGATCCAGGAGCGGGTCGCTCCCCTTCAGCAGTTCGTCCAGTCCTCCCAACAGCAACGGGAGCAGGCGGCTCAACAGGAGCAACAACGTCAGGTCAAGCTCATTGAGGACATGGCCGCGGACAAGGAGAAGTTCCCCCACTTCGACATCGTGAGCCAGGACATGGCCGATCTGATCGAGATTGGGCAAAAAAGAAGGCTTTACTTATCGCCAGAAGAGGCGTATAAACGAGCGGTCGCTATGAATCCCGACGCCCAGGCGGCGGAACAAGGTAGAGTGGCCCAACAGCGCAACCAACGGTCCAACGCTGAAGCTACCCGCTCTCTTGGGGCATCGTTGTCTGTCAACGGTTCCCCCGCCGGATTGAGGCAGAAGGTTACGCCTGACGACTTGAGAGGCACCATTGAGGCCGCGTGGAACGCCGTGAGTGGACGATGAGCACGCTCATCTTCGACTTCGCAGCGAACCGTGGCCCCAACGACCAGCCGCTAACTGAGGCCGCTAGGGTGGCCCTTGCAGTAGACCCGACCCCACGGATGATGAAGATCTACGTGGACCAGAACGGTTTGCTCAGTGAGAAACCCGAAGTACCGCAATTGTCTCAACCTCAGGAGTAAACCATGGCTTTCGCAAATGCAGCGATCAGCGACATCATCGCGACGACCATCCAGTCGCGCAACAAGATCATCGCGGACAACGTCACCAAGAACAACGCCGTTCTGACGTGGATGTCCAAGCGGGGCAACATCAAGACCGTGAGCGGCGGCAACACCATCATGGAGGAACTGAGCTTTGCCGCCAACGGCAACGCCGGGTTCTATTCGGGCTATGAGACCCTGCCCATCGCGGCGCAGGATGTCATCAGCGCCGCCGAGTACCAGTGGAAGCAGGCTGCGTGCCCCGTGACCATCTCGGGCCTCGAAGAACTCATGAACTCCGGCCCGGAGCGCATGATCGACCTGCTGGAGTCGCGCATCAGCGTGGCCGAGTCCTCGATGGCGAACCTGATCGCCATCAGCCTGTACGGTGACGGCACGGGCAGCGGCGGCAAGGAAATCGACGGCCTCGCCAAGCAGGTCGCCACCGACCCGTCCACGGGTGTCGTCGGCGGCATCGACCGGGGTACGTGGCAGTTCTGGCGGAACAAGATCTTCAAGGCCACGACCACGGGCGGCGCCGCGACCACCAAGGACAACATCGGCGACTACATGAATGCCCTCTGGGCATCGCTGGTGCGGGGCAACGACCGGCCCGACCTGATCCTGATGGACAACGCCTACTGGGCCTACTTCGTCGCCAGCCTGCAAGCGCAACAACGCTTCTCGTCCAGCGAGGCCGCGACCCGTGGCTTCATGGCGTTGAAGTACATGGACGCCGACGTGGTGCTGGACGGCGGTATCGGCGGCGGCATGCCGGTGAAGAACATGTACATGCTCAACACCAAGTACATCAAGTACCGCCCGCACAAGGACCGCAACATGGTCTCGCTGAACCCGAACAAGCGGTACAGCGTCAACCAGGACGCCGAGGTTCAGATCCTCGCCTGGGCCGGGAACCTGACCGCCAGCGGTCTGCAGTTCCAAGGCAAGATGTTCGAGTGACCCCGGGGGCTACGGCCCCCCATTTCTTCAACCCTTCAGGAAACCACAATGTCTCTTGCCTACTTCCACGTTCTCGACGGTCCCGATGGTCGCCCGGACAACTCCCTGCCGCGCCCTGGCCACCCCGGTCATCCCGACAACGGCCTGCCCGACCTGCCCGGCGTCCCGGACAACTCGCTGCCCCCGGTGCCCCCCGGCTCCGTGGGCATCTGGCCCCCGCTGTCCCCCGGCAATCCGGTCCAGCCGGTCCCGCCGATGGTCAACGTCCCTCCGGGCACCATCTGGCCGTCGCCGGGCAACCCGGACAACAGCCTGCCGCTGCCCACGGGCAAGTTCTGGGTGATCGCCGGCATCCCCGGCGTCGGCTGGCGCTACATCTGCATCGACCCGTCGCTCAAGCCGGGCAACGCCCTGCCGCCGTCGCCCCCGACCGCGACCCCGAAGCTGTAACCCGAGGAGAACGTCATGCCCGCAGTCTACGGATCGTCCACGATCAACAACATCAACTCCAAGGGCAAGGTGTTGCCGGTTCAGGACATGATCGGAACCAGCGTCGCGCTGCGGGCTGACTCCAATTTCATGCAGAACGGCCACATCGGTGCGGGTCAGGACCAAGTGGTCACCCCGCCCGAGCGCGCTGCCCTCATTGCCGCTGACGGCACCCCGGCCATCGGCCACATCGGCGACGTGCTGGTGTGGGGGGTCGCCGCCGGTACGTGGACCGTCGCCCCGTAATCAATTCACCTAAGGAATACAAATGAGTTTCTCTTCCAACGTCTACGATGGTGACCAAACCTACGAGGACGGCAAGCAGTACGCCGACGACAAGAAGCTCGCGGTCAAGTTCGAGATTCGTCCCTTCAAGATGGACTACCTCTCCGCCAAGGAGGGTCGTCCGATCTACCAGGACATGGAGTACATCTCCATCATCATCCCGGGCTCCCGCGACGTGTTGACGGCTCCCCTCGACGACGCCTACAAGGCCCGCTTCAAGGAGCGGTACGACCGCTGGAAGGCCGACAACAACCCGGAGTTCCTCCAGGGGACCATCCTCTCTGAGCTGCCCTGGATCACGAAGTCCCAGGTGGCCGAACTGGCCCACAACAACGTGCGTACGGTCGAGCAGCTGGCCGGTCTCTCGGATGCGAACGCCTCTCAGTTCATGGGGAACCATCAGCTGCGCGAGCGCGCCAAGAAGTACCTGGAAGCGGCGGCGGGCGAGGCTCCCTTGACCCGGATGCAAGCCGAGCTGGAACAGCGCGACAACCACATCCAGGTCCTCGAACGCAAGGTCGAGGAGCTCACGGCGGCTTTCGAGGCCATGAACAAGCCCAAGACCCCCACGACCCCGGCTCCCCAGGGAATGCAACTCAAGCCGAAGTAAACCATGGAATACTGGCCCGCCCTCCAGCTCATCAACCAGGTGGCCGGAGAGGTGGGCTTGCCTAAAGTGGTCACGTTGGTCGATCCCGAGTCGAATGAGGCGGTACAGATCAACCAGCTCCTCGCGGCGGTGAACTCGGCGGGGAACGAACTCAACATGTACTACCCGTGGGAGCAATTCCACAAAGAGTTCAAGATCACCCTGGTCGCTGGCGAGGACAAGTACCCCCTGCCTCCCGACTGGGCCTATTTCATCGATCAGACCCAGTGGGATACGACCAACCACTGGCCTCTCCTGGGCCCCAAGAGCGCCGCCGAGTGGGCCTGGCTCAAGGGCGGTCTCCTGGCGTCCTTCCCCCGGATGCGTTATCGGGTCATGGACAATAAGTTCAACATCTTCCCGACCCCGACCGGAGACAGTCTCTGGGAACTCTCCATGGAGTACGTCTCCGATCGGTGGGTCATCGGGGCGGGCACACCGGATGCGAATGCGACCATGGTAGTTGCGGACGGGGACGTCATCCTCTACAACCCGTGGCTGATGGTCAAGTACACCAAGCTCAAGTGGATGCAGCTCAAGGGCTTCGACTCCTCGGCTGCGGCGGGCGACTTCCAGCGGATGTACGAGGCCCTGAAGGGTAAAGACGTGGGCGCGCCGGTGCTCTCCCTCGTGCCTCAAAAGACCCCGTTCTTCATCGGGCCGTGGTCGATCCCTGACGGCAATTGGAATGTCTAATGCCCGCAGCTACCGCACAACAAGCCGGGATCACCACAGTCCCCTCACCGAT
>Ga0070682_100001948_pt1 | contig 11511 bp, 10 predicted proteins | sample KBSC63LmetaG_FD_64668 | JGI IMG/M metagenome (GOLD analysis project Ga0070682, IMG submission 64668) | Corn rhizosphere microbial communities from Kellogg Biological Station, Michigan, USA - KBS C6-3L metaG | ecosystem: Host-associated > Plants > Roots > Rhizosphere | place: USA: Michigan... | reverse complement strand
ATTGTCTGTGTCGGGGAACAGCACGCCGAGCGTGAAGCCGGCAAGACGTTGCAGATTGTCGGCCGTCAGCTTGATGGGTCGCTGCCCGATGGAGCCACCGCGGCCAATCTGGTCATTGCGTACGAACCCGTTTGGGCGATCGGAACCGGACTCACGCCGACAGCGGCGGATGTCGCCGAGGTCCATGCGTTCATCCGCGACCGGTTGAACAAGCGATTTACCTCACAGACGGGAGCCGTACGGATCGTCTATGGCGGCTCGGTCAAACCCGACAATGCCAAACAGCTTTTGACCGTCCCGAACGTGAACGGGGCCCTGGTGGGCGGGGCAAGCCTGAAAGCGGCTGATTTCCTCGGGATTGCGCTGATTTACCGCTAGCGAGAGTCGGGGTGGAAAAACGCCGGGTGATCGTGTAGAGACCCCGGCGAATTCCTATATAGCCGGATGGCGCCGCCCGGGCGGGAAGCCCGGATTGGTTTGATTTGGACGGATTTTGGACTGATGCAACACGTCATCATCGTCATCCACCTGATGCTCGTTCTCGCCCTCATTGGCGTAGTGCTCCTGCAGCGCTCGGAAGGCGGCGGCCTCGGTATTGGCTCGACCGGCGGTTTTATGACGAGCCGCGGCACGGCGAACGTGCTCACGCGCGCGACCGCGATCCTGGCGGGCCTGTTCTTCTTGACGAGTCTGCTGCTCTCAATTCTTGCGGGCGTGGGCCACAAGCCAACCTCTATCCTGGAGGGTGGCCAGAGCGCGCCGACGGCGCCGGGTGCACCGCCGCCACTTGGCGGAGGCGGCGGCTTGCTCAACCAGTTGCAAGGCGGCCCCCCGCCAGCTGCGCCGGCGACGCCAGCCGCCCCGTCCGGGCCGCAGGTGCCGCAGTCGAAGTGACATCACAACCAAGGGGCCGGAAAATCCGGCCCCTTCAACTTTTGGATCAGGAGTGAGCGAGAAAAGTTGGGGCAAGTTTGAGGAAAGCATGCAAATCGTGTCGCAAGTCCCTGCAAAGCTGATTAGTTATCCAGCTACGCACAGATGCAGAGCGGGTTTGAGCAATTCGCGCTCGTCGAATCGATTCGCGGGGATTAAAGGTTAGGTCCCATGGCGCGGTACATTTTTATCACCGGCGGCGTGGTCTCCTCACTCGGCAAGGGTCTCGCTTCTGCGGCGCTGGGCGCGCTGTTGCAGGCGCGCGGGTACAAGGTCCGCCTGCGCAAGCTCGATCCCTACCTCAACGTCGATCCAGGCACGATGTCGCCCTACCAGCATGGCGAAGTCTTCGTAACCGACGACGGCGCCGAAACCGACCTCGACCTCGGCCACTACGAGCGCTTCACCGGCCGCCCGGCCACGCGTCATGACAACATCACAACCGGCCGTATCTACCAGGACATTCTCGCACGCGAGCGGCGCGGTGATTACCTCGGCGCAACAATCCAGGTCATCCCTCACGTCACCAATGCCATCAAGGATTTCATCCGTGAAGGTAACGACGGCTTCGACTTCGTCCTGTGCGAGATCGGCGGGACTGTCGGTGACATCGAAGGCCTGCCGTATTTTGAGGCGATCCGCCAACTCGGCAACGATCTGCCCCGCAATCACGCAATCTACATCCATCTCACTTTGATGCCGTTCATCCCGAGTGCGGGTGAGCTCAAGACCAAGCCCACCCAGCACTCGGTCAAGGAATTGCGCTCGATCGGCATTCAGCCGGATATCTTACTGTGTCGGACCGACCGGCCGATCCCCGAAAGCGAGCGGAGGAAGCTCGCGCTGTTTTGTAACGTTCGGGAAAGCGCAGTTATCGAGGCGCGTGACGTCGACAATATCTATGCGGTGCCGGAAGCCTATTCGGCCGAAGGCCTCGATGCCGAGGTGCTGGCCGCGTTCGGGATCGAACCGCGGCAGCCCCCCGATCTTGAGCGCTGGCAACTGATCAACGAGCGTGTCCGCAACCCGGAGGGTGACGTCACCATCGCCATTGTCGGCAAATACACGGGAATGAAGGACGCCTACAAATCGCTGATCGAGGCGCTCTCCCATGGCGGAATTGCCAATAAGGTGAAGGTCAATCTCGACTGGATCGAGTCGGAGGTTTTCGAAAGCGAGGACGCGGCGCCGCTTCTCGAGCACGTCAACGGCATTCTGGTCCCGGGTGGATTCGGTCAGCGCGGCGCGGAAGGAAAAATCCGGGCAGCGCAGTTCGCCCGCGAGCGCCACGTGCCGTATTTCGGCATTTGCTTCGGAATGCAAATGGCGGTGCTCGAGGCTGCACGCAATCTTTGCGGCATCGAGAATGCCAACTCGACAGAGTTCGGCGCGACAACCGAACCTGTCGTCGGCCTGATGACGGAGTGGCTCAAGGGCAACGAGTTGCAGAAGCGGAGCGCGAGCGGCGATCTCGGCGGCACCATGCGGCTTGGCGCCTACGATGCAGTGCTCACGCGCGGCAGCCGCGTATCGCAGATATATGGGGCGACCGAAATTTCCGAACGCCATCGTCATCGTTACGAAGTCAACACGGCGTACAAGGGACGTCTCGAGCAGCGCGGCATGCGTTTCTCCGGAATGTCGCCCGACGGCATCCTGCCGGAGATCATCGAGTACGAAGACCATCCCTGGTTTATTGGCGTGCAATTTCATCCCGAACTGAAGTCACGGCCGTTCGAGCCGCATCCGTTGTTTTCATCTTTCATCGGTGCTGCGGTCGAGCAGAGCCGGCTGGTGTAAGCGCCCGCGATGCCGCGAGGCCTCGACCATATCGTCCATGCTGTAAGGGACCTCGATGCGGCGGCTGATCTGTACCGCCGGCTCGGTTTCACCGTCGGTGCGCGCAATCGTCACCCTTGGGGCACGCACAATCACATCGTTCAGTTTCCGGGGTTCTTCATCGAGTTGCTGACCCTGGCCGAGCCGGACAAGCTCGGCAGCGATGGATTTTCAACCTTGTTCGGCGCCTACAACCGCGATTTCATTCAGCGCGGCGAGGGATTGTCTGTTCTGATTCTGGAATCGAAAGACGCTCATGCGGATGAAATCGAATTTCGCGCGGCGAGCATTTTGACCGCGCCGACGATGCGCTTTGAGCGTGAGGGCAAGCGTCCCGATGGCGCCACGATCAAGGTCGCCTTTTCGCTGACCTTTGCCGACGCCACAGGATCACCCAATATCCGTTTTGTGACGTGCCAGCAGCATTACCCTGAGAATTTCTGGAACCCGGCTTTTCAGCGTCACGCCAACGGCGTGACGGGCATTATCGGCGTCGTTGCTGTAGCGGAACGGCCAGAGCGCCGCGCGCATTTTTTCGAAACCTTCGCCGGCGCGCCACCGATCGCGAGCAATGATGGCTTCACAATCACGACCCCACGCGGGGCGATCGACATGCTGGTGCCTGACGCCTTCACGCGTCGGTTCGGTGTGAAGGCGCCCGATGTATCCGCCAGCCCTCGGCTGGCCGCCCTTCGCTTTGCGACGGATAACATTGGTGCGCTGGAGGCACTGCCTGAGCAGGCTGGAATTTCAGGAATTTTCGCGGGAAATCCCACAGTGGTCGGACCGGGGGATGCCATGGGAGCAGTCCTTATATTCGAAGCGTCCGCGCGCAAGGCCCGTTGACCGGTGCGTTGTGTCCCTTCATGGTCCGCCGCGAGGATGTGACCGTGGATCAGAAGCCCAACTCGACCGTGACGATCGGCGCTGTGCGCTTCGGCAATGATTTGCCGCTGTCTTTGATCGCGGGTCCGTGCGCACTGGAAAGCAAGGTGCACGCACTGGAGATGGCGACTGCACTGAAGGAGATCGCGGCGCGTGCCGGACTAGGCTTCGTCTACAAGACGTCCTTCGACAAGGCCAATCGCACCTCCGCCAAGTCAGGGCGCGGGCTCGGCCTCGATCAGGCTTTGCCGATTTTTTCCGAAATCCGCGACAGGCTGAAAGTCCCGGTTCTCACCGATGTGCATGAGGCGGAGCAATGCGCGCGGGTCGCGTCGGCCGTTGATGTGTTGCAGATTCCTGCCTTCCTGTGTCGGCAAACAGATCTGCTGATTGCTGCCGCGAAAACCGGCAAGGTCGTCAATGTAAAGAAAGGGCAGTTCCTTGCGCCCTGGGATATGTCCAACGTTGTCGGGAAGATCACCGGCGCCGGCAATCGCAACGTTCTCGTGACGGAGCGTGGGGTCTCGTTCGGTTACAACACGCTCGTGTCTGACATGCGCGCGCTTCCCATTCTTAAGCGCACGACACTGGCGCCCGTAATCTTCGATGCCACGCATTCGGTACAACAGCCAGGCGGGCAGGGCGACAAATCAGGTGGTGAGCGGGAGTTCGTACCCGTGCTCGCGCGCGCGGCGGTTGCGGTCGGCGTCGCCGGCGTATTCATCGAGACCCATCACGATCCCGACAAGGCGCCGTCCGATGGACCCAACATGATGCCCCTGAAGGAGATGGAGCCGCTATTGCGCACGCTCGTCGAGTTCGACCGGCTGGCAAAGCGCTGACGCGCGCGGAATTCAGATTTCATGGGCCGTGTCCTTAACCTCATGGCGTTCGTCATCTTTGCGACGACGCTTTTCATGCGGTCCGTCGATCCGGTCATTCCGCAGATCGCCGCGGGATTGAACGTGGCGCCGACCACGGCGGCGCTGCTCTCGACCGGGTTCACTCTGCCTTATGCCCTCGTCCAACCGGTGCTTGGCGCGCTGGCAGACATGTTCAGCAAGGCACGGCTCATTGCGGTGTGCATGCTCGTCGTCGGCATAGCCACGATTGCCTGCGGTCTGGCCACGAACTTTGAAATGCTGATGACCCTGCGCGTAATCGCGGGCATCGCAGCAGGCGGCGTTTTCCCGATTGCGCTGGCGGTCGCCGGCGATCGCGTGCCGGTGCAGCAGCGGCAGGTTGCGATCGGCCGGCTGCTGTTCGCGGCTATGACGGGCAATCTGCTGGGTGCCTCCGGCGCAGGCGTGATTGGCGACGTCGTCGGCTGGCGTGGCGTGTTCTTCGTGACCGGAGCGATCGATCTTGTCGCGCTTGCGGTGGCGATGCCCGGCTTTCGCAGCATGAATGAATCGCCAGGGCGTTTCGACCTGTCGACATTCATTCCAAACTATCGTGCTGTCTTCAGTAATCCGTTGGCGAAGTATTGCTTTGGCGCAGTGTTTATAGAAGCGCTGTTTCTTTTCGGCGTTTTTCCTTACATGGCAGTCTTATTGCAAGACGCCGGTGAACCCCGCGCCTCGATCGCCGGCGTCGTGATCGCCGGCTTCGGAATCGGTGGCGTGATCTACACGATGATGGTCGCATGGCTTGTCGCGCACATAAGCGAGAGAAGATTGATGGCGACGGGCGGCATGGTAATGGGTGCCTGTCTTCTGGTGATTACGCTTGGTATGCCCTGGCCAGTCGAATTCATGAACTTCATGCTGATGGGTTTTGGTTTCTACCTGCTGCATGGATGCATCCAGGTTTATGTCACGGAGCTGGCGCCATCGGCGCGTGGGTCGGCCACCGCGGCGCACTCTATGTTTTTCTTTCTTGGTCAGGCCGCCGGCCCCGTAGTCTACGGTGCCGGTCTGGTCACTGTCGGAATCACGCCCGTGCTCGTGGCCGGAGCGGCCGCATTGGCGGCAACCGGATGGACCTGCGCGCTGTATCTTCGGCGGAGCGCCTCGAAAGGTTAGCCACGTCCACGATAGGGCGCGACGCCTTGATCAGGCACCCACACGTCTTTCGGAAGTTTTCCGGCCTGCCAAAACACATCAATCGGCATTCCGCCACGCGGATACCAGTAGCCGCCGATGCGCAGCCATTTCGGCTTGAGCAGCGCAAACAGTCGCTTGCCGATCGCGACCGTGCAATCTTCGTGGAAAGCGCCGTGATTGCGGAAGCTGTTGAAATAGAGCTTCAGCGACTTCGATTCGACAAGGAAACGCGCAGGTACGTAGTCAATGACCAGATGGGCAAAATCAGGTTGCCCGGTGATCGGACACAAAGTGGTGAATTCCGGCGAGGTAAATCGCGCCACATAATTCGTTCCGGCATGCGGGTTTGCCACGCGATCAAGGACAGCCTTGTCGGGTGAGGCCGGGATCGGGCTCCGCTGGCCGAGTTGCAATCGTTTCCGTGCCATTGCCATTTACTGCATGGTTTGTGCACCAGTGGATGCACGTTCTGGACGGGGCATGACAAGAGGGTTGTCGATCCTGTAGAAGCCCCCGTATCAATTTCGGACACCCCATGACCGCAATTACCGACATTATTGGCCGCGAAATCCTAGACAGCCGCGGCAATCCGACCGTCGAAGTCGACGTCGTTCTGGAGAACGGCTCGCGCGGCCGCGCCGCCGTTCCTTCGGGGGCCTCGACCGGCGCGCACGAAGCGGTCGAATTGCGCGACGGCGATAAGGCCCGTTTTGGCGGCAAGGGGGTCCGTAAGGCAATCGACGCGGTCAACGGGGAGATATTCGATGCGCTCGGCGGCATGGACGCCGAAGCTCAAACCAAGATCGACGAGACGCTGATTGCACTCGACGGAACGCCGAACAAGGGCCGGCTTGGTGCCAACGCGATCCTCGGTGTATCGCTCGCGACCGCCAAGGCGGCGGCTAGCGCGAAGAGCGCGCCGCTCTATCGCTATGTCGGAGGCACGGCCGCGCGCGTGCTGCCCGTGCCGATGATGAATATCATCAACGGTGGCGCGCACGCCGACAATCCGATCGATTTTCAGGAATTCATGATCATGCCGGTCGGCGCGTCGACGTTCGCCGAAGCGCTGCGGGCCGGCGCAGAAATTTTCCATACGCTGCGCGGGGCGCTCAAATCGGCGAACTTGAACACCAATGTCGGTGATGAGGGTGGTTTCGCGCCGAACCTGAAGTCGGCGGAAGCCACGCTCGATTTTGTCATGCAGGCGATCACCAAGTCTGGATACAAGCCGGGTGGCGACGTAATGCTTGCTCTCGATTGCGCGGCCACCGAGTTTTACAAAGATGGCACGTATGTTTACGAGGGTGAGGGAAAGAAACGCTCGAGGCAGGATCAGGCAAAATATCTGGCCGATCTTGTCGCAAAATATCCGATCATCTCCATCGAGGACGGCATGGCGGAAGATGACTGGGAAGGCTGGAAGACTCTTACCACGCTGATCGGAAACAAGTGCCAGCTCGTGGGTGACGATCTGTTCGTAACGAATGTGAAACGCTTGTCGAAGGGCATCAAGGACGGCGTCGCAAACTCGATTTTGGTGAAGGTCAATCAGATCGGCACGCTCACGGAAACGCTGGCTGCGGTCGAGATGGCTCATAAGGCCGGTTATACGGCGGTGATGTCGCACCGTTCGGGCGAGACCGAAGACTCGACCATCGCTGATCTCGCCGTCGCGACCAATTGCGGACAGATCAAGACTGGCTCACTTGCGCGGTCAGATCGAACTGCAAAGTACAATCAGCTGCTACGTATCGAAGGGGAACTCGGTCCGCAGGCAAAATTCGCGGGGCGCGATGTTCTGAAGGCCTGATGTTGCGGCATTCGGTGTCTTGCCTTCGACGGTGAATTCGACGCAAATTGCTTCCAGAATCAGCTGTGGGTACGCACGATGGATCAGACGACCAACCTGTCGACCTATGATCGCCGCCGAGCGGCGGATCGCTTGGCGGCATTTATTGTGCCGTCGATTGACGGAGCACGCGCCGTCGAGAAGCCATTTTTTCATCTCGAATTTGACAGGGTGTTTCCCGACGACATCTACGCGCAGCTTCTCGCGCTGATGCCGGAGTCATCCGATTACCGGCCGATGCATGGCCGCAGCAAAGGTCACGATCTTGCGGATGGCACACATACGCGCGTCAAGATCGATCTGTTCCCCGAGTACATCCGCAATTTGCCGGCGGAAAAGCGCGCGCTGTGGGATATTGTCGGCCGCGCGCTCTGCTCGGAACCTGTCAAGCTGGCCTTCATTCGGCGTCTGGCGCCCGGGTTGTCGAAACGCTTCGGCAAAAATTTTGCGAAGATCGGAATGTATCCGATCCCGATTTTGACCCGTGACATCCCGGGCTACCTGATCACGCCGCACACGGATACGCGTTGGAAGGGCATCACGGTACAACTCTATCTGCCGAAGGACGATGCCAACACTGATATCGGCACGATCTTCCATGAAAAACTACCTGATGGATCCTTGCCGATGCGGGCGCAGATGCGTTTTGCGCGGAATAGCGGCTATGCATTTGCTGTCGGGACTGACACCTGGCATTCGGCCGACCCGGTCCATAACCGCGTGAAAACTCGCGATTCGATCCTGCTCACATATTTTGTCGACCAGGGCGTGCTCAAGGTGCTTCGCAACCGCGGCAAGCGCGTCGGAAACTTCTTCCTCAACGAGATCCGGCACAGGATCTGACGCCATTAAAGGCGCCTTAACGGCCTTGGCCCATGTTGCGGGCCATGGTTACGCATCGCCGCCGCCGCACATTCCTGACCGTCCTCGGTCTCTACACCTTTGCGGCGTTGTTTATCGGCTATTTTGCGGCCAACGCCTTCACCGGCAATCACGGACTGCGCGCCCAACAGGATCTCGAGCAGCAACTCACGGCGATGAAGGGCGATCTGATGCAGCTCAAGGCGGAACGCGCGGTGTGGGAACGCCGGGTATCGCTTTTGCGCGCCGACCGGATCGACCCCGACATGCTGGATGAGCGGACGCGTGCCCTGATTGGCTACGCCGATCCGCGCGATCTTACCCTGCTGCTCAATCCCCGTTAGCAACCGCGGAAGGCCGGTGGCGTTATCCACCGCTCGCCTTGAAATTTTCAGCCAAATTCCGGGCGTTTTGCGCAATTCCCCGCGGCAGTCTCGCGCTTTCGCCGCCGGGAGATTTAAGCTATTGGGGATCGGGAAAGCCTACCGACACCCGTCACAACTGCCGGACGCTTTCGCAGGGAGTGCTAATGGCGGTCGCCCAGAAGAGTCCCAGCACCGACGCCAAACCGGTCGCCGATTTCAGCAAGGAACAGGAGCTTTCCGCCTACCGCACCATGCTGACCATCCGTCGCTTCGAAGAGAAGGCGGGGCAGATGTACGGCATGGGGCTGATTGGCGGGTTCTGCCATCTCTATATCGGCCAGGAAGCCGTCGTCGTCGGGATGCAGATGGTGCTCAAGCCCGGCGACCAGGTCATTACGGGCTATCGCGACCACGGTCACATGATCGCAACCGGCATGGACCCCAAGGGAGTCATGGCCGAGCTCACCGGGCGCGCGCACGGCTATTCCAAAGGCAAGGGCGGCTCCATGCACATGTTCAGCGTGGAGAAAGGTTTCTACGGCGGGCACGGAATTGTGGGTGCGCAGGTGCCGCTCGGTACCGGTCTCGCTTTCGCCAACAACTACCGCAGCAACGGCAACATCAGCATCACGTATTTCGGCGATGGTGCCGCCAATCAGGGCCAGGTCTACGAAAGCTTCAACATGGCGGAGCTGTGGAAGCTGCCCGCGATCTATGTGATCGAGAACAATCGCTATGCGATGGGGACGGCGATCACGCGCTCTTCGGCCGAGGTCAACCTGTCGCGCCGCGGATTGTCTTTCAACATTCCCGGTGATCAAGTCGACGGCATGGATGTACGTGCGGTGAAAGCAGCTGGAGAAAAGGCTGCCGAATGGTGCAGGGCCGGCAAGGGCCCCTATATTCTGGAAATGCTGACCTACAGATATCGCGGGCATTCGATGTCGGACCCCGCGAAATACCGAACGCGCGAAGAAGTGGATGAAGTACGCAGCCATCACGACCCGATCGACATGGCACGTCACAGAATTCTGGAAAAGAAATTCGCCTCCGAAGATGCACTGAAAAAAATTGACGGCGAAGTTCGCGATCTGATCAATCAGGCGGCGGAATTTGCCACGCACGATCCGGAGCCAGACGTTTCTGAACTTTATACCGATGTGTACCGCTGATCTGTTGCCTGGAAAAAAATAAGCCATGCCGATCGAAGTGCTCATGCCCGCGCTCTCCCCCACGATGGAGAAGGGCAATCTGGCCAAGTGGCTCAAAAAAGAGGGCGATGAAGTTAAGTCCGGCGATGTCATCGCCGAGATCGAGACCGACAAGGCCACGATGGAAGTCGAGGCGACGGACGAAGGCACTCTTGGAAAAATTCTGGTCCCAGAGGGGACGGCTGACGTCGCGGTGAACACCCCCATTGCCGTGATCCTCGGCGAAGGCGAGGACAAGGCGGCGATCAAGTCGTCAAAGCCGGCCCCGCAGCAGAAAGCCGCGGAGTCGGCACCGTCGGCAAAAGTCCAGAAACCACAAGCAAAGACACAGGATGCGCCCGCGCCAAAATCAACGAAGGCGCCCGAAGCACCCGCGCCACAAGCGGCGAATGATCCCGATATCCCGGAAGGCACCGAGATGGTCTCCATGACCATGCGCGAGGCGCTGCGCGACGCAATGGCGGAGGAAATGCGCCGCGACAAAGATGTCTTCGTGATGGGTGAAGAGGTCGCCGAGTATCAGGGTGCGTACAAGGTGACCCAGGGGTTGCTGCAGGAGTTTGGCGCCAAGCGTGTGATCGATACCCCGATTACCGAACATGGATTCGCCGGCCTTGGCATCGGCGCCGCTCTTGCAGGCCTTAAGCCAGTCGTCGAGTTCATGACCTTCAATTTCGCCATGCAGGCGATGGATCAGCTCATCAATTCGGCAGCGAAAACTCTCTATATGTCGGGCGGTCAGATGGGCTGCCAGATCGTTTTTCGGGGGCCGAATGGCGCAGCGGCGCGCGTTGCTGCCCAGCACAGCCAGGACTATTCGGCGTGGTACTCGCACATCCCAGGCTTGAAGGTGATTGCGCCGTCGACAGCCGCGGATGCGAAGGGGCTGCTGAAAGCGGCGATCCGCGATCCAAATCCGGTGATTTTCCTCGAGAACGAAATTCTCTACGGCCATTCCTCGCCGGTGCCGAAGCTCAACGATTTCGTGCTGCCGATCGGCAAGGCAAAGATCGCGCGCCCAGGCAACGACGTGACAATCGTATCCTGGTCTATGGGCATAACCTACGCGCTCAAGGCCGCCGAGGAGCTGGCCGGCGCCGGCATCGACGCCGAGGTCATCGACCTGCGCACGCTCAAGCCGATGGACAACGAGACTATCATTGCGTCGGTGCAAAAGACCGGCCGGGCAGTAACGGTGGAAGAGGGTTGGCAGCAAAGCGGTGTCGGCGCGGAAATCGCGGCACGCATCATGGAGCATGCCTTCGATTATCTCGATGCACCGATCGCACGCGTATCGGGCAAAGATGTTCCGATGCCCTATGCCGCGAACCTCGAGAAGCTCGCGCTGCCGTCGGTTACCGAAATCGTCGAGGCGGCGAAAGCCGTTTGCTATCGCTGAGGCAATAATGATCTTGCGCGGCGCATGCCATTGCGGACAGATCGAGGTGGTGTTCGAGACCGCGATGTCTATCGCGGACCTGCCGCTGCGCGCCTGCGGCTGCTCATTTTGCCGCCGTCAT
>Ga0070682_100001945_pt1 | contig 11518 bp, 11 predicted proteins | sample KBSC63LmetaG_FD_64668 | JGI IMG/M metagenome (GOLD analysis project Ga0070682, IMG submission 64668) | Corn rhizosphere microbial communities from Kellogg Biological Station, Michigan, USA - KBS C6-3L metaG | ecosystem: Host-associated > Plants > Roots > Rhizosphere | place: USA: Michigan... | reverse complement strand
AATTGGATCGTCCTTGGTGCCTTGTGGCTCTAATTTTGTAATCGTTTTCATACTAGTAAAATAGCTATAGTCATGTTTATAGGTTTAGAAAGATTTATCAAATGATATGCCGCAAACAGACAGTTATATTACATTTGACAACGCAGAAAGCAATGTCAATGGTCCAATAGGTCATTCACCTAAGAACGCCCTAAACATTGGTTCTGATGATGCATTCTATGGAGAGCAAGATGCTGAGTTGAAAGATGAGGTTTCACTTACTTGCAGTTGTAATGAAGCAGTTCAGGATGAAGTTAATGTATTAGAGATAGCATTTGTCAAGGGTAAACTCCGACAAACAAAGTTTAGTGTAGACGTAATTATGGAGGATGATACAAAGAAGCACGTTGGGACATATGAAAGCACTTTGACCACTAATTATCAAAAGTTTATCTTTCCAGAGAAGATTAAGGGATTTAAAGGAGTTATTCTCAAGTTCAAGGGCAATTCTGACGGATATCCATGGTTTTCTGTGAAAGGTGTCAGAATGGCCAAGTTCGTAAGGTATTCATGATTAGCCTATTACCATCCATCCACCATCCGACCATTCAGTACTTTGTATGGGTAGGATTATTTTTTTCTGTATTAATTAGTTGTATAATTTTAACGTAGCATAGAATAACTATATATAATGTATAGCTATTCTATACTAGTGATGCAAAAGCAAGAAGAGATAGGAGAGAATGTTATTTTAACCTTCCCATATGTATATTGTGCATGTGGTTGTAAGACAATCATTAAGGCAGTAGATGCTAGAGGAAGACACATTAAATATGTTAACGGTCATAATAGAAGAAAGCGTAAATTAGAAGCTTATCAAATAGAATCACGCAAGATAAAGACCGTAGAAGAAGCAATATATATTATAGATAGACAGTGGGAAATAATTAATGAATTACAAGATATTATTAAACAACAAGACAGTTCTATTACAGGGGACACCTAAGGACATCCTACTCAAATCCTTACCTAAGAGAAAGGGTATAGATATGAGGTTATATGCTATTGATGGAGCTAGTAATAAGGATACTCAGACAGTTGCTAGCTTCCTATGCTCAATGTCTAATCCTGATCCACAATATAAGAAATCACAAGAGGATATAGATAGGGTATTGAGTGAAGCATTAGATAAAGTATTGATAGCTGATAGAGTTAAGTCTGCTAATGATTATTATACAGTTAATGATAAGACCGATAGCTATATAACTAACAGTATGAATGTAGTCTTTGATGAAGAAAGAGCTTCTAACGGAAAGAGTAAGACCTGATGGATATGTAATGGTTAAGGTAGGAAAGGAGTATAAGGGTAAGCGCTCAAAAGATGGATGGACCTTCAAACATAGACTAGAGATGGAGAAGAAGCTTGGAAGACTGTTGGATGGAACAGAAGAGATACATCACATCAATGGAGATAAAGGAGATAATAGAATAGAGAACCTTATGCTATTCCCTAACCATGGTGAACATATCAGATATCATGCCTTAAACAATGGTCATTGGTCATATAATAGACATGTAGATACATCAAAGAGATCATGCTTTAGATGCAAGAGTGATACAACAGCAATACAAAATCCTAATCCTAAATTCTCAAACAAGACACCTTATCCTTTATGGAAACATGTTCCTTGGGATAAAAAGAATTGGTATTGTAATTCTTGTTATTGGTCTTTAAAGAAGGCTTACAATAAAGGAATTTTTCCTAGAGACCTTTAAAAAACAAGCTTGGTAAATGGTTGGTTGGTCAAAGGTTGGAGTGTAGCGAGAGGATGAACCCTGTGTAATTCATCGGTGTAGAAAGCAAAGGCCAGGGCTATTCCAATCATAGCCAATATTATCAGCATTATTATTATTACTGTTTTTTGTTCACTTGAGAAGTCTGTAAAGAATCCCATATCGGAGTAGTTTACTCCGCAGGGTTGCATAAACCTATCTTGTGATAGTCGATAGAAAATGACGTATCAAAGAAGTTGTAGCTGGCTATTGTAGGTGGTGCTGGTGTCTGGGTGCCTCCTCCGGTATCGCCTCCAGGGGTTGTTCCTCCGCTGCCAGGATCCCCTCCTGTTCCAGTGCCTGGTGTGGTTGAGGGAACATCTGGACCCCATATCTCTACTTCAGAGATAGAAGCCCAATCGTTTAGGGTATTGCCATATACTTTTATTCTAACATATCTTACAGGATTAGCAGGATTGATTGCATAGTCTTGCAGTGCCGTGCTACCTTTATCTGAATCCTTAGTTAGCTGAGAGGTATATGCTCCACCCTTGGTTTCTGCTGTTTGTATTTCAAAGTGATTGGAACGCTTATCACCTTGGTACCATGCGATTTTTACTTTATTCACTTTTTTAGCTGTGGGAGTAGTGTCCGTTGCTAGGTCCAGTCTAAGGTATTGTCCCTTTCCGAATGCTGACCACCTAGTATCTAGCTTTCCATCAATGGCGTTGGCTGGCACATGACCATCATCATCTGAGGCTACTGCTTCAAAGATTTTATAACCTTGACCTCCTGAGCCTGGTGGAGTAGATCCACCGCCTCCTGTTGGTGGTAGGAGCTTACAGGTCATAGTAGCATTATCAAATATGGCTCCAGTATGACATGTAGCGAATGGAGTTGGATTGGTAGAGGATTGCGGAATCATACATTTGCCATCATAATCAGAATAATATTTGGCTACAGTTATACCATTGAATGTATTGTTAGTTGTATCATCATAACAGACATTTGCTAACTCATTGCCGTATTGAGTTACCTTTGAATCAAGTGGAGTATTGGCTTTTATGGTATAGCCTTTTCCTGGTATAGAAGTATAGCCGTTGTTAGCAACCATGTCCACAAGCAATTGAGAGCATAGTTTTGTAAAGTCTGTTAAGGCTTGGTCCTGGGCCAATGATACAATCATGTCGTAATTGCCTGAAATGGTTTGAGCTCTAGCATAATGCCATCCAAATGAACCAGCTGATGTTTTTACGCCTGGTGGTAGGATAACACAATAGGCTATGTTCTTTACAGTATCGTTATTCTTTGGAACAAGGCCAGATGAGATACTAGCATCTATGAAGGTATTAAGCTGTGTTTGAGTATAGCCGTTTGGCAAGGTTGCAGCAGTAGAGTTTACGACAAAGGCTTTTGCGTTAGGTGGTTTAGTTAATCCATACTGAAATAGACCTTTGAAGTAAAGACCTGAGTTAGAAAATAGAGTAGTTATAGCGCTCTGAATACTGGATTTTAGGCTAGAATTAGCTGTTTTTGTTGAATCTCCTGTGGTGCCTCCTCCGGTAGTAGTAGTTTTAGAACATAATTGAGTAGTGGCATTATAAGTATAGCCTGATGCACATGATATCCATGATGGTTTGGAAGTAGGTGCAATACATGCATTATCCTGATTAGACCAATATCCAGCAGTAATTACAGTATTTACTACAAATTCAGCGGCACATATATCAGATATCTCACTTTCATCATCACCTGCACCAGGATCAGTATTTTGCCATGCAGAGATAAGAGGATCGGTTAATGTTTCAACAATCTCATGGCCCATTCCGTAGGTCATATATTTCATGTTTGTAGTGTTGCCACTTACAAAATCCATATCGTTAGTGTATGCATAAGCGTATAGTGAGCCGTCTGCAGTGTAATTGTAAAGAGAATGGAAGCTGGATGCATTGATAGATGTGCTGCTAGGATAGAAGTTATGGGCTCCAATAACATAGTAAATATGATGTGGTATCGGAGTTGAAGAGCCTGCAGGTATAGAGGTAGGCACTCCTTTATCTGGCACCAAGTTATGATTTATAGAATCTATGATAAGGTTTCCTAGGTCCTGTAATTCAAAATCGGCTACAGGGGCATAAGTAGTATTTACAGCGATAGTGCCTATTTTAGGCCTATTAACACCGTATTGAATCAATCCATCAAAGTATGATGAATTAAACAGCTTATCAATCGCTGCCATGATTGAACTTTTACTCCAGGGTGTTGTGTGAGTATTCCATCCAGAGCCCCAAAATATAAAGTGCACTACGGCATCAGAGAACACCATGCCATGATCAGTATTTGCAAACTTGGTAGATTTAGGAGCGGCTAATATGGGCGCAGCAGTTACTGTGGATGTTGTTCCAGGTGTGGATGAGGGTGCAGTATTCCAAGCAGCACCAGCATATATGAAATAGATATCAAGTGGTGAGTATTGAGGTCCACCACCATATTGAACATATTGAGTTTGTGGAGTTGCTAGTATAGGAGTTAAATCTACAGGTTCGCCTCCACCTCCTGTTCCAGAGCCAGAGCCTGAGCCTGAACCGGTTCCACCTCCAGTTCCACCGCCGCCTGTGCCTCCTCCTGTTCCACCAGTGCCGCCACCTGTTCCTGGGTCTGGGTCGATTGGGGGCAAGGTAGCGCCATAGCCTTCTATTTCTCTAATGGTCATGTTCTTGAATCCAAATTTACCTGTAGTGCCTTGCATTAGAATAGCAGGAGCACCCCATGTAAGAGGTTGACCACCAGGAGCGGGACAGTTACAGATAGTGCCATCTGTATTAAGTTGGCCTGTATCTATGCCAGATAATACTTTCTCAAAGTGGTTCTCATTGTTTTTATCTAGCCATACTTCTACAGTGACGTTTTTACCGTCCTGAGTGTTATAACATAGAATCTTGGCAGTCCATCCACAAGGCTTTGTAGCATCAAAACCAGAAGCTAGACCAGAAAGCCAATTATGGATTGATGTATTCCAGGATTTTTTACGGACACGAATAAGACCTCCATGGGTCATTTGTATCTCTACTAGATAGGTGCATGCTGTGCATCCTTGAGGGGCTCCACTGCCTTCATGTTTTCCTCCTCTGAATCCAAATGTTATAAAGTCCTGGGATTCTGTGAATACTACGAATTGGCCAGTAAACTCTACGTTTCTCCAGTCCTGAGGAGATTGCATATAGCCACGTCTAGCCATTTCTGCCTGGTCAGTAATACATTGAGAAGGGATTAATCCGGTGGAAGGTGCAATATAGGTTTTGAATGTATCAGAAGCAGATATAGAAAAGTGTGAACCATCTGCGTCTGCTACGTCATGAACGACATACTCTAAACTAGCAGAATCGGTATAAACCTGCGGATCATCATTGAAATCAGTATTATACATAAACCAAACCTGGCCACCTGCCTTCGTTGGTTTAAGCATCTGAATGCCAAATGGATCTGCGGATGTAGTTGTAGCGCTCATATCTATTATGGTGTAGGCTGAGTTTCAGCTGGTCGTTGAAATGACCACTTTATACCATATGACGCTTGAGAAATCGAGGCGATTCCCTTGTTTCCAAAGGTTCTTACCCATACAAATTGTTTATCTCCAGGAGAAAATACTGGAATTGTTAACACTGTTGTAGATACTTCTGTAAAGGGGCTTTTGAAAGTTACTCCTGTTGGTGCGGTTAATTGGTCAGGGATAGTTTGAGCTACTCCATTCTTACCTACAGGGTCAAATCCAATAGAAACGGCCAAGTTAGGATCAGACATTGCTCTATATATCCAGATTTTAACATCTGTAACGGTTTGGTCGGGATGTTTATTTAGAAGATAAAAACCATAATACAAGCTCCATAAACCAGGTTGAGAGCCAACAATGCCTACTATATCTCTATCAGCATCTGGCGCAAAATTATAAAGCAGTGATGTAACAATCTCATCAGCTCCAATATCTCCACCTAGGTTTAATTCTCTGAGCTCTAAGGCTCCAGCATTCTCTGGAAATACAGCTGTAATATCTTCTGCTGCAAAGGGTGTGCTACTCAATTAGACTAGATCCACCTGTCTCCATGCATTATCGTTTATTCCTCCGTGCATTGCTACACCCCAAATATACAGCTGTTTTGCATTAGTATCTGATGTTTTTAATCCCCAAGTCATGACATTATTAGCGGGGATAGCACCAGGATTTAGGCCAGTATTGGGCATCTGAGTTTGTTTTGAAATGACTATGTTAGTATGATAGTGAAAGTTTACCATGTTTCCAGGCAAGTAATCTAGCACAAAGGAGCGAGCATTATCATCCTCTGTTACGGTGGTGGATCCATCTAGAGAAGCATTAGCATCTATTGATGTTCTTGTTCCTGGGTCATTGCCATCAGCTGTTACAATGTTCCAGTTACCGTTAACTCCAGGACATGATTCTATTAGCCATTTAGCTTGAGTATTGTTAGATACATCCATAGGCTCAGCGTTGACACCCCATCTTACGTATACGTTGGTTATGTTGCCGTGGAATTGCATCTTTGATTGAGCCGTTATAGCTGTAGTAAGGCTTGGACTAACACCCATTATTTTTGAAACAAGATAGTTGTTAGCTGTTCCAATAGTGTCTAGAATGACTGCACCAGTTGCTAAATCTTTATTGATAGTGGCAGTAGCGGAACCATATGTATAGAGGTCAGATGGTCCAAATCCTAGTAGTTTATGGAATAAGAGCATCTTGGCAATGTTGCCCCTCTGCATATCAGCTAGAAGGCCACCAGCTGCATTAGTATCTGCATCGTGGCGGTGTCTGTTCTGTGATATGATAATCCAACCATCATCTGATAGATTACGCATAATTACATCACCCACAAGCCAGGAGCCTTGATTAGCCGTGGCTACAAAGATCTGTCCTGGGAGTGCTGTTTCATTAGCAATAGCATCAGAATATGTTATAGTTTTTAAATTTAATTCCGCTGCTGAAATTGGCACTCCAGCAGGAAAAGGCGCACCGGTAACCATGTTTATTTATAACCTATATTGACCATCGACGTATTTATTAAGTGAGTATTAAACTGCCTGATGGTATGGCTATCTCGCCAAAAGCACAGTCAGTTATGGATAGTTTATTGGTATAATGGTGTGATACTTCTGTAGCTGTTAATATTTTACCCTTAAAATATTTTAGTTGCTGGAACATTCCAAAATACAGTTTAGAGAATAAACGAATAGGATCAATGTCCTCTGTTTGTGGCAAGGTTACAGGTCTGCCTACTAATGCGGACCATCTACCAATCATAAGATCTGTGTCTTCATAATCAGGGACAATATTATCAAGAGTTATGGAATTTGTGACAGTAGTAAATGCATAATTATTGAGGTATAGTATCAGTGTTTCAGTGATATAATCCCAGGTAATCACGACGTCATATCTTGTAGAACTGGAATTAGTGTCCTCATAGGCTGTATCTACAATAGTCCCAGCAGGAATCTGGATGGAATATATTTTTTGAGAATTGGCTACATACATGTTAAAGTATGCACTGCCGTCTGTGGCTAGTTCAAAGCAATACCATGAACCGTCTGCATCCTTCTTTGCTATGATCGCTTGACGGTGAACACTGGAATAATAGAGATCAAATGGCGTAAATCTGAACATAAGGGTGAACTGGACGCCTGTAAAGTCTAGGTCAACGTGGTCCGGCACTTTCGCCCAATTAGTTCTACCATCAAATACTGATTCAATGCTAAGACTGCCATGAGCGTAAGGAATGCCATATCTAATACGACCAACGCCGTAACCTTGTGCGTTATGATTAAAGCCAGAATAGTCTGGAATATAACCTCCTACGTTATTGAACTCTATGATAAGTTTACAGTAGTTGTGGTCTGGCTCGTAAGTGGGACAAGATGAGATAGTGCTGACAATGGTTTGAGTAAGGCCGTTATCTAAGCGAGTTAGATCAGTATCGCAGAATTTAAGGATAGATCTACCTATGGCCGCATCTGACCTGATGGATAGCTCTTCACCACCATCATCATTAACTGAATCAATAACTAGTTGGTTGAATTTAGCGATTAATTGTTGTAGTTTTTGGGGTAAGGGATAATTAAAACGTCTAGCGTTGTAAATCCAAGATGCTGAGCTCATGCTGACAAAGTAGATATCAGGTATGAGCCTGTAATATAATTAACACCTGGATCATGGGATATTCCTGGATTAAACACCGATCTAGCAATTAGAGGTCCTACACCTAAATCTGGATTATTAAAGAGGCCTATTTCTGTAAAGGTTGCTTGCGACATCATGATGTCGTAGGTCATGTGAAAGCGTAATGTGCGGCCTAGAGCGTTAATGTAGCCATCTGCACCAAAGGCATATCTTACCTTTTCAGCGAATAACGTATCTTGATATTCATAGGTTTCACCAACACCGTCACCAATTCCCATATGAGATATTAAGGGTAAGGATTTGCCAACAATTCGACCACAGAACAGAGTTAAACCATAATCAGTTATTCTATCGTATTTTATAGTGGCTTCTAGTGGTTCTAGCATATCATAATGTATAGTTTTATCCTCGTATTTTCTGGTAATGCTATCCTCTATCTCTCTAAAGAGTTTATCAGCGTGCAAGGGCTCTAAGTAGCCTAATCTTGCTGCAGTTGTAACCTTGTTAATGTATTCACCATCTACTTTATTCCAGGAAGCTAGGAAACCAGTATCAACAAACTTATAGTAATCCTCAGCCTCTAGTTTAGAAGAAATACTAATTTTTTTTCGACTAAAAAAATTACTAATTAATTCTATGAATTTCATATTACTATAATCCTGTTAGTGGCGGGTGACATGATAAGTTTTCTATAACATCAGCGTTCTCGTAAGTCATCCAGTCATATAATCCTGATATTCCCAAGTCACAGAAGTAAGTGCCTACACCATATTCCAAATCGTAAGCGTTAAAGTCGTAGCCTGCTTGAGTGATTAAAGCAGTTGTTCCAGTGCCTACATTCAGGCCAGATATATCATCAATGATTGTGACTAGCTTACCTGCTTGGAAAGGTGAATCAGGGATAGATACTTTCTCTATGTTATAGGCCATCTGAGGCTTAGCCATAGAATGAAGCATGATAAAGAGCATATCAGAAATAGTTTTAGCGTCTGTTGTCCAGTTGATATCTATTACTCGTTCAACTTCACCGAATCTTATAATAGATTCAGGGTCCTTGATTACTACCTTCGTTTTAGTATCATAGAAAGTAGCAAATGTGAAGATTTTATCCTGGGCAATAACAAAGGGAACAGGACCTTCACCAGTGATAGGTGTGGAAGTAGTAGCCGCTACCTCACGAGTTCCATAGAATAAGCCTTGGTTCTCAGTTCCTATGGTTTGTGAGCCAGAATTAAGCCACATGACTGTTTGAGCATCATTACGGGGTCCAACGTATTGCAAGGATAACCAGCATTTAGAGCCTATTGGTAATTGGGCTATATTGCTCATCTGAGTAGAGAATACAGGGGTTGGAACACCGATTACAAGCCTAGAAATATCAAGTTGGAAAGTAGCAATAATGTTGTTAAGATTTGGTCTATTTTGTCCAGAAACATCGCCGTAGATAACGCCATTAACGAATTTGGATTGTAGTGGTCCTATCTTTTGAAGCATCATCGACACTGTGGAAATACGTGGGATAGTTACATTTATCTGCTGGATAACCTCAGTTGTCCCCAATGGTATTCCGGTCGGATTCCCGCCTCCACCAGTTCCTTTTGTGCTGCCTAGGACTGTGCTTGATGATCCCGGTCTTGATGGTGTCCCCGCATATGATATTAGGACGTTGCCGAAGCTATCTTGATCGATAGGGATAGTATAATCCCATTGTCCGAAGAAGTAGGAAGGAGAATAATTCCTATCAATTAATTTTTCTGATTGTTTGAATGTTTTAACTATAACGCCTGAGTGAGTAGCATCAGGATACCATGCCCACACTTGATCATATGCATTCACGCCCCATATAGAACCAGAGCGTTCTGATAGGAAATTCATAGCTTGGGAAGCAGGATGATCGATTATGGAAACCTGTGGCACAAAGGTATCTAAATTCCTAGAGATAAGAGATAGGTCATAGCCACCCTTATCAGCTATTGAAGTGGGTGAGCTTACAAGGTGGTCCTTATCTTTTAGAAGAGTGTTCATAAGCTCATGAACTTGCATGGTGTGATCATTAGGGTCTGGCTCCGAGCTACCCAAGGATATACGAGTAGCAGTTTTTTTGAAGTTAGTTAATGTTTCCTGAATTATAATACCAGAGCCATAGCCTCCGAAAACATAGGATAAACCGTTTAGCTTATCTCTTTGCACTTTCATTTGCTCGATATAACCAGAAGCTATGTTTCTCCATGGACCATAAGAGTTCTTGGACATAGAAATAACTACCTTACAGGCATTACCGACCTTGGTTCTATCGATGTTGCGCTCGTTATCCTTTACTTTAAAGTTAAAGGTGCCAGCAGTGCCTATCTGTTCATTGGTAGTAATAGATTCAATAATTAAATCATTATCATTTTTAAAAGAATCATATTCGTGAAGTAGTATGGAGGTGTCTTGGTGGTCATATATCTGAATGCGTGGCCTCCAAACATTCATGTTTATCTGAGTCCAATATGCATCAAAGTCCTCAGATGTATAACCGGCTTGTGAGAAACCTGTTTTTGTATATCCATACTTTGTGATGTTAGATCCCTCCTGTTTTCAAAGTCCGCATATAGGATTGATTACAGTTATAGCAATACCAGTTAATTTTGTCATAGGGCATATGTAACCATTTAGGAAAGGGGGTTTTAATAAGACTTTTAGGAGTGGGTTTTATTATAGTGGTTTTTTTAGAACCGCATTTGAAACATTGACGATCAGAGGTATCTTTATGTTTTCCTTGCTTGTGCATATTACCTTCACTATGTCGCTGTGTATGTTGTCCTTTAGACATTATACGTAGGTTTTCAATACGATTATCTGTTTTAATTCCGTTGATGTGATCCACTTCCTCATATTTTGTTAAGTATCTACCTAGTTCTAATTCCATTAAATATCTATGTTCCATTACATAACCTCTACAATCTGAATAAGGGTGATGTTTGCGAGCTATGGCTATATATCCCTGTGAAGTAGTAGTGCGGCCACCTTTCCATCTATAATGCTTTTCTCTACTTCGTATCATGTATTTAGTAATCATGTTCGTATATTTAAACATGTATTTAGTCATTTGCTAGCCGTAAACTCCAGCATTAGATAACTCTTGTGTGATGAGCTTTATTATTTTCTTTGTTAAGGTAGCTCCATCTATTTCTAAGGTGATAGGAACTGGTGTTTCATGAACTACTTTTGTTTGTGCTGATACTGAGCTAGTATTTCCAGAGGACTTTACATTGTTATGAGTATTGCTTTGTATGATGGTGCTGGCTGCAGTGTTGGTTAGTGTTCCACCAGTTGGGAGAGGTATTACATTTGAGGCATTGTTTACGTTTTCCATTACAGAGACATTGTTTTGACCGTTTTGGTTAGATGTTTGTGTTTGGCTGTTTATCTGGCTAATGATTTGTGATATGTCTCCAGGGACGTTTCCACCAGTGTTTGTATTTCCGCCTCCGGTGCCTGAACCCGATCCGCCTGTAGTTCCTCCACCAGTTCCACCGCCTCCTGTGCCGCCGGTCCCTCCAGTTCCTCCAGTGCCTGTTCCTCCACCTCCACCTG
>Ga0070682_100001944_pt1 | contig 11530 bp, 8 predicted proteins | sample KBSC63LmetaG_FD_64668 | JGI IMG/M metagenome (GOLD analysis project Ga0070682, IMG submission 64668) | Corn rhizosphere microbial communities from Kellogg Biological Station, Michigan, USA - KBS C6-3L metaG | ecosystem: Host-associated > Plants > Roots > Rhizosphere | place: USA: Michigan... | reverse complement strand
GAGCGCTTCGAGCTCCTTCTTGCGGTCGGCGTCCGAGCCCGCGACCTTGCTCACGTCGAACGTGAGGAGCGGCAGCTTGTCGCCCCCCTGGTACATCGGAAGCTTCCCGTCCCAGCGCTGTACGGCGCGGTATTGGAGCACGGTCCCGGTTGCGGAAAGGCGGATGATCTCGTTGGCACGCGCGTCGGCGCGGGCGCGAATCAGGACGCCGTCGGCGTCACCTTGGGCGCGCTGGCGTACCGCCTCTGCGGCGCCGTGTGCTTCCGCGACCGCTTGCTCGGCCTCGGCGCGCACCTGGCGCACGCGATTTTCGGCCTGAATCGCGTTCTGCGTGGCCTCCATCGCGCGGTTGATGGCCGTGGCGACGTTCTCCGGCAACCTGAGCGCGCCATTGATCGTGAGCTGATCGATGATGAAGCCGTCCTTACCGAGCACGTCGCGGAGCTTGTCGCTCACGTCGCTGACGAGCTTGCCCTTCTTCGCGCCGTAGATGTCCTGCACGACCATGCGTGAGGCGACGTCATTGAACGCCTCACGTACGGCGTTGCGCACGTAGCCGTCGGCGAGGACGAGCAGATCCGGTTGGCGAAAGCGCAGATAGAGATGGGGAGCATGGGAGGGATCGATGTGAAACGAGAGCCCGATGTCGGCGTTGACGTTCACGCCTTCCTGGGACGAAAAGGTGATCGATTCGTCGACGTTGCGGCCCTCGTGTGCCGAAGCCGTCCAGACGACGTTCTGAACGCTGGTGGGGAAGGAGAAGATCTGCTCGGTGAGCGGGTTGTAGAAGACCCAGCCGGTAACCACCGGAATGTCTTGGACGCCGCGCGCGCTGCCGGCGAGCTTGACCTTGATCCCCACGTGCGCGGCGTCGATGCGCGTGAGCGTCGCGTCGAGGAACACGAAAAGGCCGATCACCAAGGCGAATGAGGTGACGAGCAGGCGCAAGCGCCGGAAGAAGCTCGGGGGTTGATACGCCATGCCGGGACCCTATAGGGAGCTTCCGGCCATTGTCCACGTGCGGGGTGGAGGGGGGCCGCTGAAGCCAGTCGTGCGTAGCGCAAAAGGCTCGGGCTCGCATCGCGCGTGGACGAATTCTTGATGCGGGTCGTTGCAGGTTTGACCTCGGACTGATGCGCCGCCCGCCAGACTCTGGGCATGGGCACCCTCCACCGTCTCGATATTTCGCACCCCGCGTGGGGCGGCCGCGAGCTCGACCGTGAGCTCGAAGTGGGCCGCGCCATGTTGCTCGGTTTGCTCTGGATTGCCAGTGTCGCACGGGTCGTTGCCGCGTCGTTCCATCACGAGGTCTTCGGTATCGAGGCGTCCCTGGCATTCGTCTGCATGCTCGCGCTCCCCTGGTTCGCCTTCCGCAGCTATCTCCGACGTCGCGCGCGTCGAGCGGGTCGTCACGAGGTCATCAGCATCTCGTCGTTGCCTCGCCACTCGGCCAGGTCTAAGCGTGGTCGGTGCGGACCACAGCAAGTCTCGGGCTAGTCGTCCTTTCTTCCTGCTCGCCCGCGGCGAAAATTAGCCCCGCCGTCGCGCCCGCTTCCGTCGCGACGAGCACCGCGGTCGCACCCAGTGTCGCCGGCGCGCGCTTGGTCGTTGCCGTCGTCCTCGACCAGCTGCCGAGCTGGGCGTTCGAGCGCTACGTGCCGCTCCTCGACGCGGACGGCGTGATCCGGCAGGCGATCGCGCGTGGCGCCTACTACCCGCGCGCCCGCTACGACTACGCCGGCACGTACACGGCGGCGGGTCATGCGACGCTCTTCACCGGCGTCCTTCCGCGCGTGCACGGCGTCGTGGCGAACGAGGTGTGGGACGAAAAGCGAGGCAAGGTGGTATCGGCGGTCGACGACGCCGAGCACGGCGTCATCGGCGCGGACGACCAATTCGCGAGCCCGACCATGCTCCGCGCACCGACCGTCGCCGACGAGCTCGAGCGCGTGACGAACGGTCGCTCGCTCACTTTGTCGATCTCGCTGAAAGATCGCGCGGCCGTGTTGCCGGGCGGCAAAAAGGCGGATTTGGCGCTCTTTTACGACACCAAGCGCGGAGTCTTCACGACCTCGACTTGGTACGCGGGCGGCGTCCCGAGCTGGCTCGGCGTCTTCCAATCAGCGCACCCGGTCACGGCGGCGCTCGGCGTGTGGGAGCCGAACGATCGTGACGCGCTCGCTCGGCTGCTCGGTCCTGACGATGCGACGGGCGAAAGCGACTGGCAGGGGCTCGGGCGCGCCTTCCCGCACGATCCACGGCGTTCGCCGGAGCCGACGCTGGCCGTGCGGGCGACGCCGTTCGGCACCGAGTACCTGCTCGACGTCGCGCGTGCCGGCGTGCGCGCGCTCGGCCTCGGCGCGGACGACGTGCCGGATCTGCTGATGCTGTCGCTCTCCTCGGTCGACTACGTCGGGCACCTGTTCGGTGCCGAGTCGTGGGAGTACGCCGACAACCTGGTGCGCACGGACCGCGCTCTCACGCGTTTCCTCCGCGAGCTGCCGCACGAGACGCGCGTGCTCCTGTCGAGCGATCACGGCGCCGCTCCGCTCCCGGAGCGCTCGCTCGACCGGGGCAAGCTCGCGCTGCGCATCGCGACCAAAAAGCTCGCTTCAGCGGTGAACAAGGCCCTCGGTGGCCGCTTCGAGCTCAAGGCGCCCCCCGTTGCTTCGTACACGGAGCCGTTCGTGTATCTCACGGCCGAGGCGAAGAGCTCGGCGTCGTACGCGGCCATTCTCGCCGCCGTGGAGAACGAGGTCGCGAAGGCCCTCGGCGTCGCGGCCGTCTATCGCGTGCGCGACCTCACCTCACGAGACCCGGTGACGGCGCTCGAGAAGCTCGTGCGAGCGAGCATCACCGACGACGCCGCGGGCGAGCTCTTCGTCGTGCCGTCCGAGCTCAGCGTCGTCGATCCTTCGAGTCCGGGCGGTGCGGGGACGAGTCACGGCTCGCCCTGGGACTACGATCGGTTCGTGCCGGTGCTCTTCTGGGGGCCGGGCGTCACGTCGCATCCGGCGCACGACGAGGTTCCGGTGCTCGCGTTCGCCCCCACGCTCTCGGCGTTGCTCGGGATCCCAGCGCCCTCGCCGGCGGGCGCCGCGCCGCTCCCCGGCGCGCCCTGAGCCTGCGGCGTCAGCCGCGCACGGTGCGCAGGACGGCGTCGAAGACGTGGCCGTTGGTCGCGATGGCTTCGGGCGCCGTGTACGTGGATTTGCCGCTGAAATCAGTGAGCGTGCCGCCGGCTTCGGTCAACACCGGGAACAGCGCGGCCGTGTCCCAGAGCGCCATGATCGGGTCGAGCGAGATCTCCGCACGACCCGTAGCGACGAGCGCGTAGCCGTAGGCGTCGCAGAACCCGCGCTCGGTCCCGCACGCGTCGAGCAGCCGCTCGACCTCCGCGCCCCGGCCGAACTTACGAGCGTGGCGGATCCCCGCGTGGACGAGCCGCGCCTCGCCGAGCTCTTTCACGCCCGACACGCGAGCGGGCCTGCCGTTCCAGCGGCACCCGAGCCCGCGCGCGGCGTACACGGTCTCGCCGAGCGCCGGGAGGTGGATCACCCCCGCGACGGCTTCGCCCTCCCATTCGAACGCGACGAGCACGGCGTAGATCGGCACGCCGCAGATGAACGATACCGTGCCGTCGATCGGATCGAGGATCCACCGCGCCGGATCCGTGCCGGTCTTCACGCCGAACTCTTCACCGACGATGCCGTGCGTCGGGAACGCGCGCTCGATGCGCTGGCGCAGCCGCTCCTCCGCGCCGCGATCGGCGGCCGTTACCGGGGTGCGATCGGCTTTGAGCTCGACCGGGGGGCTCGCGTTGAAGTGCCCGAGCGTGAAAGCGCCCGCGAGCTGCGCCGATTCGACGGCGAAATCCAAGGTCTCGCGCAGGGTTTTCTCGTCGAGCGCCGCCATCTCGGGGCGAGACTACACGAGCCTTCCCGCGTCTGGTAGTCAGCAGAGGCTTTGATCCCGAAGGTCGCGCACTTCATCTGGCTCGGCCCGAGCCTCGCGTGGGTGCACCGGCTCGCGTTGCTCTCGGCGGCGCGGCGCGGCGGCTTCGAGCGGGTGGTGCTGCATCACGACGCCCTCTCCGGTGAGAGCGCGCCCCCCGAGCTCGTGAGCGAGCCAGGCGTCGAGCTCGCGACGCTCGACGCGCTCGGGTTGATGGAGGCGGCCGGCGGCGGCCCGCTCGTCGAATGCTATCGGGCGCTCGAGACTCCTGCTGCGCGCGTGAATCTGCTCAGGATGGCGCTGCTTGCGCGCGACGGCGGCGTGTACCTCGACACGGACACGGTGACGCTCGCGAGCTTCGACGGTCTTTCGGCGGCCGCGGGCGTCTTTTGCGGGGAGGAACGGCTGGTTTTTCCCGCGGGCCGGAGCTCGGCGTGGTCGCGCTTCCGTCCGTCGGCGCTCGCGCGCATGGCCGCGCGCGACGTGCTCCGGCGGCTGCCGAACGGCTACCGCGGCTTCCGTCGCGTCGAGCACCTCTACCCGAAGGCCGTGAACAACGCCGTGCTCGGCGCCGAGCCGGGCCACCCGCTCGTCACCGAGCTCTTGGCGCGCGCGAGGCGCATGCCGGCCGCGCAGCGCACCGTGCGCTACGCGCTCGGGACGCACCTCTTGCAGGAGGTCGTCGCCGACTACGCGGGCAAGGATCTCACGATCGTCCCGCCCGAGGTGTTCTTTCCGTTCGGTCCCGAGATCAGCGAGCACTGGTTCCGTGAAAGCGCGCGCGTCGAGCTCGACGACGTGCTCGCGCCGGGCACCCTGCTCGTGCACTGGTACGCCTCGGTGCGAACGAAACGGCACGTGGCGCGCATCGACGAAGGCTTCGTGCGCGCGCACGCCGAGCGGCAGCTGTTCTCGGCGCTCGCCGTGCGCGCGCTCGGCTGAGCCGCGCGCGGCCGAGCGCTCAGGTCGGCGGCGGATCGACCTCACGCTCGTAGTGACGATGCCGAGCCAGCGCCTTCACGAACTTTCGGACGGCGGCCTCGGGGCTCGCCTCGACGATGACCCCCGGATCCGGTTCGCCGGACGGGAGCGTCGCCGAAACGCCCGCGCTCGCGAGCAGGTCCTGAGCGGCTCCGAGTGCCACGAGTGGCTTCGCGTGGCGGTACTGGTCCCTCAAAAATTCGCTAACTTGGCCGAGCGCTCGCAAGGCTTCGACCGCTTTCGCGCCGCCCGGGACGGCCACGCCGTCGAAGAGCACGGACGCCATCGTTTCCAGCGTTCCGTCGGTCTCGAGGGCGTCGCCGCGCTCGGTCTTCACCGAGCCGAGGCGTGCGCCGACGAAGCGGGGAACGGCTCCGGCAGCGACCAGTCCTTCACGCAGCTGCCGCGCTGCTTCGGCGTCGACGCCGTCCGCGATGAGGATGGCGACGCGCCGCGTGCGAATCGAGCCGTCGCCGGGTCGCGCCATGAGCGACAGGGCGGGGGACCGCTCTACCTCCGGCTTGGCCGGCGTGCGGAGCGCCCGGGGCATCGGTTTCGGTGGATCCATGCCGAGGTCTTGGGCGAGCCCCCGCCCCAAGTCTGCATCGACGTTCATGAGCATGGAGACGACTCGCTCACGAATCGCCGGGACCTGGACCTTCGTGAGCTCGAAGCGAAACGCGCCTCGGATGTGACGCTGCTCGACCGGCGATTGGCTGCGATAAAAGAGCGTGGCCTGCGTGTAATGGTCGGCGAACCGCTCCGGTTTGGCCCGCACCTTGTCGCCCTCGACCGGCTCGCGGAACGAGGTGAAGCCCGCGCCGCCCGCTTGGAACGGGCAGCCGCCGCCGAGCGAGTTCGGCTCGTAGGCGACGCGTCCGCGATGGATGGCCTGCCGGTGCATGCCGTCGCGCTGGTTGTTGTGCGCCTGCGCGACGGACGCGTTGATGGGGAGCTCGTGGAAGTTGGGGCCTCCGAGCCGCGAGATCTGCGTATCGACGTACGAATGGATGCGTCCCGCGAGCAGCGGATCGTTCGAGAAGTCGATGCCGGGAACGACGTGTGCGGCGCAGAACGCGACCTGCTCGGTCTCCGCGAAGAAATTGTCCGGGTTCCGGTTCAAGACCATGCGACCGACCGGTGTCACCGGGACGAGCTCCTCCGGAACGAGCTTCGTCGGGTCGAGCACGTCGAAGCTGAAGCGCTCCGCGTCCCGCTCGGAGAAGAGTTGCACGCCGAGCTCCCATTCCGGAAACGCGCCGCTTTCGATGGCCTCCCATAGGTCGCGCCGGTGAAAATCGGGGTCTGCCCCGCAAATCTTCAGCGATTCGTCCCAGACGAGCGAGTGCGTGCCGAGCTTCGGCGACCAGTGAAACTTCACGAACGTGGACTTCCCCTTGGCGTTCACGAAACGGAAGGTGTGCACGCCGAAGCCCTGCATCATGCGCAGGCTGCGCGGCAACGCCCGATCGGACATCGCCCACATCAGCATGTGCGTCGACTCCGGCATGAGCGACACGAAATCCCAGAACGTGTCGTGCGCCGTGGCGGCTTGGGGCATGCCGAAGTGCGGCTCGGGCTTCGCGGCGTGCACGAGGTCCGGGAACTTCATCGCGTCCTGGATGAAGAAGACGGGCATGTTGTTGCCCACGAGATCCCAGTTGCCCTCGTCGGTGTAGAATTTGACCGCGAAACCGCGCACGTCGCGCGGCGTGTCGGGTGAGCCGCGCTCGCCGACCACCGTGGAGAAACGCACGAAGACGGGCGTGCGCTTGCCTTTGTCGGCGAAGACCGAAGCGCGGGTCACCGCGTCGAGCGGGCGGTAGCACTCGAAGAAGCCGTGCGCCGCCGACCCGCGTGCGTGCACGATGCGCTCGGGAATGCGCTCGTGATCGAAGTGCGTGATCTTCTCGCGGAGAATGAAGTCCTCGAGCAGGACCGGTCCGCGAACGCCGAGCTTGAGCGAGTTTTGGTTGTCCGCGACGACAACTCCCTGGTTCGTCGTCAGCGGGCGATCGCTCGCGTCGGTTCGCACGCGATCGAGCGGCAGATTGCCTGGATTGTGCGAGCGCGCGGGCCGGCCGCTGCCCACCTTGTCCGAGGCCGTAGCTTCCGTGAGCGTGCTGCCCGTGACGGAGGGATCCCGTGGTGAGACGACCTGCCCCGGCTTGGGGTCCAACGCCGCACGGCCGTGCTCGTTCGGCTTGTTGGCGTTGAATGGGATGGCGCGCGCGACCGCGTCGGTGCCCTCCGCCTGGCGTTTTTCTGCGCCCACTTTGGGCTTCGTCTTCGACTTCGTCGGCATACGATTCCTGACCCGGCGCGAGATGCGTCCGCGGCTTGCTCTGCCAAGCAAGTCTCGCGCCCACGCCGTGTAGAGTCGTAATCCGCGACGCGCGCACGCTCAGCATCGTTGCTCACCGGTGCGCACCGCCCCGTTGCGACAATTTCGAGCGAGCGCACGCCGCGCTCGAAAGCCCCGGCTCGCCTAACCCGGCTTTCGTTCCAGGCGGTCGCGCACGATCTTGCGCAGCTTTTCCGGCACGAATGGCTTGTCGACCGACAGGTTCGGCACGCTGTCGAGGAACTGGCGCGCGTGCGGGGCGAAAGCGCCGCCCGTGAGGAACACGATCTTCGGTGTCTCCTCGGGGGCGAAGCGGTCGACCTCTTGCCAGAAATCGACGCCCGTCATGTTGGGCATCATGACGTCGCAGAGGATGACCTCGAAGCGCTCGCCGCGCCGAAGCAAGCCGAGCGCCTCTTCCGCGAGGGTCGTCGTCACGACCTCGTGGTCGGGGATGAGCGAGCGACGCACGGCGGCAGCGACCATCGGGTCGTCGTCCACCACGAGGATGCGCCCGCGGCGCGCCGTACCGCTGGCGGCTGGCGGTGCACTCGAGAGTCGCTCCTCGGCGCTGCGCTCGGTTTGCGGCAACACGATCGTGAAGGTCGACCCCTTGCCCTCCCGACTGGTCACGCGGAGCTCCCCTCCGATGTCTTCGACCAGGCGCCGGCAGATGGTGAGGCCGAGCCCGGTTCCGATCCCCGCGGGACGCGTGCTGAAGAACGGCGTGAAAATGTGCTCCAAGAGCTCGCTCGACATGCCGACGCCCGTGTCGGAGATCTCGACGACCACGTGCTGTCCTTCGGTGCGCGCCGAAACCTGGATCAGGTTCGCTTCGGCGCGGCCCTCCGGGATGGCGTGAGCCGCGTTGATCACGAGGTTCAGGAACACCTGACCGAGCCGCGCCTCGTTCGCTTCCACGGGCGGCACCTCGTCGAATGCCTTCACGAGCCGCGCCCGATGCCTGATTTCGTGCCAGGCCATGCGCAGGGTCGAGTCGAGAATCTCGCGCACGTCGACCGGTCCGCGGCGCGGCTCCTCCGTGCGCGAGAAGAGGCGCAGATCGCGGACGATGAGGCGCACGCGCTCGGCCGCCTCGCGCGCGTCTTTCACTTCCTCGAGCACCTCACCGCCGACGCCCAAAGCCTGAAGATCGCTCACCGCGAGCTCGAGGTTCGCGATCACGGCGGCCAGGGGATTGTTGATCTCGTGCGCGACACCCGCGGCGAGCGTTCCGACCGAGGCGAGGCGATCGGTGGCGACGAGCTGCGCTTCGGACTGCCGGCGGCCGGTCGTATCGCGGACCGTGACGATCGCTCCGTCCGCGTCGGCGAGCGGTCCGATCCGGCACGAGAGCCAGCAGGCGTCTTCGGCGGTGCCGTCCGCGAGAACCTCCACCGTCGCCGGCTCTCCGGACTTCATCGCGGCCTCGACCACGTTGCGCGTGGACGTTCGGAAGCGTGGCGCGATGAGCTCGTAGAAGGACTGGCCGACGACGTCCCGCGGCTCACCGCTCGCGACCTTGCTCGCGAAGCGCACGACCCCCGACGGGTCGAGCTCGTAGATCGGGTCGGGGGAGTGCTCGAGGATCGCTCGCAGGCGCTCGACGATCGTGAACTGCCCGGAGTGTTTGGGCGCCGGTCCGGGACGGCCCTCCGAAGCACGAGGCTCCGCCGGTGCGACGTTCGACTCGGCCGCCTCCTCTAGCTGATGCCGCGAAGGTCCGGCCATCGAGGCTTTCGTGAGCGTCGAGTATGGGGATCGAGCCTCCCCGTGACAAGGCGTGGCCTTTTTCGTCCGCGCTTTGGTCGGATCCGTCCGCTGCTCGGACGCTCCAGTCGAAGGCGACGGCCAGGATGGTTCCCGCCCACGGTTCGGGCCTGGCATGCAGGTTGCTGTGCGCGCCCGACCCTTGGCGCCTCACCGCGATCGCGAACCCTGGCGAGCTCCCGTCACCCTCGTCGGCCATGCGCTGCTCGTCGACGACGAGCCGCTGCTCTTGAAGAGCGCCGAGCGCATGCTCGTCGCTCGCGGCCTCCGCGTGCTCGTGGCGTTCGACGGACCCGGCGCGCTCCGGGAGGCCGAACGGGCTCGGGAGCTTGCGCTGCTGGTTACCGACATCCGCCTACCAGGGATGGACGGCGTCGAGCTCGCCGAGCGCTTACGCAAGTACCGCCCAGCGCTCAGGGTGCTCTTCATGTCCGGGTTCGACGCCGATCCGCGGCGGACCATGCTTCCCGACGACGGGAGCTGGACATTTCTGCCGAAGCCGTTCACCGGGCGCGAGCTCGACCGGCGGCTCGGGCAGCTGCTCGGGCGCGGCCGGGAGGGGGTCTGAGCGAGGGCCCGGGCGAGGGGCTGGGCAAGGGGCTGGGTGAGTCCTAGGCGAAAGGTGACGGGGCGCTTCGGGATCGATATATTCGCCGCGCCCCGGGCCCATGGCCCGGCAGACGAACCGTCACACGAGGAGATCATGCGAAAGCTCTGCTTGGCAACCGTCGTGCTCGCCACCGCTTGCGGAGGCGCCGCCGTGCCCCAGGAAACGCTCACCGCTGCGAAGGCAGCCGTCGCAGGAGCCGAGGTTGCAGGAGCCTCCTCCGAGCCGAAGGCGGCGTTGCACTTGAAGCTTGCGAAGGAGCAGCTCGGCAAGGCGGAGAAGCTCATCGCCGACGGTGACAACGAAGAGGCCAGCCGCGAGATCGATCGCGCGCAGGCCGACGCAGATCTCGCTTTTTCGCTCGCCAAGGAAGCGACCGCGAAGAAGGAAGCGTCCGACACCCAGGAGCAGCTCGAACGGCTGAAGCAGCACTCCAAGTGAGCGCGCTCACGGCTTCTGCACTCAGGGAGATGATCATGAATCGCTCGTTCAAAATCGGATCGTTGCTCGCAATTCAGGCGCTCGTCGGGTGCAGCACGCCGCTGCCGCCGCAGGAGCTTTTGCAGGCGCGCAGCGCCTACAACGCCGCCTCGAAGAGCCAGGCGAGCCAGCTCGCCCCCGCGCAGCTCGACACGGCCAAGCAGGCGCTCGAAAAGGCCGAGGCTACCTTCAAGGAAGAGGGCGACGAGCCGGTCACGAAGGACATGGCCTACATCGCGAACATACGGGCCCAGATCGCCGTGGCCGAAGCCGGCCGCGAGCAGGCTTCCCGCAACAAGGTGAAGGTCGATCACGACTTCCGCAACTCGCAGCTCGACGCGCTCGACTCGAGCAAGACGGCGCTCGAAGCGGAGAAGAAAGCCCGCGCCGAGGCCGAGAAGGCGCGCAAGGCCGCCGAAGCGAGCCTGAAGGAAATCGCCGCGATCAAGGAAGAGTCGCGCGGCGTCGTGATCACGCTGTCGGGCTCCGTGCTGTTCGCGACGGGCAAGAGCACGCTGCTCCCGATCGCGCAGGAGAAGCTCTCCGACGTCGCGAAGGCGATCGGCGATCAGGGCGGCTACAAGAGCCTGCTCGTCGAGGGCCACACCGATTCGCAGGGCAGCGTCGACAAGAACCAGCAGCTTTCGCTGCAGCGCGCGCAGGCCGTGCGCTCCTACCTCATCACGCAGGGCGTTCCGTCGGACAAGATCCGCGCGGAGGGCATCGGCTCGAGTCGCCCCGTGGCGGACAACGGCACGGCGGAAGGTCGCGCCAACAACCGCCGCGTCGAAATCGTCGTCGAGCCGAACAAGTAAGAGCGCGCGCTCAGTCGACCTCGAGCAGCGCGAGACGCGCGGCCTCGGGCGACGTGCGCGCGATGATGGCCGCCGCGTCCGCGTCGGATGCGGCGGTCAGGCGGCCAAGGAGGGCGAAGTAGTCGCCCTTCTTCCGCAGGAGATGCGTGAGGCGGAAGGCGGGCGCGCCTTCGACGCACCAGCCACGCGCTGCGAGCGCGAAGAGCCGCCGGTACGCCGCGGGCGCGAACCGCAGCGCGATGTGATCGAGCACGAGGTGCGGCATGCCGGCACCCGCCACCCGTGCGAGCACCGCGTTGACGACGTTCATGGCCAGGGCCTGATTGCAGGCGCGGAACGGGTGGAGCCGCACCATGCGCTGGTGAAAATCAGCGAGCCCGTCGAGCGCCCCGCGCTGGTCGTCCGCATTTGCGGCTCTGATCGCGCTGCGCAGGGCTCCGAACAGGCTCTCGGCGTGCTCGCGCGTGAGCGGGCGCGGCGGGCAGAACCAGGGCGCCGGCGCGGGGTCGCCCTCGGCCTGCGCGGTGACGATGCGACCCCAGCCGAGGCCGTCGTCCGTGAGCTCGCGGCGGCTGAAGG
>Ga0070682_100001942_pt1 | contig 11534 bp, 9 predicted proteins | sample KBSC63LmetaG_FD_64668 | JGI IMG/M metagenome (GOLD analysis project Ga0070682, IMG submission 64668) | Corn rhizosphere microbial communities from Kellogg Biological Station, Michigan, USA - KBS C6-3L metaG | ecosystem: Host-associated > Plants > Roots > Rhizosphere | place: USA: Michigan... | reverse complement strand
TGTTGGAGGAGGTCAGTACCGTAACGCGGTAGCGTCGGGTCGACGTAGAGCCTCTCAATTTTGCCTAGACTTTCGTATGTTCGAGATTTGACCCGACGCTACCGCGTTACGGTACTGACCTCCTCCAACTCTGCATCCTGACTTTTGAGGCAAAGCGGACTCAAATCAGTGCGGCGAGGCGGGAGGCTTCCGCAGTGAAGCGCGGCGATTGGCACTCGGCGACAAGTGCTTGATAGTCAATCAGTTTTTTCTTCGCTTCATCGCGTTTGTCCGCGGCGAGGAGAACGTCCATGTGCAGTGGCCCAAGCCACAGACGGCCCAGACGCGACTCGGTCGGCGCGATGAATTCTTCCGCTTCGTTGCAAATGCGTAACGCCTCATCGAGCTCGTGGCGACGAAAGTGAACGACTGCCAGGCATCGAAGCGCCTCGATGTGGTTGTAGATCAACCTTGTCGATGAAGCTTCCAAAGTCGCGGTTGCGGTTCGCAGTGCTTCATCGTGCCGGCCGAGCATGGATTGGGCCACGGCGAGGACTGGTCTGAACAGTGACAGCGCGCGGTTTTCTCCGATTGCTTCAGTGAGCGCGATGCCGGCCAGAAGTTCCTCTTCCGCGCGATCGATTTGACCGAGGAAGAGACGGCACTGAGCGGAATACAAATGAGTCCACGCGCGCCGCTCCCGTGAGTGAAGCCGATCGGCGATCTCGATTTCGCGTTCGGCGTGTTCCAAACCCGCCTCGAAGTTTCCTGTGTGAACGGAGTCTTCACCCAGGTATTCGTAACCTATAGCCTGTGCGACCAGGATATTGTGCTTCTCACCAAATGCGATCGAGCGTCGCGCCCAGCGATCGGCTTCGTCGTAAAGACCACAGTGCTGATACGCGCCCGCAATGAAGGCATACATCTGGGAAAGCATCGGTGCGACTAACTTGGTGTCGCCACTTTCTGCCACCGGCTCTATGATCTCCATAGCCCGCAACAAGAATTCGATCGCTTTGTGATGACGACCTGCCAGGTGATGAAATCGTGCTTCGATCGATAACGCGTTTGCCGTTTCGAGAGGGTTCGTCGAAGGGTCGAGCACCTGCAACGCTTCGCGCAGGTATTCGCTTCCGCGCGGGTCGCCGGTGACGACCAGCGATGCCGCCGCCTGGCATTGCAGACGCGCACGTGTCGCCGGCTCTGTGGCAAGCGCGAGGGCTCTCTCAAAGTGTTCACCGGCGAGAATCATATCGCCGTGTAACATGAACGCCTTGCCAATCGCTTCCTCCTGGGCCAGTTGCTCTTCTGTCAATCCCAGAGCTTCGGCGCAGTCGCGCGCTCGCCCGTAAGCGGCGATCGCTTCGTCGAAAGCAAACACACGCGCCGCTTCTGCGGCAGCCTGTTTCGCGTATTCGAGACCTTGCTTGTGATCGCCTGCCTGAATGTAGTGATGGGCCAGCTTCTCAACCGCACACACGCAGTTTTCTCGCTCGAGTCTTTCGGCGACGTGACGATGCAGGCGCCGGCGGCGAATCGGATTCAATTCCTCGTAGAGCACTTCACGAATCTTGTCGTGGGTGAAACTGAACGAATCGCCGGAAGTCGCGGCAACCAGTTGTGCATTCACTGCTTCGTCGAGAGCATCCAGCAGAAGATCCTCATTTTGTTCTGCCGTAGCCGAAAGTTCTTCGAAAGTGAAGACTTTGCCGAGGATGGCGCTGACGCGCAGCACGTCGTTACAGTTTTGACTGACGCGATCCAGGCGATGGCCAATCGCTTCTTTCACGCTCTGCGGAATCATCATCTGGTCCACATCGCAGCGCCGCCATTTGCCGCTTTCACGCCGCACCGAACCCTTCTCAATTAAGGCCTTCAATACTTCTTCGACGAAGAACGGATTCCCTTCGGTTTCGCGATGCACTGCGATCGCAAATTCACCGCTGACTCGTTCACCCAACAAAGCGCCGAGCTGGTCGCCGGTTTCGGATTCGTTGAATCGGCGCAGCGCGATGCGTGTGGTTAGTCGTTCACGGTTCCAGTCGACGAGAGACTTCGCAAGCGGGTGCGTGCGATCGAGTTCTGTCTCGCGATAAGCACCGACGATTAGTACGCGCTCGTTGCGCAGTTGCCGCAGCACGTGGCCGAGCAGCCAGAGCGTGCCGCGATCGGCCCAGTGCAAATCGTCGGCATAAAACAGCAGCGATTGGCGGCGCGCGATGTTTGAAAATACCTGGACCACCGCGTCGAAGAAGAGCAGCCGTTCTTCGTGTGCGGCCAATTCCTGGCGTTCGGGAAACGGACCGAGCCGCGTTTCGATCTCGGGAGCGAGTTTGGCGATCTGTGTTGCGGCATCGCCGAGGATCTCGCGCAGTTTGTCGTCGTTTGTTTCTTCGCGCGTCCAGCGACGAAACGCTTCGACGAAGGGGAGGTAAGGCGTTGCGGCTTCGTACTCGTAGCAACCGCCTGATAATACGAGCGCGCCGTCGACAGCAGCCTGGATCGTGATCTCACGGGCGAAACGAGTCTTGCCGGCGCCCGGTTCACCGCTGAGCAGTACTGCGTGACCACGTCCTTCGCGAGCGCGTTGCCACAACTCGCGCGTCTCGGTGAGTTCCGTGCTGCGACCGACGAGGTGTCCACGCGACAACGCGTCGAGAATCGCAACCGCAGGCGCGCTGTCGGTGGTTGCGACTTCGTCTTTGCCACTCAGCGATTCGAGCAATGCGTCGCGAGTTGCTGCCGCTGAGTTGAATCGTTGCGCCGGATCTTTTGCCAGGAGCTTGACGATGATGCCTTCGAGCGCGCGTGGCAGATCGGGACGCAGAACGCGCGGCGGTACGACCGGCGCATGCACGTGTTGCGACACGATCGTCAGTGGATCGTCGCCGCTGAAAGGCACGCGGCCCGTGGTCAGTTCGTAAAGCAGGACGCCGAGCGCGTAGAGATCCGCGCGGCCGTCGACCGTCTGTCCGAGTGCCTGTTCCGGGGCCATGTATGCCGCGGTGCCGACGATGACTCCCGCGCGCGAGATGCGCGCGCCGTAAGCAGGCAGGGCGAGACCGAGATCCGCGAGCTTTACGTTGCTCGAGTTAGTCGTTCCTGACAAAAGCACGTTGTCGGGTTTGAGATCGCGATGAACGATGCTGTGGTCGTGTGCGTGTTCGAGTGCGGCACAAATCTGAACCGCAATCGCGACGACGCGAGCGAGGTCGCCTGGCCGCGCTTCGGACAAACGCGGACCAGCGATCAACTCCATCACGAGGAAGGGAAATCCACCGGACTCGCCAACGTCGTGAATCGTAACGATGTGGGGATGATTGAGTGCGGCAGCGGCGCGTGCTTCACGAATCAGACGCTCGCGCGCATCGGAGCTCTGTGCGGTTGCGGAAAGTACTTTGACGGCGACTTCGCGCTGGAGCTCGAGATCGGTCGCACGATAGACCGTGCCCATTCCGCCGCGACCGAGTTCGCTGTCGAGTCGATAGCGTTCGCGCAGGATCGTGCCGAGCGCGGGGACACTCGTACGCAGCTCATCGGGGAGGATGCGCGTCTGCTGTGAGTCGGCCATGTGAAAAGAATAGCAGATCCGGTGACGGGGAGACGGGGAGAAGGGGAGACGCGGAGACACGCCGCTTCCCCGCGTCGCCGCGTCTCCCCGTCACCGTGTCAATTGATCATTTAAACGTGTAGGTGATCGTCCCCTCGGTTTCGCGGCCGCGGAGTTTTTCGGGCGAGAAGGTTGATTTCATCGCGGCTTCCGTCGAGGCGCCGCGCATGAGCCAATCGCCGCCGGAGCCTCTGGCCCAATACACCTGCCCGTTCTTGTCGACCATGACGCGCACTGTAACCGTCCCGTTCAATGGCTCTGGTCCATTCGTCGGACATTCTGCTTCGGGAAGTGAGACAGCTTTTCCAACCAGCTCACCGCCTACCTCCGGAAATCCCTTTTGAACGTTCGTTCCCTGTGTTGCGGCGCTTCGAGCAGCGGCTTGGTTCGACTTGTAAAAGTAGGTCGTGATCAGCGATCCGATCACGATCGATCCCGTAAGCGTGATCACCACCATGATCCAAAACAGCGGTGGATTCGGTTTCCGCGGCGTGGAGATTATGGGTTCATCGAAGTCGACCAGCGGAACGATGTGATGGGCGCAGTATGAAAGGAGCTCTCCGTTGTAGATCGCGTTGCACTTCGGACATCGTTTGCGCTTGCCGGTTGCGGGTGGTGTTTCGGGTGGCGGCTCGAGTATGCGCCCCTTCACCGGCTGGTGCGTGGATGCCTGTTTTGGTTTTGCGGGCTCCGGTGGCGGTTGAATTGCCGGCGGCACGATCGCCGGCTGTTTCGGAGGTTCTGCTCGAGATGCGTTTCGCCGCGACTCCTGCTCGTCCAGCCTTTGCCTCAGCCCGGTCAGCCAGCGACGACTCTTCTCGTCGTCCGAAACGGTCTCCTTTGTTTCAGGCTCGGGTTCGGCGCGAGGTGTTTCGACAACCGCCGTTCGCAGTTCTTCGACTCCTCTTTTTGGCGTAGGGCGAGGCGGGTTGGCGAGTATCTCGAGCGCTTCTCTCGATCCTCTTCGTTTAGCCCATTCGAGGGCGTTGAGGCCGAGATTGTCGCGTAAATGCGGGTCGGCGCCCGAGTTAACCAGGAGTTTTACGAGGTGTGTATGACCGAAAATGACCGCGAGAATAAGCGCGGTTTGACCTCCGCTCGTACTCTCATTTACGTCCGCACCATCGGCGAGTAACGCATTTACAGCGCGTTCGTCGCCGGAAGTCACGGCGTTGGTCAATGAAACTGAAGAACTCACCGCACGGTCTCTCCGAATACAGCTCGGGGGCTCGTGCGTATTCTAACCCAACCATCTCAGAAAGGCGGGGGTACAAACGATGAATTGAACCCCAGCGCGGGCGGAAACTGTGCCGCCGTGGGGCGCACGCCCGTGCGGACCCATAGATCGATAGCGCCGATTGACGTCAGTATCTGCGGCCCGGTGAAAGCGCAGTGACCCACACCACCCGGAACGAACGTCTGAAACAGCAGATCCTGGCGACCGGCGGAAGCGTTTGTCTCCGCATACGCCGACTCGTTTGCAACCACGAGCAGCGGATCGATGACCGTGTGCACGCTCAATACCGGATTCTTGATCTTTCCGTTGAAGTCGGTGTTGTTGCGCACGTAGTTTCGCGCTGAAGTCTGCGCTTCGATATTGCGGCGCGCATTCATCTGTGCGAGCCAAGCATCGACCACGGGACTGGGTAGCCCTATCCCGGCGAGATACGCCTTCTCGGCAGCAGTCAGCGTGTACTCCTGATCGAGGTTTTGGACGAATGGTCCGCCGGCACGTCGCTGCAATTCGGCACGAGCCTCGGTGAGGAAGAAGAAATCGGTAAGGGCCCAACCCGGGTAGAACGCCGGCGGTGGCGGCGGCGTGATGCCGCGGCCGGGGTTCCTGGCTACGAGTCGAATGAATTCAAACTTCGGAAAGTTTGCGATGTTACTGAGTTCCGGAACCAGCTTCGCGAGCACCTCTGTGTCGAAGTCGATATCGTTTCTTACTTCGCCAACCGTTCCCCACGACGGCGGAATTCCGAAGACGACGTCATAAGCGAGATAAACCGGAACGCCGCTGTCCCACAGGCGCGTTGCGCCCGCGCCGACGCTGCACAGGCAAAGCGCGCCGTCGAAGATTCCATTGAACTGTTCCATGCTCTTGTAGCCGACGAAGGTACCGAGTGAAGCGGCGACGATGATGGTCCTTTGTGGCTTCGCGACATTGTCGCGGAAGTAGACCGCGAGATCCTTTGTATCCTGGATTGCGTCTCCAACAGACCAGCCGTTGTCTTTGTAAGCACTGCCGGCGAGTGCAAAGCCCTGCGCGAGCAGTGGGGCTTCCAGCGCTGCGTTCGGAGCGACGTCGGCGTTTCGGTTGTCGATCTCGCCGGGATGATCGGCTTTGTCGCGATAGCCGTGAGCGAAGATCAGCAGCGTCCCATTCCAGATTTCGGGCACGCGAATGCGGAAAGGCGCGCCGTGAATCTCACCGGAGAGATCGAGAGGCGCGGCTTTCGCAGCCGGAGCGCGATCGATCAGTGTGAGTGAAAGTAGAGAAAGGAGTGTTAGAGCGACGAGAACTCTCGCAGTCGATTTCATTTGAATGTCCCCCGTTGTTTGGAGCTGGAAGTGAACGGGAGACTATCATCAGTTTCACAGGATTTACAAGATTAGACATGATTTCAGGATTATCTATCGCGTCACAATGGATTTGACCTGCCCGCGTTTCAACAACGTGACCATCCCGTTGCGGCGGTACCACACGCCATCTCGCGTTCGCCAAACCTCATCCGCGTCGATTTTTCCACCGCTCGTCAACATGATCACGGGCTTGCCGCCCTGCCGCTGTGCGATGCCTGGTCCACTTGTCGAAACGGGATCCGACGTCGCGCGCGTGTGCGCTGTCGAGATCGCCCCAGGAGAACTCTTCGGAGATGGTGAAGGCGAGGGCGAAACTACCGGCGACGGCGAAGGTATCGTCACTGCCGGCTGCGCCGGCGCAGGCGTCGCCACTGTAACCGGTGCTTGTGTTGCCGCCGACGTCTTGCGCGCGAGTTGGCTGATACCGTAGTAGAGTGCGAATACCAGGACGCCAAGCATCAGACCAACCGCTGCTGCTAACGGCACAACTCTTCGGCGGCCGGGCTCGTTCGAACCAGTTGCTGCTGCGATCTCAGCCTCATCGACGACTTCCAGAGGCGTGTTATCGAAGTCGCATCTTTCGTCCGATTCAGGATAGAGGAAGAGACATTGGGGGCAACGCTTCATTTTCAGAATTTGAAAGGTTTCTTCAGGATGCGACCCGTCTTTTTGAGAATCGAGTTGACTTTGGAGTCGGCTTTCTTCGGTTCAGTGGCAGGTTTCGTTTGAGAGACGGACGTGGATTTCGTCGTCGTCGATTTTTTGACGGGCGTGGTTGCTGGTTGTTTGACTGGCGCGGGCCTGGGTTCTTCTTCCTTCACCTGCGGCGTGGGTGGTTGTTCGGTTTGCGTTGGCGGAGGCTCAGGCGTTGGAATTACCACCGGGGCTATGCTCAAACTGCTCGGTGTGTTTACTGCTGGACGAATCTGACGTGTGGACACGTAATAGACCATCCCGAGGACCAGGGCGAGAATCAGTGTCGCGAAAGCCGGAACAGCGCGGTTTCGCCGCTGCGCCGTGGCAGGGGTTTGCGGGACGGTCGCCAGGGCATGAAGGTTCGGCAGTGTCCGAGAGTCGAGGACGAGCAGGACTCCGTCCATATCGCAAAGACTCTGGTCGTCTTCGTAAATAAACTCACACTGGGGGCACCTTTTCATGCGGATCTCCTGAGATTTGCCGGTTGTGATGGGGCCTGCGGATGTTGGAGCCGGAGTGAGTGCGCTCCGCAGGGTTCCAGAGTACACCGTAAGGGGTGAGGAAAACAATAACTTTGGCAGAACAAGCCGCAGATTTCTGCGAAAATCTGCGGCTGTCCTAGAGGTACCTTTCCTTAAGCACCTGAGTGTGATGGGCGACGTGGCCGGCGATGATGTAGGCGATTGCACGGACGGTTACGGGGTTGTCGCTGGCGATACCGCTATGCGACCACGCCTCGTCCGGCAGGTGCTTGAAAAACGAAATCGTGCTCAACCGGACGGTTCGGAACTCTTCGATCAACTCGGCCCAGAACGTCTGATTTGCATTCGCCGCCTGGACCGCGACATCCTGTTCAAAGCTCGGCAACGCGTCCTGAATCCGCGCGCGAACCAGAATGCTCGGTAGAGGAACACGCGCTCGCCGTCATTGACGTGGTTCAGCAGTTCGCGAATCGTCCACTTTCCCGGAGCGTAGGATTTCAGACTCTGCTCTTCCGAGATACCCTCCAGGAACTGAAGAGTCTCAGCCATTTGCGACTCCATCGTCGGGACGATCTCGTCATTGGTTATAAGATCAATGTATTTGTAATAGTAGGAAGCGGCTTCGGTAGTTTGTGGTCGTGTCATTTGGGTGGAAATCCTAACAAAAGATTCGCGATTTGCGTAACCAACCCCGCCGTTTGCGTGTCTATCTAATCGCTATGAGACAGAACAAGATTTACCAGTTTTCACTTGGTGTTTTTGCAACACTGTTGCTAACGATTTTACCGTCGGTTGCGCTGGCGCAGGGTGCACAGGGAGCGTTGGACCCGCAGCTCGCGCGCCGCGTTCGGCATGAGTTGGTGACGCTGCCGTATTACGGTGTGTTTGACAATCTCGCGTACAGCATCAACGGCGGCGACGTGACGCTTTACGGCGAGGTCGTGCGACCCTCGACGCGTTCGGACGCGGAGCGCAGGGTGAAGAAGATCCGAGGCGTCTCGCACGTAGTGAACAACATCCGCGTGCTGCCGCTGTCGAACTTTGACGATCGCATTCGGGTGGCGACTTACCGCTCGATCGCGAACATGGGTGGACTGCATCGCTACTTGCGTGGAACGAATCCGTCGATCCACATCGTGGTCAGTGGGGGACACGTGACGCTTGAAGGAGTTGTTTCCGGCAGCGGCGATCGCACGTTGGCTTATCACGCGGCGAACAGCGTTCCGGGCGTGTTCTCGGTGAGGAACAACCTCCGGGTGGAGGGCGAAGAACCACGGTAATCCGTTCACAAATCCACAGATTACACAGATGTTGAATCTGCGTAATCTGTGGACCCCATCAAAAACCAAAAGAGCATCGCAACCTCAGCATCCCCGTAGTTGTAATTCACCAATGAGCTCACGAGAAAGCCCGTGAGCGCGCCGAGCGTTCCGAGCAGAATCCCGTATGAAGTGGTGTCACTCAAATCCGCTGCATTTCGTTGTGCACGAGCGAGTGTTAACCAGAACAGGATCATCAGCCACAGCCAAAGCACCAGCATCGGCAATCCCCGATCGAACGCGAGTTGCAGCGGCGTTGAATGCAGGTGCAGCATGTCTTTTCCAGGAAATCCCCACTCGTTCCAGTGCTGCTTCATCGCGTCCATGCCGTGCCCGAAGATCGGATGAATCGGAATGCGCGCGAGACCGACGCGCGCCACCTGCATCCGCAGCGATGAACTCGGATCGCCGAGCAACAACGAATTGCGGTCACGCGTTTGCCAAACGACAACCGCCCCGAAAGCGAGCACAAAGAACAGCGCGAACGTGAACACCAACCTGTAAACACCACGCAGCGATCTCCACGCGATAACTACCGCGCCGATCACAAGCGCAACGATCACCGTCCGCATAGCAGTGAAAACAACTCCCATCGTCAACAACAGTGCCGCGATCAGAGCAACTCTGAAATACTTGTTCGGGCCGTGATTTCTGAGGTGTGCGAGGGCGAGTCCCAAAGCAAGCAACGCGATCATCTGCATGAGCTCGGCGAAGGTTGGGTAATGTCGCGTCAAGCCTGAAGCTCGGAATCGATGATCGCGTTCGCTCCCGGTTATTCCGGATGGGGATGCGTTGACCAGCATACCCGGACGCTCAACCTGTTCGCCGCGTGAAATGATCCCGACCGCAACCGGCGTGTTCGCGGGAATCTGCTTCAACGCCTCATCCAAATCGGCCACCGAATAGACTCGACGACGGTTCAACTGCCAGATTGTGTCACCCGGCTGGATTCCAACTTGACGAAACGGACTGTTGAACGAGATCGTTTCGACGACAACGCCGCGTCCTCGCACGAGGTCGAACGCGCTGAAAAGCGCTCCAAAGCATCCTGACAAAATCAGTAGCGCGATCAACACAAATGCCGTTCGTCTGTTGACCGTAGCCCGCGTGAGGTAGAACAGAAACACGGACCATAGCGCCGTGAGTTTTGGAATACTGATTTGCGGTTCTTCTGAGAGGAATGCGCTGGCAATACTCCACAACAGCATCAGCGCGATTACGAGATCAAATTTCGACCGACGAACTCCCAGAGTTCGAGTTTCCAACGTCCTGATTAGCCATCCAAGTCCTGCTATACCGACGCCGCTGGTGCTGACGGCGACGGAGTGAGGTGCAAAAAGAACGTAAATGACGAGTCCCGCGACAGCAATCTGCTGCCCCAACTTTGACGTGGGGACCCGCGCGGCTTCGGTTGGAAATACCTGCGTTGACACCCTTTATTTACGCATGTTAGCGTATCTCGCGGCTATTTTGCCGGAGTTGCAAGTGGAGTTTTGACAAGCGCTTAACGAAAATGGCATTGCCCGCTGCCCGCTGCCACGATTAAAGCCGCCGACAGTTTTAATGATACATAAGAATCCTGATGGCTTTCGATAAAGCTAAGGTCCTAAAAGCCGCTGAGAAATTCCTTTCACAGGGAAAGATCAACGCAGCAATCAAGGAGTACCGCCAAATCGTCGACAACGACGCCGACGATCTTACTACCTTGAACATGCTCGGCGATCTTTACGTGCGCGCGAGCAAGAAAGACGAAGCGATCGCGTGTTTCGAACGCATCGCCGAACACTACAGCGCGCAGGAATTCAATCTCAAAGCGATCGCGATGTACAAGAAGATCGAGCGTCTCCGTACGCGCGATCCGATCATCGCTCACAAACTCGCCGAGCTCTACGCCACCCAGGGCCTGGTCCACGACGCGCGCTCGCAGTACCTGGTGGTCGCCGATGCATACACGCGTTCCGGCGATAACAAGAGAGCGCTGGATATTCTTCACAAGATCGCCGACCTCGATCCCAACAACACTGAAATCCGGTTGAAGCTCGCCGACGGTTATCTCAAAGAGAACATGCGTCGCGAGGCGGCCGCAGCGTTTGTGCAGGCCGCGAATCGCCTGCACCAGACCGGCGCGCAGGACAAAGCGCTCGAAGCGTATTCAAAAGCATTGCAGTTGGTGCGCGACGATATCGACGCTCTGCGCGGCATGCTCGAAAGTCATATCGCGCGAGGCACCGCCGATGAGGCAGCGGAAGTGCTGGAGCGCGTGGTCGAGGGTCGTGAAGACGACAACGAGCTCGTCTCGATGCTCGCGCGTGCGTACCTCGAAGCGGAAGATCCGAGAGGAGCCGAGCGGGCCACGTCGCTGCTCATGGCCCAGGACGCGTCGCACTACACGCAATTTCTTCCGGTTACTCGTCTTTACCTGAAAGCCGGCGAAGTCGACGAAGTCATACGCATTCTCTCGACGATCATCGAGCGCATGCTCGCGGGACGTGAAGAGAGAGAGCTGCTGGAACTCGTCAACAAGGTTTTGGAGCACAATCCCGATCATGTTGCAGCGTTGCGCATGCTGGTTCGCATTCACTGGTGGCAACGCGATATGGACGCGTTGCGGTCGTCGCTCGAACGTTTGGCAGAGTCGGCGGAAGCGTCGGAGTTGGTGGATGAAGAACGATACGCGTTGACGCAGTTAGTGCGACTCGCACCTGACGAACAGCGTTATCTCGATCGACTGAATCTGCTTGGCGGTTTGCAGGAGGAAATTGAAGACCTCTCAGCCCCTACTACGGGCGACGCAGAAGCCGAAATGTCGGACGTTCCGCAGTTTGAAACGTTTGCAGTTATAAACGAGCAGGAGCAGCTTCCTTC
>Ga0070682_100001940_pt1 | contig 11546 bp, 8 predicted proteins | sample KBSC63LmetaG_FD_64668 | JGI IMG/M metagenome (GOLD analysis project Ga0070682, IMG submission 64668) | Corn rhizosphere microbial communities from Kellogg Biological Station, Michigan, USA - KBS C6-3L metaG | ecosystem: Host-associated > Plants > Roots > Rhizosphere | place: USA: Michigan... | reverse complement strand
TCCTTCACGTCCCACGCCTCGGCGAGAAGCGGGACGAGCTTCCCCTCCGTCGGGCTGTACATGAGGAGGGTCTCGTAGATGAGGTTCATCGAGTTGACGGGCCAGTCCTGCCAGCCCGCGAGCGGGTTGAAGGAGCTCGGCTCGCCCCACTGGCGACCGCCGACGTAGAGCGTCTCGTTGCGGGCGAAGCCCGTCGGGCTCGAGGCCCCGGCGGTGGCGCTCGACCCGGTCCCCGCGGAGCCGGTGTTCTTGTGCTTGCGACAGCCGAGCAGCGGCACCGCGACGCAGGCGAGAGCGATCAGGGCGGAGGCTAGTGGACGGCGGACCATTGGCATTCCCGTGGGGGTGAGGGTGAGGGCTCCCGGGGATCGCCGCGTCGAGCTCGCCAATCCGCGTAGGGCGCGGGATTTTTAGGCTATGGGCTGGGGACGGTCAAGCGCAGGCCCGGGGCCCGGGATCCAGGCTGGAACCGGTTTCGGGTCCCGGGAGGCGCCGCTCGAACCGCGGCGCCCCCGGGGGATCGGACCCGGGCGTCGTTACGGGGTCGGGAAGTTGCCGCTCATGATCAGCGCCGTGATGAAGCCGATCGTGGACGGGAAATAGGTGTGGTTGAAGTCGCCGCTCTCGAGGATGTCGAGGGCGGCACGGAAGGCGCTGTCGCGCATCGCCTTGTTGCCCGCGGCCATCCCGGCAACGCCCATCGGACCGATGTACGAGCCCTGCACGTCCTTGGCCTGCGGGTGCGGGCCGTCCGACTTCTTGTACCAGCCGGCCTTCATCAGATCGATGCGGGCGCCCATGTCGTACTTCGCGGCGAAGTAGGTGACCATCGAGTTCACCGAGGTCGAGCCCTCGGTGCCACCGAGGCACACGTCCTGGCCGAGGCGCCAGGGCACGCGCGCCGCGTCGTAGCCCATCGCGCCGCTGTCCCCGTCCGTGATCTCGCTCGTCACCTGCGCCGAGCCCGGACCCGACGGCTGCCCGTTCGAGGGGTTGCCCCAATCGGTGGGCACGCGCGCTGCGCCGGCGCTGATGTTCGTGTTCACGAAGCCGTAGTTGGTGCCGACAGCGCCGCTCAGACCTGCCAGCTTCCGCATCGCCACGGGGATGAAGTACGAGGCGTTGAAGTTCGAGTTCTGGAACGAGCTACCACCGCGGACGACGTTGCTCACGATGTCCTTGCTGGCGATGTTGCCGGCCATGGCGTCCGCGGGTGACTTGTAGCCACCGCTCGGCCACTGCGCGTTGGCCAAGAGGAGCGCGTACGCGATGTCGAGATCGCCGTCGCTCGCCGAGCCACTTTGCCCTTCCTTCCACGTCATGAGCCCGCCCGAGAGCTTGCCCTGCACGTAGCCCCAGAACTTGTCGAACGTCGTCTTGTCGCCCATCGCGGCTGCGATCATCATGCCGTAGCCCATCGACTCGGACGTGACGACGTTGCTCTGCTCAGGGGCGATGACGGTGTTGCTGCGGACGAAGTTGGCCGTCCATGTCGCGTACGCCTGCACGAGAGCCCCGTTGTACGCGGGCGCGTTGGTCACGATGTCGCAGCTGCCGTACTTCGTGCTCGCCGTGTTCTGCGGGAACGGCTTGGCGGGCGACCCGTTGGACGGTGAGGTCACCATGTTCGGGCACTCGCCCGAGATGAGCGATACGTCGTCGAGCCAGACGTCGAACGGCAGACCCTTCGTAAACTCCGGGTAGTCGCTTTCCGTGTAGCCGCCGCTGTAGTCGTGGCCTTGCCCGAACTGGAACTGCACCTTGAGCATGTTCGTGCCGATGGCGGCACGCTGATCGGGGGTCAGGTTCGACGGCAAGGAGAGCGGGTAGAGGTCGCGGTCGAAGCAGTACGTGAACGTCTGGAAGCTCTGCGTGAGCTGGCCCGCGCCCGTGCCCGGGTACAAGAAGCGGCCGGCGTGCTGGTAGCAGTCGACAGCCGCCTTGTTCGTGGTTGCCGCGCTCGGCGTGCAGGAGCCACCGGGGTTCTCCGAGCTCTCGGTCCACGGTGTCGAGACGTTGAAGCGAACCGGCGCTTTGGAGTCGCCGGTCGTGCCGAGCTTGGCCTTGAACCGGATGCCGGTGAAGCCGTGCGTGGTCGCGTTGTAGACCGTCGGCATCTTGGGTGTGCCGACGAGGCTGAAGCCGAAGCCGGCGCCCCAGTCGTTGTATCCCGTGCCTTTGACGTGCAGCGCGAACTTGTCGCAGTCCGCGGTGCCGCCGGAGGATTCGACGACGCTGGTCTGGCTCGTGCTCTTGCCGTCGTTGAACATCTCCCACTCGCCCGTGCGGTCCTCCTGCTTGATGAGAACCGGCATGTTGGTGGTGGCGCCCTCCTCGAAGTCGGCGAGCAGGCCGGGAGCGATCGGGCAGTTGGCGCGATCCGCCCCGCCCACGGTTCCCGTGCCGGCCGTACCGCCCGATCCGGCGGTCGAACCGCCGGCGCCGGACATCGCGCCCGCACCGGCCGAGCCGCCCGCGCCCATGCCGCCGCTGCCACCGACACCGCCGCCGGTGCACACGCCGCCGGCGCAGCTCTCACCGGGTTGGCAGGCGTGGCCGCACGTACCGCAGTTGGCTGCCGTGATCATCGTGTTGACACACGCGCCGTTGCACGTGACCTGCCCTGTCGGGCAACCGCAGGTGCTGTTGCTGCACGCCTGACCGCCGGGGCACACGTTCGTGCACGAGCCGCAGTTGAGCGGATCGTTCGTGGTGTTGGCGCAGCTATTGTTCGAGCACGCCGTCTCGCCGCCGGCACAAGTCGCGACGCACGCGCCGGCCGAACAGTAAGGCGTCGGCGCAGCGCAGGCGTGCCCGCAGGTCCCGCAGTTCAGCGCGTCCGACATGGTGTTCGAGCACGTGCTGCCGCACGACGTGAGCGGTGCCATGCAGGTACAGAGGCCGCCGGAGCAAACCTGTGAGTCACCGCACTTCGTCGCGCAAGCGCCGCAGTTGGCGCGATCGGTGGCCGTGTCGGCACAGACCGTCGCTGCAGGCGACGTGCTGGTGGCCTGCATGAAGCAGCTCTTCTGCCCGTTGGCGCACGTGATCATCCCGCTGCCCGAGGAGCCGCCAGATCCGGTTCGTCCCGCCGACGAGGAGCCACCCCTGTTCCCAGTGCTCGAGTCGTCGTCGTCACCGGTCTTCGGTAGCTCGCCCGCGCCACAACTCACGATCGCGAGAAGAAATCCAATCAGCCCCAAGGCAATCCAGCTGCGCATGAGGCATCTTTGGTCGATCCCCCGAGGCCGTGCAACCCGAAGCGCCGGTGCACAAGTTCCCTCCCTGCAAGAATTTACCGCGGGTGGAATCGGTCCCAGGCCGAGGCGAGCGCGACGCGGGCGTCGAGCGGACGGAGCGTAGAAGAGTGGCGGGGGCGGAGGCTCAGCGCGGTTCAGCGACGGGCATGCCCATCTCGTCGCATTTGAATTCGATCGAGACGTCGTGTCCCTCGCCCGAGCGATAGGTCTCGCACGCCGTGCCCTGCAACGTGACCTGATACTTGTTCGCCTCGAGCGTCCAGCCGCCGGCCGTGTCGCCGTAGGTGAGCGGTGCGCCGTCGAGCGTGACGTTGCTGCGCGTCGGATCGCCCGTGACGATCGCGTCGAGATCGAACGTGCAGCTCGCGACGCCGAACAACAGGTCGCCGAGGTGCGTGCGCAGCATCGCGGCGTCGTTCGTCGCGAAGTACTCGGCCGCGCCGGGGGTTTCGCCCGCGGCGGCGTAGGTGGCGGTGACCTCGACGGTCTCGTTCTGCACGCAGGGCTGGTACTTGTAGTCGGCGGGCGGGGCCTGCACGGGGAGCCCCGCACCAGCGTTCGCCACGTCTTGCAGGTGGTCGTTGCCGCAGCGCGACTGCGCGGAGGTACAGCCGTTGTCGGGCGCCGTGACGATATCGCCGATCCCGATCACGAACGTGCCGATGCCTTGTGCCCTGGCCGCCTGAACGGCAGCAATCGTACGATCTTGCCCGCACTGCGGGTCGATCGTCTTGCAGGTGTTGGGGTTACCGTCGGTCACGAGCAAGATGTACTTCGGGCCCGGTGGATCGGCCGTGAAGGCGGCGAGCGAGGGCAGCACGCTCATCACGGCGTGCCCCGTCGGCGTCTCCCACTTCGTCCCGTTGTTGGTCTCCGAGCCGAGCATCGCGTAGACGGAATCAATCGCGGCGTAGTTGTCGATCGCGAAGGTGGGCGTGGCCGGCGTCATCGTGGCACACGCGGGATCGTCTTCCCCCGACGCCTGGTGCCCCTTGTAGCTGGCGAAGCCGAAGCGGATCTGCGACGCGAGCGGTTTGATCACGCCGTCCGTCGGGTCCATCAGCGCGTCGTAGAGCAGGCTCCAGGCCGTGACCGTCGAGCCATTTTGCTCGAACATGCTGGAGGAGTTGTCGACCAGGAGGAGCACCGTCGGCACGATCAGCGTCGACTTCGCCGTCAGGGCGTTGCAGACGGGCGCGGAGCCCGCTGCGCCCGAGGTCGAGCCGCTCGAGCCTCCGATCTCGATCATGCTGGTGCCGCCCTTGCCCGTGCTGCCCGACGAGCTGCCGCCCCCTCCGACGGCACCGACGCTGCCCGAGCTGCCGCCCTGAGCCGTCGTGCCGCCATCGGCGCCATCCACGAGCCCCGAGCCCTTGCCGCCAGCGTCGCCGCAGCCGAGCGCCGTACCGAGCACGAGAGGGACGAGCGAGCTTATTCGAGAGATTGTCTTCATGGTAAGCGGGTGCGGCGCCACCAAAAGCACCGCCAAGTTAACAAGGATAGCTTCGATGTCTCCCTTCGTCACTCAGCTCTCCGCCGTCGGTATCGTGGCTGTCATTCGCTCGCCGTCCGTTGACGCTGCACTCGCCTGCACGCGCGCGCTCCTCCGTGGCGGTGTCACTGGCATCGAGCTCACGTTTTCGACCCCGGGCGCAGCCGTCGCGATCGAAGCCGCACGGCGCGAGCACCCGACGGCGCTGATCGGCGCCGGCACCGTGCTCGATCGCGCTTCGCTCGACGCGGCGTGCGACGCCGGTGCTGCGTTTTTGGTGAGCCCGCACACCGACGAAGCGCTGCTCGATGCCGCTCGCGCGCGCGGAGTGCCGTTCTTGGCTGGCGCGCTCACCCCGACGGAAGTGGTGCGTGCCCACCGCGCGGGCGCTGCGTGCGTGAAGCTTTTTCCCGGCTCTGCCGTGGGCCCGGGCTACGTGAAGGCGCTGCGCGGGCCCCTGCCGCACATTCCGCTCATGCCCACCGGGGGAGTCGACGAGACGAACCTGGCGGAGTGGTTCGCGGCAGGCGTCGTGGCCGTCGGCATGGGTGGCTCGCTCGCGACGGGCACGCCGGAAGCGGTCGAAGCGGCCGCGCGGCGCGTGAGTGCGGCGCTGGCTCGAGTGCGCGCCGGCTGAGGCTTCCGTGACTGCGCCGGCCGCGGAGCTCGGCGCGACGTTTCCGAGCCGGCCCGAGCGCGCTAAGGTCGCGAGCACGACCATGAGTATCGTCACCACGTTCGGCGAGCTGATGCTGCGCCTGAAGACGCCGGGGTTCTCGCGCTTCGTTCAGGCGAACAGCCTCGAAGCATCCTTCGGCGGGGGCGAAGCCAACGTGGCGGTGAGTCTCGCAAGACTCGGGCACGAGGCGCGCTGGGTCTCGGTCGTTCCGGCCAACGCGATCGGCGAGTGGGCCCTCGCCACGCTGCGCGGACACGGCGTGCACACGACGCACGTGCGGCGCGGCGGCGAGCGCCTCGGCATCTACTTCCTGGAAGCGGGCGCGAGCCAGCGTGCCTCGGAGGTCGTCTACGATCGGGCGGGCTCGGCGGTGAGCACGCTCGAGCCCGGCGTGATCGCGTGGGACGAGGCACTCCGGGGTGCCGGCTGGTTCCACACGACCGGCATCACACCCGCCCTCTCGGAGCGCTCGGCCCAGGTGACGCTGGAGGCGCTCGTTGCGGCGCGGCGGCTCGGCGCGACGACCTCCGTGGACCTGAACTTCCGCAAGAAGCTCTGGTCGAAGGCCAAGGCCAAGGAAGTGATGAGCGGGCTCATGGCTCACACCGACGTGCTCGTTGCCAACGAAGAAGACTGCGATTCGGTGTTCGACATTCGCGCCGGCAGCGTGGAGAGCGGCTCGCTCGATCACGGTCGCTACGTCGGGGTCGCCGAGGCCGTGCTCGCGCGGTTTCCTACGCTGAAGCGCGTGGCCATCACCTTGCGCGAGAGCAAGAGCGCGAGTGAAAACGGTTGGAGTGCGCTGCTGGTCGACCGCGACGGTCACGCGCTGAGCCGCCACTACGATCTGACGGTCATCGATCGCGTCGGAGCCGGCGACTCCTTCGCCGCAGGGCTCATCCATGCGTTGCTCGAGGGGCGCGAGCGTCAGAGCGCAGTGGATTTCGCCGCGGCCGCCTCCGCGCTCAAGCACACGATCCCCGGGGACTTCAACCTGGTGACGCTCGCCGAGATCGAAGCGCTCGCGACCGGCGACGGCTCCGGGCGCGTCCAACGCTGAAGCGGGGTTTCCGCGCCCGGGGCGACGTGGTACTCGCGGTCTCCGTTTTCGGAGGTACCCCCGGCATGCGCATTCATTCGCTCCTCGCCCCGTTGGCATTCATTTCCGCCGCCACGCTCGTGGCTTGCGGCGGCTCGCAACCTCCCGCGGAAGAGCCCGCCTCCGAAAAGGAAGAGCCCAAGGCCGCCCCGAAAGAAGACGAAGCCAAAGACGAGGCGAAGGAAGAGAAGAAGAGCGAGCCGAAGCCGGCCGAATCGAGCGGGCCGGAGGTGAAGCGCACCGCGAAGGACATCATCACCTCGCCGGAAGTCACCTTCATGTTCAGCTTCAACAACTCGGAGCCGAAAGAGAAAGCCGAGAAGGCCTGTAGTGCTCAGTCGGGCGAGGACGCCAAGAAGATGGCGCTCTGCATGAAGAAGGCGAGCAGCAAGTTCGAAGCCGACGGCATGCAGTTCAAGAAGGACGACAAGGGCGAGTGGGTCTGGATCACGATCCGTCGCAAGGGCTCGACCATCAGCGTCCTGCACAAGATCCACATCGATTTCGGCGACGACAAGCCCACGTCGGTCGTGATCAAGCCGAGCGGCAAGGACACGGGCAAGCAGCCCGGCAAGTTCCCGAGCGAAGTGAAGATCGAGGTCCCGAACGAGTTCCAGATCGCCCTCGACGATCCGACGAACGGTCGCATGGTCTACGAGGCGAAGATCGGCATCATGAGCGACGAGAAGGCGAAGTAATCGCCCTCCCGTCTCAGTGCTCGGCCGCGGCGACTTCGACGAAGTCGCGGCCGAGCTCGCGGCCGCGCTGATCCTTCACTTCGACGCGCACCACCCACGGACCCGTGCCCGAACGCGCCGGCAGCACACCGCGCAGCCAGCCGCCTTCGGCCTTGAATGCGACGTCCACGGGCTCGACGCCCACGCTGACGCTCGGAACGATGTCGGCGACCGCGGTCGGATCGGGACTCGAGTCTTCGATGCGTACGCTGATCTCGAGGGGTGCCCCGGGCCAGCGCGGCGCACGCGAGCCGAACTCGATCGCTGCCCGGAGCTTGCGCGGCACGAGCCACAGCTCCGAGGCCGGCCCCGCTCCCACGCGGAACGCCACCACGCGAGGCTCGCTGCGGAGCAGCTCGAGCGACGTGGGCGCGGCCGCGAAATCTCCGGTCGTACCGAACCGCATCTCGACACCCTCGGTGCGCTCGAGGCCGAGCCGCGACCCGGGAGCGAAGTGCACGACGCCCGTCGCGTCGACGAACGCGCCCGCCGGAAGGCCCAGCCGCACCACGTGCAGCGGTCGCTCGAGCGGCAGCGTGCTCTCGAATCCGGTAGCGTCGACCGCCGTCGCGCGCAGCGAGTAGGCGCCCGCGCCGAGCCGCGCGAGCCCCGCGGGAATACTCGGTGTTTGCGTTTCCGCGCGAGCGATCAGACGTGCGGTCTTCTTGTCGCGCAGCTCGACCCGGTACGCGGTCGCGCCGCTCACCGGGCCAAGCTCGAAGCTCCCGAGCTCGACCTGGGCGTCGTGCGCGAGCACGACCGAGGGGCCCACCAGGGCAGGCGGTGAGCCGAGGAGCTGGTGGCGCCCACCCCCGACGACCTCGACGGTACCCGGGGGCAGCTCCTTGAAGCCCCCGCCGCCGGTTCCGACCGAGATCGTGCCCTGGACGTTGGCGACCGCCACGTCGGTGCCGGCGACGACGGAAGCCTCACCACTGACGACGAAGACGGAGGTCTTGCGCGGGGCCGAGACGATGACGGCGCTCGTCGCGCCTTCGGGAACCACGGCGCGAATGCGACCCGACCGGAGCATCACCGTGTACGTCGGCACGCGCCGCCGAGTGCCGAGGTCGAGGCGCTGCGGCGAGGCCATCACGCGGAGCTCCGCGTCTGCCTGCGCGATGATGCGCGCGCCGCCCGGCAAGGCCCATTCGGCACCATCGGCACCGACGCGGACGCCGGTCGGGGTGGGCAGCGCCGCCCCGAGCTCGAGCGTCGGACGAAAGACGACCGACGTGGGACCCGCCGAAACCGGCGCCGCTCCGAGCGACCCGATCACACACAGACCCAAGGCGAGCGACGTCAACTGGCGATGCGGCACGAGATCCTCCTACGGTTCCAAGGTAGTGGGCTTGAGGCGAGACGCAACGCTTGGCCCGCTGATTCCTCGGTGCTTCTCCGTGCGTGTGGGCCGCTGTGCGCGAAGTTGGCCCAGCAGGGGCCCGGCCTCGTACGATTTTCGAAGCAGAAGGAGCCTCCCATGCCCCGCACCTCTCCCACCTCTCACCACCGCATGCCCCGCAGGCTCATTCGCCAACGCTGTCAGGTCGTTCGCGAGAGCGATTTCCAGCTGATTGCCGACCAGGTGGTCGATCTTTCGCCGCGCGGAGCGCTCGTGATGCCCGCCGATCCGGTGCTGACGGGCGAGCGGGTGATCCTGTCGTTCCAGCTTCCAAGCTCACTGTTCTGGGTGGATGCCGAGGCGGTCGTGACGCGCGTTCTCCACGGGCGAAGGCCCGGCGAGCACACGCGTGGTGTCGCGCTCGAGCTCGACGGCCTCACGGGCCTCACCCGCTTCATGCTGGAGCGCGCGCTGCGCCACATGCCGCCGGCGCCGCCTCGCTATCGCGCCGGGCGTCGCGAGAGCAGCGCGCTGCTGACGAGCCTCGTCGGCCCGCGCCTGAGCTGACCCTCGCGCACGACGCGCGCCGTCACTCGACGAAGCGCGCGATGACCGACAGGAAGACGTCGCCGTAGCGCTCGAGCTTCGTGGTGCCGACCCCGGACACGTTGAGCAGCTCCGCGGGCGAGCGGGGTCGCCGCTCGGCCATCTCGACGAGCGTGGCGTCGCTGAACACCACGTAGGCCGGAACGCGCCGATCCGCAGCGAGCTTGCTGCGCAGGGCCTTGAGCTCGGCGAACAAACCCTCGGCGCCTTCGGGGGCGACCGCCGGGCCGCGTCGCACCGGCTCGGGTGCTGCGTCCCCCTGCCGCTCGGCCTTGCGACGCGCGCGCGAAGCGCCGCGCAGAGAGCTCGACAGGTCCTCACCCAGGCAGTGGTCGCAGCTCGCCCCGCACGGCTCGATGGTCTCGCCGAAATAGCCGACGACGTGGCCATGCCGGCAGCCCTCCGCCTCGGCGAAGCGGTACATCTCGCGAGCCTGGGTGCGAAGCCTGTCCCCTGCCGAGTCGTCGTCGCCCTGATCGGCCATGCGATCGTACGACATCACGTCGGCCCACGAGTAGAAGAGCACGCAATCGGCAGCGAGACCGTCGCGTCCCGCGCGGCCGATCTCCTGGTAGTAGCCCTCCACGGACCGCGGCAGATCGCGGTGCACGACGAAGCGCACGTTCGACTTGTCGATGCCCATGCCGAAGGCGATCGTCGCCGTGACCACGTCGATCTCGCCGCTGCGGAAGGCGTCCTGAACGGCCGAGCGCGCCTCGGGCGCCATTCCGGCGTGGTAGTGGCGCGCGCGGATGCCCGCGGCGTCGAGGTAGGCGGAAAGGTCCTCCGTCGACTTGCGCGACAGGCAGTAGACGATGCCGCTCTCCCCCCGGCGCTCGAGCAGGAACGCGCGGATGGCCTCGCGCGTCGTGAGCTTGCCGAGCGAATCCTTGCGGCAGGCGTAGAGCTTCAGATTCTTGCGCAGGAACGAGCCCCGAAAGACGGCCGGGCGACGCATGCCAAGCTGAACGGCGATGTCGTCGATCACCTCGCGCGTCGCGGTGGCAGTGAGGGCGAGCACGGGAGTGTGCGGGAAGCGCTGCTTGAGGCCCGCGAGGTTCCGGTACGCGGGCCGGAAATCGTGCCCCCATTGGCTGATGCAGTGCGCCTCGTCGACGGCGACGAGCCTGAGATCCAGCTCCTGGATGAGACGGCCGACGGAAGCCTCGAGCCCCTCGGGGGCGGCGTAGAGGATCTCGACCTCGCCGGACCGTACCCGCGCGACGCGCTCGCGCCGCTCGTCGGGCGTGAGGCTCGAATTCAGGAAGGTCGAGCGGAGGCCGAGCTCGGTCAGGGCGTCGACCTGATCCTTCATCAGCGCGATGAGCGGCGAGACCACGAGCGTGACCCCGCCGAGCAGACGTGCCGGCAGCTGGTAGGTGAGCGACTTGCCGGCGCCGGTCGGCATGACCCCCAGGCAGTCGCGCCCCGCCATCACGCTCTTCACGATGGCGAGCTGGCCGGGCCGAAAGCCGTCGAACCCGAAGAGCGCCTTGAGCTCGCGCTCGAGCCCTTCCTCCGGAACCTGTTCGAGGTTTGCCGCAATGCCCTTGAGCATGCCGACTAGCTCGGTCGTGAATGCGGACGAGTTGCTACGGTAGAGCCCGCGCAACGCCGCGAGCTCGACGGTAAGTCCGCGACGCTCCTCGGCCTCGGCCACCCCCGCGCGTGCTTGCAGGCGCTCGACTCGAGCGCGGAGGTCCAGATCCGTCACCCGCGTCGGATCGCCGATTCGGGGCAGCGCGGCAAGCCGTGGTAGAGAACCGGGCCTATGTCGCCTCGCGCCCCTTCCCCGCGCCGGCCCTGGCTGCTCGGTGCGGCGCTCCTCGCGCTGTCCCTGGCGCTGCCGGGCTGCAAGAAGAAGAAGTCAGCGGAAGACGGGGACGCCGTCGTCGGCAACGGGGTCGCCAAGACCGAGGAACGGACCCTCGCCCCGTTCAACTCCCTGCATTTCGGCACGATCTTGGAGGGCAAGTACACGGTCGGGCCGCCCCGCGTGAGCCTGCGCGGCGACGCGAATCTGCTGCCCCTGATCCGCATCGAGTCGACCCCCGATCACGTCTGGTTCAAGCAGGAAAAGACCCTCAAGCCCGCGATGAGGCTCAGCGCGGAAATCTCCGGCCCGCCGCTGAACGAGATCCTCGTCGATATCGCTTCGCGCCTGAACGTGGAGGGACTGCACGCGGCGCACTTGCACGTGCGGGGCGCCGGAGCGGCGCAGCTTGAGGCCGCCGGCTCTACCGATGAGCTCGTGGCGGAAGCCAGCATGGTGGCCAAGCTGGATCTCAGGCACCTCGCCGTACGCAAGGCCAAGGTCACCGCGAGCGGGGC
>Ga0070682_100001939_pt1 | contig 11550 bp, 16 predicted proteins | sample KBSC63LmetaG_FD_64668 | JGI IMG/M metagenome (GOLD analysis project Ga0070682, IMG submission 64668) | Corn rhizosphere microbial communities from Kellogg Biological Station, Michigan, USA - KBS C6-3L metaG | ecosystem: Host-associated > Plants > Roots > Rhizosphere | place: USA: Michigan... | reverse complement strand
GGCCGCCTATCCGATCGTGAAAGAGGGTGCGGCCGCCCTTTGCGCGGCCGCTGCCAAGCACATCGTCGACACGAGCTCGACCACCGATTTCCCCTATCCTCCGCCTGGACGCGCCCGCTTCCATTTCTTGACGCCTTCCGGCGTGCGCAGCGTGGAAGCGAACGAAAAGGAGCTCCAGAGCGGCAAGCATCGTCTGAGCGACGTCTTCACCCTGGGCCAGCGAGTGCGCGATGAGCTACGCCACGCGAACTATTACTTCATCCAATAGTGTCGATGACTCAGGTCACATGACCGCAATTCGGTATGCTTGCAACGTCGTCATCCGACCTCACTCGACCTAGTCACTCAGCGGGAGACTCATTCCTGACCAAACAGAACCCATTGCCGAACGGGTCACTGCAGTACGCGATCTCACCCCAGTCTCCCTTGTCACCGCCTTCGTGCGTGGCACCTGCAGCAACGGCGCGGGCCAACGCTGCGCGCAGGTCAGGAACGATGAAATCCAGGTGCACCGGCGTCCAGTGACGCGAGTATCTACGATGAACTTCCAAGTCGTTGCACGGATGAGTCTCCGCAGCTTTGCTCAGCAAGTAAACATCGAGATTCATTGTTTGGAGGACAGCCATGCTTTGGGTTGGCTCTCTCTTGATCTTGAATCCAAGCGCCTCCGTGTAGAATCGGACTGCGCTCCCGAGGTCTGGAACGTCGACGCTTATAGTGGTGTGGTACATGATGCCATCTTGCTTCCGTGACGGAGCCGTCGCCGGGCCGCGGTCGGGAATCCGGCGCTCGGTCAGGCTAACGTACCAGGTTTCAGCTGCGCCGGCCGAGTGGAAGCGAGGGCGGCGTCTGCTGCAAACCAGAGTTAGCCAGGCCCCGTCTTGGTGAACCAGGCCATGGCCAGATCGTCAACAAGCTGACCGTCGGGCAAGCGCACGCGGTTCTTGAAACGACCTTCCTCAATGAACCCAAGGCGACGGTAGAGCCTCACCGCCCCGGTGTTAGTCGAACGCACAAGCAGCTCGATCTTCTCAACGTCGGGCTCGGCGGTAGCCCAACGTTGCAGGTGTTGGATGAGAGCTGTCCCGATCCCTCGCCCAGTGTGCCCAGGATGAACCACGACCGTTAAGCGCACCACGTGGCGTAGTGCAACCAAGGGCATCCGCTCGACAAGCGCGTGACCCACGAGGGTTCCACCCTCTTCGGCAACGACATAGCTGCCGGCCGGTGAAACCTCGCCGAGCTTCTTAGCAAACGCGCTGAGCACCAGTTCATTCGGTCGCGAGATGAGCTGGCCGGGAGAGCTCGCGGTCTCGACTTCGGCCCGCCACAGCGCGGCAGCGTCCTCGGGGGTTGCACTGCGAATCACAATGGGAGTGGGAGCGGAAGCCATCAGCAAGCCATCGGGAATTTCCGGACGGCCTCGTCAGTGGTGGCCATGACCATGTCCACCGCCACCGCTGCCGTCACCGAATCCGCCGTGTCCACCGAACTCTCCCGCTCCGGCCCCCCCCGCATCACTGTGCGCGGCACCATGGTGTGACCCATCCGATCCTGAAGAACTGCCGCCCGCCACATACTGGCTTGCGTCGGCCCCGACGATCCCCGTGCGTCGCCCCCTGATGCCGGAAATGACAGCAGCCAATCCCGCCAGCGCGAGGAACCCGACCACCGCATACTCGATCAGCACGCTCTGGCCAACGTACCAGGTTTCAGCTGCGCCGGCCGAGCGAACGCGAGGGCGGCGTCTGCTGCAAACCGGAGTTGGGCAGCGGCGTTCGATGTGTCCGCAGCAGTCAAAGGCGCAGCAACGCGATCTGACGGTACGGGGCTGCAAGTCGAGAGAGGTTGGCCGTGTCTCCGGATGCAATCACGGCAGTATCAAACTCGAGCGCGGTAGCCACGACGAAGGCATCGATGGCGTTGGCGGAGGACATGCGGGCTCGCGTGAGAAGAGCCCCGGCCCGTTGCGAGATTTCGCGGGTGAGGTCGGTGACAACGATCGCCCCGCGGTTCAGGACGGCGTTTACTGCCGCATCGAACCGCGAGCCGCGACAGACTTCTGCCAGCACCGGCGCAGGGACACGCAGTAGGGCACCCCTCTCGTACGCTACCTGCGCAATGGCGCGTGCCCGCAACGCCAGGGAGCCGCGCGCTCCCGGATTCGCGAGAGCATTCAACGCCTCGGAATCCAGAATCAGCGCTTCGGCCAAACTCGCCTCGCGCGCTTGAGCTCCGCCTCCGGGATTGGCCCCAGAGTCGCTTCCAACTCATGGAGGAACTGCCCGAGAGCCTCTCGCTCGAGCTCGCGAGCGACGGCACGAGAGACGAACGAGGATAAGCCGCGCTGGCCGGCACGCTTGCGCGCAGCTGAGGCAAGCTTGCGTGGCATGCTAATCGAGAGCTTTTCAGCGGCGCCAGCCATGCACAATACTACTCCGGTAGTATTCTTCACGCAAACGGTCGCCCGTGGCGACCATCAGCTTGGGCGGCGTTGACCGAAGCGAAGCACAACAGCCAGCGATAATGCAGCACGCTAGGACAATGGTTTCTCGCCAAGCGTCATGGTGATCTGCCGCCAGCAGTCTACTGGTCGCGCTTGAAGAAGCAGATGGGGGCCGTCTACCTCGGCAACGCGCGAGTCCTGACTCGTTTGACGGACGAGATCCGCTTGACCGTTTCCGACCAGTAGATCTCGAGTCGCCTGCAGGTAGAGGACACGTCCAGGAAAAGCTGCCAGGTCGGCCCGGGCATCTGCCTCCAGCACCATACGGGCACGGGCAGAAAGGACGGCTTTGTCCACAGATGCGATTGCGCGAACGAGGTCGTTGGCTAGCTCGGCATCGCCCCCCGCCATGAGTGCGCTGACGGCAGATTTCGGGGGGGCGATCCGGAGGCAAAACGACAGAGGAACCGCGGCAAGGCGAGCCAGCGCGGACGCTCGAACGAAGCTCGCGCAGAGAACGACCGCGACGGGCTGAACGGATCGCGTCAACCGCAGCGCGAGCGGGCCCGAGAAGGACTCGCCAATCAGGACGAACGGTTCGGACGGGAGCGCAGGCAGCACCCATTGAGCGAGCTCGTCGTACGTAAGGACTCGGTCGGGCGGCAGCGCAACGCGACGGACAGACTTGACGTTGGGGGCTGCTTGCTCGAATCGGTCGAACAGCCTCCCGGTCCCGTCCAAGCCGGGCAGAAGAACAACATTCACCCCAGCGGTCACGGCGCGCGTCCGCCCAACGTACCAGGTTTCAGCTGCGCCGGCCGAGCGATAGCGAGGGCGGGGTCTGCTGCAAACCGGAGTTAGACAGCCTCATCCCGGAACGTTGCAGGCTCGAGCGATCCGAGCCTGTCTGCCAACACGCAAAGCGCCTCCGGGGCTGGCGTCTCCGTCGCGAGAGCCTGAAGCCACAGGGCCGGGATGCCCGAGGCGCCGTGTAGAGAGCCGGCAAGAGCGCCAACCATCGCGCAGATCGCATGCTCGTGGGCATGCGTAACGCGCGTTGCAACGGTCGTCGCGGAGCGCACGGTACTTGGATCTGACCACGGACGAAGCGCAACGGCGCCGACACGAACGGCTCCCCCGTTTCCGCGGGAACCTACCGGCCACGTACCATATGGGATGCTCTCGACTGGATCCCCGAAAATGCGCGCGCGATATGAGCCCGCGCGCGGGTTTGGGCGAGGTTTCAGCTGCGCCGGCCGAGCGATAGCGAGGGCGGGGTCTGCTGCAAACCGGAGTTAGGCGGGCTCCGCAAACTGACGCCACCAGAGCTCTGCGCGCTCTGACCCCGCCTGTGTGATCAAGCTCTCACGGAACTGGATCATGAACCGCGAGACGGCGGCAACAAGGTCTTCCAGGGCGCAAGGCACGCGGTCCCAAGTCGGATCCCCGGGCCCGTCCGAGATCGATGATGTTCGAACGGACACAAAGACCTCGCCTCCCGTCCGCTCGAAATGAAACGCCGGCTGACCTTGCTCTCCTTCGTCAAACACGTACGCGGCCGGATCGGATGTCGTGACCGCTCGCGACACGACCGCGAGCTCGTGCACCCAGGTGTTGAAGCACACGTCGTCGGGTTCAAAGAACCCGAGGCTCGGAAGCACGTTTCCTCCCACGATGATCTGCAAGAGACCGTGCACGTGGGTGTTCTCGTCCGAGAGTTGCGTGAGGGCGAGGCGCTCGTCGGAAGCATCCGCCGCGTATGTCCACAGCGACCCAAAGTTGATCTCGACCGTCATCGCGTGAGGCCGCGAGGCTATTGCTGCTCGGCGAGGAGTTCATGGCGCAGTGTTTGACCGATGGTGCTGGTAACACCGTAAGGAGCGAGCATCTGCTGCGTCGAGCCGAAATGACCTCGCACTAGCGCGAAGAGCTCCGGGATCGTCGCGGAGTGAGCTCGTCCACTCACCGGATCGAAGGAGTCGCTCCGAGCGTAGTCAGTGGCAACCGCTTCCTCGGTGACATCGAGAAGGTCAAGGATGCAGGCCACGACGATGCCCGTTCGGTCACGCCCTGCAGAGCACGAGACCAAAACCGGCGCCGTGTCCGCATGACTGACCCTCAGGATTACAGCGGCGAGTGCGCCGAGACCGTCCGTCAACATCTCAAAATAGCGCTCGGCAGTTGCTCGGGGCGTCTGATTGGTGGGCCTGATCCAGTTCTCGCGGGCGCTTTCGAACAACGGAAGACGTACTACCTGGACGGCCGCCGAAAAGACCGAGACCTCGGATTGATCGGTCTCGACACTGCTTCGAAGATCAATGGCGCTACGGAGGTTCATCCTGTTGAGCGCCCGTTGCTGGGCTGGATCAAAACGACCAGGTGCGCTGCTGCGAAAGAAGCGTCGGGGCGCTACAACAAGACCGCCGCGTCGCGTCGGAAGTCCGCCAAGGTCACGCAGATTTCCACGCTCCAACAGGATTGTATCGGCGTCGAGCTCTTCCGGTAGACGCGCCCCACTCATTCGTCCGTCCAACGTACCAGGTTTCAGCTGCGCCGGCCGAGCGAACGCGAGGGCGGCGTCTGCTGCAAACCGGAGTTAGGCGGACTCTCGCAGCTCTTCGCGCCCGTGCCACTCATGCTTGATGCCTCTCATCAATAGGGCGCAATCGAAGACCACGGAGCCGGTGGGAAAGTGACTAGCGTCTTCGAAAAAAGTCGACTGAAGATGTCGAACGGAAAGCGGCTGAACCGACCAGTCGGCAGTGCGTAGTTCGAGACCATCGAATGTTCCGGGACGACTCGTTGCCGAATACCCGAGCGACCCGGCCTCAAAAAAGCTCGAGGCTTCGGCGAGAGTGCGAAAGATGGAATCGGATGGCAACTGCGCGGCAACATCGGCTCTGACATCGACGCAGGTGCGACCGTCATTCGAGCGAAGGGCGACCGCGATACTGGTCGCACTCTCGCGAACCGTGAAGTCTGCCCGATGATGCACACCCGGGAAAATGCGGCCACCGACGAGGACGTTAATCGAAGAGGATGTGTCGCGACGAGGAATGAACACGCCTTGTTTTGGTCCAATTGGCGTATCCCACTCCACGGAAAAGCGGTGCGCACAGTTCTCGGAGTTGATTCCGATCGGAATCGGCAACCGGCGCGGTCGCACACCGCGCAGACGAATCAGACATATGCCGCCGATGGCGTACCCGTGGACGACCGTGGGTCGGAACGGAGCGGGAATCACGCGACGCGCGACGTCGGCATCAATGCGGTAGTTCGCGAGGACACGACGCTCGATCAAGCCTTGAATGACGGGGATGCGCACGCTCTTGTCTCGTTCCGCCCAACGTACCAGGTTTCAGCTGCGCCGGCCGAGCGAACGCGAGGACGGCGCCTGCTGCAAACCGGAGTTGGGCGGCGAAGCGCAACGAGTCTCGGACGGTCGTCGTCGTCGTCGACGGCGATGGGTGCTGCGAGTGAACCACTCTCGCGCTCTTACAGCGCCGACAGATTCGCTCCCTCCCGGCGATAGACGAGCCGAATCGCTGCGTGAGCAGTCGGTTGGGCCTTGCCTACGGTCATCTCGATCGACTCACCGCCTGCCCAGCTCCACTTGTATTGCAGCGCCGCCTGCTGCGCTTCAAGGCAGCGGGTGAAGGCTTGGTCGCTGCGGCAGTGTGCGGGCACGCTTCCGCTCGACTCTTGAGCTGGTCCGTACTTGGTCTCGAGGTTGGCTTTCAAGGTGACGGCGCTTCGACTCCAGTCGGACCGCGGTACGTGATTGATCGTAATCGTGCACGCGCGCCCGGCACAAAAGCCGACGTCAACGCTCGCCTCGACGCCGAGCGATGCCGCGGGTCCCGAGCAGCCGAACTTGCCAGGAGCGTCTTCGCTGCCGCTGCCTCGCCAAGTTTCGCCGGCCGCTTCGCACCGGCCCGAAGCATCTTCGAGCGTCTCGCCAAAATCGAAGCCGGCGGCTCCCTTCGGCGGAGTCGCCGCGATACGATTGGCGCTACCCGCAGGTGAGGTCGCCAGGGTGCGGCCGCCGGGTGCCGCTTCGGGCGGCGCCGCGGCTTCGCGGCAGCTCACCTGTTCCGAAGCCAGCAGGCTGTCGAAGAAACCGCGATCGTCCCCGGACTGATTGATCTGCGAGCACACGAAGGTGCGGCCGCGGCATTCCGCAACCCAGGTCTCGCCCGACTGAATCAGCCCGAACTCACTTTGTTCCTGCGAGATCGATATTTCTTCGGGAGTGCACCCGATCTGCCCCGCGCTCTCTGCCTCCTTGCTTGGCACACACGCGGCCGTGAGCATCAAGACCCAAACGCTACTCAACCGTCGCATCTCGTCCTCAGCGCCGCGAGATGCATCCCTCATGCCGCGCCGAAACCACATCCCCAACACCCACCCGCAACGTCGGCTGTCGTCAGCCGCGCCCACTTCCTGTGAATCCCTTGCGTCGCACGCTCGCCGTGGTGGGCTGCCAAGCCCCAAAGTCTTGACGTCCGCCCAACGTACCAGGTTTCAGCTGCGCCGGCGGAGCGACAGCGAGGGCGGCGTCTGCTGCAAACCGGAGTTGGGCCGCCACCGACTATCGCGCAATGGCGGAGCGGTGGAGACCTCCGATGACCCCTTCCGCGCAGGTCATCTCTGGCTCCTGCGAGCAGCTCGAGAACTCTGTTGCATTGGCGTAGCGCTCGACGGTTCGCTTGCAGCGACGCGTGATCGTCCCGCTCGCATCCACGGCGTAAGACGTCTCCGTGCCGAACAGACAGGCATCAAAGTACTGGTGCAGCTCTCCACCCGAGCCCGACCAGACCTTCACAGGCCGCGGTGCCCTGGGGTCGGCGGTCCAAACGGATGACTGAAGGTACGTGTTGCGAAGGTCTTCACCCGACCGTGTTCCGATCGTTACGGCGAAAGCGACCGGCGTGCCGCGCTTGCCGATCTCTACAATCGAGACGTCAGTGTCCTCGTGGGCACCGGCCCGCGCGACGAGCTCGGTAAGGTCGCCGAAGATGGCTGCAAGGCCTGCAACCACGAAGCGGCCTCCCGGAACCGAGACGATGAGCGTCGCATCGCCAATTCGATCGAGCGTCACGTGAGGATGCTGGGCCCGAATCTCCACGTCTCCACCGCCCGAAAGGGGCAGTCTCACCCAAAGGGCGGGTACCTTTCCAGGCTTACCCACAGCGGCGGCAACCGCCGCGTCGCTCGGCGGGTCGGAGCGCGAGGGGCCATGCGAGTGCGCTGTGGAACCGACGAAGCTGCCAGCGGACGCCGGCGCGCAGGCTGCGATGATCAACCCGCCCGCAATCAGGCTTTGCCAACCCTTGATGAGCACCCGGTCGGCCCAACGTACCAGGTTTCAGCTGCGCCGCCCGAGCGCAAGCGAGGGCGGGGTCTGCTGCAAGACCGGAGTTAGCCAGCGTCAGGCGCCGGGGCTCCCGCGTCCTCGGTGCGCCGCACGAAGGTAACGGGAACATTGACGATCGATTGACCTCTCGCAGGTTGGTCGAACTGCGCGTGTGCGACAGACTGGAACATGCACGTGACGACGGTTTCGCTCAAGTTCTGCGTCTCGGCATGCACCGATGCGATCCGTCCGTCGCAAGCAACGCGGAAGCTGAGCCTGACCGTACCGAATGACAGATGAGGATCGCGGCGAAACGCGTCCTCGTAGCAACTTTGGAAACCGGAACGCATCCCTGCAACCACTCGGGCGGCACGGGTGATGCTGTCACCCGACGACGACTCCGCGCCCGCCGCACCGGAAGCCGGTGGCTGGTCGCATGAACTTTGAATCGGATTCGTCCAATCGAACCTGCGTGCAGGTTTCTGGTCTCCCGCATCGCTACCCGCAGAGGCGACCCTTGCGGCGGTGGGGGAAATTATCGGTTCCGATGGATGGCGATGAGGGCTGGGAGCGCGAACGCACGCTAGCTGAAGCATCGTAGGGGCACCGAAAAGGCTCACCTTCCGGAGCCACGATCCAGTACGCTGCTGCCGTTCAGGTACCGTGGTCCAGGTCCTCGTGCACGGGTCGGACAAGTCGGTGGGTAACTAGCACGCTGAGGATCGGAATCAACGCAGTCAAGAAAGCACCACGGGAAGCAGCCGAGAGTAGTGCCCAGTCGCTACGTGACACGGCAACGGCCAGGGCTCCCATCACTCCCAAGCTCCAAGGCACGGCGAGAACGCGAAATCCCACTGCGGCCACCCGTCGGCAATGTTGCCTAGCGCTGGGCTTGATCAATGCGACAACGGTCGCGACAACCGCGCTGACATTGCCCAGCGCGAAAACGATTGCGGTCAGATACGCAACGATCATCGCGTCACCGGCCTGGCTAACGTACCAGGTTTCAGCTGCGCCGCCTGAGCGATAGCGAGGGCGGCGTCTGCTGCAAACCGTTGTTGGGCAGCGGCGTCACGATTCGACCTCGGCGTCGGCAAGCAGTTGGCGGATTCTGCCGGCTGGGTCTTGGAGGAAAGCCCGCGTAATTGCGTAGTGCTCGGTGTCTTCGTAGCGCGTTGGGTGGATGCCGGTTCGATCGAGGAGAAAGATCGTCGCGGCTGGATAGGCGAGCAGGATTGGAGAGTGAGTCGAAATGACTAGCTGGCTGCCTGCCTGCACCAGCTGGTGGATCCGCACGAGCAGGGCGAGTTGCCGTTGAGGCGAGAGAGCGGCCTCTGGCTCGTCGAGAATGAACAGTCCTCCATCGCGGAACTTGTTCTTGGCTACCCAAAGGAACGCCTCTCCATGTGACATCTCGTGCAGATCCGCCCAGCCGTACGCCGCGTACTGCTCGGCCTCGGTCGACACGTTGAACATGGTCTCTGCACGTAGGAAGAAGCCGGATTGCTCGCGACGGGCGCCACGCGCGAGCCGAACGTAGTTCTGCAAAGACGACTCGCTTGGTCGATGCGACGAACGGAAGTTCTTGGTTCCCCCTTCGGGATTGAACCCAGCCCGAATGGCTATGGCTTCGACCAGCGTCGACTTCCCCGAGCCGTTCTCTCCGACGAAGAAGGTGACCCTCGGGTGGAGCTCGAGTCGGTCAAGTTGAGAGATCGCAGCGATGTTGAACGGGTACGCCTTCCAGTTCTCCACCTTGTCCCGCATTAACTCAAGATGGCGTAGGAACGGCTCAGTCCGCACGATACCTCGACTGCCCAACGTACCAGGTTTCAGCTGCGCCGGCGGAGCGAACGCGAGGGCCGCGCCTGCTGCAAACCGGAGTTGGGCGGCGCAAGAGCGACGCGTTACTCTGTCTCGCCGTTGACCTCTCTGGCCCAGCCGGACCCGCGGACCGGCAGGTCGGCGTTTTCGACGGCCACCCCTGGATGCATATCACTCACGGAGGAGTCTGCTGGCGACGCGCGGTCGTTTCGTGTGAGCTGAAGATAGAGGTGGGAGATGGTTATCGTCCCGATGGCCTGGAAGACGCACTGAATTGCCTCTTGAAGAACCGGTATCCGGGGGGCAAGCGCCAGTGCGCCGACGAATGGAACGAAAAGAAGAAACAGCCACGTGATCTTCCATGAGTTGCGTGCGGTCAAGTTCCAGCTGACTCTGAGTGCACCAAGGACTGAGTCGCCCCGGTCGACGACCAGCGGCACGCTGGCGACGCTGCGCACAACAAGGACTAGCGCGATCGGAAGCAACAGGAAGGCGCCGGGAATCCCGACTGATGGAAGCGCGTCATGATACGCCACGAGCACTGCGCTCGGGGCGAATGCCAACGAGATCGCGGATGTCACCAGAAAGATCCGAAGAGCGAACTTGAGTCCGTGAAAGAGACGGGTCGCGCGCGGAACAGCACCTCGGGCGATGTCGAGAGCAACGAGGTACTGACCGCCGACAAAGATTGAGCTCCACGCCGAGCCGACCAGTTGGCGCGAAACACCGACGGCCATCTGAGTCGGTGTTGGACCGTCTTGCCATCCGCTACCGGCGGAGTGCGCCCACAGCCATTTGGAGAAAAGGGCGCCCCAGAGTGATGGGACCGCGCCGACTAGAAGCAAGGTGGCTAACGGGCGACGCCAAATGTCGCGGGCCGCGGCGCCAAGCACCCCGAGCGCGGTCCATTCGGCCGACTTCTCCGCCACGACTCCACCATACAGGACCTAGCGAGACAGCAGATGACGGGCGTCTTTGCGGTGCACGCCGACGCGGTCCCGCGTGGAGCGACCTTGGCGTCTCTCCGCGGAGCACCCGGTCCGCGGCTAGACTTCGAAAGTCGAACCGGCACCGGCCGGATCCGCTAGCCCAACCGAGGTTCCGGTTTCGCCGGAACCTTCCAGCTTCGGTGACGGAAAGCGACGACGGGGACCACTGCGATTCACACGCGCGGGGCCGAAAGCGGCGCCGTAGACCAGCTCGCGCAACTGAAGAACGGAATGGCTGTCGGATCGCTTTGCTCGGTTTGTCGTGTCGGCGCGGTGCTCGGCGCCGTGGCAGTTGGGGGCGTTGTCGGGTGCTCGGAGAGCTCGTCGTCGAAGGACACGAGCGCTGCGGGACGGAGCGCTTCTGCCGGTGCGAGCAGCGGGGCAACGAGCGGTGGCGGCAACGGCGCTAGCTCCGGGGCTGCGCAAGCGGGGACGGGCGGAGGCGGTGCGCCGCAGGGTGGCGTGGGCGGCGCCGGCGCGGTGAGCGGCGACGGTGGTGGCGCAATCGGTGGGCTCGGCGGGATGTCGCAGACGGGGTCGGTGCCGAGCATCGACGTCGCGGGCGGGACGCTGAAGCTCGAGGTCTGCGCCGAGGATGTCGTGCGGGTGATGTTTGCGACGGATGCGGCGTTCTTCGGGCGAACATCGCTCGCGGCTGCGCCGAAGCGGTGCAAGCCGGATGTCGCGTGGGAGCTCGTCGACTCGGGCGGCAAGAAGGTGCTCCGGACATCGCGGCTCGAGCTCGAGGTGGACACGGCGACCGGCGCCATCGCGTTTCTCGACCGCGCCGGCAATCTCGTCGCGAGCGAGAAGCTCGGCGGGCGCACGATCGAACCGGCCATGGTGCAGGGCGAGGCGACCAATCACGTGCGCCAGGAATGGCAAGCGAACGAGGGCGAGGCGCTGTACGGCCTCGGCAACTACCAGCAGGGGCT
>Ga0070682_100001937_pt1 | contig 11552 bp, 10 predicted proteins | sample KBSC63LmetaG_FD_64668 | JGI IMG/M metagenome (GOLD analysis project Ga0070682, IMG submission 64668) | Corn rhizosphere microbial communities from Kellogg Biological Station, Michigan, USA - KBS C6-3L metaG | ecosystem: Host-associated > Plants > Roots > Rhizosphere | place: USA: Michigan... | reverse complement strand
AGTTCCTGGCGCAAGGCCCGGCGCTGCCGATGGAGCACGTTGCCGTCTATGTCGCCACGGGCCTGCCGTCGGAGCGGATCATCGCGCTCGCCACGGCCGTGGACGCGGATCTGATCGTGCTCGGCACCCACGGCCGGCACGGGATCGGTCGGATGTTGCTCGGGTCCGTGGCGGAGGAGGTGGTTCGGCGGGCGCCTTGTGGCGTGTTCGTGATCCGCCCGCGCGACTTCCTCGCGGGGGAGAAGGTGCCGGAGATTCAGCCGCCCCTGAAGGCCGGCGAGCACGCGCTGTTGCCGTTTCATTCGGCGCCAACTTACCACTACATCCATCGCATGAGCCGTGAGTCCGGCCGCATCATGCCCTCGATCTAGGACGGTCTCCTCGCGAAGGGGGCTGCAAATCCTGCGTGTCTCCCGCGAGGACGCAGATTTTGCCGGAGCGGTGCCCCAGGCGAACCAAATCGGGAGAACCAAAATGAAAGCCGTGGAATCGTTGATTCGGGAACACCAGGTCATCAGCCGTCTCGTGGATGCGCTGGAGCTCTACGCCGAGCATACGAAGCAAGGGCGGCCGCCGGATGCCGCGGATCTGGGCCATTTCGCAGCCGTGTTCGTTGACTTCGCGGAGCGAATTCACCACGAGAAGGAAGAGAACATCCTGCTGCCAGCGCTGGCTCGGCATGGTGTGCGGTGGGACGACGGAGCGCTACCCGCCGTGCGTCGCGAGCATCGGCAGGAGTCGTACTTGATCGATGTGTTGCGCCAGGCCGGGGAGCGCGCGGGGTCGTGGAACCATGAAGACCGTCGCCACATCGCCGCGAGCGCTCAGGCGCTGGTCGAGTTTCAGCGCGCGCACCACGCGCTGGAAAGCCGCGAGCTGTTCCCGCTGCTGCCCAAGCGGCTGGATGCGACCGCGCAGGCGGAGTTGCAGAACGCGCTCGAGAAGTTCGACCGCGAGCATGAAAGCCTGCGTGCCGACGCGCTCGCGCGCGCCGAGGACTTGATCGGGCGCTACGGAGCGCGCCCATCGGCGATCCAGACTTCTCGCGCACAAAGCGGCGCCGATCGGGAGGGGTCGGGCTTGCCGGCCGCCCTAGAGTCATGCAATGAATCCAGCTAGTCCGATGGCGAATATACGAGTCTTGATAGTCGACGACGACGCGGGCACCCGCTCGGCGTTGAAGAGCCTGCTGGAGAGCCAGGGGTACTCGGTGGATCAAGCTGCAGACGGAGCGGCCGCGCTGGAGCGGCTCGTCGATCTGCCTCCGGATTTGATCGTGACGGACCTGGACATGCCGGTCATGAACGGCATGCAGCTGCTCTCGGCGCTGCGCGAGCGCGGCCAGGACGTGCCCGTGATCGTGGCCACCTCGGCAGCGGAGCTGAGCTCGGCTGTAGAGGCCATGCGCTCGGGCGCCACGGACTACCTGACGAAGCCGGTCGACTTCGACGCGTTGCTGGTCGCGCTCGAGCGGGCGGTCGAGCAGCGCAATATCCGGCTCGAGAACGAGAATCTGCGGCGCCAGGTGCGCGAGCAGAATGGCGAGGGCATCCAGGGCCTGCTCGGTATGAGCCCCGTCATGCAGAAGGTGTATCGCCTGGCGCGGCAAGTCGCAGGATCGCGGGCGACCGTGCTCATCACCGGCGAGAGCGGAACCGGCAAGGGTGAGTTCGCGCGGGCCATTCATGCCCTGGGGCCGCGTTCGCACAAGCCGTTCGTGTCCGTGCATTGCGCGTCGCTCGCGGAGAACCTGCTGGAGAGCGAGCTGTTCGGCCACGAAAAGGGCTCTTTCACGGGTGCGGATCGGCGGCGGGTCGGGCGCTTCGAGCAAGCCCACGAGGGCACCTTGTTTCTGGACGAGGTGGGCGAGATCCCGGCATCGATCCAGGTCAAGCTGCTCACGGTGCTACAGGATCGTCGCTTCGAGCGCGTGGGCGGCAACGAATCGATCAAGGTGGACGTGCGCATCGTCGCGGCCACCAATCGCGATCTGGCCCAGGAGGTGGCGGCCGGCAGGTTTCGCGAGGACCTGTACTACCGCCTCAACGTGGTCCACGCGGAGATGCCGCCCTTGCGCATGCGTGGCGGCGATATGCTGGTGCTGGCCGAGCACTTTTTGCGCCGCTTCGCCCTGGAAGACCACAAGCAGATCGAAGGCTTCACGGACCGTGCGCGCATGAAGCTGCGCGGCTATCGCTGGCCAGGCAACGTGCGCGAGCTGGAGAACGCCATCGAGCGGGCGGTGGTCCTGTGCGACGGGGACCGCATCGACGAAGACCACCTCCCGTACGGCTCGGGCGCGGGCGGCGGGCTCGACGGGATCGCGGTTCCCGGCGCCACGATGGCGGAGCTGGAGAAGTACGCGATCTTGAAGACGCTGGATTCTGTCGATGGCTCCACGGTGCGGGCCGCCGAGTTGCTCGATATCAGCGTGCGCACCATCCAGTATCGCCTGCACGAGTATGGGCTGGTCAAGGAGCGCGTCGCTCCGGGCGCCAAGAGTCCGTCCAAATAGCCCGCGTGTGCGCCGCGGCACGCTCCTTGCGAGGGCTGCCGTGTTGCCATGCTCGATCCTGCTGTTGGCTCTGGTCCCGCTGCGGCCACCTGCGTCCTGTCGTGCGCTGACCTCTGCAAGACCTACCGCATGGGCGACGTCGAGGTGCGCGCACTCGACCATGTGGACTTCGCGCTGCACTCCGGGGAGCTCCTGGTCCTGCTCGGAGCCTCCGGCAGCGGAAAGTCCACCCTGCTCAACATTCTGGGCGGCCTCGATACACCCAGCTCGGGCCGCGTGTATTTCGGCGAGCAGGAGCTGAGCCGGGCGGACGACGACGAGCTCACCGAGTACCGGCGCCGCCACGTCGGCTTCGTCTTTCAGTTCTACAACCTGATCCCGAGCCTGACCGCGCGCGAGAATGTCGAGCTGGTCACCGATATCTCGGAGGACCCGCTCGATGCGGCCGACGTGCTCGGCCTGGTGGGTCTGCGCGACCGCCTCGATCATTTCCCCGGGCAGCTCTCCGGCGGAGAGCAGCAGCGGGTCGCCATCGCCCGGGCAGTGGCCAAGCGTCCTTCGCTGCTGCTCTGCGATGAGCCCACGGGCGCCCTGGACTCACGCACCGGCATCCTGGTGCTGGAGGTGATCGAGCGCGTGAACCGTGAGCTCGGCACCGCGACGGTGCTCATCACGCACAACGCGCCGATCGCGCAGATTGCGCAGCGTGTGGTCACGCTGGCGGACGGGCGGATCGCCCGCGAGCAGACGCCGGCGCGGCGGGTGCCTGCCAGCGAGCTGGTGTGGTGAGCATGGCGGTCCCGGCGCTGGAGCGGAAGTGGCTGCGGGAGCTGCGCCAGCTGCGCGGTCAGGTGGCGACGATCGCGCTGGTGGTGGCGAGCGGGCTCGTCACGTTCATCTCGATGCGCGGTACGTGTGAGTCGCTGGATCAGGCGCGGGCCGTCTATTACGAGCGCGCGCGCTTTGCCGACGTCTTCGCGCGGGCCCAGCGAGTGCCCGAGAGCGTGGCGCGCCGGCTGGAGGCGCTGCCGGCAGTGGCGCGCCTGGAGACGCGCATCGCCGAAGAGATCACCCTGCCCATCGAAGGCATGGCGCGGCCCGCGTACGGCGAGGTGCTGTCGATCCCCCACGGGCGAGAGCCCGCCACGAATGTGCCCTTGCTCCGGCACGGGCGCTGGCCCGAGCAGGGGCGCGCTGATGAGGTGGTGGTGCTGGAGTCTTTCGCTGGCGCGCACGGGCTCCAGGAGGGAGATGAGCTGCCGGCCGTGCTCAACGGCAAGCTGCGCCGGCTGATCGTGGTCGGGGTCGCGCTCTCTCCTGAGTACATCTTCGCGATCCGGCCGGGTGCGCTCGCGGACGACCCCAAGCGCTACGCGGTGTTGTGGATGGACCGCGGCACGCTGGCTTCGGCGTTCGATCTGGAAGGGGCGTTCAACGAGCTGAGCTTGGAGCTGCAACCTGGCACCGTGGAGCAGCGCGCGAGCCTCTCTCTGGAGGTCCGCTCCCAGATCGATCGCGCGCTCGCGCCCTACGGCGGCGACGGCGCCTATGATCGCAAGGACCAGCTTTCGAACCGCATCGTCACTCAGGAGCTCAGCCAGCTGGGCGCGCTGGCGGGCATGGTGCCGCTCGTGTTCCTGGCGGTGGCAGCGTTCCTCCTGAACCTGGTGCTGGGGCGCCTGATTCGCTTGCAGCGGCCCGAGATCGCCACGTTGAAGGCCGTCGGCTACTCCTCGCGTCAGGTGGCGTTGCACTATCTGCGTCTCGTGCTGGCGGTCTTGCTGCCCGGCAGCGCGTTGGGGGTGGCGGGCGGGCTCGCGCTCGGGCGAGTCGTGTTGGGCCTGTACGCGACCTCGTTCCGCTTTCCCGATCTGCGCTTCCAGGCGTCACCGTCGCTGCTGGTTACTGGCGTGCTGGTGAGCGCCGTCGCCGGCACGCTGGGCGCGCTCGGCGCCGTGCGCGCCGCTGCCAAGCTGCCGCCCGCGGAGGCGATGCGCCCCCCGGCGCCACCGCACTACCAGCAGGGCTGGCTGGAGCGGCTCCAGCTCGGCGCACTGCTCGGGCCGAGCGGGCTGATGGTATTTCGAGAGGTCCAGCGCCGTCCGTTTCGCACGCTGCTCTCCTCGCTGGGCATCGCCGGCGCCGTGGCGTTGTTGATCCTGGGACGCTTCGGCCTGGACTCGCTCCTGTACTATTTCGAGCGCACGTTCGATCGCGCGCAGCGCCAGGACCTGCAGGTGGTGTTCCGTCGGCCGCTGCCGCCGCGGGTCGTGACCGAGCTCGGAGGCATCCCGGGCGTCGTGCACGCCGAAGGGCTGCGAGCCGTGCCGATCCGTGCCCGCCGCAACAACCGCATGCGCGATTCGGTGCTGATGGGACTGCCCGAGCCGGCGACGCTGCGCCAGCTGATCGCCAAGGGCGGGCGGGCTGCCACCGTGCCCGGAGATGGAGTACTGCTCACGAAGACGCTGGGTGAGCTGCTGCAGCTGCAGGTCGGAGATCGCCTGGAGATCGAGTTGCGCGAGGGTGAGAGGCGCACTGTGCAGGCGCCGATCGCCGGCTTCATCGATGAGACGATCGGGTTGTTCGTGTATGCCACGAGAGGCATCGTCGATCAGTTGAGCGGCGACCAGGGCGCCATCTCCTCGGTCCTGCTACAGATCGAGCCCGCTGACCTGGAGGCGGTGGAGGCGCGGCTGCGACGCTCGCCGGAGATCATCGACGTCTCGGACGTGCACGCCGACAAGCAGCGCCTGTTCGACACCAACGCTCGCATCATGAACGTGTGGACGGCGATCTCGATCGCGCTGGCGGCGAGCGTGGCCTTTGGCGTGGTGTACAACAACGCGCGCATCAACCTGGGCGCGCGCGAGCGCGAGCTGGCCAGCCTGCGCGTGCTCGGCTTTTCGCGCCGCGAGGTGTCGACGGTGTTGCTCGCCAGCCTCGCGCTGGAGGTGCTGATCGCGATCCCGATCGGCCTCGTGCTCGGGCACTACTGGGCGGTGCAGTTCATGGGCTCGGTGGACCAGGAGACGTTCCGCTGGGAGGTGATCGTGGCACCCAGCACGCATCTGCTCGTGATCTTGGTGATCTTGCTGGCGGCTTCCGCCAGCGCCTTCTGGGTCCGCCGCAATGTGGACCGGTTCGATCTGATGTCCGTCTTGAAAGCCAGAGATTGAGGTGCTCCGATGACATCTTCGCCCACGGCCGTGGCGCGCTCCCAGGCGCCGGCACTGATTGACTCGCAGGACCCGGCGCGCCGCCGCGCGCGTGACCGGCGCCGCGCGCTCGGCCGCAACTTGCGGCAGGGAGGGCTGGTCCTGGGCTTGTGCGGCGCCGCGCTGGGCACCGTGCTCGCGCTGCGGCCGCGGCCCGTACCTGCCGACGTCGCCAGCGTCACGCGCGCCCCGCTCGTGGTCGCGATCGAGGAATCGGGCAAGACGCGCGTCAAAGACCGCTACGTGGTCTCGGCTCCCACCACAGGCCGCGTTTCCCGGCTGCTGCTCGAGCCGGGCGACTGGGTGCGCGAAGGCGATACGCTCGCGGAGCTCTCGCCCACCCTGTCGCCGCTGCTCGACCAGCGCACGCGCGCAGAGACGGAGGCTCGGCTCGGGGCGGCGCTCTCGGCGCTCGGCCAGAGCAAGGCCCAGGTAGCGCGCGCGTTGACCGCGAAGCTGCAGGCGGAGCGTGATCTGGGGCGCGCCGAGAAGCTCGCCAGCACCGGCTCGCTGCCGCTGGAGGCGCGCGAGCAGGCCGAGTTCAATCTGCGCCTGCGCAACGACGAGCTCACCTCCGCGGAGTTCGGGGTGAAGGTGGCCAGCGAGGAGGCGCGTCTGGCTCGCGCGGCCCTGGGCCATCCCGCCAAAGATGCCATGCCAGACGGCCACCTCGATGTGCTCGCGCCCACCTCCGGGCGTGTACTCGCGGTGCACCAGAAGAGCGCTGGCGTGGTGCTGGCAGGCACCCCGCTGCTCGAGGTCGGCGACCCCTCGCAGCTGGAAGGCGTGGTCGACTTGCTGACCACCGATGCGGTGCGCGTGCGGCCGGGCACGGCGGTCGAGATCATCGGCTGGGGTGGGGAGCAGCGTCTGGCGGGACGCGTGCGCGAGATCGAGCCCTCGGCCTTTACTCGGCCATCCGCGCTGGGCGTCGACGAGCAGCGGGTGAACGTGATCGTCTCGTTCAGCGAGCCCAGGGAGCGCTGGGCGATGCTCGGCGACGGCTACCACGTCGAGGTTCGCTTGATCCTGTGGGCGGGGGAACAGGTCACGCAGGTGCCGCTCGGCGCGGTGTTTCGTCAGGGTGGGGGCTGGGCTTGCTATGTGCTCGACGAAGGGCGCGCAGCGTTGCGCTCGATCGCTGTCGGTCACAGAGGGGAGACGAGCGTCGAGATCACCTCGGGGCTCCAGCCGGGCGATGCGGTGATCGTGCATCCCGGAGATCGCGTGCAAGACGGGGTGCGAGTCGAGCGCCACTAGTTTCTTCGAAGAAATGAACGGAGAGGGCGTGCGCGAGGGGCGGTGGGGCGGGTCCGTAACGGCGTGCGGGAGCGCAAGGGTTCGCCCGGCAGAGCTCGAACGCAAAATGATCGTGGCTGCGGGCGCCGCCCGCGGCACGGCAATTGCTTTGATCGAGACCAGTCCAGGGAATGGAGGAGAGCATGGCGATTCGCGAAGAAACGGTTGTCGAGCAGCTGCTCGCACGCGCACCTTTTGCGACGGCGGCAGAAGCGCGCTCCGCCTTGCAGGCGACATTGACGGCATTGCGCATTGGTCTGACCGATGATGAGGCGCAGGCGCTTGCAGAGGAGATCGATGCGCCTTGGGCCGCCCCGCTGCGTGAAGGCTCCTACGAAGGAGACCTGGCGGTAGAAGAGTTTTATCGGCTGGTGGCCTTTCACGAGCAGCGACGCCTGTCCGTTGGAGCCGAGCACGCGCAGCTCGTCTGCCGCGTGCTCGGGAGCTTGCTCAGCCGCACCTCCTTGCAGCGGCTGAGCCGGCATGTGCCCCAGCTCGCGCGCGAGTTCGGGGCGCCGGCCGCGCCGCAGGTGATCCAGTGCGCCGAGCATTTGCGCTCGGCGGTAGCGCCCGAGCACACGTTGGCAGCCGGCAGGCCCGGCAGCAGCAGACCGCTCAGCGAGGCACGAAGAGACACCAGCCAGACGCTGGATGCAGGTCGGGCCGACAACGCTCACGCACACTCGGTGGCCCGCTCCGACGATCCGCACGGTGACACCAAGCTATCGAGCGCGCGGCGCTGAGCCCGCAGCGCGCCATTGCGGAGATGCCGCTCGATTCATTGCGGTCCGATCCGGACCGCCACAAGAGGAGGCCCCATGAGCATTTTCCAAAAGATCCTGGTCCCCGTGGACTTTTCTCCCTACTCCAGCTTTGCCCTGCGCATGGCTGCGGATATCGCTCGGCGCTTGAACGCCGCGCTCACGCTGCTGCACGTCCACGATCCGGTGCCGTACGCGCTGCCCGGCGACCTGCAGCCGATCAGCAAAGATCAGCAGGGCCAGCTGCGCAGTGAGATCGAAAAGGAGCTCGCCGCTCTACGCTTGCGGGCGGAGACCGCCGGCGCAGCGGGCGTCGAGACGCTGATCGCCAACGGGCCGGCCGCCGAAACGATCGCTCAGTGCGCGGACCGGGGCAGCTTCGATCTGGTCGTGATCGGCACGCACGGTCGCCGCGGCTTTCAACGGATGTTGCTCGGTTCGGTCGCCGAGCGAGTGGTACGCTTGGCGTCCTGCCCCGTGCTCACCGTCCGCGTCCCGGAAGAAGAGCTGCAGAAGGAAAAAGTCTGGCCGCCCAAGCTCTGAGTCCGTCGTGGTCGATGGATGGGGGGTGTCGCCAGCCGTCCAGGCAGGTTGAGGCTGGCGTTTAACGCGGCCGACTCGGGCGCTGCAGAAGCTGCGTTTGCGCCCGGAGCTCCCGAATGGTTTGCGCGGCGCAGGGCGCGTCCCGCGCGGGTTCGGCCTGGTACGGCTTCTGGGTGTGGCTCCGTGCGGAAGACCGCACTTGCAAACACTCCGCTCTCGGCAGAGCGAGAGTCGTTACGTGTGCTCGCGCGTACGAGGCTTGGCTGGAGATACCTCGCCCAATTCGCCCGGAGCCGGAGCCGCCGGCGCGCGTTCGCTGGAGCGCTCGGCGCTTGCCGGGAGGCGCGCAGGCTCTGGACACGGAACGCGAGGCACAGGCGGACCGAAGCCGGCGTCGGCGAGCGGCAGGGGCGGTGCGGGCAGGGGCGCGGCGTTGGTTGCGGCGTCGGGCGCCGGGGCGACGCCGCAGACTCGAGCCGCGAAGCCCGGACCGGAGATCACCCGGTAGCCGAGCGCCGCGTCGACCGCTATGATGTAGCGAGCGCGCGCGACGGCCGCCTCCCGTGCTGCCTGGTGGGCAGTATACTCGGAGGGCAGCGCGAGCACGTGCCAATCCATGTACAGGCGCGTCGCATGGGCCGCATCCGCTTCCAGACACGCGCGCAACTCGGGTGGGGCGAATACTCCGACGGGGTTGCCGCCCTCGAGCACGACCAGGGGTTGTCCGGAGCTCGCGCCGAGCAAAGCGCTCGCTGCCGCCACCGGTGCGTCCGCAGCGATGGTTTCGGCCGTGCCGGCAGCGAGTTGCCCGATGGGCGTGTCGATGCCGGCTTCCGCCACCGCCAGCATCAGCTCGCGCGTACTGACCACGCCGACCAGCTGTTCGCTGGCCAGCACATACACGCGCTGCAGGCGCCGATCGAGCATGCGGCGCGCGCAGTCCCGCAGGGGCTGCTCCGGCCGCGCCACGGGCACGGCCGTCTGCATGCACTCCGAGACGCGCAGGTCGGGCCACGACCAGCGCGCGTCGCCTTCTGCGGCATGCCAGCGGAGACGCCCGACCCGCAACAGGTCCGCGCGCTCCAGCACACCAGTGAGGCGTCCGCTCGCGTCCACGACGGGCAACGCGGACACGTCCAGCTGCTCCAGCGCGCGGCCGGCGTGCGCGAGCCCGTCCGTATCGCGGAGCGTGTGAACGGGCGCCACCATGTGGCTCGCCAGGGGCAGATCGAAGTTGTTCATCGTCATGTGCTGAGGGGCCGCTCGAAAGCGAGAGCGGGTCGGGCGGTGCGCACCGGCACAGCGGGACAGCGGGACAGCACGCCGATGGCCGCGGCAGGTTGCGGTTCGCCGTGCCGCCCCGCTGGCCCAAGTACGACCAGCGCAGCGCTCGTCAGACCAGACGCGCGGCGGAGCGCCTTGCGATTCGATCTAGCACGTCCTTCGGCGACCACCAAACGCTGGGGGAGACGTCATGGCGCGGGCAATCTGGCTCGGAACGCATAGTTCCGTCGCCTGGGCCGCTTCGATCGGCCCGTCCAGGGCGGAAGCCGAGCCGGCAGAGAGGGCGAGAGGGCTCGCCAGCGCGGCACAGTGAGCGACGCCAGGAGGGCCCATTCTGGCGTCGCGGGGCGCCGCGCGTAGGCGAGCCGCACTCCCGCTGCCGCCGAGGAGCAGGCTTGCTCATCTAGAATGCGGCCGGCCCCCGCAAAGGGCGTGAGCCTCGTTGCGGGAGCCGGTCCGGCGCCGTCAGTTCGCGGCATTCATCGCTAGGCGATGTTCTGTAGCTGCTTCGATTGTGTGTGCAAGTAGAGTTGTTGGTACGAAAGAGACTCAGTTGGAATTGATGGGAATCCGGACACGTCGCGCCGCCGAGCTCTTGGAGATCCGGATCTCCAAGATCCCGTTCTTCAGCTGCGCGCGAGCACTCTCGGCATCGACTTCAGCAGGCAGCTCCACGGTGCGTTCGAAGGTGACCAGCGCGACATCGCCGCCCTGAGCGGCTGGCGCGCGTTCTGCGCGAATCTGCAGCGAGGTGCCGAGTAGCTGAATGTTCAGGCCTTCAGGAGAGGCGCCAGGAACGTCGAGCTGCAGCAGATACTCCCCATCGCTTTCGTACAGGTCGAGCTCGGGGGTCACCCGCCACAGCGGAACCTTCGAGGCACCATTGCGCGCCATTTCACTGGCTGCACCGCGACTGGTTTCGATCTCATTCATGGTCGTCGCACTCCTTTCTGCGTCAGCCCGCGGTCACCGCGATACGTCGGGGCTTCGCCTCGATGGCCTTGGGTAGCGTCACACGGAGCCGGCCCTGTTCGAGAACTGCTGTCGTCGCTCCTGCATCGATGGGGTAGGGAAGCTCGAACGACCACTCGACTGCTCGGGCGTTGCGCTCGCGGTAAACCGGCGAAAAGCCTTCGGGGACTGGATTCGTGCGCGCGGCTGCGCGCAGCACCACGGTCGTATCTTCGATGCTCAGGTCCAACTGGTCGAGGCTCACGCCCGGTAGATCGACGAGCACGCTCACCGCCTCTCCCAGATCCCGCAACTGCGCTCGTGGATTGGGCGCGAGAGATTTGCCGTCGGAGGCTGCGCTGTGAAAAGTGGTCTGGAAATCTCCAAACAAGCGGTCCATCATCTGATGGATACCGTTGGTCCTCGTCGGCCCACCCCATCCCCATACGGGCAAGCGGGGATCCAGGACGTTGTATCGCGACAACACGGGAAACCTCCTTGCGGCGTCTGCCAGGAAGCGGCAGCGCCCGGTATGATCGAAATGGTTTTCCGTCGAACGCCAGCGAGGCTGGGTCTCCGGAACACCGGCATCCTGTCCATCGGTTCCTGACGTGCAAGGGGGGACCAAGATTTTTTGGGCCCTGTTCCGTTGGGACGCGTTGGCCGGAGAGTCTGGCGAATGCCAGGTAGTAATTCGCGCCGGAACAAGCGGTGCGCCGATGCTGTCGCGGCTGGCACGCGGTCTGCTTGTCAACGAGTGGGACAACGCCGCTCCGGCGGGCGTTCCAGAGGAGGTTCCCATGAACGAGACCAAACGGCGACGTACAGCGAGCGAAACTGAAGAGCGCCTGCGCCGCGGCGTAGGAGAGGAAATCGTGACTCTCGAAGACGGAGACCCGCTCGAAGCGGCAGAAACCGATGCGGCCGACTGGGACTGGGATACCGATGGCCTAGCGGGAGATCGACACTGCGCCGCCTGCG
>Ga0070682_100001932_pt1 | contig 11559 bp, 8 predicted proteins | sample KBSC63LmetaG_FD_64668 | JGI IMG/M metagenome (GOLD analysis project Ga0070682, IMG submission 64668) | Corn rhizosphere microbial communities from Kellogg Biological Station, Michigan, USA - KBS C6-3L metaG | ecosystem: Host-associated > Plants > Roots > Rhizosphere | place: USA: Michigan... | reverse complement strand
CTCGCCTGGCCCCTTCGATGCCGGGCGCAAACGATCGCTGCGCTCGTGCTGATTGAGAAGAAGGCGGCGACGAAGGCGCCGCAACTCATGGCGCCGGCCGGCGAGGCGCTGGGGGCGATGCTCGAAGGCCCGGCCCTCGCGCTGGACAACGCGCTGCGATTGAGACGTTCGGAAGCCTTATCGGTGACCGACGATTTGACGCAGCTCTACAACTCTCGCTACCTGAACCAGGTGCTGCGTCGTGAAGCCAAGCGCGCCTCGCGTTCGGGCCGTCCGCTATCGCTGCTCTTCCTGGACCTCGACGGTTTCAAGGGAATCAACGATGTACATGGGCACCAGGCTGGAAGCCGGGCGCTCGTGGAAGCCGCCGCGGTGATCCGCCGGTGTGCTCGAGAAACTGACGTTGTCGCACGCTTTGGCGGCGATGAGTTTGCAATCGTGCTGCCCGACACCGGCTCCGAAGGTGCCGCGGCGGTAGGTGACCGCGTTCGCGAGCGGCTCTGCGTCCACCCTTTCCTCGAAAGACAGGGTTTACGCATCAGCCTGACGGCGTCGGTCGGCGTAGCCACACTGCCTGATGTGGCGGCCTCCGCTGAAGAGTTGGTACGAGCGGCCGATATGGCGATGTACCAGGTTAAAGAATCGGGCAAAAACGGAGTTCGCATCGCCCAGGCTGAATAGCGCCGGGCTGCATGGTTCTGCACAATGGGTTTGGGTTCGCTACTGTCGTTTCTCTCCACGGATTTGGCCATCGATCTCGGGACGGCCAATACCTGCGTGTACGCCAAAGGGCGCGGCATCGTCGTCAACGAGCCGTCGATGGTGGCGGTCAACAAGGTGACCGGCCGTGTTGAGGCCGTCGGCACCGGCGCGAAGGAGATGCTCGGCCGCACGCCGGGCAACATCGTCGCCATCAAGCCGATGAAGGACGGTGTCATCGCCGACTTCGACGTCACCGAGAAGATGCTGCGCTACTTCCTCGCGCTCATCATCGAGAACCACGTCTTCAAGGTGAAGCCGCGAGTGATCGTCTGCGTTCCTTCCGGCATCACTGAAGTAGAGAAGCGCGCCGTCCGCGATTCCGCGCTCGGCGCGGGCGCCAAGGAAGTCTTCATGGTTGCGGAGCCGATGGCGGCGGCGATTGGCGTCGGACTTCCCGTGGAAACCCCGACCGGGAATATGGTGATCGACATCGGCGGCGGTACGACAGAGATCGCGGTCATCGCGCTATCAGGCATCGTGAGCGACACCTCGATCCGAACCGGTGGCGACGAGCTCGACATGGCGATCGTGCAGTTCATGCGCAAGAACTACAACCTTCTGGTCGGTGAATCGACCGCCGAGCAGGTGAAGATCCAGATCGGATCTGCCGCTCCGGTCGGGGACGAGAAGGAAATGGACGTCAAAGGCAGGGATCTTGTATCAGGCATCCCCAAGACGGTGCGCGTGCACTCGTCGGAGATCCGCGATGCGGTGCAGGAGCCGATTCAGCAGATCGTCGATGCGGTGCGGCGCGCGCTGGAGATCACTCCGCCCGAGCTTGCAGCCGACATCGTCGACCGCGGGATCGTCATGACCGGCGGCGGCGCTCTCATACGGGGCCTGGACGTCCTGCTCTCCCAGGAGACCGGACTTCCGATACACGTCGACGAAGATCCACTGACCTGTGTTGTGCGTGGTACGGGCCGTATTCTTGATGACGAGGCGAAATACTGGTCTGTCCTAGCGACTTGAGGTAACACGTGGCCCGCGCGCTCCGCAGCAACACCCGGTTCGATCTGATTGTTCTGGCGAGCTGCTTCGTCCTCGCACTCGCGGCGCGCGCACTCCCCGATTCCATGCGTGAGCCCGTCGCCACCGGAATGCGTCGCACTTTCCTGGCGCCGCTGGTGATGCTGCAGGAGCGTGCCGAGCGCGGCCGCCAGTCGCTCCTTCAGGCCGATGCGAAGCAGTCTCACCTCGATAGCCTCTCGCTCGCATCGATGAGGGCCGGTGAGCTCGAGGTCGAGAACGACCGCCTGAGAAAGCTGATCGGCATCGGCTCGCGAATTCGATACGGCTTCATTCCCGCTGAAGCGCTGCACGGACGCGGCGTCAGGGACGAAACGACGGTGATCCTGAGCGCGGGCTCGCGCGCCGGCGTCAGCAGACTGAGCCCCGTCATCGCGCCTGAAGGGCTCGTCGGAGTGGTGGATCAGGTCGATCCAACCATGAGCCACGCGATGCTGTGGACCCATCCCGACTTCCGCGTCAGCGCGATGTCGCCGGACGGGACTGCATTCGGGATCGCCCAGGCACATCTCAGTAGCGACATCGGCAGTACTCTGATGGAGCTGCGCGGCGTCCCGTTCCGCGCGACGCTCAAGCCTGGAGCTGTGATCGTGAGCTCCGGGTGGGGCGGGGTCTGGCCAAGGGGAATTCCGATCGGCACAGTGCTCCAGGAAATAAAAACCAGTGAGGGCTGGGCGCGGACTTATTTGCTCAGACCGGCGGTGAATCCCGCCGACGCATACTCGGTGATGATCCTCCGCCGGGAGCGGCTCGCCAAAGGTCTCGACGGTGTGTGGCAGAACGCGACGCAGGTCGATCAGGCGGTGCAGCGGATCGTGGTCTCGGGAGACTCGGCGGCGAAGGCGGCTGCGCTTGCCGAAGCGGCAGCGCGGCGCGCGGTTCAAGATAGCATGGCGCGAGCGAATGGCGCACCGCCACTTGGCGTTCCTGCGGTAAGTCCCGTCGACACGACTGGCCGCGCTGCGCGCGCTGTCGCCCCGGCGCCGCGGCCCGCGCCTGAGCGTCGGCCCACTCCTGTGGACACCGGCACTCCGGTTCGCCGCGACACTATTCGTCGCGACACCGTCCGGCGGGATACGATCATCAGAACCGACACAATTCCGCTTCGGCCAGAGGCGCACCGATGAATATGGGCGGAGCGATTCGCGCGATCATCAGCTTCCTCATCTTCGTCGTTCTTCACTACACGCTCCGTCCGTTGCTCGGCTGGCGCGCGCCGATGGATTTCCTGATCCTGGCGCTCCTGCTTGCCTCGGTGCGGGTGCGGCCCGCTACGGCGGCCGTGCTTGGATTCGTGCTCGGCCTGATCTCGGATTCTCTTGCGCCTGGTGCGCTCGGTGCCGGCGCAATCGCGATGACCATCGTCGGCTTCGGTGCCTCCTACCTCAAAGCGGTCTTCTTCGCCGATAACCTCGTCCTCAACGCCTTCTTCTTTTTCCTCGGGAAGTGGGTCTTCGACATTCTTTACTTCATCGGCGAGCAACGGGTTCACGGGGTGGAGCTGCTTCAGCAGCTATTGCTCTGGTCGCCGCTGTCCGCGGCGGTTACCGCCGCGGTGGGCGTGCTGTTACTGTTCCTGATGAGACCGTTACTGGAGCCGAGTCCCGCATGAGCTTTCATCCGAACGACGTTGCGCGTCGCGCGCGATGGAGCTCGTATGCGCTGGTACTTGGATTTCTCATTCTGGTCGGAGCGTTCTTCAAGACCCAGGTGATCCAGTACAAGCAGTACGTGATGCAGTCCGAGGAAAACCGGCTGCGTCCCATACCGCTGCCGGCGCCGCGAGGAATCATCTACGATCGCCACGGCGAAGTGATCGCCGAGAATCTCCCGGCTTACTCGGTCTCGATCACGGCTCCGAACGTCGACAGCCTGCGAGGCGCGCTCAGTCAGCTCGCACCCACGCTGCAGCTCACCAACAATGACATCAATCTCGCGATCAGGCGTTATCGTCGCGCGCCCACGAGGCCGACGGTAATTCTGCCCGATGCGTCGATCGACATCGTGTCCGTGCTGGAGGAGCACCGCCTCGATTTCCCGCGTCTGATTATCCAGTCGGTGCCCAAGCGCTACTACCCTGATGGGCCGGTCGTCGCGTCGTTCGTCGGCTACACCGGCGAAATCTCGGAGTCGGAGCTCAACGAGCCGAAGTACGCGAGCTATAAGCCCGGCCAGCAAATCGGGAAAGGCGGACTCGAGAAGCAGTACGAATCGATTCTGCACGGCAAGGAAGGAGTACGCTTCGACGAGGTCGACGCGCGCGGTCGTCCGGTGCGCGGTGAAGGACCCCGCCCGGATCTCGATCCCGAAGGCGCGCCACCGCTCTACACCAACATCGATCTCGATCTGCAGCGATTCACCGCCGGGATCTTCGCCGATTCATTGCAAGGCGGCGCCGTAGCGATCGACCCGAGCACTGGTGAAGTGCTCGCGCTCTACAGCGCGCCCAGCTGGGATCCGAACAAGTTCACCGGCGGCATCCCGATCGACTACTACAAGGAGCTGCTCGAGGACAAGCGGCGCCCGTTGGTGAACAAGGCGATTCAGGGCCGATACCCGCCGGGCTCGACGTTCAAGCTCGCGACTTCCGTGATCGCGCTGAAGGACGGGCTGGTGGGACTGAAGGAGCACATGCCGGTGCCGTGTACCGGTGGCTACCAGTTCGGCAATCGCTACTTCCGGTGCTGGGACAAGCGCGGCCACGGCGCACTCGATCTCGAGGGTGCAATCAAGCACTCGTGTGACGTCTATTTTTATCAGCTCGGTCTGAAGGTCGGTCTCAGCAAAATGATCGCCGGCGGAATCTCGCTCAACATGCGTGATCGCACCGGCATCGATCTGCCCGAGGAGAATCCGCCGCTCTGGCCGTATGGCAGGGATTACTACGACAAGAAGTACGGGCCGCGCGGATGGAGCAATGCCGAAACGCTGAACCTTTCGATTGGCCAGGGCGCCAATTCGCAAACGGTGGCGAATATGGCGCGCTTCTATAGCGCGCTCGCGATGCGTGGAATGGAGCCGCGGCCGGAGATCGCGCACCTCGTCCCGCAGCGCAAGCAGCTTTACAAGCTTACCGCCGCCCAGGATTCAGTTTTGCTCGAGGGCATGAAGGCGGTGCTCACTAGCGGCGGTACGGCGGCCGCGTCGGCCATCCAGGGTTTGTTTGTCGCCGGTAAAACTGGCACCGCGCAGAACACCGGCGGGGAGGATCACGGCTGGTTCGTCGGGTTTGCGCCGGCAGACAAGCCAAAGATCGTCGTAGCCGTATTGCTCGAGTTTGGTTTGCACGGGTCGCGAGCCGCTCACATCGCAACCGCGATCATCGGACACTATCTCAAGGTCGGTCCGGTGAGCGTCACCATGGACGAGGGCTGAGATGAGTCGGCCCATCGTTTCCGATTACAAGCTTCTCGCCGCGGCAGGACTGCTGTCGCTGTTCGGGGTCGCCATGGTGTATTCGGCGGGGCAGACCGACACCCCGACCGCGGTGGCTACAGTCTACAAATCGCAGATTCTCTGGCTGTTGATCGGCGTCGGATTTGCCTACGCCGTCGGTCACTCTTCGGTGCGATTCATCGAGTGGATGACCACGCCACTTTATGCGCTGTCGGTGTTCCTGCTGGCGCTGACACTCGTGATCGGCAAAGGCGCTGGTACCGCTGCGAGCACCAAGAGCTGGCTCGCCATCGGCAGCCACCGCATCGGCCAGCCGTCGGAGATCGCGAAAGTCACCGTCGTGCTGATGCTGGCGAAAGTACTCGCCAATCAGCGCGAGGCGCCAAAGTCGCTGCTCGACTTGTGGAAGCCCGCCCTCGTGGTCGGCATTCCATGGATGATCATCATGATGCAGCCCGACCTGGGCACGGGCATCGTCTTCATCGGAATTTTCTTCGCGATGCTGTATTGGGCCGGCGTCGCGTGGCCGCTGCTGATCCTCATTGCGAGTCCCGCGATCAGCCTGATCCTGTCGTTCAGCGTCGGGTTGTGGGGCGCGTGGTTCTTCATCCTGCTGGCGCTCGTCCTCTGGTACCGACCCTACCTGATCGAAGGCATCGTGCTGATGGTGCTCAACGTCGCGACCGGCGTGATCGCGCCGATCATGTGGGAGAAGCTCGCGCCCTATCAGCAGAATCGTTTGAAGACCTTCCTGGATCCGACCGCTGACGTCCGCGGCTCGGGATATCACGTCATCCAGTCGAAGGTGGCGATCGGCTCGGGCGGGATCTTCGGTCAGGGCTTTACGCTCGGCACCCAGAAGCGCCTCGCGTTTCTCCCCGAGCAGCATACCGATTTCATTTTCTCGGTGGTCGGCGAGGAGCTCGGCTTCATCGGTGTAACGGTGGCGCTCGCACTCTTCCTCTGGCTCTTCCTCCGCATCACCCAGATCGCCGAGCGCGCCAACGATTCCTATAGCAGCCTCGTCGCGTTCGGCTTGATGTCCGGCTGGTTCGTGCACGTGCTTGTCAACGTCGGCATGACGCTCAACCTGATGCCGATCACCGGCATCCCGCTGCCATTTTTCAGCTACGGGGGCTCGTTCATGCTCGCGAGCTGGCTCGCCGTCGGCATCCTCATGCGCATCTCGGGCGAGGGTCGCGGCAGCGCTCTCTCGCTCCGCCGCTAGTTATCAGTTTTTCAGCCGCGCTTTGCTGTTACGCATCTCGGCTCGGGAGGCGTGGAGTATCCTCTTCGGCGGCTAATCCTCGCGTGGGCGGCTTCGCCGCCTACGCCTGCCGGGGCGAGCCCGGCGGCTACGCTGCGGACGCCGCCTGCGAGGACACTCCACGCCTCCCCACACGGAATCGAACCCGCCGGTAACCGCCGCTACAGACACCCTCACATTCTGTCCGAGTGTCGTAACAACCGGGGGACCAGCCCGTGCGCGCGTTCGCCGGCGCCGGTGTGTGGACACGGAACAGCCGAGCGAAGCTCGGCGCGCTCCCGCGCATGGGCTAAGGTCGCGCGCCGAACTGTGCGCCGCGCGTTGCGAAACACGGATCTTGGTGGGAAGGAGGGCGAGGGTCGTCTAAGGCGAGGTTCAGCGAGCGACCAGGAGACCCGCGACCGAGCAGAGCGAGGGAGCGCAGTTAGGAGCTCCGCCCGAGCGAGCGTCCTCGCCGTGATGACCCTCGCCCGACTGACCGGCGCTGTCATCAGGAGGTGAAGCAAATGCGACGCGCACGACCGCGGTGCGACCTGACACCGGTCATGCACGGGAAAGCCGAGCCGTGTATCGCGTTACCGGGTGCGAAGTTAGCAGCGCTGAGCTAAATTCCGCGCATGGCCTGGTTCCGCAAGGAAAAAAAGCCGCGCCTTCCCCGGCACGAAAAGCACGAGATCCCGCCCGACGCCTGGGAAAAGTGCGACCACTGCGGTCACACCGATTTGCGCGAGAAGTTCGTGCGCAATCTCAATGTCTGCCCAAGCTGCGGGTTCCATCGCCGGATCAGAGCCAGCGAGTACGCCGCACTGCTCCTCGATGAAGGGACCGCCGAAGAAACCGAAATCGAGATTCGCTCGACCGACCCGCTCGGATTTCCGGACTACGAGGGCCGTCTCAAGAAGGCCACCACCAACGCAGGTGAGGGAGACGCGATCCTCACCTACACCGGCCAGCTGGGCGGAATGCCGGTGTGCGTCGCGATCATGGACTTCGCCTTCATGGGTGGCTCGATGGGGTCGGTCGTCGGCGAGAAGATCGCGCGTCTCGGGCAGCTCGCCATCGAGCGCAAGTACCCGCTCATCATCATCTCCGCATCGGGCGGCGCCCGGATGCAGGAGGGCGTGCTCTCGCTCATGCAGATGGCCAAGGCGGCCGCGATTCTTTCCCAGCTCTCGGAGCGGCGAATTCCGTACGTTTCGATCCTGACGAACCCGACCACCGGTGGCGTCAGCGCCAGCTTCTCGATGCTGGGCGATGCGATTCTCGCCGAGCCCGGTGCGGTAATCGGCTTCGCCGGACCGCGGGTGATCAAGCAGACCATCGGCCAGGAGCTGCCGGAAGGTTTTCAAACCGCGGAATTCCTGCTCGAGCATGGGATCGTCGACTCCGTCGTCCCGCGGTCCGAGCTCAAACGCACCGTTGGGCAACTTCTACGGCACATGTCAGGCAAGCCAGCGTCGGCAGGGTGGACGACCTCCTGACGTCCTACGGCGCGGCGATCGAAGCCCTCTTCGCCCGCACCACCAGCGGCATCAAACCAGGTCTGGAGCGCACCGAGGCTTTGCTCGCAAAGCTCGGATCACCGCACTTGAAGCTTCCGGCGATTCACGTCGCCGGCACTAACGGCAAGGGAAGCGTGGTAGCAACGTGCGAGGCGCTGCTGCGCTCCCGCGGTTGCAAGATTGGTCGCTACACATCTCCCCACTTGATCGACTTTCGCGAACGAATCACCGTCGACGGCGTCCCGATCAGTGAAGGGGAGGTCCTGGCTTTTCTCGAGCGCTGGGTGCCGGTCGCCGAGGATCTGGGCGCGACCTTTTTCGAGATCACCACCGCTCTCGCCTTTGATTGGCTGTCCCGCCAAAACGTCGATTACGCCGTGATCGAGACCGGACTCGGCGGACGTCTGGATTCCACCAATGTCCTGAAGCCGCTTGCCGCGACCGTCACCTCCATTGGACTCGATCACACTGACCTCCTCGGCGACACGCTGGAAGCAATTGCGCGCGAGAAAGCAGGCATCTTCAAGCAGGGAACGCCCGCCGTGATTGGCGAACGGGAGCCGCGCATAAAGGATCTCCTTGTGCACTGCGCAACAGAAGCTGGCGCGAGCCCGATCGTGCTGGAGGACGTGTACCGCATCACCGATGTCGATATTGCCTCGACGGGAACGACCTTCACCCTCGAGTGCAACCCACCACGCATCACGTCGCGCGTGACGACTCCACTGATCGGTCAACACCAGGGGCGCAATACTGCGATTGCGGTGGCTACTTTGGGCGCCATCGGTGGCGACCTTCTTCCCGAAGGCGACAAATTGAGCGAGGCACTGAGTACCGTCTTTCTGCCTGGCCGCTTTCAGCGCAGCGGCAGGTTCATCTTCGACGTTGCCCACAATCCCGATGGCGCCCGCACCGTTGCAGCCTCCCTCATGGCTACCGATCCGCCACATCCACGAACCGCGCTCCTCGCAGTGCTCGCCGACAAGGATTGGCGTGGAATTATCGGCGCGTTATCGGCTGTCGTAGACCGATTCGTTTTCACTGAGGCCCCGAGCGCACCAGCCGAACGCCGCTGGCAGCCAGCCGAGGCCGACGCGTTCGCGCGCAGCCAGGGCATCGACTCCCGAGTCGTAGCCAGTCTCGATAGCGCGATCGCGGAAGCAGACCGCGGGTCCGGCACAGTGCTCGTCACTGGCTCTTTTCACACCGTGGGCGATGTGATGTCACGCTTGCAGGTGTCTCCATTCGCCGCGTAGCTTTCCTGAATGGCGCAGGGGGCTTTACCCGGATTTCGCGACTTTTACCCAGAGCAGCTTGCCGTCCGCAACTACATCATGTCCGTGTGGCGTGATGTGGCGCACAGGTACGGCTTCGTCGAATACGACGGTCCTCCGCTCGAGCCGCTCGAGCTATACACCCGAAAGAGTGGGGAAGAGATCGTCGGCCAGCTCTACGCGTTCAAGGACAAAGGCGAGCGCGATGTCGCCCTGCGGCCTGAGATGACTCCCACCCTTGCGCGCATGGTCGCGGCAAAAGCCAACGCGATGCGCAAGCCCATTCGCTGGTTCTCGATGCCCCAGCTCTTTCGCTACGAGCGTCAGCAGAAGGGCCGCCTGCGAGAACACTTCCAGCTCAACGTCGACATCATCGGTGAATCGTCAGTCGCGGCCGACGCGGAGCTCCTCGCGGTCGCGATTGATGTGATGCGGGGCGTCGGCCTCACCGACAATGACGTCCGCGCGCGAGTCTCGGACCGGCGTCTGTTGACGGCGGTCCTGGCCGAGTCCGGCGTCAAGGAAGGAGAGATGCCGGCAGTCTTCGCGGCGATCGATAAAATGGGACGCGAGCCGCGGGATGTCACACTCGGCAAAATCGAGCGCGTCGTTACCGACCCTGGCGCGCGACGCGCGATCGAACGCGTGCTCGAAAAGTCTTCCGACTTGAACGCGCTTGCCGCGGAATTCCGCGGCTCGGCGGCGGTGATGGAAGAAATCACCCAGATGCGCGAGTACCTCAATTTCCTCGACGCACTGGGCGTCGGCACCTGGATCGACTTCGATCTCTCGATCGTACGGGGTCTCGCTTACTATACAGGCAAAGTGTTCGAGCTCTTCGACGCAAAGGGTGAGTTCAGGGCGATTTGCGGTGGCGGCCGGTACGACGATCTTCTCTCCACCATCGGTGGAGTGGATTTGCCGGCCCTCGGTTTCGGGATGGGAGACGTCGTACTGACCGAGCTGCTGCGAGCGCGGAACCTGTTGCCTTTGCCGGAGCTCGGCAGCGAATTCTGGGTCGCTGGCGAAGACGACTCGATGTTGCCCGATGTGATGAATGTCGCTGGCAGGCTGCGCGGCAAATCGAGGAGCGTCGAGTACGCGCTCAAGCCGCAGACTCTGGCCAGACAGCTCAAGTCTGCGTCGAGCGCCGGCGTCCAGATCGTGGTGATCTTACACAGGGATGACTACGGGGCAGGAAACGTGACGGTGAAAACGATGGCCGATGGATCGGAGCGGAAGGTCGCCCTCGATACATTTCTGAACACTCTGTAAGGGAAAAATGGCAGACGACAAGAAGCTGACCACACGCTCCGAGGATTTCAGCGCCTGGTACAACGAGGTAGTCCTCCGCGCCGAGCTCGCCGACTATTCACCGGTGCGCGGCTGCATGGTCATCCGTCCGCGCGGCTATGGGATCTGGGAGCGCATGCAACAACAGCTCGACCAGATGTTCAAGGACACCGGGCATCAGAACGCCTATTTCCCGCTCTTCATCCCTGAAGGCTTCCTCCACAAGGAAGCCGAGCACGTCGAGGGTTTCGCGCCCGAGACTGCGGTGGTCACCCATGGCGGAGGCAAGAAGCTCGAGGAGCCGCTGATCGTGCGTCCCACTTCCGAGACCATCATCTACGCGATGTACGCCAAGTGGGTGCAAAGCTACCGTGACCTGCCGGTTCTCATCAACCAATGGGCGAACGTCGTGCGCTGGGAGATGCGCACCCGACTCTTCCTGCGCACCCTCGAGTTCCTCTGGCAGGAAGGTCACACCGCCCACGCCACCCACGACGAGGCCGAAGAAGAAACGCGGCGCATGCTCGGCGTTTATCGCGACTTCATGGAAGGCTGGATGGCAATGCCGGTCGTCACTGGCATGAAGACGCCGGCCGAGAAGTTTGCGGGCGCGCTTCGCACGTACTCGTGCGAAGGCATGATGCAGGACAACAAGGCGCTCCAGGCCGGTACTTCGCACAACCTCGGTCAGAATTTCGCCAAGGCGTTCGAGCTCAAATTCCAGAGTGAGAGCGGGTCGATCGAGTACGCCTGGAATACGAGCTGGGGGGTTTCCACTCGCCTCGTCGGCGGTCTCGTGATGACCCACGGCGACGACAAGGGACTGCGCGTGCCGCCACTGCTCGCGCCGATCGAGATCGTAATCGTTCCGATCTGGCGATCCGAGGAAGACAAAGGCCGCGTCAAAGCCGCTGCGTATCTCGTCAAGGAAAGTCTGCTTGGGTGGGAACGCCGCGTGCCCGGCCGACTGCGCGTGCACGTCGACGATCGGGAAGGCATGAAGCCCGGCGCCAAGTACTACGAGTGGGAGCTGCGT
>Ga0070682_100001928_pt1 | contig 11566 bp, 7 predicted proteins | sample KBSC63LmetaG_FD_64668 | JGI IMG/M metagenome (GOLD analysis project Ga0070682, IMG submission 64668) | Corn rhizosphere microbial communities from Kellogg Biological Station, Michigan, USA - KBS C6-3L metaG | ecosystem: Host-associated > Plants > Roots > Rhizosphere | place: USA: Michigan... | reverse complement strand
GGCGGTCATGCGCTGGTGCAAGCGATCGCGCAGCGCGCGGATGCGCGCGTTCTCGGTGGGGCCCTCGCTCATCATCAGCTCGCAGGCGCGCTGAAAACCCACGATACCGGCCACGTTCAACGTACCCGAGCGATTGCCGCGCTCGTGCCCGCCGCCGTCCATCTGCGACACCAGCCGCACGCGCGGCCGCGAACGGCGCACATACAGCGCGCCGATGCCCTTCGGGCCGTAGATCTTGTGCGCGGTGACCGACGCCAGATCCACGTTCATCGACTCCACGTCGAAGGGCGTCTTGCCGACGCCCTGCACGGCGTCGCAGTGCAACAGCACGTTGCGCGCGCGCGTGATCTTGCCGATCTCGGCGATCGGCTGAACCGTGCCCACCTCGTTGTTGGCGAGCATCACCGAGACCAGGATCGTCTTGTCGGTGATGGCGGCCTCCACCTTGGCGGGGTCCACCAGGCCATTCTTGCCCACCTCGAGGTACGTGACCTCAAAGCCCTGACGCTCCAGACGCTTGCACGAATCGAGCACGCTCTTGTGCTCGATCGCCGTCGTGATCAGGTGATTGCCCTTCGCCTGGTAATACTCGGCGGCGCCCTTGATCGCGAGGTTGTTGGCCTCCGTGGCGCCCGACGTGAACACCATCTCCTTGCCGGAGCTCGCGCCGATGAACTTCGCGATCGACTCGCGCGCGTCTTCCACTGCGGCCTCGGCGGTCCAACCGAAGGCGTGGGTACGGCTCGCCGCGTTCCCGAACGTGCTCGAGAAATACGGCAACATGGCCTCCACCACGCGCGGGTCCACCGGCGTCGTCGAGTGATTGTCCATGTAGATGGGGAGATTCAATGCCATGTCGTAAACCTCGCGCGACTGGGAAGCCGCATTCAGACCATCGCCCCCGCGATCAGATCCGTCTCTTGCGTTTCGGGATGACGATCGCACTGCGCACAGTCGGTGGGGGCCAGCTCTGCCGTGCAGGTCGTGTTGCAGGAATCGAGATACGCCAGACTCGCCTGAAGCTCTCGCTCCAGCGCGCTGAGCTCGGTCAACCGGGCGCGCACCTCTACCAGCTTTGCCTCGTACATGCGCCGCAGCTGGTCCGCGGACTGCTGGGCAGAGCCCGACACAGACCGGTTCCGGACCAGCGTCCGGATTTCCGCTAGCGACAAGCCCAACGCCTGCAGCTTGTGAATCCAGCGGATCCGAACCAACGCCTCCCGCTCGAACAGCCGATAATGACCCTTCGAGCGGCCCGCTGGCTCGATCAGCCCGAGCTCCTCATAGTGATGGATGGCCCGGACCGTTTTCCCAGTCATTCTGGCCAGATCACCGACCTGAAGCAACGCCGCATCGGCGCACTCCGAGGCATCCGCCGCGCCTCGCGGCTCGGCATCCACCAGAGTCAGATGGTAACGGTCAGAGGGGGAGCTCATCGCTGGCTCTCAACTATAACCCTAACGTACACGTAAGGGTTAGGCCTGGACCCTATCTAGTGAGCCACGAATCAGCTGTCAACCACAACCACCCATAACTCCCATGTAGGTGGCATCCGGGACCCCCACGCGAGGCAGTTTTCAGCGCCAGACCCGGCGAACGCAGCAAGAGAAGAGGAGAGGGCTCGGCACCCAGCGACTCTGGGCGACACCAGAATGAGCCCACTGCGCGGCCCCGGAGGTTTCGCGGCACCGAAACACGACCCAACGTTGGGTCGCGCCCACGTGGGCGGTGGTCGAGCCAGAGCGCGACCCAACATTGGGTCACGGCCGTGCCGGCGGTGGTCGACCCAAACCGCGACCCAACGTTGGGTCGCGGGCGATTCAAATTCCAACCCAAACGTGGGTCGCGTTGTCCGCCTTGTCAGCGCCCGACCCAAAGCGCGCGACCCACGTTGGGTCGCGAACTACTCAAATTCCAACCCAACCGCGACCCAACGTTGGGTCACGCCCTCTACCAATCCGCCGCTCGTTCGCATTCGAAGCCCCCGTGCGGTCACCTTCGCGATGAGATTTCGTCGAAGGAACTTGACGGTAGGAACCATACCACTATGTTCCCGGTCACTTGCCGCGCGGTGGAGCAGCCTGGTAGCTCGTCGGGCTCATAACCCGAAGGTCGTAGGTTCAAATCCTACCCGCGCAACTGAACTCAGGCGAAGCAGACCCCCTGGATAATCCTGGGGGTTTTTCGTTTGGGCCGTCGGAGCTGAGGAAGCCTCCTCGCGGTGACCTTGGGCGGTCGTTGTCGCCAGGTTGCCATGCCCTGGGGGACGGGGCCTCGTGGGGGAGCGCGTTCGGGCTTCAACGCCTCGACGAGCCGGCGTTGATCGCCGGAGCCGACATGCGCGCATTGGTGCGTGCACCGATGCCCGAGTTGGGCCTGCACCGCCTTCACGGATTCGCCGCTCGTGACCGCCTGGCTCGCCACCGAATGCCGCCCCACCTTGTGGTGGCTGAGCAATCGGAGTCCGAGTTTCCGCTGTACGAGCTTCAAGGGCCCGACGTGGCTGTCGATGAACGAGGAAATACGCTGGTCCGCGAGAATAGAAACTCCGGCCGGCGTAGCCCGCGCCCTGGTGCCAATCCACGGCGGCCAGAACGTCCTCCGTGAGATCGAGCACGTACGCTTCGTCGTTCTTGCGCGAGACGATCTTTGCTTGTTTCGTCTTCGTCTCGCGCTGAACTGCTGGATCGACGATGGGCCGCGGCGGCTCTCGTCGGAGTTGACGATGCGTGATTGCGCACACCTCCCCCCTACGCACCCCGAGCCGCGTCGTGAGGGAGTAGAAGAGATACCACTGAGGCTCGAGGCGAAACATGCCCTCGAGAAGTTGGTCCTGCTCCTGTCTGGTGTACCAGTCCACGTGCGGCTTGATCACCACTTCCATCGGAACGTACGGCAGGCTCCGAAGCTTGCCGCGCTTCCAAAGGAAGCGAAGCGTTGCGCGTATGCGAATCAGATGCTGGTTGATCGACTTCGGCCCGAGATGTTTGGACAGCGTCTGTTTGAAGGCATCCAGCGTCGAGGTATCGACCTCCTCGACATAGAGATGTCAGAGTTGCGGTTCGATCCGGTTCCTGAGCTTCCCCCGGTGCGGCGGACAGGCTGACTATGCGGCAAAGGCCGCGGCTTGGGATCTCAACTCGAATTCGATGGGGCTGAGGTACTGCAGGTGGGAATGCCTGCGCTGCGTGTTGTAGAAGTTCTCGAGATAGTCGGCGATGGCGGCGGTTGCACTCCTAGCGCATTGTCGCGCCTTCTTGGGGTGTCCGCTGGACCGGGGGATCCTTACACGTCGGCCATGGCCCCGATCTCGTGGCGCTATTTTCCGAACTGCGCGCGGCGCTGGAGGACGACTACCCGGAACCTCGGCTGCTCTATGCCTCGCGCGTGCTACCCTGCGCCGAGTCCGCGCAACGCTCGAGTACATGCGCCCAGCACTCTGCGAGTCCGCTCAGCGTCGAGACCCGGGCGGCCATGGCCGACCTTTCGAGATCCCAGTATGCTCCGCGCTTTCGCGCGCTCACCGGCCGCTCTCCGAAGAGCCACCTGCTGCGCTCGTGCATCCCCATCGAGCCACACAGTTGCTCGACACCAGAACGACAGCGTCGCGCAGATCGCGCGCAGCGCCGGCCACGAGGACCCGCTGTACTTCTCGCGAGCGCTCCGGCAACTGCATGAGCTCAGCCCGTCGCGATACCGCGAGGCGCGGCGCCTCGGCCTCCTCCCGTGAGGACTCATTGGCGTGATGCGAGGTCCGCCTTGGACGGCTCATCCGACGCCAGCGCGTCCTCGCGCACCGTCTTCGCGCAGCTGAGCGCTGAAGCATGGAGTGATGCCGCGCCGCCGGCTCCCGGCGCGCGTGCTCGCCTTCATCGAATACGCTCAACCCGCGGCCGCGCACACCAACCTCGCGTCGCCCCAGCTCGCGAAGTCCTGATTGGCGTCGTCGAGGCCATTGGTCACCTTCAGCTTTAGCCGGAACACGCCGGTGACGTCGACGTCGATCGGCAGCGCCGCGCTGTTGCGGTTGACGATATCGCTCTGGAACAGCTTCTGATTGTCGCCCCAGACCTCAAACGCGACCGTGGCCGAGCCGTTCGCCTGGTCGTCGATGCCGGCCACGGCCTGGAAACGCGTGCAGCGAGAGCCCAGTCGATACACGATCAGCGAGCCTGCGGCGACGCCCAGGCCCGTGTCGAACGTGGCACCGCGGATCGCGATGGGCTGACCGTCCCCGCCCGCAGCGCCGCCCACCGAGCGGTTCCTCTCGAGCGGCCCGAGCGCGTTGGCGGCGTAGATCGGGTCCAGTCTACTCACGTCGATTTGGCCCGCACCCGGCAAATCCGGCTCGACACCTACGACCCTGAGCAACAGCATACCGTGCGCCGGCACCATGGTGCTGAACTGACCGTTGGCGTTCGTCGTGCCGAGATCGCGACCCTCCCACAAGTCGCGCAGCGTGGCTGCTTGATTCTGCAGCCCGACATCGGCGAGGGAGAACGTGATGTTCTGCTGGCCCTCACCCTGGTTGAGCAGCGCGACCGCGCGTGCACCGAATGCTCCGAGTGGCTTGGCCCAGACCGAGGTCATGCCGCTTTGGCTGACCCGAACGCCTTGCAAGCCGAGCGGATCCTGATCGATGGCGATCACCTCACGGTTGACTAAGAGGTCTGTTGTCTCCTGGTTCATGCTGCGCAGGTCGTTCCCCGAGATCAGCGGGGCCGACATCATGGCCCACATGCCGAAGTGCGCGCGTGACTCGGTCAGATTCAGTCCGCCGTTGCCCACCTGAAGCATGTCGGGGTCGTTCCAGTGATTGGGGGCAGCGTACGCCGCGAGCCGATTGCCGCTCGAGTTGATGATGCCAGAGATCGATGCCCAGCTGTCGGTGATGTCCCCTGTGGTTCGCCATAGGTTGCTGAAAGGCACCGCCCACTCGTAGAACGCCCAGGCGGAGAGGCTGAAGACGATGGGGCGGCCGCTGCTGGCGACGGCAGCTGCCATGCGACCGTGTTGCTCGCGCATCACACCTTCGTTCAGGTTGTGACCACCCGCCATGTTGTTCACGTCGAGGTAGTCGCCGTTGTCATACTTGAGATAGTCGACGCCCCATGAAGCGTACAGCCTGGCGTCCTCCGTCTCGAAGCCCCGGGAGCCGACGCGGCCGGCACAGGTGAAGGCGCCGCGATCGGAATAGATGCCGAGCTTCAACCCTCGTTCGTGCACGTATTCGGCAATCGCAGGGATGCCCCCGTCGGCGAACTGTTGGGTAAACTGCGGTTGGCCGTCGCTTCGCGTGTTGGTCAACCAGCAGTCGTCAATGTTGACGTACTCGTAACCGGCGTCACGCATGCCGGAGCTGACCATGGCGTCCGCGGTATCGCGGATCAGCTGCGAGCTGATGTTGCACTGGAACGCATTCCAGCTGCTCCAGCCCATCGGCGGCATCGGCGCGAGCCCCTCGGCAAGCGGCACCGGAAACTCAGTGGGCTCTGCGGCCGCCTCGCCCTCGGCGCGCCTTCGGGCATCACTGCTGCAGGGCCTATTGCAGCGGGCTCCGCCGAATTCTGCCTCACACCACGCGCTGGTGCCTCGGAGGTGTCGACGGACAGCAGCCGAGATGCTCCGGAATGCGAGCTGCAGCTCTGGAACACGGGCGCGCTCGCAAGGAGCAACCACGACGAAAGCCAATGAGATTGAAGGCGCATGCTGTGATTCCAGATGTTCAAGGGCTGCGCCGCGCAGCGGCGTCCCGTTCGCGAGGCTCAGGGGGCCCTCGGCAGGAAACTATCGATCGCGTCGTGCCACGCGCGCCCCAGCACGACGTAGCCGGCGTCGTTCGGATGCAGGATGTCCGCCATGAGCCCTGCGAAGTTGGGATTCGAGATGAACGGGGTGAACATGTCGACCAGCACCACGTGTTTGCCGGCTTCCGCGCGCGACTGCACGAGCCCAGGTATGGCAGCGTTGTAGGCTTGCACGCGCGTGTTGGTTTGCGCATTGGTGGTGGGGATGATTTGCGCCACGACCAGGAGGGCGTCCGGCGCATCGCCGGTGATCTGGTCGAGCAGTACGCCGAGCCGTGCCGGGGCCCGGGCCAGATCGACGTTCTTGTCGACGTCGTTCGTGCCGATCAGCAAAAGCACGATATTGGGCCTCGTCGCTCCGATGGCCGCGTCCACGAGCCCCGCGAGCGAGCCCAGGACCCCGCCGCTGATGGTGAACCCGGAATGGCCCTCGTGGTTACGTGGGAACGCCCGGCCATTCACGACGTTAGGACCGTTCGCCGCGGTGCCGACGAACGTGATATTTTGCTGATTGGCCAGCGCCTGGCGGAAGAGCTCCACTCGGTAGCCACCTCCGGAAGAGCCGACTCCGTCGGTGATCGAGTCCCCGAGGGGCAAGATGGCGCAAGCCGTGGTCGGGCTGGGGCAGGGGGCGAAATCGGGTGCGGGCTGCACGCCCATGTCCGAGCCGCCCGGTGCGGAGGCGGCATCCGCCCCGGCGTCGGCTCCGGCTCCGTTGCCGCCGGCACTCGAGCCGTTGGGCAGGCTGCCATTCGAGCTGGAGCTGCCGGCGAAGCCGAGCGGCGTGTCGGAGACCTCGGACGTGGACGCGCCGGCCACACTCCCCGACGCCGCCGCGCCCCCGGCGGCAGAGCCACCCTGTGCGGCGGCCTGGCGAGCTCCATTCTGGGCTGCGGACGCATCTGGCTGCAGCGGCAGGCCCGCGCTCGCCCGGCCTCCGTCAGCGCCGCAGCCCATGATTCCGAGCGTGCCCGCGAGCAGGCCGATGCGCACGCGGCGCTGCTGGGTGGCCGCCAACCGCAAGGCAATTTGCTCCAAGCGAGCTAGCGTGTGCGTTCGTCGTTTCATGATGTAACATCGACTGGAAGGCGCGGGCCCAGGCGCCAGCGCACGCGCGAAGCGCTCACGGCAGACCGATCAGCGAGAGGGTGCTGACCAGCGCCGCCGTGGCTTTCTGGCTGCCCTGCGCGTTCGGGTGCAGCCCGTCGGTGAAGTCCGCCGCGACGAGCCATCCCGTCGTGTTGATGTAATAGACGCGCGCGTCGCCCGCCGCGTTGCGCGCCATGACCTCGGCCTGGATCTCCGTCGCGTGCGCGCCGTTGAACGGCCGCATCGCCGCGATCTTCGCGTCGGGATATGCCGCGCGGATGGTGGTTACGAACTGCGTGTAGGCCGTGCGGAAGTTGGCAGCGGGGGCGCCGCCGTCGTTGGTACCCTGGTTGATGGCGACCAGATCCGGCTGCCATTCGTCGCGCGCGACGCCGGCATAGATGAAGTTGAAGGCGCTGTTCGCCGTCGGCACGCCGCCGTTGCCGCCGATGAGCAGCCCCTGCCGCCCGAAGCCCACCTGCCTCCACTCCGCCCCCAGCGCCTGCGCCGTCTGCGACGGGTACGCCAGGCGTCCGTCCTGGCGCCAGCAAGGCGTATCCATCCCCGGACGGCTCGGCCAGAGGTTGACTCCCTGTGTGATGCTATCGCCCAGAAACTCGATCTTCGGCCGAACCGGGCGGGGCGATGGTTCGAGCGCTCCCTCCGCCACGTCGAACCCGAGGAACGTGAGGCTGGACACGAGCGGCGGCGTCCAACGGGCCTGGGACTCGTTGAGCCCGCGCGCCATCAGTGTCACCTCGTGCGTCCCCGGCGGGAGGCCCATGCCGAGCTGCATGGTCGCCGCCAGCTCGCCCTCTTGCCACTCATCGGCGTCGATGCGCCAGGTGAGCGTGGGGTTGGGCGTCTGGTTGAGGGTCACGTCGAAGCGCGCGCTCACGCTGGTGCCTGTGAAACGCGCCACGACGTGGCTGCCCGTATTGACGGTGATGGCGCGATCGGCGAGGCGGTTCCAGCGACCGTAGTAGTGGATCGTCTCCAGCGGGGCGGTCGGGCCTGTGCCCTCGGCAGCACCCAAATCTGCGCCAGACTCGGCGGCCACGTCGCCAGACGAGAGCATCTCGGGTGCACCGGACGTGTCGGACCCGACCGCCGCGCTCGCGGGGGATAACGAGACCGGATTGCTCGCTTCCGCGGGATCTGCCTGTCCTTGCGCAGGAGCGCTGGGAATGCTGTCCAGGGTGGCGCCGCTGCCACCTTGCGCAGAACGATTCGCGTTCAGAGCGCTGGCCTCGGGATCCTTGCTGCGGGTAGCATCGCTTCCGCACGCCATGGCGCTCAGCGCAAGCACGTATGCGTACAGGGGCGAGGGGAACCTTTGGCGATTCATCGGCATGGGATAGCCCTGGCGGTAGCGTTACAAGGTCGGCACGAGCGAGCAATGCTCGCTCTGGCCGTTCGGATACTCGCTCTGGTTGTCCGCTGTACTCACAGCGTCATCACGACCTTGCCTTCAATCGAAGCTGGGCAGATCGTCGCGATTGAGGGTGCGCTCGTGAGTGTACGCTCGCCGGAGGTCGGCAACGCTGTTGTTGCTCATCTCGTAACCCGCCCAAACGCTGAACAATACCCAGGGCGCAGCGTTGTTGTTGAACATCGCTTCCGGATCGGGAATCGTCCCGGTTTCATGCAGCGGTATGGGAACCGTCTCGCCGAAGATGCCCCGGGCAGTGCCAAACAGTTGAGTGAAGGGCTGGTTTCTCGCGTAGGTGTCTGGGCCCGCTAGGTCGGAATATGCCGTGCCCGGATAGATGGACGCATTGGGGGACCCGCTGGAAGGAAAGATCCAGATCAGGTTGTTGAGACCCTTCGTCTGCGTCAAGTAGTCAAACATGATTCGCCACAGCTGAATCAGTTGATCGCTGTTGCCCTTGGCGTACCAGAACCACCCATTCGGTTGCGACTCGTGGAAAGGAGCCCAAAGCACGGCTGCTCCCGCGTCCTCGAGGCGCTGCAGCTCGCGAGCGGCGTAGTCGAGCTTGGACATGAACGACCTATTTTCAGCGGTACCCGCGCTGAGCACTGCCGCGATGTTCGAGCTGGCCATCGAATTGTCGTAGCTGTCACCCAGGGGCGGTGCACCCATGTGATAGCGGAGCATCGGAATGCCGCCAGCGTTCCAGTAGGCGATGGCCCGATCGGTCGTGCCGTTGGGATACAGCAAGTCTCCGCCCAAAATTGCCGGGAACTCGCCGGTATTGTCCCGGATGTAGTCGATGTCGTTCTGCGGGTTCGCCCAGCTGGTCTCCTGTTGGCCCGAGAGTACGAAGTTGCCGTAAATGGAGTAGAGGTAACAGAGCAGGTTTCGGGCCTGAGCGGTCGCATTGGGGTTCGCCGGAACGACACCGCACGTTGCCACAGGGCCTGGATCTGCGTCGCCAGGCTGTGCCGGGTTGCTCGCGTCACCAGGCGGTGTCGCGGCGCCGGGTGTCATGCCCTCGGGATCGGTCGTGGCGCCCTGGAGCGGCGTCCCGGCGGGAAGGTTTGTCTCGACCCTGTCGCTCGGCGTGTCACCAGCACCAGCAGCCATGCCTTGGTCGGGGGTGGCGGTGCTCCCAGGATCTCCTTCGGCAGCCGGGTTCGGGACCAAAGCATCCGGAGCCGACGGCCCAAGATCGAAGCGCGGCACGGCTTCAGTGCCGCGACCGGGGCCACCACTGCCGCACGCCAGAGCCAAAAGCCCGCTTCCTGCCCAGATCCAGTGTTGCCGCTTGCGCACGCGCTACCTACCTTTCTTTTACTCGAGGCGCCCTGAGACGCCGTACGGTCCACGATGAACTCAGGGAGTAAACGCCGGCAGTTCGTCCCGCGTCAGCACGTATTCGCTGTTGTAGACTGCGTTCAGGTGCTCGACGGAGTTGGATGGTGGTCGCGGAAAGTTGTCCGTCCACACGTTGAACATGAGCCATTTGGTGGCGGTAGCTTGCAGCGCGGCCGGGTCGGGAATGGGGCCGCATTCGTGCAACGCGATGGGCATGTCAGGGAACGCAGCGACCGTCCTGTTGAACAAGCCGTTCAGCGCGTCGTAGTTGCCGTCGCCCACGTAGCTGTCGGCGCCGCCGAGGTCGGTGAATTCCTTGCCTGGATTGAAGGCGGGGGTCGGGCTGCCGCAGAGGGGCACCAACCAGATGATATTTCGCAGGCCCTTGGTCGCCGTCATGTAGTTGAACGTGTACCGCCACAGACGCACGAAGCGGTCGGGGTCAGCGCCCCACCAGAACCAGCCGCAGCCGTCGCCGGCCTCGTGGAATAGGCGGAGGATTGCGACACCCCCGGCGTCTTGCACCGTCTGAAGGGCCGCGGCGGTCCTGTCCAGGCGCGCCTTGAAGGTCTGATTGAGAGCGCTGCCTTCGGTGATGACCTGGTTCACGTCGGTGGCCGTCTGCGACCCTTGGTAGCCGTCGCCGCCGACCAGGCCCATGTGATAGCCAAACATGCACAGCCCGCCCTGTCGCCAGTGGTCGACGCACTGCGCGGCAGCCCTGCCGTTGTTGATGTCGAAGGCGCGGATCGCTGGATACTTGCCGGTGGTCTGCTGAATGTAGTTGGCGGCGTTGTCGTCGTTGTTCTCCTCCTGCCCGGAGAGAATGCGGTTGCCGTAGATCGAGTGCAGGTAGCAGAGGACGTTGCGTGTTTCCTGTGTGGCGTTCGGCGTCACGGGCTCCACGCCGCAACCCTCGGGAGCGGGCGGTTCGCCGCCGCCGGCGTCGGCCGCCGCATTCGGTGCAGTGGGTGTCGAAGCGCTGCCTGCCGCTCCCTCGTCGGTGACACCGCTGATGTCGAGCCCGCCGATGGGGATGGCAGAGCCCTCTTGGGTCTGGGTCGGGCTCGGGCTCGGGCTCACACCGCTCGTGCCGGCAACGTCGGGCAGCCCGCTACCGGCGCCGCCGGAACTCGAGCTTCCACCGAGCAACGGACCGTCGGCAGCGGCGGTCGAGGACCTGGAGGTCACCGCGTCACCGCAGGCGATCAGCTGGATCAGCTGAGCAATGACGAACGGGATGACGAGAGGCGTAGCGACGGCAAATGTTGAGTTGCGCATGAATTTTTGGACAGAGGGTTCAGGCAAGCGGATCGACTGTCACGCCGCAGCCGAGTTTCCCGAGTGGCCGCGGGCTGGAACGATGGCGACTGCAGCAGAATCGGCGTTACCCCCCCCGCGAGCGCGGTGCCTGCGGTCGCGTCGAACGACGCGAAGCGAGAGTGAATCGGTCTGCACGAGTGAGCAATGCTCGCTCCTGCCGTTCGGATACCCGCTCTGGCTGTCCGGGGCGAGCGTGTGCGCGCTGTACTGTCAGCGTCATCACGACCGGCGTCGCGGCGATCACCGTGACGCACGGCGAATGCGACGGGGGCGGACTGCCGGTCAATGAGCGCCAGTCCTGGCGAATTCCGGGGGCCTTGGAACACCGAGCCGCTCGACGCACAGGAGGGTGCGCATGCTCGCCAAGGGCGCTCGGCTGCGGGGGCGGGCAGCGGAGCTCCTGGCACAGCGTTGTCGCTCATCCGGCGATGGTGGTCGCCGAGGTTTCCAGGTATGGGAACGAAAGCGAGACCTCGATGTCCCAGCGAGTGCCCCGGCCAGTCATTCCTCTCTTGCTTCTCCTTGCCACGAGTTGTGGCGGCATCGCCTACGAAGAGAGCAGCGCGAA
>Ga0070682_100001927_pt1 | contig 11572 bp, 14 predicted proteins | sample KBSC63LmetaG_FD_64668 | JGI IMG/M metagenome (GOLD analysis project Ga0070682, IMG submission 64668) | Corn rhizosphere microbial communities from Kellogg Biological Station, Michigan, USA - KBS C6-3L metaG | ecosystem: Host-associated > Plants > Roots > Rhizosphere | place: USA: Michigan... | reverse complement strand
CTCGTCCACCACTCCGCGATCCTCGAGTTCGACGTGCCGAGCTTCCGCACGGAGAACGCTAAGAAAACACGCGCTGCTCCCGCTCAGAGCAAGAAGTCAGCAGCATGATTTCGCGACCCACCCCTCTCACCAAGACCTGGAAGGTCCCGCGGTCGCCGGCGCCTTCCATCCACCTGGCCCAAACCGGCAAGAGTAATGATCGTCTGCCGGCAAGAGTAGTTGACGCCGTTCAGGTGTGACACTACGGCAGCCGTCGCGGGCGGTTTCGCCGGAGTCCGCCACGGCGCGTCGGGCATCCCGAGACGTTGGCGCGCGGCACTCGCAGGGCACGCTCTGGTCGAGCCTCTCCTCGCGCGTTTGCTCGACCATTGCGCCGCCTCCACATGAATAGCGAGCCGCCCAACAACGGTTTGCCGCACACGCAGGTTACGTGTCGGTCGCGCCGGCGATCCTCGGCGTCGACCGGCGCGCACTTGCGCGCAAGCCTTCCCGCCCCGTCAGAGCCCGTAAAGCAGGCCAATGTAGAAGCCGATGGCCGCCCCCGTCTTGGGAAAGAGGAGATTGGCGTCGAGGCTCCCTTCCACGGCGAGACCCCGCAGAATTCCTAGCTGCAGGCCGGCGTCGGCGGAGACGAAGCCCTTGCCGGATTGCTTCCAGACCTCGAAGCTTGCGGTCGCGTCCGACGCGGTTTCGTGCCCGGCGAACTCGGCCACCCCGCCCCCAGCACCCACGAATGCGCGAAGGTGCCGCGCGGTCAGGGGGAGAAGCCACCACTTGGCGCGCGCCTCGAGATGCAGAGGCAGAAGGAGGCCGCCGCTCCGGCCGTCGCTGTATTGATCCGGTCCACCGAGCCAACCGTTCGTGAACGCGTAGCCGACACGACCCCCCACGGTGAATCGCGCACTCAACGCCTCATCGAACGACAGGAGCAGTCGCGCCTGAGTCCGGTGAGGACCCGTCGATCCCCCGTGGATGGCGAGGCCATCGGACTTGGTGCTCGAAACGTACGGCTGGCCCCGCTGCGGACCGCTGTATGCGTAGCAGGTGTAGCTGGGATCGGCCCCGGGTTGGCATACGGGACCGCCGTTAAAAATGAGCTGCGCGCTGCCTAGATGGATGCCGAACCAATGACGCGCGAATGCAGCGGGCGCTTTCGGGAGGTCGGTGCGCGGCTCCGGCTTGGACGGGTGCGGCGCCGGCGCGTCCCGCCCTGATGCGCCGGGTGATGGCCCGTCGCGTGAGGCACCTGCGACTGTGCGCTGGTCGTGAGTCAAGTTCACGGCCGCGAATCCGAGAAGCTCCGGGATGGTCTCTCGTTCGTTGGGCACCGGTAGCGCGCGCTCGACCACCCCTTCCGACGAGTGAAACCTAACGACGAGGTGGGGGCCGGCCACGGAGATGGTGATCTCGCCAGACCGCCCTTCTCCCTTGACCTCGGCTTTCGCAAGCTCGCGGGCAATGGTCTCGCGAATGGCGCCCTGCTCGAGTCCCGTTGCCGAAGCGTCGAAGCGCACGTTGACCTCCGGCGTGACATCGGGCGCGCCACTCGCAGCGCTTTCGGGAGACGCCCCGGAACGAGGCGCGGCCGGCTGAGCAACCGTGGTTGACGCCATCACGACGATCGCGGCCGCGCTAAGAGCTACTGACAAGAGTCGCGGCGAAGCCATCAAGGGTGATTCCCGAAGGCGCGCCCGGCGTTCAATGTCGCGCCGAAAAAATAGGGTGACGGCTAAGCGGCCTGCTGAGGTTGCGCGGAACGTTGGGCTGACCAGGGTGCGGCGACTTGCTAGCGGCACGCGCTGCTGGCATCGAGCTGCAAGGGGACGTTCACGAACGTGAACTTGACGTCACGACGGATCCGCGTCGACACCTTGTCCTCGCCGCTCGCCGCACCGTGAATGTCTCTGACGCCAAACTTGGCCATGTCGTCAGCAGACATCGTGAATAGACCGTGGACCCCGAGCAGGGCACTTCCGATATGGTCAAGGCATTCGTTCACCCCGACTTTCGTGTAGAAAGCTCTCTCGCGTGCCCGCAATTCGGGGAGGAGCTTCCGAGCGCTCGACTGAAGTGGTCGCGGCAGCGTCTGGATGTCGGTTTCGGCCGACTTCTGCAGGCTATTGCCATGCCAGGCCACCAGCCCACCAGGCAGAATCGTCTTTATCCGCCCTGCAGGAAACACATAGTTCGCACACGACGAAAGGCAAACGTCGTCGACGATGACGTCGAAACCTCGTTCGTATACCCATTCACCAAAATCCATCCCGACCGATACGCTGCCACCGCCGGAGCGAATCAAGAGCGCCTTCGCGGTCCCCTGATCGGCCGACTTCAGGCGCACTAGACCAGCTGTGGTCAGTTCCCCGAAATAAACGAGAGTGTCCCCGAAGCGCGTCGCGGCAACGGGCGTTCGTGGCGTCGATGCACAGTTGGTCACGACCGCGGCGGCGACGACAACGGCCCATCGGCACGACACGATGCCAGGCTACCCGCGCTGCGCTTCGTCACGCAAGGGCGGGTGAGTTGTAACGGTCGCGACCGGGACTATGTTTGTCGCGTCGAGGACATTTCGCATGCCGAGCCTGCTGATCAACCTGGACGTTGATGACGTGGATCGCGCCGTCGCTTTCTACACGCAGGCGCTGGGGCTCCGCGTCGGACGACGTTTCGATGGCGGGTTCGTCGAGCTGTTGGGGGCAGAGGCAGCGATCTACCTGTTGCTGAAGGCGCCCGGTACGGAGCCTTTCGAAGGGGCCAAGCAGCGCCGCTCCTATGGACGACACTGGACACCGTTGCATCTGGACTTCGTCGTCGCCGACCTCGACGCAGCCATTGCCCGAGCGCTTGCTGCCGGTGCCGTTCTGGAGGGGTCGCCGAGTCAGCACGCCTACGGCCGTCTCGCGCTGCTGCACGATCCCTTCGGCCACGGCTTCTGCCTCCTCCAATTCGAAGGCAAGGGCTACGACGCGCTCTAGTCCGTCGGGTGCGCGCGTCGAAGCAGCGTGAGAGCGCGCGTCTCCCATGTTCCAGAGCCGAGCGGTCCTGCGTGCGAGTGCCCTCATGGACAGTGGACCTCTTTCGTAGGCAATTCGCTCGCTCGAAAGCAACCGGCCTCCGTGCACTCCAAGCCCGCGAGGGCCATCAATGTCGTTGCCGAGTCGTGAAACGTGGTGCAAGCCTCGGCTCCGGCGGGGCGGAAGCTGCGCGCGCGCCTCGGCTCACTCGTGATGGAATGCGCGGTGATCCACAAAGCACCGTCCCGGCCTTGCTTTGGGCACGGATCGCTTTCGGGTAGTATTGCTGGGTTCAGGTCTTCCATCGCCCGCTCGAGCTGTGCCGCCGCGGCCGTCCCCACTGCGCGCTCCTCGGAACCGCGACAGAAGAGCCGCCGAGACTTGAGCACGTAGGTGCCGTCTGCCTTGCGCACCTCGACAAGCGTCCACGCCCCCAGGGCCGGACGATGCGCCAGGGTCAATAGCGGTGGCGTGGCCGTCTCAACCGGAGGCGGAAGTTGGGTGGTGGGTTCGAGTGAATGGTGAGGCCTCACGGCCGCCGGCTCGCATGCCCAGAGAGCGACCGCCACGATCGGCGCAGCGCGCATCACCCACGTTATACACGCGCACGCCCTGAGCGTTGGTTTGCTCGCAACGTTGCTCGCGGCCCGACCGCGTTTTGCTGCAGCCGCCGCCCGCTTCCGCTCGGCCGCCGCAGCTGAAACCTGGTACGTTGGAGGACGGAGTCATCGCAATGCTACGAGCGTCCCGTTGAGCGCACTGTTCGACAAGCTGGACCGTGGACTCACGGGGATCTGTCTCTATGGACTCGCGCCCCCGAAGCTGGCGACAGACCCCGAGCGGCTGCGTGAGGTCGCGGCTCAACAGGTGGCTCGACTTCGCTTGCTCGCGCCTGACGGCCTGGTCGTCTACGACATCCAGGACGAGCCAGGACGAGGCGAGCAAGCACGACCGTTCCCTTTTCTGCCCACGATCGATCCCGAGGTTTACGCGCACAACGCGCTTGCCGAGCTCGCGATTCCGAAGATCGTGTACCGATGCGTAGGCGCGCAGCCGCGCGAAGTGTTCTCGAGCTGGCTCGACTCGCTGCGCGGGGCGGACCGACACCTCAGCGTCTTGGTTGGCGCGCCGCGTGGTCGGTCGCAGGTGCCGGCTTTGCCGCTCGCCGACGCGTATGCGCTCGCGCGCGCTGCCCCGAACCTGATGCTCGGAGGAATCGCCATCGCGGAGCGGCACGTCGCGAAAGAGGACGAGCACCAGCGAATGCTCGCCAAGCAGGACGCCGGCTGTCGCTTCTTCATTACACAATCCGTTTACGATGCGGCGTCCACGAAATCACTCATCTCCGACTACGCACTGTCATTGGAGTCGAGCGGCCGCGCGCCCGTCCCTCTGGTGCTCACGTTCTCGCCGTGCGGCTCGACTCGTACGCTCGAGTTCATGAAGTGGCTCGGCATCTCGTTCCCACGATGGCTCGAGAACGAGCTGCGCCATTCCACCGACACGCTCGCGCGCTCCATCGACCTCTGCGAAAGCGTATTCACCGACGTAGAGGACTACGCGCGCCAAAAGCGCTTGCCGGTCGGCATCAACGTCGAGAGTGTCTCCATTCGAAAAGCGGAGGTCGAGGCTTCGGTGGAGCTTTATCGGCGACTGAGCTCCCGCCTCGGTAGGTAGACCTCCTGATGCGCGGAACGATATGAGCATCGCGCGCGTTCAGGGGGTTGACCTCTATTACGAGGCATACGGCTCCGGATCGTCGTGTCTCGTGATTGCCCACGGCGCGCTCGGGAGTGTTGCGCACGCTGAGGCGTTCGGTCTGCGGGCCGTCGAGCTCGCAGGGCAAGGCTTTCGAGTCATCGCGTACGATGCGCGGGGTCACGGTCGCTCGGGCTACACGGCTCGGCCGGAGCACTATCGACCAGCGGCGTTGGCCGACGACATGCTCGGCCTGATTGACACGCTCGGTCTCGAGCACGTGAGTGTTTATGGGACCTCGATGGGCGCGAGTACGGCGCTGATGCTTGCGCTGGCTCATCCCGAACGTGTCATGAGGCTCGTTCTCCGAGCGCCATCCCCGTTCGACGTCGACATCGAAGCGGCACGCGCCCGACTCTACCCGCTCGCGTCGATGTACCGGTGGCTCGGCGCGTCCGTGACTCCTCACGTCGTGGCGATGCTGTCGCGCGCCGCCGACCGACCCACGATGAAGGCCCTACTCAGCCGTCAGCGACGACAGGCGATCGTGCCGGTGATCCGTGGCTTCCTGTCCGAGCCGCTGGACCCCGACAGCCTCGCGCAGATTCAAGCTCCAACGTTGATTTTGACGCAGCCCGACGATCCTCTGCACCCACTTCGCTCCGGTGAAATTCTCCGCGCACGCCTTCCCCGCGCGAAGCTCCTGGTTGCGCCCTCGCGCTCGTACTGGGAGGAGAACCGCGCGATGCTGATACAAGTCGTCGCGTCCGCGCTGAAGGGAGAAGTCGTTGCCGGCGCCGCATGACTACGGGTCGCCGCCAATCGCCCGATCGTTCGGACCAGGGACAACAAGGCCGGCGTGTACGGCGCGGTGACTCGGCGGGGCCGCGTCGCAGTGGGGCAACCCGTTTTCTTCGAGCCGGCGGGCGAGCACCGCGAGCGGCAGTGAGTCGACCAGACCTCGTGCGAGACGCGCTCGCGTCGCGCTGAACGCCGGGCGGGCGGGGATGGCTCGCGCGCTGCGCCCCCGGAGTGCTACGGTGCCGCGCGATGCGTGGTCGGCGGCGGCAGATTTCGGCGCTTGCGTTGGCGCTCGGGTTGCATGCCGCTGCGCTCGGTTGGCTGCGGATGAGGATGGGCGAACGGGGTTCGGTGCCCCATCTGCAAGCGCTGCCACGGGAGGAAGCTTCTTTCGAGATCGACGTCGGAGACGGACCCGGCGTCGGGACGCCGACCGACGGCGTGTCACCGGTTGCGCGTACCAACACGACCGAGGTCCGGCGCGCCGTCGCACGCACGACCGCGCTTCTCGAGCCGCGACCGAGCGCGGTGGAGCTCGAGAGCGGCGAACCGGAACCGAATGCCGTGGCGCCGGCTCAGCCCGAAGTGGCGTCAGCGGCGAAGCCCATCGACCTCGGGATTGGACCGGACGGGTGGCGACGTTGGATGACGGCGCCGGTCAGCGGCGAGACGCCGGCACCCGCCGCGACGACCGTTCGCAAGAATGCGTATCAGGTTTTCCGTGCCGCACCCGTGAGCACGACGGGCGGACTTCAAGAAGGGCTCGAGGCGAGCGATCGCGCACTCGCGCCCGCGCTCGGACCTGAGGGTCGGGTCTTGTCGGCGTCGCAGAAAGCCGCGCACGCGCCCGAGGCGCCCGAGGCGGGCGTGGCGCGTTTCGAGGTGACGGTGCACCGAACGGGCGCCGTGGAAGTGACGCTCGGGGCGGCGAACGCACAACGTGACGAGTGGCAAGAGGTCGCAGTGCACATCGCGAACGACCTCCGCAGCAAGCCTCCGAGAATTCCGCCACCCCGTGAGGGGGTCAAAGTCGTGATCGAGGTCGTCGCGGAGCAGACGCTGCCGAACGGGACCAAGGTGAAGTCGCTCAAGAAGCCGCACTTCGACGCGCCGCTGAAGTTTCAAAGCACCGAAGCCTCGGTGGAGCAGACGAAACGGGAAAACCCGACGACGGTGAATCCGACCCCCGACGACATTGCGCTCAAGCTCGATTCGCCCGGCGTGTACGTCGCGCAAAGCAACAAGGTTTGCGACTATCGCGCCGGTTTGGGTTCCATCGCGACCGGCTACGGCCTCGGCCCCGCCGCCGGTCCCGTGGTGCAGGGGTCCTGCGATCCGAGCAACATCGGAGCAAGACCGCAGCGCGTCGTGCGCACGCGCGTCGTCGCACAGTCGCTGTTCTGATAACGGCGCGAGCGACGCGGAGTGTCACCTCACGGGCGAACGCCGGCGGCTTCGTCCCGCAGCATCGCCACCAGGTCGGTAACGCCAGGATCGGTACCGCCCTGGGTGAGCAGTGTCGTGAGCTGCCCACGATGGTGGGTCTGATGGTTGAACACATGGGCGACCGCCCACCACAGCGGATGCTCGTGCCTGTGCCCCCCGCGCTTGTAGGCCAGCGGCGCCGCAAGCCGTTGCTCCGTAAGCTCCGCGGCCCACGACGCAAGCTCCGCATCGGTGACGGCTCGCTCCCGCCGAAGTTGCTGGAAATCCCGATACAGCTCTTGGTCGAGAGAGCGGATGCCCGGACCCATGAAGCCCTCCTGCAGCGGCGCGCTCGTGAACCGTGAGAGCCAGATCCTGTCGGCGACGAGGAGATGGTTGAAGGTGCCGTGAATCGATTTGAAGAACGCCCCGCGGTCCCGCCTGCGTTCTTCATCGCTCAGTTTGGCCGCTAGCCCGTAGAGCTTTTCGTTCATCCAGCTGTTGTACCGAGCCAGGGCCTTCACAGATTCGGGACTCATCGTATGAGCCCTAGGGCCCGGCTACCGGGTTGCCAAGGACCGCTTCCTCGTGTTCCGCTCGGGGGCGGTGGCGATGCGGTATGAGCCGAGACGGTAGGCGGAAGGTTCTAGCCGTTGGCGTCGCCGAGCACGGCAACGCGGTGGTGCTCGTGACGATCAGCCGGAGCGGCCAGCTTGTCGATCGCCGCCGCATTGAGCTCACCGGATCCGGGCTGCCGACCCATCCGCATCACCACGAAGGCTCCTGGGCGGTGGGTCGCTACTTGAGCACGCCGGGAGCACGACCGGTCTCCCTTGCGGACGCAGTAGCGCTCGTCGAGCGTGTTCGCGAGGCTGCAAGGCGCGGTGCCCATCGAGCTTTGGACTCCGTCGCCGAGGCCGTCGCGGTGCCAATCGCCGACATCGCCATCCGCGTGTGCCCGGAGCTCCCGCCGACCGTCGAAGAGCGGATCAGGGACAATCGCGCCCAGACCGTCGCCGATTCCGTGATGTATCGCCAGGCGATCGCGTCCGCCGCCGAGGCACGCGGCTGGACCGTGCATTGGTACGATCGCGAACGCGTGTTTCGGGAGGCCGCCACCGCGCTCGGTCGCGACGACATCGATGCCTTCCTTCACGCCATGGGCAAATCAATCGGGCCGCCTTGGCAAGCGACGCACAAGCTCGCAGCAGCGGCGGCGATTGCGACTACGCTACGATGACCGAGCGCAAAGCCCAGCCGCTGGAATCGTGAAGCCCTCGTTCCCACGAGGGTCCGATCAGCTCGATTCTCGAGCGCCCAGCGAATCCCCAACCGATAGCCGACCGTCAACGAGGCCCCTTTTTGGCTCGGCCGTTACGTGTGAAAACTGGTAGCTTGGTTTCGAGAAGCCGAGAGCGCCGATGGACGAAACGGATTTCGAAGGCACGCTGGTCCTCGAAGAGTTGGCAGCCATCGACAAGGTCGAGGCGTTCTTCGATGCGATTGACTCGGACGACGTCGGGCGAGCCGCCGCCCTGATGAAAGCGGCGGGCATCGACGCGACCACGATTGCGACCGTGATTCGGAAGATCGAAAGCGCCGACGGCGAGCACTAGCGCGCCAGTCGACAACGACGTGCACCCGCGAGTACGCTCGCGGCATGGAACGCGTCGTCGGTGTCGGAGGCATCTTCTTCAAGGCGAAGGACCCCGCGAAGCTCAAGGCGTGGTACCGCGAGCACCTCGGCTTGCCCGGTGAAGGGCAAGGGGAGACGATGTTCGCGACAGAGGGAGATCCCGGGCCATTCCTGATCTGGGCGCCCTTCCCGGCGGACACGAAATACTTCGAGCCGAGCACGGCTCCCTTCATGATCAACTTTCGCGTCAAGGACCTGCGCGCGATGCTCGCGCAGCTGCGCGCGGCCGGCGCCACGGTGGACGACAAGGTTCAGGAGGAGTCGTACGGAAAGTTCGGCTGGGCAATGGACCCGGAAGGGAATCGCATCGAGCTCTGGGAGCCGCCGGCGGACGGATCGGGCTGAGTCGCGACTGACCTGCTATCCTTCGTCGATGCGCTCGTGGTGGGTGGTATTCTGCGGAGCGGCGGCGTTTGGCTGCGGCGATGATTCATCGGGCTCTCCCGCCGACTACACGCCCGCGTTCGTCGGCCAATGGGAGTGCGCCAACGGAACTCGGAACATCGATTGCGGGCAAGGCATCGTGGTTGCGGATCTGTCTCTGAGCACGCCACACCAATTCGAGTTCACGGCGAGTGGGGAGAACATCGTCATCTTGCACATCGAAACGAGATCGCTCGTACCCGGCCTGCCAGGGGGCCCAGCCTGCGAGCTTCCGTTCCACGCGCGGCAGGATGAGGCGCTGCTGCAAGCGGAGTCGCGGTGCACGGACGACGACGGCGGGACTGTCGTCGTGCACGACGGCACCGCGACGCCGTGGGCCGGCCAGCTTGCGCTGGACAGTGCTTCGACGACCAGCAAGGACTGCGCCGTCGAGTCGGCCTTGGTGTGTTACCGAATCGCTGACTGACGCCCTTCGCCGCGCGGCTTAGTCGTCGCCGCGTCCGCTGCGGTGCGCCTTCTTCTGGCCGGCGTGACGCTTCTCGTTCAGGCGGCGCTCGTTCGAGCCGCGGGTAGGGCGCGTCGGGCGGCGTGGCTTCGGCCGCACGAGGGCGGCGCGGACCAGCTCCACGAGGCGCGCGCGGGCACGTTCGAGGTTTTGCGGCTGCGAGCGCGTCTCGTCGCAGACGATGAGCACGCGACCGTCGGCGTCGAGGCGGCCGCGCGCGAGGACGGTGAGGCGCGCGCGGACGGCGGCGGGCAGAACGACGGAGTGGCGGAGGTCGAAGCGGAGCTCGACTTTGCTCGAGACTTTGTTGACGTTTTGGCCGCCGGGGCCGCCGGCGCGCACGGCAGTCCATTCGAGCTCGGCGCTCGGCAGGGTGAGGGCGTCGGTGACGGGGAGGTCGCTCATGAGCGGGCTCGGTCTGCCCTTCGACGCTCGAGGGCCCCAATCAGGCTCAAGTTGCCGTGACGGTGGAGCGCGACGCTGCGGCTCTGCTCGGTCGTGTAGCGGCGGAGCTCGACGTAGCCGACATCGTGAACGGGGTCGGCGTCGAGGTGCGGGCTGGCGCGGACGAGCGCGGCGGCGGCCTCCGCGGCGGGCCCCGTGGCGGGACCGAGCACGCGGACTCGATCGTAGGGCGTGCCGCCGGCGAGCGCAGCGAGCAGGTCGGGGTCGTCGAAGCGCGGCGCATCCGCGGGGACCAGACGCAGGAAGCGCTCCGAAGCATGCCGCTCCTCGACGGCGAGGTCGATGTCGGCCCCGACGAGCGCCGCGGCCACGAGCGCGCACAAGAGGTCGAGCTCGCCCGTGCTCTTCGGGACGATCACGAGCACACGCGCGGGGCGGTAGTGGAACGTGTCGGAGAAACCGAGCACCTCGGCCTGAGCGTGGGCACGGCCAAGCTCGTCGTGAGCGGCCGCTTCGTAGCTCTTCATGCGTCGCACGAAGCGCTCTTGCTCGGGGCGCGTGGCGACGCGCAGCGTGTCGTCGATGATCGGCTGGAGGGATCCATAGTCAATTGATGCGTGCGCGCGCTCGGGTCCGGGAGCGCGAGCGGGCGGGCGTGGACCCCGCGAGAGTGGCACCGGGTGGCGCGGGCTCCGCTCGCCGACGACGCGCGCGAGGCCGAGCAGCGTGTTCGGGCCGCCCGCTTTGAAGCCTGGCCCGAAGCTCGAGGCCTTGACGCCTCCGAACGGTTGACGCCCGACGACCGCCCCCGTGATGGGTCGATTGACGTACAAGTTGCCGGCGCGGGCGCGCTCGAGAAACGCGACTTGCTCCGCGGCGTCGAGGCTTTCGAGACCCGCCGTGAGGCCGTAGCGCGTGCCGTTCACGAGCGTGAGCGCGTCCTCGAAGTCGGCGGCCTCGATCACGGCGAGCACGGGACCGAAGAGCTCGTTTTTGTACGCGAAGCTCTCGCGCGTCACGCCCCAGCGGATGCTCGGGCCGATCAGGCGCGGATTGTCGGCGCTGCGCGTCGGCTCGACGAGCCAGCTTTCGCCGTCGTCCAGCCGCTCGAGCGCGCGGGCGAGCGGGCCGCTCGGCGGGCGAATCAGCGGCGTGACGACATTTTCCGGGTTCCACGCGGAGCCGACCGGGAGCGTGCGCGTCGCGTCCTCGAGCTTGTGACGGAACGACGCGCTCCTGAACACCTCGCGCTCGAGCACGAGCAGGCTGAGCGCGCTGCACTTCTGCCCGGCATGTCCGAAAGCCGCGCGCACGGCGTTCTGCACGGCTTGCTCGCGGTCGCTCATCGCGCTCACGACGAGCGCATTCTTGCCGCCCGTTTCGGCGACGAGATCGAGCCCGGGTCGCAAGCGACGGAACAGGCGCGCCGTCTCCGTGCCGCCCGTGAGGACGACGGCATCGACCCTGCGGTCGACGATCAGCGGCTCGGCCGCTTCATCCTCGACGATGACGAGCCCGAGCGCCCAATCCGGAACGCCCGCGGCGTGACAGAGCGCCACGGCGCGCGCCGCCACGAGCGGCGTCTCCGGCGGCGGCTTCAAAAGTACGACGTTTCCCGCGACGAGCGCGGCGAGCGTCGACCCG
>Ga0070682_100001925_pt1 | contig 11583 bp, 9 predicted proteins | sample KBSC63LmetaG_FD_64668 | JGI IMG/M metagenome (GOLD analysis project Ga0070682, IMG submission 64668) | Corn rhizosphere microbial communities from Kellogg Biological Station, Michigan, USA - KBS C6-3L metaG | ecosystem: Host-associated > Plants > Roots > Rhizosphere | place: USA: Michigan... | reverse complement strand
GCTTTGTCGCCACCCTTGTCGCCGGCCTTGTCGGCCGCACCGGTCGCGCCAGCCGCGGGCGCTGCCGCACCGGCCGCACCAGCCACCGTCGTCGCCGCCTGCTCGTCTTCCTCGGGCGCCGCCTTCTCGGTGACGATCGCAATCACGGTCTGCTCGGGGGGAAGCCGCACTTCCACGCCCTCGGGCAGCGCGAGCGCCTTCGCCGGCACGTGGCCGTCGAGATCGAGCTCGGTCACGTCGTGCACGACCTTCACGGGGATGAGCTTCGGGAGGCAGCGGACCGGGATGCGACGGAACACCTGACGGAGAACGCCGCCCTTCACGACGCCCACGGGCTTGCCCGTCATCTCGAGCGGGATCTGCACCTCGACGGGCTCGTCGAGCGCGATCTGCAGGAAGTCGGCGTGCAGGAGCTGGCGCGACACGGGATGGTGTTGGTAGTCGCGGAGGAGAACGGTGAGCTTCTCCTTCCCTTCGACGTCGAGCTCGATCACGGTGTTCCGACCGCGCTCGCTCGTGAGCACGCTGCGAAGCTCTTCCGGCTTCATGGAGAGAGCCTGAGCTGCGAGCTTCTTGCCGTACGCCACGGCGGGGATCTGCCCGGTGCGGCGCAGCCGGGCGGCCTCGCCCTTGCCCTTGCCCTGGCGGGCGCTAACGGAGATTTTTCGTAGGTCCATGGGTGCTTCCTTGTAACGCGGGCAATCCTGCCGAGGGTCAGACGAAGAGCGACGAGACCGAATCGCTGTTGTGAATGCGACGGATGGCCTCGCCGAGCAAGCGAGCGATCGAAACGCTCTTGATTTTGGGGCACGCCGCCGCGAGCGGCGAGAGCGGAATCGAGTCGGTGACGATCACCTCCTCGAGCGGGGAGTCGATGATGCGCTGCACGGCGGGGCCGCTCAGCACGCCGTGGGTCGCGCAGGCGACGACGCGCCGGGCGCCGCGATCCTTCACGGCGCGGGCGGCGTTGCACAGCGTGCCGGCCGTATCGATGATGTCGTCGACGATGATGCAGTCGCGATCCTGCACGTCGCCGATCACGTGCATCACTTCGCTCACGTTGGCGCGCTCACGCCGCTTGTCGACGATCGCGAGCTGGGCGTCGAGCCGCTTCGAGTAGGCGCGCGTGCGCTCCACGCCGCCGGCATCCGGCGCGACGAAGACCGCCTCGCGGTCGAACTTCTGCTTCAGGTAGTCTTCGAGAAAGACGGGCAGCGCGTGCAGATGATCGAAGGGAATGTTGAAGAAGCCCTGGATCTGCCCGGCGTGGAGGTCGACGCACACCACGCGCGATACGCCGGCCGCTACCAGGAGATCGGCAACGAGCTTCGAGGTGATCGGCGTGCGCGGCGCGATCTTGCGATCCTGCCGGGCGTACCCGTAATACGGGATGACCGCGGTGATGCCCGCTGCCGACGCACGCCGCAGCGCGTCGCACATGATGAGCAGCTCCATCAAGTTGTCGTTGACGGGGTTGCACGTCGGCTGCACCACGTAGGTGTCGAGGCCGCGCACGTTCTCCCGGATCTCGACGAACGTCTCGGCGTCGCTGAAACGCGTGACGCGCGCCTCCCCGAGGGGGGTATCCAGCACCTTCGAGATCTCGACCGCAAGGTCGCGATTCGCATTGCCGGTGAACAAACAGACGCGCTTGACGGCCACGACTAGCTCTAAACCCGCGAATTTACGACATTCTTAGCGAATGGCCGCCTCGCGGGGAGCGGACAACTAGCAGTCGGTCACCGGCCTGTCAACCAGCCGAGCCGGCTCGACGAATTCCGCACCCTCAGCGGTACGGGTTCCGAACGTCCAGATCCTCGCCCTTCTTCTTCCTGGGCGCGTGCGACCCACCCGACCGGACGGGGGCCCGGGGCGCGATGGCGGGCGCAGTGAGCGTCAATGCCGGGGCCGCCGAAGGGAGGGCGTCGGGCGTGGTGATCGGGGTGGCTGCCGTGTCGACCGCCGGTGGAGCCGCAGCGGGAGCCGGCGCCGGGGGGGTGGGCGGAGGCATCACGACGATCGGAGCTGGGCTCTCGTGGGGGCTGCGCGCGAGCAGGTACCCGCCACCACCGGCGACCGCCGCGACCAGGACGGCGACGAGACCGAGCGTGGCGCGCGTACGCCGGGGAGCGGCGCCGCCCATGAGGGCGCCGTTCGACATGCTGCTGAGCGAGCCCTCGGGAATCGACATCGCCGCGACCGAAACACTCGAAGGAGCGAGCGGCGGAGACAGGACGCCGACCTGGCTCGGCTCACTGCGCGCGATCCATGCTCGCACGGCCTCGCGCTGCTGCTCGATTTCCGTGCCGAGCGTTGCCTTCACGAAGGCGGCCAAATCGCGCGGATCGGCGACACCGTCGCGACCGCCCGCCGCCGCTTCGATGGCGTCGGCGAACTGCGCTGCCGTCTGGAAGCGCTGCGTGGGATCGCGGTGGAGGCCGCGGTGCACGACGCTCGCCAGCTCCTTGCTGATGTGCGGGGCGACGCGGGTGAGCGCCGGGATCGGCTCGCTCATCACGCGCTGCAGCGTGGCAGCTTCGTTGTCGGCCTTGAACAGCCGCTTCGACGCGAGCGTCTCCCAGATCAGCACGCCGGCCGAGAAGATGTCGGCGCGCCGATCGATCGGATCGCCCTGCGCCTGCTCGGGCGCCATGTAAGCGAGCTTGCCCTTGAGCTGACCGACGCGCGTGGAAGTGAGGCGACTCGACGCGCGAGCGACGCCGAAATCCGTGATGCGCGCGATGCCGTCGACGCCCACGAGCACGTTTTGCGGTGAAACGTCACGATGAACGAGATTCACGAGCGTGCCCTGATCGTCCTTGAGCTCGTGCGCGGCGTGCAGCCCGGCGAGCGTGTCGAGCACCATGCGGAGCGCGATCGGCGTGGGGATGCGCTGGCCCTTGCTCGCGGAGCGCGCGAGGAGGCGGGCCAAGGTGTCGCCCTCCACGTACTCCATCACGAGGTAGTAGCCGACCGGGCTCGCTCCCACCTCCAAGATGGCGACCACGTTCGGGTGGTGGATGCCGGCGGAAAGGCGCGCCTCGTCGAGGAACATCTCGACGAACTCTTTCTCGCTCTGCAGGTGCGGGTGCAGCCGCTTCATCGCGACGAAACGCTGGAAGCCACCCACGCCGCCGAGGCGGGCGAGGTACACGGTCGCCATGCCGCCCGAAGCGATCTCACCGACGAGCTCGTAGCGATCCACGCGCTGTCGCCCCACCCCCGGCTCGAACAACCTCGCGCCGACCATCAGAAGCTCCCCCGTGCTCCGATCGACGGACCGTTCTGCCACGAGAAATACGGCCGCACGTGCGTCTTCTTCTTGGCGGAGTCGACGCCAGACAGCGACGGTGGACCCCAGTCAACGGCGAGCGCGGCGATGAGGCCCGTAGCGACCGCGAGCCCGCCCGTCACGCCGAGCAGGATGTTGGTGCGAGCCTGCTTCGAGCGCCCTTCCTTGTAGAGAGCGCAGTTCGTGTCGCCCTTCGGGCACTCGGCCTTCACCTTGTCGGCGCCGGGGTTGTTGACGGTGTCGAGCCCGCTCCAGATCGTCACACCACCCGCCACCGCCGTGGCGCCCGCGCCGATCCAGACGACGGTGGGCGGCAGGCCGCTCGACTTCGCCGCCTCCTCGGGCGGAGCCACGGGCTCTTCCTGCGGCTCGGGCGGAGGAGCCGCGACCGGCACGTCTGCCTCTGCCTCCGGACCGCTGAAGTCGAGTGTTCCGCTGCCGCCTGCCGTCGCATCGACGGGTTTCGACTCTGTCTTGCCACCCGCGTAGCCGGCGCGCAGCGAATGCTGCCCCGGCGAAAGGAACAGCGTGCGCTGGCGCGAAGCGTTGCCGTGGACGATCTGCTGGCCGTCGGCGATTTCGCACGGTTGCTTGCACGTGACCGTGAGCTCGAAGGACGCCGCGCCCGCGCGCGAGATCACGTCGGGCGCGATCTTCGCGATGTTCTCGTCGTCGGGATAGAGGACGAGCGCGAGCGAAGCCAGCGTGCCGGCGCGGTCGAGATCGCCGGCCTTGTCTCGGGCGCGAATCGCGAGCTCGAGCGCGGTCGAGCTCGGCGCGTTCGAATCGGCGCGCTCGAACTGTTCGGCTGCCTCCGTGTAGCGGCCGTCCTTGTACGATTGGCGACCGAGATCGAAAGCCTCGGCGGCCACCCGAACCTGGGCAGGCGTCGGCGCGGACGCGTTGTCTTGTGCCGCCGCGGGTCCCACGACGCTGCCGAACAGCAGCAATGCGAGAAAACCCACGGCGCGAGCGGAGCCGCAGGGTCGATGCACGATCATCAAAAGCCTAACCTCTAACCCCCCGCGAGGCGAGGGCTTACACGCCGGGGGGTGCGACGATGTAGGAGGAGCAGGGCACGTGTGGGATGGCGTGGCGCAGCGCGGCGAAGAGCGCCGGCATCACGACATTTCGACCAGAAGTCGGTCGGGATTCTCGAGGAAGCTCACGATCTCCTGCGCGAAAACCGCGCCGACGTCGCCGTCGATGATGCGGTGATCGAAGGAGAACGAAAGCAGCATCACGTCGCCCACGACGATCTCGGTGCCGCGCACGACCGGCTTCTTTTTGATGGCGTGGATGCCCATGATCCCGACCTCGGGATAATTGATGATGGGCGGCGCCATCAGGCCGCCGAGCTTGCCGAGCGAGCTCACGGTGAAGGTCGAGCCGCCGAGATCTTCGCGCTGCGATTTGCCGTCGCGCGCCGCCACGGCGAGCCGCTCGATCTCGCGCGCGATGTCGAGCAGGCTCATGCGGTCCGCGCCGCGCAGCACCGGCACCATGAGCCCGGCGTCCGTCGCCATGGCGATCCCGATGTCGTACGTCTTCCTGAGCACGTGCTCCATCGCCTGTTCGTCGATCACCGAGTTCATGCGCGGGTGGAGCTTGAGCGCGGCGACCGTCGCCTTGACGATGAACGGGAGGAACGTGAGCTTCACGCCCGCCTTCTCGGCGTGCGGGCGGGAGCGCTCGCGCAGCTCGATCAGGCGCCCGACGTCGCATTCCTCGATGTAGTTGAAATGCGCGGCCGTGTGCTTCGAGCGCGCCATGTTCTCGAAGATGCGCTTGCGCAGGCCGCGCACGGGAACGCGCTCGTCTCCCGCCGTCGGCTTGGGCGGAGCGGCGGGGGCAACGGCAGGCGCGGGGGCGGCCGCGGCGGTGGCGGGCTTCGTGCCCGTCGTGGCGTGGCGCTCCACGTCCTCGCGCGTCACGCGGCCGGAGGAGCCGGACGGTGGTACCGAGCGCAGATCCACGCCGAGCTCGCGCGCGAGCTTGCGTGTCGCGGGGGCGGCGTGCGGCTTGTCGGTGAAGTAGTCGTTCGCGCGCGGTGCGGGGGCCGGCGCGCCCATGCCGGGCAGATTTTCGCGAATGTCGCCGACAGCCGTGGCCACCGGAGGCGGAGACGCCGCAGCAGCAGGCGCGGCCTTGGCAGCGGCGGGCGCGGGGGCAGGTGCGGGCGCTTCAGCCGCAGCACCTCCGCCGTCGAGATCGAGCACGATCAGGATCTCGCCGACCGGGACGGTGTCGCCGACCTTGAAGCGGAGCTGCGCGACCTTGCCGGACTTCGGCGCGCCGATGGTGACGGTGGCCTTGTCCGTCATCACCTCGACCATCTCTTGGTTCTCGGCGACGGCATCGCCCTCCTGAACCAACCAGTTGACGATCTCGCCTTCGGCGACGCCTTCACCGATATCCGGCAGCTTGAACTCGAGCTTCGACATGAGCGCGTAGGGTTCTAGCAAAGTCGGGGCGTGGCGGCGAGGGGCCGCTGACGTTGTCCCGGCCGGAGGGAAATCGGCGTCGCGGACGGACCGGTCGACCGGCAACAGACTGCCCCGATCCGCGCAAGAAACCGCCGCGCGCTTCGCGCTCCCGAAGCGCGCCCGAAACGACTCCGAGCTGCGGCTCAGGCCCGCGCGACCGACAAAATTGCCGGCAAAATCCGATGCGACAAAGGCAGGTACTCCATTTCCAAAGTGTACGGAAACGGCGTATCGAAACCGGTCACGCGCACGGGCGGGGCCTCGAGGTGGAAGAAGGCTCGCTCGGTGAGCAGCGTCACGAGCTCGCCCCCGAACCCTCCCGTGCGCGGCGCCTCGTGCACGACGACGAGACGGCCGGTCCGCTTCACGCTCTCGAGCACGGTGTTGATGTCGAGCGGCCAGAGCGTTCGCAGGTCGATGACCTCGGCGTCGACGCCCTTTTCTGCCGCCTTGTTGGCTGCGTCGAGCGCCTCGTACAGCATCGCTCCGTAGGCGAGCACCGTCACGTGCCGGCCCGCCTTCACGATGTTCGCCGATTCGAGCGGGACGACGTAGTCGCCTTCCGGGACCTCGCCCTTGGCCGCGCGGTAGATGCGCTTCGGCTCCAGGAAGATCACCGGATCGGGATCGCGAATCGAGGCGAGCAACAAGCCCTTCGCGTCGTACGGGTTCGAGGGGATGACGACCTTGAGGCCGGGGACGCCGATGAACGCCGCCTCGGGGTGCTGGGAGTGGTAGTGCCCGCCCCGGATGCCGCCACCGACGGGCGTGCGGATCACGATCTTGGCCGAGTATTCGCCGCCCGACCGGTAGCGGTACTTGGCGAGCTCGTTCACGATCTGGTCGTACGCGGGCCAGATGAAATCCGCGAACTGGATCTCGACGACGGGGACGATGCCGTAGAGCGCCATGCCGACGGCCGCGCCGACGATGCCGTTCTCGCTGAGCGGCGTGTCGATCACGCGCTCTTCACCGAACTCTTCCTGCAGGCCCGCCGTCACGCGGAACACGCCGCCGACCTTGCCCACGTCCTCCCCCAGGACGACCACGCGCGGATCGCCGCGCATGGCGACGCGGAGCGCGTCGTTGATGGCAAGCACCATGTTGCTGGTGGTCATGGCGAAACGACTCGCTTCTCAGCCATGGCCCGATCCGGAGCGTGGGCCCGCCAAAAGCTCCGCACGCTGTTCGGCGAGGTGCCACGGCACCTTGGCGTACACGTCGTCGAACATCGATTCGAGCGGCGGCAGCGGCGCCTTCTCGGCCAGCGCGACGCAGTCGCGGAAGTTTTGATCGATTTCTGCCCGCAGGCGCGCCTGGTCCGCTTCGCTCCAGACGCCGCGCTTCTCCAGGTAGCTGCGAACACGCTCGATGGGATCGCGTGCCGCCCAGGCCTCCACGGCCTCCGTCTCGCGGTAGCGGTTCGGATCGTCGCTCGTCGAGTGACCACCCATGCGGTAGGTGATGGCTTCGATCAGCGTCGGCCCCTCCCCGCGCAGACCGCGCTCGAGGGCTTTGCGCGTGACGGAAACCACGGCGAAGATGTCGTTGCCGTCCACCCGCACGCCGGGAATGCCGTAGGCCACCGCCTTCTCGGCAAAGGTGCGCGTCGCCGTCTGGCGCTCGACGGGCACGCTGATGGCCCAGCCGTTGTTGCGACAGAGGAACACCACGGGCAGCCGGAAAACACCCGCAAAGTTCAGCGCACTGTGGAAATCCGACGAGCTCGTCGCGCCGTCACCGAAGTAGACGAGCGAGGCCGAATCCTCGTGGCGGATCTTCGCGGCCCATGCCGTCCCGACGGCGTGCGTGATCTGCGTGCCGACCGGCGAGCTGATCGACGCCCAGCCGACCGCGCGACACGTGTAGTGACACGGCATCTGCCGGCCCTTCACCGTGTCGTTGGCGTTGCCGAACATGTTGTCGCAGAGCGTCTGCAGCGAGAGCCCGCGCATGAGCGCAGCGCCGAACTCCCGGTAGCAGGGGAAGAGCCAGTCGTTCTTGCGCATGGCCCAAGCCGAGCCGAGGATCGCCGCCTCCTCCCCCAGCGAGCCGACGTGGAAGCCGATGCGCCCTTGGCGCTGGAGCTGCACGAAGCGCTCGTCGAGCTGGCGCGTCTGCACCAGGTACCGGTAGAGCGACTTCACGTCGTCGTCGCTCAGGCCCGGGTCGTGAGCCGGATCGAGGCTGCCGTCGTCGCGAAGGACGCTCACCACCGCGTCGGGGGCGTCGGCGCCCGGGCGCTTGCTCGGGGCGGATCTCATCGAATCATCCGAAGGCGTTACTCACTGCGGTCGCCGAGCCCGGGGCCGGCGCGGCGCACGATAGCACCATCACTCCGGCCGTCATCTGCGAAAAGAAGCGGCTCGCCGTCAGTCGGCGAGGGCCGTGGCGACCTCGCTCAAGGCCGAAGAGGTTGCCCCTTCGGTGAGCCCCATCGCCTGCGCCAGGCGTTCGATCACCGAGCGCTCGACGTCGCTCACGCCACCCGAGACGTGGGCGAGGAGAGCCGCGACGCGCAGCACCTCTTGGGCGTGGTCCGGCCGCACGATGCTGCGTGCGACCATCTGGACCCGCTTGTCGACGCCGTCCTCGGCGAGCTGGTCGTGGAGGTCGTCGAGCAGGGCGCCGATCTGCCGCTCGGCGACGCGGCCCTCGCACGCGGCAAGCACCACGTGCTCGAAAGCCTCTTGCTCGGTCTTGTCGAAGTCCCCGTCGGCGTTGGCCACGAGGTACGCGCTCTCGACGATCGCCTCGAACAGCCGCGCCGCTTCGGGGTCGAAGCCGGTCGGCTGCGTCAGGTCGTCCGCCGAGCGAGAGCCGTAGGACGCGGCCGATGCGACGAGGATCGAGTCCTTCACGCCGCGCTCGGAATAGGCGGGCGGCCGGCTGAGCTGCCGCGCGACCTTACCGATCAGTGTCGAGTCGTTGGCAGGAGGCATGTGAGTGTCCGCGCGAGAGCGCCAGACTGACGCAAGGTACACCGACCTCGGCCCCGGTTGAAGGGGTCACTTTACCCCCGGAACTTCCGGAGCAGGGACTCCGGGGCGAGCAGGGGCGCGCTCGGCGATGGCGAAGGGCGTGCAGGCTCGAGCGGGCGGGCCGCGGTCGGCGCGCCGCCGGGAGCGAGGCGGGCGGCGACGAAGCCTTCGGCCGCGTGGTAGCTCGAGCGAACGAGCGGGCCGGACGCCACGAACGCGAAACCGAGCGCCAGGCCTTCGGATTCGTACGCGGCGAACTCCTCGGGCGTGACGTAGCGGGCGACCGGCGCGTGCTTCGGTGTCGGCCGCAGGTACTGGCCGAGCGTCACGATGTCGACGCCCGCGCTCCGCAGATCGCGCAGTGTCTCGCTCACCTCGGCCGGGGTCTCGCCGATGCCGAGCATGATCGAGCTTTTGACGAGACGCTCGGGTGCGCGCTCCTTGGCGTGCCGGAGCACGCCGAGCGACACGTCGTAGTCGCAACGAGCGTCGCGGATGAGGGGCGTGAGACGGCGCGTGACCTCGACGTTGTGCGCGTAGACGGCGGGGGCCGACTCGAGAATCACGTCGACGTCCCCGAGGCGGCCGCGGAAATCGCCGACCAATGTCTCGACCAGGAGCTCGGGGCAGCGCTCGCGCAAGCCCTGCACCGTACGAGCCACCTGCCCGGCGCCACCGTCGATCAGGTCGTCGCGATCGACCATCGTGAGCACGACGTACTTCAGACCGAGCTCGGCGATCGCCCGGGCCACGTGCTCGGGCTCGCGCGGGTCGAAGGCGCCGCGTGGATTGCCCGTCGTCACGGCGCAGAAGCGACAGCCGCGCGTGCAGGTGTGGCCGAGCAGCATGATCGTCGCCGTGCCGGCCGTCCAGCACTCGCCGACGTTCGGGCAGCGCGCCTCTTCACACACCGTGTAGAGGTCGAGCTTGCGGAGCGTCTCTTTCAGCCGCGTGTACGTCTCCCCGCCGGGAGCGCGTACCTTGAGCCAGGAAGGCTTGGAATCGCGCCGGGTGACGGGGACCTCGGGCCTAGGGTCGTCGTCCGCTCGGAGCACGCGAGCGTTCTAGCAGCTTTTGGGGCTCGCGCGAGCTCAGCTCGCGGTCAGCTTCTCGAGCAGGTCGTTCACGAGCTTCGGGTTCGCGGAGCCTTTGGTTTCCTTCATCACCTGGCCGACGAGGAAGCCGAGCACGCCCTTCTTTCCGGCCTTGATGCTCGCCACCTGGCTCGGGTTCGCGGCGAGCACGCGCTGGCATGCGGCCTCGATGGCGCCCGCGTCCGACACCACGCGCAGCCCGCGCTCGTCCATCACGGCGCGGGGCGAACGATCGGTGCCTTCGATGGCTGCGTAGACTTCCTTGGCCTGCTTGCCGCTGATGTCGCCGGCGTCGACGAGGCCGAGGAGCTCCGCCACCTGCTCGGGCGTGACGCTGAAGGTCGCCGTGAGGCCGTGGCTCTTCGCGCCGCGCAGCACCTCGTTCACGAACCAGTTCGCGATTTTCACCGGATCCTTGAAGCCCGCGCACGCGGCCGTGAAAAAGCGCGCGTAGCCCGGGTGACCCGTGAGCGTGAGGGCGGCCGCGGGCGGCAGCTTGAGCTCGTCGACGAAGCGGCGGCGCATCGCGGCGGGCAGTTCCGGCAGGGCATTCTTCTGCGCGCTGACGAACGCCGCGTCGAGTGCGAGCGGTGGCAGATCGGGCTCGGGGAAGTAGCGATAATCGTGCGCGTCTTCCTTGGAGCGCAGCGTCTTCGTCTGGCTCGTATCCGGGTCGAAGCTGCGCGTTTCCTGGACGATCTTGCCGCCAGCGTCGAGGAGGACGGTTTGCCGCGCAATCTCGGCGTCGATCGCGCGCCGCACGAAACGGAACGAGTTGATGTTCTTGATCTCGCAGCGCGTGCCGAACTTTTCCGCGCCACGTGGACGCAGGGAAACGTTCGCGTCGCAACGGAAGCTCCCCTCCTCCAGATTGCCGTCGTTCACGCCGATGAACACGAGCACGTCGCGCAGCGCCCGCAGGTACGCCTCCGCCTCCGCGCTCGAGCGCAGGTCCGGCTCACCGACGATCTCCACGAGCGGCACTCCCGCGCGGTTCAGATCGACGAGCGAATCGCCGCCGACACCGTGCACGTTCTTGCCGGCGTCTTCCTCCATGTGCACGCGGGTGATGCCCACGCGCCGCGCCACGCCGTCGAGCTCGATCTCGAGGCTGCCGTGCTTGGAGAACGGCTCCTCGTACTGGCTGATCTGGTAGCCCTTCGGCAGATCCGGGTAGAAGTAGTTCTTCCGCGCGAAGATGCTCTTTTCTTCGATCGTGCAGCCGAGCGCCACGGCGGCGCGCACGGCCATCGCAACCGCCTCGCGATTCATCACGGGCAGCGACCCCGGGAGGCCCAGGCACACCGGGCACACGTTGCTGTTCGGCGGCGCCCCGAAGTTCGTGGAGCAGCCGCAAAAGAGCTTGGTGCGCGTGAGCAGCTGCGCGTGCACCTCCAGGCCGATGACTGGCTCGTAGTCGGTCATGGCCTCGCCTCATACCACGGACACGGGAGTCGGCGCGGACGCGCCGAGCGGCGCGTGCCGCCGCGACGAACGAGCGTTTTAATGGCCTTTTTCGCGCGTCACGCCGGGGTGGGTGGCTTCGCCCGGCTCGTGGCGCGGGTTCTGCGTGAGCTGCGAGCCGTCGCGGCCCGTGAATTTCATCAAGAGATCCTTCTCGAAGATGAATTGCTCGCGCGAGTCGTAGGGGGCGGCGTGAATGCCGGTATCCATGCGAATCGCATCGCAGGGGCATGCTTCCACGCAGAAGCCGCAGAACACGCAGCGCA
>Ga0070682_100001922_pt1 | contig 11584 bp, 16 predicted proteins | sample KBSC63LmetaG_FD_64668 | JGI IMG/M metagenome (GOLD analysis project Ga0070682, IMG submission 64668) | Corn rhizosphere microbial communities from Kellogg Biological Station, Michigan, USA - KBS C6-3L metaG | ecosystem: Host-associated > Plants > Roots > Rhizosphere | place: USA: Michigan... | reverse complement strand
GCAATGCCAACTACGTTCGGACGGCAACCGTCGCACTAGACAATGACGACTGGGGTTTGGTTCGCCACTTTGCAACGCGTGACGTTCGGGAACTGAAAACCAGAGATTGGCAGCTGTTCATTGAAAAGATTGCAGCCAGACGACCTGACCTCTCCTCCTCTACCCGCAACACGCTGATGGCTGCCTTCCGTAACGTCATGAAGGTCGTTCGCGATGATGGCGTAATTGATGTGGTCCCGGATACGCCGCGCGTCACCGTCAGAGACAATCCCCGCCCCTTCTTTCGCTTCCATCCGTTGGTCACGCAAGCCAACGACGAATACAAAAAGCTGCTCGCAGGCGCCAAGACCCTTGCCGCGAATGGTATCGTCGTCCGTGGCGTTCCCGTCACCGAAGAGTTGTATGACCTCATCCTCTTTACGGTGCACTCGTTCGTGCGGCCGATGACGACTGAGCTTTACGCTCTCAAACACAACGACATCACGATGGCGGATGAGCCGAAGCGGCTGCTCGTTACCGTTCGCAATGGCAAAACAGGCATGCGGATCGCGAACACGCTTGAAGGTGCTGTCGCTCCGTACAACCGCCTGCATCAGCGATATCCGGACGCGAAGGGAGAAGATTACATCTTCCTTCCACACTATGAGAACCGGGTAACTGCTGCGCGCATCTTCGCCCGGCAGTTCAACGCGCTGCTAGAAGAGACGCAGTTGAAAATGGATGCCGTTCTTCAAACTGAGCGGACGATCTATAGCCTGCGGCATACGGCGATTTGCATGAGGATCATTCTCTCGCAGGGCAGGGTCAACATCTTCAACCTCGCAAAGAACGCCGGCACCAGCGTGGAGCAGATCGAACGCTTCTATGCGCGTAACCTGCCGCTGTCGCCCGAGCTGGCGAAGAACCTACAGAGCTTTGGGGAGTGATAAACGCAAAGCGGAATTGGAGTATGCGCGAGACGATGTCTGCCCTAGGCCAGACATGAATGAGAGGACTAACCTGCTGCCCGACCCTCGTCAGGGCGTTTGGGCGAGTCTGGGAGCGTCTCCTAAGTCTCGAATTCGAGCATCGACTGAAATCGTGAGCGTGTTGCTAAATGAGCACCGACTACCGACGACCCAATCACGCAGCTTTTCGTGGGATACTCTTGCTGTAGAAGACGCGGCAAAATCCGTCGTCATCACAACGTCCGGTCTCACGGTAACCCCGGCGCTTATAGAAAACGAGGTTGTCCGCCATTGTAGCTTTTGTGAACAGGTTGACGCTGCTCAGACCAAGCCGCAAAGTTTCGCGGTCAGCAAACGCCAGCAACTGGCTGCCTAGTCCCTGACGATGATGGCTTGGCCGTACGGCTAGCGTGTCTATGAACATTTGATCAGCAGTGGGCCAGAGCGAGATATAACCAAGGACGTGTGCCTCGTCGCAAATCAACCAGATCGATCCCTCTAATATTTGCGATCGCAAACTGTCTTCGAGTTTGGCGTCCCGTTTATGCGAATGCCCAGCAAAAGACGCGAAGGCGAGATCCGTGCAGCTAGTGATCGAGACAAGATCAGTGATTGTTGCAACGCGAATGTGCATGCCATCGCTGCCTTTCTTCAAGGATTGCTCTAGCGATCAGTGCGGTATCAGAGGAAGCGAGTTGTGAAATTGGGCTCACGAGCTGCTCTAGACGGCACACGGGGTATCGCCTGAGCCTTTCAGGCCACAAGAGCAACTACTGCTTTATACTTCAATGATGTGCAGATCACTTGCGCGCCGATCGCCGCAGTGACGGCGCGGCAAACAGCCCGAGCCTTCACCGTCGCTCACGCACCCACCAACCGCCTGGTCTCTCATCAGTCGAAGATAATGTTCTGCGTGCTGGTAGTAGTTTTCGGTTCAACTGAATCGCCCGACAACGACGAAGCCTTGGCGAGAGCCACGTACCGCTCGTATCCCCGCTCGGCAGTGGGGAAGGCATTAGCTTGGTCCGCCTTCGAAGCGACCCTGTTGTGGCGGCGTAGGCATCGCCATGCTGTGCAATAACGGCGCTAATGGCCACAGCCGCGTTTAAAATAATGCCGGCTTTTGTCGTCGAATTTGCCACTTGCGCCTCCAAAGTTGAGATCGTTAGGGGGCTTTTGCCATCGCTCGTAGGCGTCACGGTCATGGGCAACGACCTTACGGTGAGAAGAAGGTCGCCTCTCCAGATTGAAAGCGTCCGGAGCCGGTCGCGACGGGCCTGCGGCGTCTAGCCTCGCGTCCGCTTTTCGTCTCGTCTCGCATGTTCGATCGCGGGCCCCATCGTTGTTTGAAAATCCCCAATAGGCTACTGATCCCACTATACCTGCATGTCGAAGTTCTCAGGAACCCATCTTATGTCGGATTGGAAACCAGATTTGTTAGACCCTTCGCAGGAGCGCCAGGCGGCTCTTTCGAGGTGGGACAATGAGGGCGGCGCTGGACCCTGCGGCCCGCAAAAGGCTCAGATTTCCGCGGAAGCGCAATCCGAAGTTCCTGACCTGACAAACGCTGAATTGGTGCAGCTCCGCGTCCGCGTGATCGCGCTGGAGAATCTGGTGATCTCGTTGCTCGCGGAAGCACCCGATCGGCAACTTGATCTTGCTCGCGAAATGGCGGCTTTTATCTTACCAAGACCGGGCTTCACCCATCATCCGCTGACGATCCATGCAGCAAACCAGATGATCGATCTTGTCACCCGAGCCGGCCATTTTCGGGCCGCCAAACCTTGATGACGAGGCTGCCGGCCATCCAAGCTGCCACGAGCGCTGCGGGTCAGATGTCGTCATAAAATGATGATAACAAAACGCGCGCGACGGTCCAAAAAGATACCGACGATCTTCTGGTCACTCAACGCGTCCGATCGCCGAATTTTTAATGCTGCTGTCGGGAGGCCAAGGTTGGTCCAGCTCCCCGCCGTCTTGCCGCCCGAGCTGGCTACATCTGCCCAATGTGTAACCTGTACTCGATGACCCGATCGCGCGAGGCGATCCTGAGATTCAACCTCGCCAAGAACGTCGGCAAATCAGATGGAACGCTTCTACGCACGTAACCTATCGCTCTCGCCGGAGCTGGCCAAGAACCTCAGAGCTTTGGGGAGTGATAAATCCTTTGAATGGAATGCCCTCAGCTCCACTGCAGTACGAGCTGACCGTTTCGCTGATGTCAGTTAAGCCGTCCACTATATCGCGATGATGCTCAGCTCGTCTGGTGGCTTCTCGTAAAAGCGACTGTTTTTTTTCACGGCTTCTGCTGCTGTTACGGATGATCATCATCTCAATTGCAAGCAGATCCAAAATTTCACTGTTATAGCGAAGCGCATCTTCGACCGTGTATGCGTCGATCGCCTTTTGAAGAACTTGTTCAATCGCTTCCCACGTCAATTCGTGGCTGGTCTTTGTCGCCATGACTGCCCCTCATCAGGCTCTCCAGACTTTGGTGTCATTGAGTGTCGCGGCGTTTCCATGGCGGTGGTCCCGGCACCACACACCGCGATCCTTATGAGGAAACGACCGCAGCGTCTCAGACGTACATGTCTCAAAAGTGCGGTGCTGTGAGGAGCTATTGGTCAGTATGCAAATTCAAACCTACGTAGGTAGCAGGCCGACCTTGCTGCCGTTATTTCGCTTAGCGGACGAGTCCGAGAGTCAAGTCCTCAGCTACTACGAAACGGGAGACGTTTTCGTTGCATGCGACGGGAACTTAGTCGTTGGCATGGCGCACGTTGTGAAAGACGACATGACAATCGAAATCGTCAGTCTCGCAGTCATTCCAGAACGGCAAGGACAGGGCATCGGCGGAAGACTGATTGAAGAAGCCATCAACTATTGCCGGCTGAACCAGATTAGCCGGCTCGTTGTCCGTACAGGTTCGTGGGAACTGAACAATATCGTTTTTTATCTCAGACGGGGCTTTCGCATCTTCAACGTAGTGCGGGACTACTTCACGCCAGAAAATGGCTATGCGAAGTCACATCGCGATCAAGTCCAATTCGAAATGAACCTATGAGTTTGGCAAACACGCGGACGGGCACATTAGATTGTTGTTCAGCGAGATCGATTTGTACGTGAATCGCGACGTTCAGGACTCGATCTCTTAAGTCCTTTCAATCTAGTAGTCGGAAAAGATATCGCTGCTTAATAACTTCAACGTGGAACCAATCGGTGCCGCGTGCAGTTCGGCCGAATAGGATTTCCACTCCTAAACATGAATACGTCTGTCCAGCGGCTTGTGTGATTCCTACTGCAATTTTATTGCACATGACTTTGCCGCTCGCATTGTACCCCGTATTCGAACACCCGGCCGAGGTCCCATGAGCAAAAATCGCGGTGTTGTCTATATAAAGCCAGGCCTTGTCGAAGTGCATGACATTGCCGATCCCAAGTTCGAGGATCCGCAGGGTCGCAAGATTAATCATGCCGTGATCTTGAAGATCATCTCTACCAACATTTGCGGATCGGACCAGCACATGGTTCGCGGTCGCACAGCAGCGCCTACAGGTTTGATACTCGGCCATGAGATTACCGGGGAGGTCATCGAGAAGGGCGTCGATGTGGAATTCCTCGATATCGGCGACATCGTCTCAGTGCCCTTCAACGTCGCGTGTGGGCGGTGCCGCACATGCCGCGCCGGAGACACGGGCGTCTGTATGACGGTGAATCCCGGTCTGCCCGGCGGAGCTTATGGTTATGTGGACATGGGCGGCTGGATTGGCGGTCAGGCACGCTACGTCATGACACCCTATGCGGATTTCAATCTGTTGAAGTTCCCCGACAGGGACCAGGCGCTCGCCAAAATACGTGACCTGACCATGCTGAGCGACATCCTTCCGACAGGCTTTCACGCCGCGGTTAGGGCGCAGGTCGGCGTCGGCTCCACGGTTTACGTGGCGGGCTGTGGACCGGTCGGTTTAGCTGCGGCGGCCTCCGCACGCATTCTTGGTGCGGCGGTCGTGATGATTGGCGACATGAACAAAGACCGCTTGGCGCACGCCAAGAAGGTTGGCTTCGAACCGATCGATCTCAATGCTCATGATCGACTGGGCGACCTCGTCGAGGCCGTCATCGGTGAACCCGTCGTCGATAGTTTCATCGACGCAGTCGGATTCGAGGCGAAGGGCCATGGCGGCGCCGAACAGCCGGCAGTCGTACTCAACCAGGCAATGGATGTCACACGTTACGCAGGCGCAATTGGTATTCCGGGTCTCTACGTAACCAAAGATCCCGGATCGCATGACAAGCAATCCGCGAAAGGCGCCCTGTCTCTCAACTTCGGCCTGGGCTGGTCGAAATCGCAGTCCTTCCATACCGGGCAAACACCATGCTTGCGTTACAATCGTCAGCTAATGCAGGCGATATTACATGATCGCATTCCGATTGCGGACGTCGTCAATGCTCAGGTTATATCGCTTGAAGACGCACCAAAAGGCTACGCCGATTTCGATAAGGGTGCGCCAATGAAGTTCGTCCTCGATCCCCATGGAATCTTGGCGAAAGCGGCCTGATATCCGGCGATAGCGTCTCTGCTAGGACACGACGTCTCTGGTCTTGAGGGTCGCGTAGACGAATCTATGTGTCCGGCCACGGTTGTCATTGCTTCCGGGCCGGGCTGCCGAAACGCACTGGACCGACGCTCGGTCTAAGCTTTGATCATCGAGGCCTATGATGAGCCAAGGAACAACAGCTCTACCTTCGATCGAACCTGAGTTGACGCCGCGCCCGATCGACCCCGGTGCTCGGATCGGCCACGTGCATCTCAAAGTCGCCGACCTCGACCGCGCGCTCGCCTTCTACTGCGGCGTGCTCGGATTCGAGCTCAAGCAGCGCTACGGTCGGGAAGCAGCCTTCGTGGCAGCCGGCGACTATCACCATCATATCGGCCTCAATACTTGGGAAAGCGAAGGCGGCACGCAGCCGCCTCGGGGGACGACCGGCCTCTTCCATCTCGCCATAGTCTACCCGACGCGGGCCGCCTTGGCCGACGCCTTAAAGAGGCTGATCGCATCGAACGTGGCGCTCGACGGCGCGAGCGACCATGGCGTCAGCGAAGCGCTTTATCTGCGGGATCCAGATGGCAACGGTGTGGAACTCTACCATGACCGGCCTCAATCCCAGTGGCCCCGCAATGCCGATGGAACAGTCGCAATGGGCGTGACATCGCTCGACCTTCAGGCACTTCTGATCGAAGCCAATTAAGGACGACGTCGGGATCACAAGTCCCATTGCAGGAGGATTGAAACATGAGCTTCAAAGTCGCTGTCGTCGTCGGCAGCTTGCGCCGCGACTCGTTTAACGCACAGCTCGCCCGAGCCCTCGTCAAACTTGCGCCGACCGATTTTGCTTTCAAGCAGTCGGAGATAGGCGACCTTCCGCTTTACAATCAGGACGACGACGGAAATCCCGCGAACGAAGTGCAACGGCTAAAGTCGGAAATCAAATCGGCAAATGGTCTTCTGTTTGTCACACCCGAGTATAATCGCTCGATACCAGGCGTCCTCAAAAATGCGATTGACCACGCTTCTCGTCCGTAACGGGCAGAGCGCATGGGTCGGCAAACCAGCCGGCGTTTGTCGGCGTTTCGGTTGGTGCGACAGGTACTGCGCTCGCGCAGCAGCACCTGCGAAATATATTGGCTTATCTTGATGTGCCGACGCTAGTCCAGCCTGAAGCTTTCATCCAAGCCAAAGAGGGTTCGTTTGACGCCGACGGCAACATTGGTGCGGCGAGCCATCCGTTCCTTCAGGAGTTGGATGAACTTGTACGTCGCCTGGGTGAAGCAACATGCCTGATGCGTCGGCGTTGCGCAGTCGCCGGTTTGCGCGAAACAGGGCCGCCGGCGGAGAGCTCGCAATAGTCGCCCAGAGAACTGGTCGCCGGCTTGCCACTTCACGGTTACCGCCGGAAAGCAACAGATTCGACGTGGTTAAAAAAATTGAATACGCGAATCACTGAAACTGGCCGGCGCCATCGCCGTTAGATCCTTCGGGCCAGAGCTCGCAAGATCGGTCCGAGCGCAAGCTCAACACATCAAAGTGGTCGTCTTGTCTGCCTACGTTGACACGCAACAGCAATTGCCGGTGGAAGTTACTTTTAGAAAGCCGATCCGCATCAAAACACTCCTCGCAAAATTGCGGGAGCTGCTGCCCTCGCCCCCGCTGAACTAAACAAACAAGTTCTCAGTCCTGCGCCAAATCATCAATCAATGGGCGGTCTTCTTGCTTATTTAGTATCGATCCAAGTGACTTGCTGCCAATGCGGCCTTCGTCTCGGCACCTATGAGTTGGAAATCCCTCGTGGAGTTCACGACGCATTCCACGCCCTGCTGAGCAGACGAAACGACATCAATTTGCGTCAACGGGCAGCTTCGATGCGGTGCAGGGCATAAGATGAGAAAGAGCGTAGCCTTCCCAAGTCGCAGGTAAACCTATCGGACCGAAAGCACGCTCCGGGCCCGATAGAGCCGCGCCTGCAAACCGCGAGCGTGGCGGCACAAATCAGACCGTCATGGCACTGTGACACGGCCGGGTCGAAACACCCTCCGGATGCTGTGACTCCAGATGCGCATCGGATCTCACCGATTGGACAGTCATTTGATGCGACAGCTCCTGTCCCAATCAAAGCGGCTACCAAAAACAAGCATGCGCGCAAATGTGCCGGAAAGAACATTGGGCACGGATCCTGCCATTCTTCTCATTATCCTGCTTCGTAGAACGATAAATTTATGCGTCCGGTTCCGGACGGAATTCTAATTCTCCGCGCTGGAGGAAGCCCCAAGGCCCCGGGAACCGAGACTAGATAAAACGCGTTGGAGCTTCACTCGATGTAGGGATTGCGAGCATGACAAAAGAGGAACTTTCCAGGGTCAGAGAATGGGCCGACATTCAAATCGCTTCTGCCGATTTGCCTGCGATCTGGTATCAGTTGATGAAGTTACGTGAGGCGCTAGACGCCATAATTGTTGTCTTGGATAGCATCCCGCTCATTGCTCCCGAAGATCGACCGCATCCATCTCGAGGTTCGGGCCCTCATCTTCGGTTAGTCGATAACGATGTGAGAGATGCGGGTCTCCCAGACTGACGGAAATGTCTCAAGCTCTGATAATATGCAATTGGCTAAACTTTTGGCGCACAGCGAGACGGGTAGCTCCAGTGGAACTCCAGTTAGGTCCTCCGAGTTTTTCGTATAGCTTGAAAAAGGAGACTATAATGAACTGGAGACACGCCATACTCGCGGGTTCAGCGGCTGCCGCGCTTAGCCTATCTTCCCTGGGCAGCGTTGCAGAACCTGATCGCGGTGACATGAGAGGTGATCGAGGAGGAACGAGCGATAGGGCCGACAGGGGCGATACTGCCGATAGAGGGGGCAATAGAGCCGATAGAGCTGATAAAGGCGACAGGGGCGCTAGAGCCGACAGAGGTGACAGAGCCGAACGAGGTGAGAGAGGTGACAAAGCGAGACGAGGTCACGTGGATCGCGACGTTGGCGACCGGCCGCGCGGAAACAAAGAAGGCTTTGTCGATAGAGGACGTGATCGCAGTTGGAGGCGCTCAGCGGACTGGGATAGGGTGCGCCGCGGACACAGATACAACTGGGGTCCTGGCATAGGGTTCTATTTCAGCGATGGGTATTATTACGGCAATTGCCATTGGCTCAAGCGACGCGCAATCGTAACCGGAAATCCATTGTGGTGGGACCGGTATCATCTCTGCCGTGACTTCAGCTAAAGGCGATGCTGACTGCGCGTCGATTAGGAGATCACAGCGTGAGCCGTGGTCTCCTTATAGTAACTGCAAAGGTCGCGGGCCGACCAATTTCATTCGGGACCGCATTTTGCGTAGATCAGCATCAAATGGTAACCTGCAGCTGTTGTTCCCTCGCGTCGCTAGTGCTTGCACTGTGGCACCGCTGGTCGCCTTAGCCTTTCGCGGTGAAAACACCGGCGTCCACGAAATGATCGGGCTCTCGCACATGCTGTCAGCGCGGCCTCGATGGGCAGCGCAAGGGATTAGAGTTTGTGCTATGCCTGTGGAGCTGTTCCGCCCTCGTCTCGCCCCTGTAGTTGCGCTGGCGGCGACGTGGCTTCGATCGCAGTGAACGCTTCCAAGATCCGATAGGTATGTTCCGCGTCTGCCGGAACGAACCAACTGCCTCCGGGCTCCAGTGTGATTGTTTGCCCCCCAAGCTTAAGCTCTGCCCGTCCCGAAATTACATATCCGACCGTCTCGTAGCTACGTTTGGTTGGCTCCTTGAAATGGGGCGGTTCGTTTTCCCAAAGGCGCAGCGACACCCGCTTGCCGGACACAAGATACTTTCGCTTTTCTTGACCTCGTAACGATGATTGGGCTGCGACTTTTTTGAAGGATTTGTCAGAGGCCATAATAGCTCATCCGGCCGTTGCAATCTTACAATACAACCACACTCGGTTTCATTAATGCCCGCGCTGTAACTTCCAAGGTTTTAAAATCGGCAGAACCGAGCTGCGCAGCCGTTAACACGGCCATGGCCACACGGGCTCGCAAAGGAGAATTCGGGTCCAATCCGGAGACGCTTGCGCCATACTCATCCCGCAGCCGAGTGTAGAGTTCCGCTAAAGTAGCTCCGGGAAATTTTGACCAATCCTGCGGTTCGCTGGGCATATATCACCAACGCCGTCTTAATCCGTTCGGTTCCGAATAGTTGTTCAGACTATTCCATTCGCGTGCGACCTTCACCGCTGGACGCTGAAAGAAGGTAGCTGGAAGCACAGCGTTGACCAAAGCCGCCCCCTGAAATCGGCTTTCCACTTCTTCCCGTGATGGTTCAGAATTGGTACGGCACGGGCGGGAGTTAGGCGGACTGTTCAGAAAGGATGTCTGAGTTGGATGTTGATGTATTGGTCGCCGGCGGCGGTCCTGCCGGACTGAGCGCTGCTTTGGTCCTAGGACGTTGCCGTCGTAGCGTGCTGCTTTGCGACAACGCGAGGCAGCGCAACAGGCTTTCGCATGCGATTCATGGCCTTCTCGGGCATGACGGACGATCTCCTTCCGCGTTTCTTGAAGCTGCGCAAAGTGAGCTCGGCCGCTATCCCTCCATTCGCCGCTGCAGCACAAACGTGACTGCCGTTAGCCGCAGCGGCATCGAATTCGCCTTTGAGTACGAGAACGGCAGGCGCGGCACGGCCAAAAAAATTCTACTCGCCACGGGTCTAGTCGATGAACGTCCGGAGATTGCACGGATAGATGAGTTTTACGGGGTTTCAGTCCACCACTGTTTATACTGCGACGGCTTCGAATACAAAGACCGGCCTGTCGCGGCGTATGGCAAAGGGGACAAGGGCGCTGATCTTGCAATCATGATGAAGCACTGGATATCCGACGTTGTTCTGTGTACCGACGGTGACGAGGTTAGCGCGAGGGCAGCAGATAGGCTTGCAGCGCACAACATACCCGTCCGGACGGACCCGATCGCCTCCCTGGAAGGCGAGAGCAGACATCTGAAACGGATCACGTTCGTGCGAGGGCCATTTCTGGATCGTGTCGCGATTTTCTTCGCCACCGGTTGCCACCAGGCCTCAGATCTCTCGCAGCGCCTTGGCTGCAAGCGCGATGAAAAAGGTGGCGTTATTACCGATCCAGCGACCGAGGAGACGAGCGTGCCCGGCGTCTACGTAGCTGGAGACGTGTCGCGTGACGTTCTTCTAGTGGCAATAGCGATAGCCGAAGGCGCGAAGGCCGCCGTTGCGATTAATAAAGCGTTTCTTAGGAGCGAAGGACTTTGCGAATAGGATCCTGATTCAGCCCCTCGGATTATGCTTTCACTCGTTACACTACTTTGTGCTCGCTATCAGGACTCGGCCCAGTGGCGGGCGGTTTTCTCGCTGACAAGCGCCCGTCATACATCTTGCTAGCTAGCTTCTACATGCCTGCGTCGGTCGTTCGGGCGATGAGGGCTTCCGTTTGCTTCATCTGGCCATGTGCATATGGGGAACAGCTGATAACCGCGCCTCCGCATATCTCGACCACGTAACGACGCGCCCCTTTCGCCGACAGAGGCTCCCAACCCGACAACTGGCGGGTTCCGGCGAGCGTTACGGAACTGCCTGCCGTTTCACGGGTTTCCTCCATATGAGAAAGCCTAGTTCGAACAAACGTCCCACAGCGCGCGTCAAACGTCCCACAGCGCGCGTCAAACGCCCAAGCGCGAAGACGCTCGCCGCATCGAATGACCCCGTCAAGCGAGGGCCGCGCCAACGATCACCTCAAGCCGACGGGTCACTAGTCGGTGCCTTGTTTAATTCCCAGGTCGCAGTCGCACAGCTGATGTATCAGTTGTCGCCGCTGCAGATGATCACCCGGCAGCAGGCCATCATTCTGGAGACCTTTACCAGCGCTCTTAACGGAGCACTGGAAGCCCCAGAGCGAGATTCTAAAAAAGATACCTGAGACACAACGTCAGGTTCCCATTTGAGGACCGGAGGTGGTCGGGTTGGTGCACAACTTCTGCACGCGCGACTTCGCGCAAGTTGCGCGGAACATTTAACTCGCTCGGCTGTTGGCATGATGCAGATTAGCGTGACACGATATTCGTCCGACTACGCGCTCTCA
>Ga0070682_100001919_pt1 | contig 11591 bp, 8 predicted proteins | sample KBSC63LmetaG_FD_64668 | JGI IMG/M metagenome (GOLD analysis project Ga0070682, IMG submission 64668) | Corn rhizosphere microbial communities from Kellogg Biological Station, Michigan, USA - KBS C6-3L metaG | ecosystem: Host-associated > Plants > Roots > Rhizosphere | place: USA: Michigan... | reverse complement strand
CTCGCCGGGGCCGAGGATCCCGTCGCCGCATTCGACGACGCAGGAGAAGCTCGTCTCATCGCCGAAGCAGAAGTAGCCGTTTTCGGGCACGCAATCCGCGCAGCCGTCGCCCGCGCGATGATTGCCGTCGTCGCAAAGCTCTCCGTCGTCGAGCGCCCCGTTGCCGCAGCAGTCCGTGCACTCCTCGACGCAGTCCGGTGAGCAGCCGTCCCCCGCGACCGTGTTGGCGTCGTCGCAGGCTTCGTCACCCTCGATTTTTCCGTCGCCGCAGATCGTCGGGCGGCATTGGCTCGGGTCGCCTGCGCAAACGAAGCGCGACTCGAGGAGACAGTCGTCATCGCAACCGTCGCCGAGGTCGCGGTTGCCGTCGTCGCACTGCTCGGTGGGATCGAGGTGGCCGTCGCCGCAGTCGTAGTGGCGTTCGCACGCTTTGCCGGGTCTCGGGCACCCGAACCCGAGCTCGATGATGCTGCAGTCTCCGGAGCAGCCGTCCCCCGTGACGGTGTTGGCGTCGTCGCAAGCCTCGCCGATATTGACTATTCCGTTGCCGCACACGGCCGTGAGGTGGCAGTTCTCGAGCTCCGGGCACACGGCGTTGGGCTCCAGTCGGCACAGGCCGTTGCACCCGTCGCCCGGCAGGAGGTTCCCGTCGTCGCAGTCCTCGTCCGCGTCGCGCACCCCGTCGCCGCAGCCGTACGGGAGCATCACCGTGGCCCCGCCCACACCGCCGCCGCTCGTGCCTCCGCGCTCTGCGCCACCCGTGCCGCCCGTGCCAGCGCCACCCTTGCCCGCGACGGAGCCGCCCGCGCCGCCCTTCGGCGCGGCGCCGCCGTTTTCGCCTACCGAAGCGCCGCCCGTCGCGCCTTTGCCGGCACTCGGTTCGCCGGCGCGGCCACCGTCGTCGTCATCGCCGTGCGACCGCGACGTGCCGCCGCAGCCCCACACCACGGCGACGAGCGCCATCGCAACCACGAACCTCCGACCCATAGCTCAATCGTCACATCTCGAAGGCGGGTCGTCAATTCAGCGCTTGCTCAATGCCCGCTTCCGTACACCCCGCTTTCGCCCGCGACCCAAACGTCGCTTCCCACCGCGATAGCAAGCTGCAAGGGGCCGCTCACGCCACCGATGCAACGAAAGCGCGTGCCGTCGAACTCGGCCGCGCCGTTCTTGCCGACCACCAAGATGGAGCGTTCGGAGCGACCGAAGATGGCGCGCGGTTCGAGCACCGGAGTGACGACCGCTTCCCACTGACCACCTCTGAGTCGAGAGAGCCCCGCCGCGGAACGATCGAGCACCCAAAGCTCACCGTTCGGTAGCGGCCAGGCATCGAGTGGCTGCTCGAAGGCTCGCGCCGGCTCGAGCGCGGACCAGCCGTCGTCGCGGAGTCGCTCGACGTGGTCGGGATGGAGCGCAAAGACCGCGCCGTTGCGCAGCCGGATCGGCACGGGTCGCTCGTGCGCCGCGACGCGCTTCCAGCCCGTGGTGCGCTTGACGAGGCAGAGCTCGCGCGGACGGCACACGACTTCCGGATCGGCGTAGCCGAGCACGCCGTAGAGAGCGCCGCGCGGAGCGCCGAGCGGACCGAGCTCGCTCGGCTCCGGCCGAAACGCGCCGTTTCGAAAGCGCAGGTAGACGGGCACTTCTTTGCCGGGCTCGCCCGGGGCAAATCCCATCAAGCGCGGCTGGTCGTCGCGCCCAAAAAACAGCTCGACCACGGCGCCCGGCGGCAACCGTGGCGGTGGGAGCTCGCGCGCCTTCCCCCCGTCGAACAACGTCACGCTCTGCCCGGACCAGATCGCGGCGCGGGGAGGTGTGCCGACCGCCAGGGAGAGCACCGGGCCGCTATGGATGGGCGTGAGCTTTAGCGTCGAAAGCTCCGTCGCCGGAGTGGTCGGCGAACAGCGCGCGGGAGCACGGAGCGCGTCGGGTTCGCTCGTCGCGAGCGGAGCCGGTGGCGCTTCGGGCGCGCTCGGGTGCGTCGTTGCAAGCTCGGGTCTCGTGGGGGGGCGCGCTGCCTCCGGTGCCGCGGCAGGCCCGGAGCAACCGAGCGCGAGCAACGCGAGCGCGCAGGCGAAGCCCCCGTGCTGCGCCAGGCCCGGCCAAGCCGCAACGACGGGCATGCCCGAGGGGTAACATGGACGCGGCTCTGGTGTGAGCGGCCGAACGGTGCTTTCCTCGGCGCATGGCCAACGTGCGAACGTTCGTGGCGATAGCGTGCGGGCTCGGGTCAGGGCTCGGCTGCGGTTCGTCTGCCCCGCCCGGAATGGATCCCAACACCGCCTACACGATTGCGAGCGACATCGAAGCGAAGGCGAAGGTCGCCGAGACCAGTCTCGACGCTTGCAAAGACGACAAAACGCAGTGTGAGTCGGTGGCCGAGAACCTGCGCAGCATTCAGGATCAGAGCTCGAGCCTCCAGCAGAGCGCGGTCGCGGCAGGCGCCAAAAGTCCGTAATAGGGCGCGAATCGAGCCGCGCCGCGCCGCCGCCGGAGGCTTCTGCGGTTGCCTAGGCGTGCCCGGGGTTCACCGTGACGTTCCACGTATTGTGGAACTCGAGGAGCTGTCCGAACTGCGGCTCGGTATTCTTCACGTCGAGCTTCAGCACGTGGTGCCCGGGGCAGAGCGGGGTGTGGAGGACGCCGATGCCTTCGGACCAGATGATGGCCAGGATGACCGGATCATCGTACGGAATTGCCGGATCGAACGTGAACTTCGAGAAGTAGCTCAGGACGTTGCTCGAGCTCACGAGCTCTTTCCCGTCGACCGTGAAGCTGATTTCGAGCGTCGTGTAGATGCTCTTGGGCTCGAACGGATCGGGCGGCGTGCCGTCGCGGTAGCTCGTTCCGAGCGCACCGAACAACGGAAGCATGAAGCTTTCGCCCGTGCCGAGCGTCACGTCGGCGCTGCCGGGCGTGCCGTCCCCGGAGGTGGGCGGGATCGGCATCATGACGACGTTCTTCTCGACGGCGTTGCCGTACGCGTCGGTCGGCAGGGTCTTGTCGCCGAAAGTCCAGCGCCAGTACGTCTCCGAGTAGTGCGCGAGGCGCGGGCCACCGTCGCTCTTGAGTGCCGCCTCGCTCGTGGTCGCGTCTTCGTCGTGCGGCGCCGCGCCGCAGCCGAGCGTGGCCATCGGCACGAGCAGGCCAAAGATTGCGAGCCCCACTGCTTTGTTTACGATCATCGGAAACCTCCCATTTTTCGACCACCAGCGACCTCCGCTCGAGCGCTCGCCGTGTGTGGCGACCTCGAGACGAAAAGCGCGGTCACACGCTTCCACCAGATCGTTCACGTCGTCAAGCGTGAGGTGGCCGAGGTCACGAATCGTCGCCGCGCGGAGGCGGGCGCTCGGCGAATTTACTCACGCCATTCGGGCTCGGAGAGCTTCGCCGTCATCGCGTGCAAGGCGCGGCGGCCGAGCTCGCGCCCCGCGCTCTCGGCCAGCGCGCCGCCCATCTGCTTGAGCGAGTCCTTGAGGACGCTCGGTCGTGGCGCGACGGGCTCGCTTTCGTAACCGGGACCGAGCAGGCGCAGAGCGAGCCCGACGATCGCGTCGCGCCCTCGCTCGCGCCGACGCTGAACCCGGCGCACGTAGAGCAACACCCCGAAAAGCACCACGGCGCCGGCTCCCCCCGCGAGGAGGAGCCCCGGATGGTGCTCGACCGTGGTGCGCGCGTTGCGCACCCACTCGGCAACCGGCCCCTCTGTCGCCGTGGGCTGACCGCGGTCGTCCGTGCGCCGCGGCCGCCGCGCGTCTGCGTTTTGGTCCGGGCTTTTGCGCGCTGGGGCCGGCCGTTCGTCGGGGGAGGTCGTCATTTCAGTGGTTCCTTGAGCTCGGTGGCCTTCTCCATGCACAAGCAATGCCCGGCGCCGCCTCGACCCCGAGCAGTGGAGGGGCCCGAGAGCGCGTCGGTGCACGCCAAGGCGTCCCACACGAGGCAGATCGGCGCGTGACAGAGCGGTGCCGCCCTCCAACTTTCGGAGGCAGACGCGGTTTGGTACGCTAGGCGGTTATGGCTCAGGGATACGACACGATCGAGCTCGTCCCGCGACCGCGCCGCTCGAAGCTCGGCATCATCGGCTGGCTCCTGTTCCTCCTGCTCGCGGGCGGGATCTTCGCGTTCGTGAAATACCTTCACCTTCCGCTGCGGGCCGAGCGGGACCGACTCCAGAGCGATCTCGCCGCGGCCGGGGAGCGTGAGAAGCGGCTCAAGAAGAGCGTCGCGGACGCGGAGGCGCGCGCCGGCGAGCTCGATTCGAAGCAACAGCAGCTCTCCGGCCAGCTCGCCGAGACCCAGGCGGAGCGCGACAAGCTCGAGGGCGAGCTCAAGCGCGTGCAGACCGAGCTCTCCTCAATCCTCGAGCCGCAAATCACCGCCGGAAACGTGCGCATCAAGCGCCGCGGCAACGAGCTCGTCGTCGACGTTTCGGACCAGATCCTGTTCGATTCGGGTCGCGCGGAGATCAACGAAGAGGGGCAAAAGGTGCTCGCCCAGGTCGCGCCGAGCCTCGCCGGGCTGCCCGGCTACACGATCCAGGTCGGCGGCCACACCGATCGCACCCGCGTCGTGAATCCGGAGACGCAGGAGCGCTTCCCGACCAATTGGGAGCTGTCGACCGCGCGCGCGACCAACGTCGTCCGCTTCCTCGAAGAGCGCGGCAAAGTGCCCGGCGCACGACTGGTCGCGACCGGGTTCGCACAGTTCCGTCCGGTCGCGGGCAACGCGAGCGAGAAGGAGCGCCAGAAGAACCGGCGCATCGAGCTCGTTCTCGTGCCCGCGCCGAAAGGGTGAGCGCGCTAGAGCGTCCCGAGGAACTCCACGACTTGTGCCTTCTGGGTGCCGGTCAGCGCGGCAAACGCGTTGCGCGCGTTCGCTCCCTGGCCGTCGTGCGCCAGGATCGCCGCCTCGAAGGATTTCGCGCGGCCGTCATGAAGTAGGTTCTTGGGCATCAACAGCCGGATGCCCCAGAGCGGCGCCGTGCGCATCTCTCGGACCGTCGCGAGGCCGTTGTTGCCGATGCCGTCGCCGAGCGTTCCCATGTCGTGGAGGAGGAAATCCGAGAACGGGTGGTAGGTCTGGTTGTTGAGCGCCGCGATCGGGCTCGGCCCCGAAGTGAGGTTACGCCGGTGGCACCCGTCGCAACCGATCTGCGTGAACAGCGCGTCTCCCACTTGCGCGAAGGTGTTCTCGGGTAGCGGATCCACCGGGGCCAAGAGCTGCATGAAATCGGTGAAGGCGTCGACGTCGTCGCCGTCGTCCTCCGGCTCCGCGACGAGGTCGCAGTCGGCAACCAGCCCCGCGTTACCACTCGGCGGTTGCTCGACCGAGAACTCCGGGTTCGTGATGCCCATCTCGTTGAGGTAAGCGTCGCCCGAGAACTGATGGAGCGTGGGAACCTGCGCTTTCCAGCCGAATTTGCCGACGGTGTTCTGTCCGGCGGCGATGTTGAAGACCATGTTCACTCGCCCGCGGAACGCCGGTGGCTCGGCCGCCGCGAGCGCGACGAACGTCGCGTCGGGGGTAGCATCGACCAAGCCAAGACCGAACAAGGCGGTCGTGCGTCGCTGCGCGACGACGTTCGCATCGCCGGGAATTGGCTCCCCGCTCTTCGCGAGCGTGCAGTTCGGCACCAAGTGCTTCTGATTGCCCGGCAGGCTCGTGACGCTGAAAAGATCGAAGAGCTGGCCGCCCTCCGTCGTGAGCGAATCGAAGCTCGTGCCGGTGAGCTTGCCGGCTCGTACCTCGAATTGCGTGCCGGAGCCGCCGACCGCGCCCACGGAATGGCAATTGGCGCAGGACTTCTCGTTGAAGACCGGCCCGAGGCCGTCCGTGATCGCCTCTTCCTCTTCGAAAGCGTCCTTGCCGTCGTCGAAGGCCAGCTGCTGGTCACTGGTCAATCCCGTGAAAGCGTCGCCGACCAGAGCCTCGGTGTTGGTGGCGAGCGACTCGGTCCGTACGTCACCGCAGCTCGCTAGCAGCGCACCCGTCGTCACGACCCCAAACAGTGTCCGTCCCCAAAAAATAACACGCATAGTGCCCGTCCTTTCGCGGCATCCGTCCCTGCCGCCCATCGGTTGTTTCTCCAACGCCCTCGAGATCCGGCGGGCCCTGCGACCAGAGCGCGCTCGAGTCTCAAGCTACGAAGCGAAGCGACTTGCCCGACCCTCTGCGCTCGGAACGGCGCCCAGCCGCTCGAGACGCCGACGAGCTTTTCACGGCGCCCGCTCTCGTGTCGACCCAATTCGCCGCGGTCGGGCCAAAGTTCCCCGCGCAGTTTTGCCCCGGCGGGTCATTTCGACGCGCTGTCGTGCACTTGGCGCGAGTCACCGCCGTCCTCGGTCGCTTCGGCGCAGGCTCACGGCTTGCAGGTGCGCGGGTCCAACCGAGCGACTGCTTGAGCGAGGAGGAGGCCGTGACGACGAGTGTCTCGCATCCGGACGACGTGAACGAGGCGACGCTTCCGCGCGCGCGCTCCGGGCAACCACCGGCGCCGCCTCGTCGCGGCAGACGCGCTCTTCGCGCGGTCGTCATCGTTCTCGCGCCGCTCGTGCTGCTCGTGGCCCTCGGCGTCATCAAGTTTTCGCAAATTTCACAGCTGATTCACGCGGGCGCTGCGGCCAAGAAAGCGGGCCCGCCACCCGAGGCCGTGAGCACACGCAAGGCCGAGCGTGGGACGTGGGAGCGCACGCTGCACGCGGTCGGGAGCGTCGTTTCGGCAAAAGGGGTCGCGGTCGCGAACGATGCTCCGGGCGTCGTCGCGGCGATCCATTTCGATTCGGGCGACACCGTGAAGCAGGGCCAGGTGCTCGTGCAGCTCGATGCCAGCGTGGAGCGCGCTCAACTGGCGTCGGTGCGGGCGCGGCGCGGCCTCGCCGAGACGTCGCTCGCGCGCTCCACGCAGCTCACGGCGACAGGTGTCCTGTCCCAGGCTCAGCTGGACGCGGACTCGGCGGCAGCGAAAGGGCTCACCGCCGATCAAGCCGCGCTCGTTGCCCAGATCGAGCGCAAGATCATCCGCGCGCCGTTCGCGGGCAAGCTCGGTTTGCGCCAGGTGAATCTCGGGCAGTACCTGGCTCCCGGGACGACGATCGCCGTCCTCGAATCGGCGGACGCCGACTACGTCGACTTCACGCTTCCGCAGGAAAATCTGGTCTTGCTGCGCGTCGGCATGACGGTGCGAGCGACGCCGGACGGCGCCCAGGAGCCGGTGGAGGGCACGATCAGCGCCGTGAATCCCACCGTCGATCCGACGACACGCAACGTGGTCGTGCGGGCGCGCTTTTCTCCGGCAAACAGCCCGCTCCGGCCCGGCATGTTCCTCGGTGTCGCGGTCGTCCTGCCCGAGGTGAAGCAGGTGCTCGCCGTGCCCGCGACGGCCATCGTGCACGCTTCGTACGGCGACTCGGTGTTCGTCGTCGCGGAGAAGCGCGAGGACGGCAAGGCGCGCAAGGTGGCACAGCAGAAGTTCGTCAAAGCGGGGGACGCGCGCGGCGACTTCGTCGATGTCGTGAGCGGCCTTGAGCCGGGGGAGGAGGTCGTGAGCTCCGGAGCCTTCAAGCTCAGAAATGGTGTGCCCCTGGCGATCGACAATACGCACGCCGGCGAGCCGCCCAAGCTCGCTCCGAATCCGCCCAATCGCTGAGCGTGGAGTCGCCGTGAAGCTCACCGATCTGTTCATTCGGCGGCCCGTCCTCGCGATCGTCGTCAACCTCCTGATCCTGATCGCGGGCCTGCAGGCGGTGCGCACGCTCAACGTGCGCCAGTACCCGCGCCTGGAAAGCGCGACGATCGCCGTCCGCACGGCCTACATCGGGGCCAACGCCGATCTCGTGCGGGGCTTCATCACCGTGCCGCTCGAGCGCTCGATCGCCGCGGCGGACGGCATCGACTACATCGAGTCGCAAAGCACGCAGAGCTTGTCGACGATCAACGTGCGGCTGAAGCTCAACTTTCCGGCGTCCGCCGCGCTCGCCGACATCGGCGCGCGCGTCGACCGGGTGCGCGCCGATCTGCCCCCGGAAGCGCAGATCCCCGCGATCACCATCGAGCCCTCGGACGCTCAAGTGGCAGCGATGTACCTCACGTTCGGCTCCGACATTCTCGAGCCGAACCAGGTCACCGACTACCTGATCCGGATCGTGCAGCCGCGCCTCTCGGCACTCCCCGGCGTGCAGCGCGCCGACATTCTGGGCGGTCGCACCTTCGCCTTGCGCGCCTGGCTCAAGCCCGAGCGTATGGCGGCGCTCGGGGTGAGCGCAGCGGCCGTGCGCGAGGCTCTCACGGCGAACAATCGCCTGGCCGCCGTCGGGCAGACGATGGGTCAGCTCGTGCAGGTGAACCTCACGGCGACGACCGACCTGCAAAGCCTCGAGTCGTTCAAGAAGCTCGTGGTGCGCTCGCAGAATGGCGCGCTCGTCCGGCTCGAAGACGTCGCCGAGGTCGTGCTCGGCGCCGACAGCTACGACCAGGACGTGCGCTTTTCCGGCAAAAAGGAAGTCTTCATGGGCGTTTGGGTGCTTCCGAACGCCAACTCCCTCGACGTCATCGGGCGCGTGCGCGAGGAGATGAAGCTCGTCCAAAGCGAGCTGCCGACGGGCATGCGTGCGCACATCGCGTTCGATTCGACCAACTACATCGAGCACGCCATTCGCGAGGTCACGCACACGCTGCTCGAGACGATCCTGATCGTGATGGTCGTCATCTACCTGTTCTTGGGGTCGCTCCGCAGCGTGCTCGTGCCGATCGTCGCGATCCCGTTGTCGCTGATCGGTGCCGTGTTTCTGATGCAGGTGTTCGGTTTCACCCTGAACCTGCTCACGCTCCTCGCGATCGTGCTGTCGGTCGGGCTCGTCGTCGACGATGCGATCGTGGTGGTCGAAAATGTGGCTCGCAACATTCACGCCGGGAAACCCCCGCTCGAGGCCGCCATCGTCAGCGCGCGCGAGCTCGTCGGTCCGATCATCGCCATGACGATCACGCTCGCCGCCGTGTACACGCCGATCGGCTTTCAGGGCGGGCTCACGGGCGCCTTGTTCCGTGAGTTCGCCTTCACGTTGGCCGGCGCCGTGCTGATCTCGGGCGTCGTCGCGCTCACGCTCTCGCCCGTGATGGCGTCGCGCCTGCTCAAACCGGGCGGCTCCGAGGGGCGCTTTGCGCGCCTCGTCGAGTCGGGCTTCGAACGCTTGAAGAAGGGGTACGCGCGCGCGCTGGCAGGCACGCTGTCGGTGCGACCCGCGGTCTACACGCTCTGGCTCCTGCTCACGCTCGCGGTCGTCCCGCTCTACCTGTTCTCACCGGGCGAGCTCGCGCCCGCGGAGGACCAGGGCGCTGTGTTTACCGCGCTCGACGTGCCTCCGAATGCGACGCTCGAGCGTCTCACGCCGTTCACCGAGCAAGTCAACGACATCTTCTCCTCCGTGCCGGAGTTCGAGAAGAGCTTTCAGATCACGTTTCCCGCGGGCGGTTTCGGCGGCGGGCTGATGAAGCCGTGGAACGAGCGCAAGCGCAGCATCTTCGAGCTGCAGAACGACCTCGTGCAGAAGACGGCGCGCATCACGGGCGTCCGGGCTCCCATCTTTTTGCCGCCCGCCTTGCCGAGCGCCGGTCTCTTCCCGGTCGAGCTCGTGATCGCCTCGACCGCCAGTCACGAGGAGCTCAGTCGCTACGCCGAAGAGCTCGCGCAGGAGGCCGTGAAGAGCGGAGCTTTCGCTTTCCCACCGGTGCTCGACGTCCGTCTCGACCAGGAGCGCGCCGAGCTCGTGCTCGATCGGGACAAAGTGGCTTCGATGGGCCTCACGATGGCGGCCGTCGCGAACGACCTCTCGTCGCTCCTCAGCGGCAACTACGTGAATTGGTTCACGATCGACAGCCGCAGCTACAAAGTGATTCCCGAGGTCGAGCGCAGCAGTCGCCTCACGCCCGAGGATCTCGGGCGGATCCACGTCACGGGCCCGCACGGCGAGCTCGTTCAGCTGAGCGCGCTCGCCCACATCCAGCGCGGGATCGAGCCGCGCACGTTGAACCGGTTTCAGCAGCTCAACTCGATCAAGATCTCGGGAGTCGCGCCGCGCTCGCTCGACAACGGACTCAAGGTGCTCGAGGACGCTGCGGCGCGCATCCTGCCGCCGGGCTCGCGCGTCGACTACACGGGGGAGTCGCGTCAGCTTCGGCAAGAAGCGGGGACGTTCTTGCCGGCGCTCGTGCTCGCTCTCGTTCTCATCTTCTTGGCGCTGGCGGCGCAATTCAACTCTTTCCGCGATCCGCTCGTCGTGCTCGCGGGCTCCGTACCGCTCGCGATGTTCGGCGCGCTCATGTTCACGTTCTTGCGCTTCTCGGGGCCCCCGGGCATGAGCTTTCGACTCACCGAGGGGTGGACCACGACGCTCAACATCTACTCGCAGGTGGGTCTCGTGACGCTCGTCGGTCTGATCGCGAAAAATGGCATCCTGATCGTGGAGTTCGCGAATGCGCAGCAACAGGCGGGCGTGCCGAAGCTCGAGGCCGTGCAGGCCGCCGCGGCGACGCGGCTTCGTCCCATCCTGATGACGACGATTGCGACCGTCTGCGGGCATTTCCCGCTCACGCTCGTCTCGGGCCCGGGCGCGAGCGCGCGCAATTCGATTGGCATCGTGCTCGTGGGTGGCATGTCGATTGGCACGATCTTCACGCTATTCGTCGTGCCGAGCCTGTACGTGCTGATCGCGGCCGACCACCAGCACGCGCGCGCTTCGGAAGGGGAGGGCGCTCCGTCGCCCGAGCCGCCCGCGCTTCCGGCGCCGTCGCCCGCCGAATAGCGGGCAAGGGCGTGCCCGCAGGCGCGGTCTCGCTGGCAGCCTATTTGTCGAGTCCCGGCGCGCCCCGAGCGAGCCTTTCGATACTTGTTGTAGGGTCCTCCCGTGGCGACGAGGCGGAGCCAAGCGACGAGCGTCGACCCGCCGTCGGCGGATGCGGTTTCGGGCGTCCCGTCGGCGGCGCGGCGCACGCTGACGGAGTCGCCGTCGCTCGGTGAGCTACGGGAGGCGATTCTGCGTCGCATCATGCGCGCGGCGTGTGCCGTCGGCGCCGTGGGGATGGTGCTCGCGATCGCCTTCGTGCGACCGTTCATCGTCAACGCGGCCTTGGTGGGGGGCTTCGCGATTGCCGTCGTCTATGCGTCGACGCTGCTCCCGCCGAGGATGACGGCGCTGTCGCTCGTGTACCCCTGGGCGCTCACGCTGACGGGCGCGGGACTGGCGTTCACGATGGGACCCAAGCCGGAGCCGTTTTTGCTCGTGTGTGGCGGCCTGTTCATTGGTTCGCTCGTGCTCGAGCGAACGAAGCTTCTCGTGCTCATGGCCGGCATGGTCGTGACGAGCTCTCTCAGCGTTTACTTTTCGGTCGTTCCGTACACGCCGACGACGCGCATCGCGTGGTTCAACGGCCTGAGCTCGGTGCTGTCGGTTGCCGTCCCGGCCTCGATCGCCGGCAGAATGATCGTGAGCGCGCTTGCTCGTGCACTGGACGAGCGCACCGCGCTCGTTCGCGACTTGGTCGAGGCGAGCCGGGTCCGCGAGCGCACGGCACAGGCGCTCGAGGCCACGCGCTCGCAG
>Ga0070682_100001918_pt1 | contig 11593 bp, 8 predicted proteins | sample KBSC63LmetaG_FD_64668 | JGI IMG/M metagenome (GOLD analysis project Ga0070682, IMG submission 64668) | Corn rhizosphere microbial communities from Kellogg Biological Station, Michigan, USA - KBS C6-3L metaG | ecosystem: Host-associated > Plants > Roots > Rhizosphere | place: USA: Michigan... | reverse complement strand
GTGTGGACGCTGGAAGCGACGGCGACCGCTTCGATTGCGCGAGCGATGCAGCCCCGGGTGACGTCGTGAAGGTGAAGGGCGGCACGTTCGACATCGGCTGCAACGACGACGTCGACGACGACTGCGAGGACGACGAGAAACCTCGACACCCGGTTTCGCTCGACACGTTCGCGATCGACGTGACCGAAGTCACTCAAGACCAGTACGCGGCCTGTGTGGTGGCTGGAGAGTGCCCCGCGCCAGAATGCGAATGGGACTGCGGCAAGACGGACTACCCGGCGAGCTGCGTGCCCTGGGCCGGTGCGCAGGCTTACTGCAGCTGGGCCGGGAAGCGGTTGCCCACGGAAGCGGAGTGGGAAGCGGCCGCGCGGGGCGACGAAGGCCTCAAATTTCCGTGGGGCAACGACGAGCCCGACTGCACCCTCGCCAACATGAGCGGCTGCGGGGGAAAGGCCCAACCGGTCGGCTCCTTCCCCGACGGCGCGAGCCCGTACGGCGCGCTCGACATGGCGGGCAACATGGTCGAGATGGTCGCCGACCTCTACTCGGCGACGTACTACGACGACTCCCCGCGCGACAATCCGACCGGCCCCGAGAGCGGCGATCAGTACGGGGGCCGAGGCGGCGGATTCAAGAGCGACGCCGAGTGGCTTCGCACCTCCAAGCGTGACTGGTACGACCTCGACGACCAAGCGGCCTCGCTCGGCTTTCGCTGCGCGGAGTAGCTGACTGCTCGCCCGGTCGCCTGCGCACGCGCCTCACACGGGTGCCTGCCTCGTGCGCACGGCGTCGAGCAGGCGCGCCACCAGGTCGACGCTGACCTCGCGCGCAAACACCGACGCGCCGGCAAAGTAGCCGAGAGCTCCCGCTCCGATCTCGAACGCGAGCTCCACGATCGGCGAAAATCCGCCCACGGCCTGCGCGGCGGCGCGCACGCCGAGCACCGCGATCACGAGCGGGAAGCACGCGGCGAAGCAAGGCACGAGGCAACCGATCGATCGCCGCAAGGGGATCCCGTCGCCGCGCTCCACGACCCAGAGCGAGGCGAGCGCATGCAGAGCGAAAGTGATTCCGACTGCGGCGCACGTCCAGAGCGGGCTCTGCCGTCCGAAGGTGCAGATGGTGGCGCCCAAGAGCGCGAGCTTGAAGAGCTCGAGACGCAGGATCTGCGTCGGCCGGGCGGACGCCTGCAGATACGAAGCGACCACCCAACCGACGGGTCGCGTCACCGATAGCGCCGACAAGAGCACGAGCATCGGCCCGATGCTCCGCCAGCTCGCGTCGAACAGGACCGCGACGAGGCTATGCGCGATCGCGCCCAGGCCAACCGCCAGCGGAAAGACCACCAGACCGAGCAGCGCCATCGAGCGCAAGAGTGCGCTGGGCCTTCGGCTCGGCTCGAGTCGGGCGAACGACGGCAAGAGGACGTCGCCGATTTGCTCGCCCACCTGGATCGCGGGCACGTCGGCGAGGTTGTAGGCGAGGTTGTAGGCACCCGCCGGCCCCGCACCGAAGAAGTGCGCGACGAGCAGGTTGTCCCAGCGCCGTGCAGCGAAGGCGGCCGTGGCGCCAAGCGCCATCGGCGCGCCGAACGCGAGAAGCTCCCGGGTCTCGTGCTTGTTGAGCGGCGAAGGCTCGAGCCAGTCGCGCCGCGCGACGCCGCCGATGAACGCAGTCGCTCGAACGAGGGAGCGTGCCACGTTGCCGGCCACGAGCGCGAGTGGCCCCCACCCGAGGATGGCGAGCAGGAGGCAGCTGATGCTGTAGACGAGCTCGCCGACCGTGCGCGCCATGCTCAGCCAGCCGAAGCGCATATCGCGCACGAGCACGCGCTCCGGCACGTAGCTGACGCGATCGACGACCGCTGCGAAGACGAGAGCCGGCAGAAAGGCGTCGAGCCCGGTCGCTCCGAACGCAATGCCGAGCGGCCCGGACCAGAGGAGCAGCGCACCGAAGGCGACGAGCCCGCTCACGAGGTGCAGCACGGTCACGTGAAATGCGGTGCTGCGCGGCGCGCCGGGGGTCGCGATCAGGTATTGCCCGAGGCCGAGCGTCGAGAGTTGGCTTGCGGTCATGACGAGCACCGCCGCGACCGTGACCGCGCCGTAGGCGCTCGGCGAGATGAAGTGCGTGAGCGCCAGCGTGCTCACGAGTCCAATTCCGCGCGCGACGACGCCCGCCCCAATCGTGAAAAGTGCACCGCGCGCCGTGTCGCGTCCGAGCGCCACGGCTCAGGGCACCCGCACGGCATCGCCGGCGCGAAGCACGATGTCTTGCTCGGGCGCGAGGCCTGCCAGGATCTTGTCGTAGTCGATGCGCAGCCGCTCGACGCCGCGGGGGCCGTGACGGACGATCTCGATCGCTTGCGTCGAAGCGTAGCGATTGGGCCCCCCCGCGAGCGCGAGCCCGTCCGAGATGGTCAGGTAGTAGCGCGACGTGAATAGGCCCGGGTGCTCGACATTGCCCGACACGGTGAAGCGGTAGCTGTTGACCTCGACCACCGAGACCGTGACCGCCACGTCCTTCACGAACGTCGCGGCGCGCGTCGTCACTTCCTGCTGAAGGTCCAGGGCCGTGCGACCGGCTGCGCGGAGGTCGCCCATCGCGGGAAGCGTGAGGGTTCCATCCGGCCGAACGGCGGCGTCCGTCGAGAGCTCGGGGTTTTTCCACACGGTCACCCGAACGACGTCGGAGGGACCGATCACGTACTGCTGGGGGAGGGGATCGTCACGCACGTTGGCGTAGCGCGCCTCGGGCCCGCGCCCCCCACAGGCAGTCAGCCATACGCCGAGCATCGACCATCCCAGGACTGCGCGTGATGTTTGCATCAGGGCCGACCTAAGCAGGATGTTTGCCATCCCCGGAATCGTCGGCCTCGTCCTCCTGATCTACGTGCGGCCGCAGGAGTTTCTGGGTCCGTTGCGCAGCATTCCCTTGCTTCACGTGTGCTTGGGGCTCTGGGTGTTCGGCCTGATCATCGATTTGAAGATCGGCAACGTAACGTGGCGAAAAGCACCGCAGCTGCCGCTCGCTGTGGCGTTCCTGCTGTACGCCGCCCTCACGATCTTGATCGCTGATCCGAGTCGAGCTGGGAAGGCGCTCACGACGCTCGCCGTCAGCGTGGCGCTCTACCTGACGATTGCGCTCGCCGTGCAGACGTTCCGCGCGCTCGCGCTCGTCGCGGGCAGTGTGCTCGGTACGGTGCTGTTCGTCTGCGCCGTGGGGATCCACCAGGGCCTTTCGCCCTTCGGCTGCGTGGTGGTCGACGACTCGGCACCCGGTGACACCGCTTCCGGTGAGCCCGACGGGCGTCCCTGCGTCACGGCGCGCTCCTGCTACGAAGAAGCCGAGGAGCCAGGCGCGGAATACCTCTGCGAGCACATCGGGCTGCTCGGTACGACCTCGATCGGTCGGGGCCGGGTTCGCTACCGCGGCGTGCTGCAGGATCCCAACGAGCTTGCGCTCGCCGGCGGCGTGGGGCTGCCGCTCGCCATGGCGATGGGGCGCCGGCGCGAACGCACCAAGCGAATCCTGCTCGTCATCCTCAGCCTGGTGCTCGTGGCCTGCTGCGCGGTGCTCACGCGATCTCGCGGCGGGCAGCTCGTGTTTTTGGCCGTGATGGCGGTCTATTTCACCAAGCGCTTCGGCCTCTCGGGGCTCGCGCTCGGCGGGCTCCTGGCCCTCCCGCTCCTGCTACTCGGCGGACGCGGCGGCGAAGAGGCGGCAAGCTCGAGCGTCGAGCGCATCGACTGCTGGGCGGAGGCGCTTTCGATGTGGCGCGCTCACCCCCTCTTCGGCGTGGGCCTGGGTCGCTTCGGGCAGTACCACTACATGACCGCGCACAACTCGTACCTGCTCACGCTCGCCGAGCTCGGCCTGCCGGGCATGCTGCTCTTCACGGCACTGATCTGGCTATCCGCGAAGATCCCGCTCCAGGTGCTGCGCGCGTTTCCCGCGCACGGCGCGGAGGAGGCCGGCTCGCTCGTGGCGCGACGCTGGGCGACGGCGCTCTTGGCTGCGTTTGCGGGACTGGCCGTGGGGATCTTCTTCCTCTCGTTCGCCTACCACTACGTGCTCTGGATCTACCTCGGTTTGTCGGGAGGGCTGTACGCCGCCGTGCGCACGCACGCGCCGGAGTTTCGCGTGCGCCTCTCGGCGTTCGACTGGGCGCTCGTCGCCGGCGTCGACCTTGGGATCATCGTTTTCGTCCACCTCTACACGCGCTTGGCGCTGGCATGATCGCGAAACGAACGCACCGACTCGGTACCGCCTTGTTCGCCTCGGCGCTGGTGGCCGCTGCGGCGTGCGCGCACTTCGGCCTGCACCGCGCGGCCCGGCACGGCGACGCGCCGACTCACCACCCGCCGATGCAGCTCGCGTCGACTCAGCGGCCGAGTCACACGCTTCCCCCCGGCGCCCCGCGACTCTTGCTCGATCCACCGGCGCTCGCGCGCCTCCGCGATGCAGCGCGCGCTCAGCGCGAGCCGTACACGTTCGTGTTGGCTCGCGCGGACGAGGCCCTCTCGAAGCCCCTCGCCTCCGGCTATCAAGGGTTCGAGTGGGCGGACGCGGTCGCCCACCTGGCACTCGTGTGGCGCGCCACGGGGGACGCGCGCTACGCCGAAGGCGGTCTGCGGTACCTGCGCGCGCTGCTCGACGATCGCTTCGAGGTCGGCGACGGCAAGGGGGGCGCGGAAGTCGTCCGCGCCGATTCGGGCTACGGCATCCGAACCTTCGGTGCGTACACCGCGCTCGGCTACGACTGGCTCCGCGGCGCGCCCAGCCTCGACCCGGCGTTGCGCGAACGCGTGGTCGCTCGACTCTCGGCGTGGCTCGCTTGGTACAAGACCGACGGCTACCTGCGCGACCACTCCCTCGCCAACTACTATTGGGGATATCTGACCGCCCTGTCGTTCGCGGGACTTTCGCTCGCGGGCGAAGCTCCGGAGGGCGACGCGTGGCTCGCCTTGGCGCGACAGGAGCTTTCCGAGCGAGCGCTCCCTGCGCTCCGCGACGAGCTCGTCGGCGGGGGCTGGCCCGAGGGCTTCCAGTACGGCGAATACACGGGGGCGGAGGTGGCGCTCGTCGCCGAAGCGTTTCGTACCGGCGCGGGCCTCGAGCTCGCGCGGCAATGCGCGTGGCTCGGCGACCTCGTGCCGCATCACACGCACGCGCTGCTACCCGACGAGCGCTCCGTCTACGACGGAGGAACCTGGGGTGAGCACCCGGCTCGCCCTTCCGCACTCGGACTTTCGGGCGCGAGCATCGCGCTCGACGCCATCGGCGATCCGCGGGCCAACGAGGCGCGCTGGTTGCTCCGGCACGCGCTGCCGCCGCTTCGCCGTGAGCAGGCTTGGATCGGGCTGCTCGCCGCGCGCCCCGACGCGAGCGAACGTTCGCCTCGCGGGGGAGCGACGAGCTTGCACCTGAAGGGCGCGGGTCTGACCTTCGCGCGCAGCGCCTGGGCGAACGACGCGACGTGGGTTTCGTTTCAGGCCGGGCCGCGGCTCGCCGAAGATCACCAGGATGCCGATCAGGGCCATTTCGAGCTTTTTCGCGGCGGAGACGGGCTCCTCGTCGACGGGGGCAACTCGGAAGGCTCCGCGACCATCAACCACAACACGCTGCTCGTCGACGACGGGGGCCGCCATCTGAACTATCCGCCGAATCAGGGCGTCTTCGGCGGCGACCGGGTCAAGACGACCCGTTTCGAGGACGACGGGCAGCTCGTGCTTGCGACCGGCGATCTCGGTGAAGCGTACGCCCCCGCCTGCGCGCGTGAGGGCTGCAAGGAGCGCTCCGTGCGGCGTGCGATGCGCACCTTCGCGTTCGTGCGTCCGTCGCTGCTCGTGATCGAAGACGAGCTCGAGCTCGAGCGCGGGGACGACGGCGTGACCTGGGCGGCGCATCTGACCGTGCAGCCGACTTTGAACGGCGACACCGCGAGCGCCGTCGTGGGCAGCTCTCGCGTGGACGTGCGCACGCTCGAGCCACGCGACGCGAAGCGCGCTGCCCCCCGCGAGCCGACTCCCTCGGGCGAGGGCTCGCACCGCGCCAACGCACCTTGGGGCCCCATGTGGCGCCTCGAGGTCGAAAGCCCGCGTGGCCCCGACGAGCGGCGTTTCCTGCACGTGATCAGCACCGGACCCGCAGCGGCGCTCCCGCCCCCCGCCAGCCTCGTCGAGGCGAAAGGCGTGAGCGGCGCGTCGATCGTGAGCGGCGCGAGGCGGACGGTCGTCTTGTTCGCGCACACCCGACCGCCCCTTTCCATCGAGCTCCGCGGCCCCGCGGACGAGGTCGTCGTCATCGGTCTCGAGCCCGCGCGGCCTTACCTCGCCACCGTGGACGCGGCATGCAAGCTGAGCGTCACCGCGAGCGACGGATCTGGTGCACGACGCGCCGGCCCCGGCGGCTTCCTGCGTCTGCCGGCCAAGGAGTGCGCGCGGTGACGATGAACGTGGTCGTGGTGTCCTACGCGTTCCCACCCGTGGGAGGGGCCGGCGTGCAACGCATGCTCAAGCTCGTGAAGTATCTGCCGGAGCACGGCGTGCGGCCCACGGTGCTCACCGTGAGCCGAGCTTCGGTGCCGCTGACCGACACGTCGCTGCTCGCCGAGATCCCGCCGGACGTGACCGTGCTGCGCGCGCCGACGCTGGAGCCGGAATACGGCGCCAAACAGCTTGCCTGGCGCGCCACGGGAACGACCAGCGAAAGCCTGCGAACGCGTATCGTGCGGCGCGCGGCGAACCTCGGGCGTTGGCTGATGGTGCCCGATCCTCAGATCCTCTGGCTTCCAGCGGCGGCCCACGCGCTCCTCGGTCACCTTCGCCGCGAGCCCGAGAGCGTCGTGCTGATCAGTGGTCCGCCCTTCTCGCAGTTCTTGCTCGGGCTCTTGGCGAAGGAATTCGCCAGTGTGCCCGTCGTCCTCGACTATCGCGACGAATGGACGACGACGTCATCCGTTTACGAGATGGCACGAGGCGGTTCGTCCGACCGGCTCCTCGAAGCCGCAGTCCTGCGCCGAGCGGACGGGGTCGTCACCGCGACCGAGGACTTTCGGGAGCGGTTGCTCGCGCGCTTCGACTTCCTGCACCCCGAGCGCGTCGTCAGCATTCCCAACGGCTACGATCCGGCTGACTTCGTCGGTCAGCCACCCGCTCCTCCGACCGATCGCATGGTCATTTCCTACGTCGGGACCGTCTTTCGGCTGACGAGCGCGCGGGGCTTCTTGCGCGGGCTCCGCCTGTTCAAGGAGCGGTCGCCGGAGCTCGGCAAGCTGTGCGACGTCCGTTTCGTGGGCCGGATCGTCGAAACCGAAGCCGACGCGTTCGCAGACACCGAGCCCCTCGGTGTGACGCGCGAGGGCTACGTCGATCACGCGAAGGCCATTCAGGCGCTCGCAGCGAGTCACGTGGCGCTTTGCCTGCTCGACGCGGTCGACGGCGCGGAGGGCATCTATCCTGCCAAGATCTTCGAGATCATGCGCCTCGGCCGCCGCTGCCTGGCGGTCACGCCGGAAGGGGCGCTCGCTCGTTTGGTCCGACGCCACCGCGCGGGCGAGGTGGTCGCGCCGGGCGATACCGAAGCCATTGCCACGGCGCTCCAGCGCCTGGTGACCGAGTTTCGGTCGGGGACGTTGCTCGAATGGGGTGGGCCGGTCGATTTCGAGATCTTCGACCGCCGGCGCCAGGCGGGCGCTTTCGCCCGCGCTCTCACGATGGCGGAAAGCGTCGCGCACGGGGAGCGTCGGCACGCAGGCGCGATTTGCCACGGCGCCGTGCCGTAGCGGGCGTTTTCAGCGCAGGCAACGCCGCTTCTGGCGGCTTGCTTCTTGCTACCCCTGTGGGCGCGGCATCGAACGGTGCCCATCGGAGACGAACATGTCTATCTCTTCTATTGGCATCGAAAGGGTAGGGTTTCAGCCGCGCAGGACCGCACCCGCCAGGGTGGGGTTTCAGCCACGCAGCACCGCGCAGGTTGGCGTCGCGGTTCATCCTCGCAGCGCAGCCCTAGGGCTCGCCGTTCAGCCGCGCTGGACCCCCCTCGTTCTGTCGCGCCTGTCGGCTCTGTCGGTCGCCGTGGTCAAGCGCCTCATCGATCTGAGCGTCGCCACGATCGGAGTCGTGCTGGGCGCCCCTTTGTTCGCTCTGATTGCCCTGGCCGTCTTCCTGGACTCCAAGGGCCCCGTTTTCTATCGCCAGGTACGAGCGTCTGCGCTGCGGACTCGCACGGCGCGAGGTCGCGCGGTGTTCGGCGAGTTCCAGATGATCAAGTTTCGGACCATGCGCGTGGACGCGGAAGGCACGGGAGGGGCCGTCCTCGCGGAGCAGAATGACCCGCGCGTGACGCGGGTGGGGCGGCTGCTCCGACGAACCAGGCTCGACGAGCTACCGCAGTTCTGGAACGTCCTCATGGGTGACATGAGCATCGTTGGCCCACGGCCGGAGCGCCCCGAGCTGCTCGAAAATCTGACCCGCGCCGTCCCGTTCTTCGAGGAGCGCATGCGCGGGGCCAAGCCCGGAATCACGGGGCTCGCGCAGGTGTCGCTCACCTACTCGGGTCGCGCCCCCGCGGGGAGCCCGGTCGCGGCCCTCGACCAGACCTTGGTCAATCCGTTTCACCTCCGAGGGGCGGAGGGCTCCTTGGCGGACGACATGCGGACCAAGCTCCTCTTCGACCTGGCCTACGTCGCCACGCTCGAGCACTTCCTCGCGTTCCTCTGGATGGAGCTCAGCATCTTGGTCCGCACCCCGTGGGTCATGCTGCGCGGATGCGGGCGATGAGCAAGCTCACCATCGTTCACGTCCTCTCGTCGCTCGATACGGGAGGTCAGGAGCACGTGGCGCTCAACCTCGCGTCGAGTCAGCAGCGGCGCGGTGAGCGGGTTCTCGTCGTGTCGCTCGCGGCTGGGCCGGAAGGCCCGCTCGGCGAGATGTTCCGAGCGAGTGGCGTCGAGACCGCAAGCATTCCCAAGGGAGCGGGCGTCGACGCCTCGCTGCCCTTTCGCCTCTCCGCGTTCCTGAAGCGACAGGGCGCCGACGTGGTGCACACGCACAACCCGCACGCTCTCATCTACGGGGCGCCGGCGGGGCGCATGTCCGGGGCCATCACCGTTCATACGCGTCACGGCATGAATCCGGATTTGCCGCGCCGAGTTTGGCTGCGGCAAAAGGTGGCCGCGCTGCTCGATGCCTACGTCGCGGTGACGCCCAAGCTCGCGCAGGTGGCGCGGGAGGCCAATGAGTGTGATTCGTCGCGACTGCACGTCATCCCCAACGGGATCGATCTCGAGCGCTTCAGGCCCGATCCGCGCGCGCGGCAAGAGGTTCGCCAGTCGCTCGGAATCCCGCCGACCGCGTGGGTGGTCGGCACGGTGGGCCGCCTGGCGCCAGAAAAAGACCAGACGCTCCTCGTGCGAGCGATGGCCCCGCTGCTCGACGAGAGACGCCAGCTCGTCGTGGTCGGCGATGGTCCCGAGCGCGAAGCGGTGGCGGCCAGCATGAAGGGCACCTGGCGCCCCGAGTTTTGTCACCTCGTGGGCGCTCGAGCGGACGTCGAGCGCTGCCTCGCGGCGTTCGATGCGTTCGCGCTGAGCTCCAAGACCGAGGGACTCCCGCTCTCGCTGCTGGAGGCGATGGCGACGGGCGTCCCGGTGATCAGCACGTCGGTGGGCGGCATCCCGGATCTCATCGTTCATGGGGTTTCCGGCGCGCTCGTCCCTGCGGGCGATCAAGAGGCCCTTTTCCGACAGCTGTTGTCCCTCGTCAGCTACCCGACGGCCGCGTTGCAGTGGGGAATTGCGGGGCACGAGCTCGTGAAGCGGAGTTATTCGCTCGCGAGCATGGCGGAGCGCTACCGCGACCTCTACGAAACCCTGCGGCGCCGCTCGACCACTCACTCGCACGCGGCCACCGTCACCGCCGCCCCATGACCACCCTCGCGGTCGTTGCGCTCGCGTTCGTCGTCTACACGTACTTCGGCTACCCCGTCATCATCGCGGCCTTGGCGAGGCTTCGGCCGCGCCCACGGCCCGCGCCCGAGCGTGACGTGCTCTACGAGCCGATGGTCAGCGTCTGCGTCGCGGTGCACGACGGCGAGCGCTTGCTGGAAGCGAAGCTCGCGAGTCTGCTCTCGCTCGACTATCCGCGCGAAAAGCTCGAGTTTCTGCTCTGCTCCGACGGCTCGACGGACGGCACCGAGGAGCTCGCGCGCCGCATGGCGCTCGCTGACCCCCGGATCACGGTGCTGGCGAGCGACCGGCGCCTCGGCAAACCGACCGCCGTGAACGCCATGCGGCTTCGCGCGCGTGGGGAGGTCATGGTCATGACCGACGTTCGGCAGATGCTCGCGAAGGACGCCGTGCGGGAGCTCGTTCGCCCCCTGGCTGACCCCGACATCGGCTGCGTCTCCGGGACGATGCTTCTCGTCGGCGAGACGGGCGCGGGCGCCTACTGGCGTTACGAGCGCCTCCTTCGCGGCTCCGAGGCCCGCGTGGGGAGCCTGATCGGAGTCAGCGGGTGCCTCTACGCCATCCGCCGGCAGGACCTCGTGGAGCTGCCGCGTGACCTCTTGCTCGACGACATGTTCGTCCCGCTCAGCGTCGTCCACGCCATGAAACGCGTGGTGCTCGCCGAGCGCGCGTTCGCGTACGACGACGCCTGTGACGACGAGCGCGAGTTCAGCCGCAAGGTGCGGACGTTGGCCGGAAACTACCAACTGCTCACCAAGCTGCCGTGGCTGCTCCTGCCCGGAAAAAACCCCGTTTGGATCCAGCTCGTGTCGCACAAGCTATTTCGCCTCTGGTGCCCCTTCGCGCTGCTGGCCCTGTTCGCGGCCTCGGGTGCACTGGCACTCGACTCGCGTCTCTCCCCCCACGAAGCATTCTCCTGGCGCGCGCTCTGGCTGTCGCAGGTGTTCTTCTATGGGCTCGCGGCGTTCGGCGCGCGCGCGGGTCGCCTCGGCACGCTCGCGCGAACGTTCGTCGTCCTCAACGCCGCCGCGGTCGTGGGACTGTGGCGCTTCGCGCGCGGCCGCCAGGCCGTGACCTGGTAGCCCTCACTCGACCGTGACCGATTTCGCGAGGTTGCGCGGCCGATCGACGTCTCGGCCGCGGCAGACCGCCATGTGGTAGGCGAAAATCTGGAGCGGGACGGCGTACAGGGCCGGCGCGAGCAGGGGATGCGTCGCCGGCAGCTCGAACACCATGTCCGTCACCTCGTCGAGTGCGCGGTCGCCTTCGCTGACGAACGCGATCACGTTGCCCTCGCGTGCGACGACCTCCTGCAGGTTGCTGAGCGTGCGTTCGCGGTGAGAGTCACGAGGCATCAGCGCGACGACGGGCATGTGTTCGTCGACGAGCGCGAGCGGGCCGTGCTTGAGCTCGCCCGCCGGGTACCCCTCGGCGTGGACGTACGAGATCTCCTTGAGCTTGAGCGCGCCCTCGAGAGCGATGGGGTAAAGCGGTCCACGGCCGAGATAGAGTGCGTTGGTGGCGTGCGCCCAGCGCTGCGCCACGGCTGCCAGCCGTTCCTCGAGGGCGAGCACCCGCTCGACCTGCCGCGGAAGTTGCCTGAGCCCCTCGACGAGCTCTGCT
>Ga0070682_100001909_pt1 | contig 11626 bp, 5 predicted proteins | sample KBSC63LmetaG_FD_64668 | JGI IMG/M metagenome (GOLD analysis project Ga0070682, IMG submission 64668) | Corn rhizosphere microbial communities from Kellogg Biological Station, Michigan, USA - KBS C6-3L metaG | ecosystem: Host-associated > Plants > Roots > Rhizosphere | place: USA: Michigan... | reverse complement strand
CCGCCCCCCGGATCGGCCGCGTGAGATGGAGAAAGCCACAATGAAAAGCAAACAACCGTGCAAAGACTTATGGCCAGGACAATCAATCCCCGGTTCCCTAAGGCAAACGGATGTTTCGTGATCTTATTTCTCATTTTCATAACTTTCTCCTCGCGCAACTCCTATCGGGGCCCGTACTACAAGAGGCGTTTTTCAAAGCGAGACAAAAAGAGCGTAAATCGAAGCCGATTAGTACAGTTTGGAGCTTAGAAGGTGGGGGTTGAGTAAAACTTGAGGAGAGGTTGAGCACGAACTCGAATGCGGCTCAAGGGGTGTGAGAATGCGACGGACACTTTTAGTAAGGCAAGCGAACTCAAGAATTCCTCAGGCTGGGACGAGTAGCGTAAGATTTGACTAAAATTTATCGAAAAGTTAGGAGTTAGAAGTGCATATGCGCCCGATATTCTTGATGAAGCTTGTTATTGCGTTGTTGGCACTTACATGGATTCTAAATGCATGCGGCAAATCCGATATAAGTCAACAACCGTCTGGTAACGAGGCGGGAACTTCTTCTCAGTCAGTGCCAGCGTCCTCAAGTCCGCTAGCAAAACACTCACCGGCGACTACGAATTCCGGCCTGTCATCAGGGGTTGGAAAACTCGATGCATGCTCCTTGCTCACCAGCGATGAGATTCGGTCGGTGCAGGGCGAGTCGCTGAAGGAAACAAAATCGAGCGGCGGCGTTGAGGGCGGTTTTAAAAGGTCACAATGTTTTTTCGCTCTGCCCACTTTCAACAATTCTATTAGTCTAGTGCTTACCGAGAGGGGCGACAGCTCGAGCGCGCGTGATCCTAAAGAGTATTGGGAGGAGACTTTCGGAAAGGCTGAGAAGGAGAAAGACAGAGAACGGAGCACAAGCTCAGAGAAAGAGCGCGAGAAAGAAAAGTTGCGGAAAAGAAACCGAGAGGAACGAGAGGAAGAAGAGCGGGAAGTGCCACCGCAAAAGATCATGGGCTTAGGTGATGAAGCGTTTTGGACTGGTACTCCCGTGGGTGGGGCGCTCTACGCATTGAAAGGCAACAGATACATCAGGGTTAGCGTTGGCGGAGCAGGTACTCAGCAGGCAAAGATCAATAGGTCAAAGGCTCTGGCTCAGTTTGCATTAAAGAGGATGTAGCTGCTGCACTGGTTTTGCTTAAAATCGGTTATCCGAAAGAACGTGCCGGTTCGGATGGTAGTGCCGCACGCATAAAATAGGTTGACCACAGCGTGAGCGACGGCGACAAATCGCTGGACGCGAGCGGCTGGAGCACAATGCGTGGTAAGAAGATATTGGTAATCATCATCACGCTGGCGTTGTTGCTTGCCTGTATCATCGCGCTGAGACTGCGAAGGGACAAGCCGGTTGGCCCAAGTGTGTCGGAAACTTCGCGGTTAATCGGAGGGCCGGCCTTCGAGGTTCAGGTGGAAATGCCTGCCTTCAATTCAGGGCGTGCACCTTGGGAGATCCCTGGCGTCATACTTGGTTACGATCATGGACCGCGGTTCGATCAGGCAAGTCCTGGCGCCCAAGTCGGCAAGATAGCACCGCATCACATCGAGCTTAGTGCCGAAGGTGGCTGGGATGTTTTGATTAAGACGGACGGCGAAGGGCGGCTCGTTCAAGAAACACACGTCGCATTTCCGGTAAAACTCGGCGGCAGACCGTTGAACTTCAACTGCCGGCCCGCAGATTTGACCATCGGCTATCTTCACACCACCACCCGCACGGGCTCGGATGAAGTCGAAGGGAGCTTCGAACTGGAAGTCGCGATCTGCAAGAATGCTGTTTCAGGGAAAACTGCCGCGTGGCCCTATCAACTCCTCAGGGTTCGCGGGAACTTTGCAGGGTTGAAAAAGCAAAGATGAAGACATTTGCGATTGGTCCAGTTTTGTCGTCGTGATAGCGGCTGGCACTAATCGGTGGGACTGCCCGTATCGTTTCGTGGGGAACGTTAGTCCCACGGCGAGATATAAAGCACTTGGAAGCGACTCGCCGGTGAGTAGCTTTTATTTGAGGTACCTTGGCGAGCCGTTCAAGTGTAGCGTTAGACAGCTTTGTTTATGAGCCTCCCGATGAAGATAATCACGTCGATTCTGATGGCGGTGCTTTCGCCGATGTTATCTCTCGCTCAGCGCGTCCCCTCACCGGCCGGAATGTGGTGCCAGTACTGTAAGCCGCAAGAAGTGGTCGTTGGTCCGGTGCGCACCGTCTTGTCGGTTGAGAAGCGTGAGGAGAGTCCCTTTGGTACGGTCGTGGAAACCTATGATGCTCAGGGCAGGCGGATTGAGACGCTGTCTCACAGTTCGAACAGAGAAATCCATAGCGGACAGATAGTGCGTCTAGATTCAAAGATCATATACCTCTACGACTCTAAAGCTAGACTCGTAAAACACATTAGCTATTCCGTGGAACAGCCGGGTGAAGGTCGGGATTCACTTACTTTTGTTTATGACGAAAGTGGACGACTGAAAGAGGAGACCACCCTCTATGGCGACGGTACGCCCTTTCTCAAATCCGTTTTCTCCTACGAACCGGAAAAGCGAACTGTTATTGCAATGACAACCTGCTATGTCGAAGGGCGAGTAATCCCTCCATTCAAGGCCGTTCTCATCTATGACGATAAGGGACAATGGATTAAGAAAAGTATGTTCAGAGCGGATGGTTCACCTGATGGCATTGCAGAATTTTCTTATGACAAGAGAGGATATCTCATCAAAGAGACGAGATACGATGATGATGGCAAATACAGCTTTGCCCATATGTTCACCTACAAATATGACGCAAATGGAAATTGGTTCGAGCGGTTAGACACGTATACGCAGATTGATAAAGACACCGGGAAACCGACTTCCGAACCTTGGATGATGATGTACCGGGTAATCACTTATTTTAATGAAAAATGATTTCTTCATGGGCGCATCGAACAAGCACTCGGAGGGAACTCGCTGATGAATAGCCTTTTATCCCTAGTTAAGTTCTGCGGCTATCGAAAAAATGATGATTAAACTTTCCGGCAACTGACGCTGAGCTTCCTTTTACTTCCTTTCTTGATCAGCGTGGGCTCGGCCAAAGCTTGGCGCGGAATCGTGCCGTTTAGTCGACTCGAGCCGGTTGCCTCCTCCCGTAAAACACGGACATTGAAAAGTAAAGGTTTCCGACAACAAGGCGCAAAGTCACAAATCATTTTTCAGTAAATCTGTTGTCCTGTCTTGCGTCTTGGTTGCGAGCGCCTTTTTCGCTTCGTAGTACCAGTAATCGGCGTCTGCACGATTCGGATCAAGGCAAAAAGTGGTCTCCCAACGGGCGGCCGCCTTTTCATACCGGCCGTCGCGCCATTCACAAAGTCCGATGACGTAATGCCACCCGGCCAGATCTGGCGTCAGCCAATCGGCAACCCGATAATACCAGCGTCGCAACATGCGTTTACGCACACTGAATGAGGAACGGTTTGCGAGCTCTTCCTCATATTCGCGCGCCTCGACCGCTCCCCTCTTTCGAAAACATATCCTCTCCGCTTGATAAGGTGATGGCCAACTTCGTGAGCCAGTATACGAGCAAGTTGTAGGGTAATTACTGGAGATAACCAATAGACCTTAGGTATTCCACGATACAAGCTGGCTACATATGGCAAGTCGCCTTGCGGGCCAAAGTACTGGCCCCCGACAGCCAGGTTCCGCCCCCTCGATTTTGTGATGCCACTCGGGCGAAGTGGGCGTTGCTGGCCCAACCTGCTCCTCCAGGACGATCTCCTCGATACCGAACAGATCTCCCTCGGGTATCCAGCTCAGGGAACGTCGAATGCCATGACAAACCAGCTCGTCGCTTGGTGAGCCGATCAACAATCTTTATTTGGAGTTAGGATCGCAGGCCTGCGGATTTCGCACGCACACCCTATTGGTATAAGGAAGAATCACTGGTCCAACAGCATCGACAATACCAATCCCGGGAATGAAAAACCGTATAATGAGTCTAAAGATTAGAGTACCCGAAACTTTGGCCCTCTCCTACGCAGTCGTTCCGGGCCGGATAGGGTTTCAGGAGCCTTAATGCCTAGGTCCAAGACCGAAGCTTCTCCCACCAGCGAAGTTCAACGACAATCGACGACTTAAAACTAAACTAAGGCAGTCTGGTTTTTGCTCTGGATTTTTCGTCGATGTCGGAGAATGCTAAAACCCACAATTCCAGCAAGTAAGATGTAATAAGCGACCAAAATAGGTAACACTAAGGATCTGTAAAGAGCCCAGTGATGCCAGCTCCCTGCGTCATCGCGGGCACTCAATGCTGCCAGGATTTCTTGATCCGCAGCTGAAGGCTGGACTTGGATCATTTGTTTGCCATCCCAGGCAAAGACCTTTCGTACAGGTTTGCCTTCGATCGTGTGATCAAAAACCAATAAGCGCGCTCCGCCAACCTCGTCTCGAATCGCCACATGTGTTCGCAATGTGCCGTCCACATAGCTAAATGGAAGTCGAAGGAGTTCGCGATGGGAATCGCTTACTACTAACCAAGCTTGTCGTGCTAAATATGAACCTGAAGGCGGTGGGGACGTTCTGTCAACTAGAAGATTGCCACTTCTTCCATCTCCATCGAAATCGGCCGCACAGTTATCTTGAAGACATTCGTACTTCGTGATCGCTTGAGTGTAGCGCTCATCTTTCGATGACAAGCGACTGTAAATAACCAAAGGGATAAGGATGAACAGCAAAAGTACTATTACTAGTGCGACGCGTATTACCCTTTGCACAGTAGATTTCACGTGATTATGGTTTGTCACCACACACCTCCATTCTGATCCGGTGAGCCAAATAGCGTCGCAGGTAGTCGATACCATGGGCCGAATCGATAAAGTCAGAAGCATGACTGGCGCTAATCCTGTTGAGCGCAGTGTCGGACGCGTAGTCGCTCCTACCCGGTACTTCTAGATCATTCATGAACCTGCGACCAAAGAATTCACCTAAGTGCACTGCCGCGATGAATCCGCCTACATAGTGCCTCGCCTGACCATGAGTATCTTGGGGCTCTCTAAGCTCTGCCTTGAAGCCGTCATCAGTGATAGCAACTCTTGCAGGTCCCGCAGAATTGTCCCGCATTTCTGTCCTACTGCTGTTTCTGGCTGAGGTAAAAGTCCTTGCCAGTTCGTCCATAAAACTTCTTTTGCTATCTGACTTGTCGGCGATCATTTGAACGTAATCTGCAAATCCGTGGCAATCAAGTTCTCTTGGTGTGGGCGACGGTGTGGGGTTCTGCGGAATACCTGACCCGAATCCGCCGAAGCCGATGGTCCCCCCATCGTCGGACTCTTCAAAACAAGTCTCTTCGAGAACCCAATCTCCACCACCCTCGATGTGCGGCCTGTATACCCATTCGAACACGCAACGCATCCCCAGCGCCGTCCTATTTAGCCCACTGGGATCGACAAAGTTCACAGGATCATTATCCACATAACTGTAACGGTTGAACGACTGCGGATCTGTCAGGTCATAACTACCGTCGTAAGGATCGGGTTGCTCGAAGCGTGCCCACCAGCGATTGTAACGACGATTCATCGCGTCGTGGCTGCCAATTGAGTCCTGCTCGTAAGTCGTGAACTTGCGCGGCTGGAAGGCTTCATTGCTGCTGCGATTCGTCTCGCCACCCCAGGGATCTAATTCAATCGCGCTCACCACCGCCCCTGACGCATCTGTTACGCGCTTGCTCTTCGCTACTGGATCCTGATGCATCCAGTAGACTGCAACGTTTTGTTGTACCGCCAGAATTTCGCCACCCAGGTAAACGTAGCCACGCATCCAGCCTCCACCCGAGTTCAGTTCCGCCACCACCTGACCACCCAACACACTGCTCCTCAGGTAATAAGTGACAGCTCCATTCTCACTCTTCTTTCCACGTAGACCGTTGCCATCGTAGAACATTTGCACATTGCCCATTGCGCTGGTCGCTTGTTGGCCCGTGGCGTCATAGGTGAACATCCAGCCGCCGCCGGCATCGGTCAGATTTCCGGAATTGTCATACGTCATCCCGTTCATTTTGTTGTTCGTATAGCTGGCGGCGTACTGCGGGTTCATCCCGCCCCAGCCAGTGCGACTCAACGTGTTCCCCCAAACGTCATAAACATTATTCTCCTGTGCATATGGACCATCAGACAGCCAATTACTCCCAATACCTACATGCGCTCGCGCCGATGAGCCTGTATATGCCGACTGCAAACGGCCGACATGATCGTAGTAATAGGAGCGATCCAAGGTTGGGTCGGTGATGTTTTGCGCGTAGGTCACGCGCCCCGTGTTCTCGCCAAAGTGGGTGTAAGCGTAATTCCATTCCATCACGCCGGGAATCTTCCACTGCGTGGGCCGCATGCGATTGTCGTATTGCAGCGAGAGCGTGCGGCCATTGTTGTACTGCATCTGCTTCAGACCAAAGGCACGATAAGAAATGCTATTTACGTAACTGGAAACGTTACTGTATCCAGAGCCGGATACATTTGTGACTCGTCCCAATCTGTCGTAGTTGTAACCTACCTGGGCATCCCAGGGGTTAGTGATTGAATTCAGTTGCCCCGCGAGGTTGTAGCCATACGTCAACGCGTAGGTCCCGTTGACGCCCGTGAAGGTACGTGTCTCGGAGGTCAGTTGTGACAGCGGGTTGTAGACGTAGCTCACCGAGCCTAAGCCATCGGTCATGCTCGTGCGATTTCCCGCCGAGTCATAACCAAATGTCACATTCGGCGTAGCTGCGACTCCTGCGGGCACTCCATACGTGATGCTGGTAACCAGGCCGCGATTGTTGTAGCCGAAAGTGGACGTCGCGCCACGAGCGTCGGTAATTGTCTGCACCGTATCGTCGGATAAGTAGGAGTAATTGGTCGTACCTTGTTCAGGCTTGACACACTGACTGAGCCTGCCGTAGCCATCGTAAGAGAAAGTCCTGATTTGTCCTTCCTGATTGATCTGTGTGATCTGATCGCGAGCGTTCAACGTGTAGTTGGTTGTAGAGTAAACCGTTTCATTCCAATTCAATTCCTCGACCTTTACCAACCGGCCCAGCACATCTTTCGTGTAACGTTTGCGGCGGCCGCGCTCATCACGCACCGTGATTTGTTCGCCACCGGCACAACCGCAACCACCGTACGTGTTTTCGCGGTAGCTTGAGTCGTGATTGGTGGTCCTTATGGGTCGTCCGTTCCAGTCGTAAGTCTGTAAAGTCGAGGCCCATCCGAGCGCGTCGTCACCGCTTGGTATCCAACTGCCATTAATCTCCGCCGGGTTCGTTTGTTGCGACACGCGTCCCATCACGTCGTAAGAGATCAACATGCCTGCGAAACCGGTCGAGCTTCCGGGGTGATCGCCCCCAGATGCACGCAGCCGGCCCGCGCCGTCAAAATAACTGAGTTGGTACGACTCTCCGGCGCCGTTTTGAATAGTGGCGTAGCTATGGATGTAACCACTCGGAGCGTAGGCATGCCGAACATAGGCGCCATTGTTTTCATTGGTAATCCGCTCGACACGTGTAGCGCTGTCGTAGGTGATTGTCTGCACCGCCCCCTTTGGATCCTGCGTGCGCGTGACTGTACCGAAGTCGTAGTTGTACTTAATCGTCGAAGGAAAGCTATCTGGATCTGTGATTGTTGTCGGATAAGCAAAGGTGTTGTGGTTCAGGGTATCGGAAAAGGAATCGGTGTAAGTAAAATCCGTTCGATGCCATAGCCCGTCGCCCGTGAAGATCATTGAACCGGTCGTGTTGTAACCGAACTTCGTGCTCAACACACGAGCCGTATCCTCAGGATAATTGACATCCCAACGTTCAATCAGGACCAGATTTGCACGACCCACCACGAAATTTATTCCGTAGTTGGTATCGTCGTGTTGCTTCGCCCCCGCTCGTTCCTCGAGCCATGATTCAGCCCAATCGTAGTGATAGCGGGTCTTTCCCTGGAGCGCTCCAGCCCCGTCGTACACGAGTTGCTCGAATACCAGCCCGATAATACGTCGATCCGTATACGCAGAATATAGGTGGTAGTTGGTATGAGTACGTCTCAGTACTGTCGTGCCATTGGCAGCGTATTCATAAACGTCACTCCGCAAGCTGAACGAGGTGGTTGGATAGTAATCTATTGTCACCCGACGACGGTTGTTGGCTTCATCCCAAACATTCGTTTCAGTCACCCGCGGGTTCTTCTGAAAACTCAAGTTAAGGTCGTCTTGCGTCCAATTGACAGTGGTCCACTTCTTTTTGATGTTACCCGACCACACTTCCGACACCGTAGGAAGGCCAGTCTGCCATCCTGACGTGGCAAAGAACTGCTTGAAGATCGTTCCGTCGGGAGCGGTCTGTTGCGCCCATGAATTGTCGCTGGCCGCGCTGTAGGTTGTTATGGCTTCGTTACCGTTGTTCCAGTTCTCCGCCCAATCGCGACGTTCGGTAAACCGCGGACAATCCGGCTGGCCGGCATTTGAGCTCACGTTGTAAGAGATATAGGAAAGCAGGTGGCCGTCCGCTGCAAAGCTGTTGATTTTCTTTACCTGCGCAAACGGCGCGTTGTATTCGAAGGTGAAGTAGGTGCCGTCGTGCAGATTGACGCGGCTCAGCACGGTGTGATTTTGGTTGTTTGGGCCATTAATCTGGAGACTGCCGCCGAAAGCAGGCGCCACGTAGACTTCCATGTATTCGAACGTGGCCCAAAGGTGTTGCACGTTGCCAGCCCACGTCTGCCGGATTGCCTGGAGGTTGTTGTTCGCGTCGTAGTCGAAATAGATGACGCGGTCGAGCGTATCTCTAATGGTCAGCAGGTGTCCGTTGGCTGCATTATAAGTGGCGGAAATAAAGTTGCCGTTACGATCCTTGATCTTAGTGCAGCGGAATTCGTTGTTGACATTAATAGGCTCGAACGTGAACTGCGTGCCATCAGCCGTACGCACGAGTATCGCGTTGAGATTACTGTTGTCCAGGTGTGTGTAGCTGCTGTCCTGCGACTCATACGTGTTTGTGCCCGTCTGTCTCAGTTCTATGCGGCTGCCCGAAGGCATGATCAGCATGTACGTCTGAATGCTGGTTTGAGCATGCAGGAACTTTTGTTGCAAAACCGGAAGCCCAAGACGAAAGCCCGACGCCGGCGTTCCGAAGTCAGCGTTGAACTTAATTAAAGAACCATCTTTGGTCCATACCAGAGAGTTGTAAGTGAGTGCAAGGTTTAGATCCAATCCGGCGCGTCCGCGCAAACTAAGCAGCGGCAGGCTCCAGTTAAAGTTACGCGAGCCCAGATTGACACCGCGTCGTCCAGTTTCGTTAGTGGGTCTGGTGCGGGCAGTAGAAAAGTTAGGATCACCGACCGGATAGTTGCCACTTCCGGGATCACAATCAGCACACATCAAATTAGATTGAATTGGAATCCGCGCGCTCGGTTGTTGCGGTTGCAGGTTGCGCGCCTCCTCGAGATTCGGCAAGCCGGTAATTGATCCAGAGGTGACTGGAGGCGGAGGTGTGCTCGTGAAACCACCAGTGCCACCCGGAGGAAGAAAGGGCGGTGCTTGATTCGCTGCATCCTGGAGCTTTGCCAGTGCATTGGCAGCATTTGCAACTCCACCGCTCGAAACTCTTCCGGAAAGAGAAGCGCTCGGACGCGCTCCTTCCGAGATCACTTTCGAGATGATCTGCGCATTCGTCGAACGACGAATGGTCTTCATCAGTCCCGCGATCCCACTAACCAGTGGCGCTGCCGCTGAGGTACCCGTCACGTTCCAGTACCCACCTCCCATTCGCGTGGTGAGAATGTTTGTTCCCGGTGCCGCAACGTCAATGCTTTTTGCGCCCCAGTTTGACCAGGATGCGAGCTGATCAAAATTGTCGGATGCCGCGACCGCAATCAGACCTTTCAGATTGAAGGAAGCGGGATAATAAGGAGCGACGCTCAGGTCTTTGCCACCATTACCCGCTGAACAGACAATCACCACGTGGCGCTTGATGGCCCTTTGAATCGCATCTTTCAGCGCCATCGACTCGGCTGCTGTTCCCCACGACAAATTGATTACCTGCGCGCCATTAGTTACGGCGTAGTCAATTGCTTCGACAGCATCCGCAACGTCACCGTTGCCGCCCTGGTCCAGGACGCGAAGGCTCATCAGGCTGGCGCGCCACATCACTCCACTCACACCGGCAGAGTTGTTACCTTCCGCCGCGATAATTCCCGCGACCGCCGTACCATGTCCCTGCTCATCCTTGATATCGCCCTCTTCGGTAATGTAATCCCAACCATGCAAGTCGCCGAAAACAGTCGGATTGAGATTGGTCCATTGATTGTTCGCCAAATCGGGATGCGTAAAATCAATTCCACTATCGATCACGGCGATCACAGTCGCCGGCGAGCCGGTAGTCGTTGGCCAGGCGCTACTGACATTGATATCCGCTCCATACTGGCCACCGTTTTGACCGGTGTTGCGCAAGGCCCATTGTTCGTTGAATTGTGCGTCGTTCGGAGTTAAATCGTTCTTCGAGATCAGAAAGTTAGGCTCGGCAAATTCAACCTGCGGTTTCATCAACAGTTCCAGCGCCGCCGTGTTGGCATCACGAACTCCAGACAGTTCGACTTTTTCGAAGCCTGACCCGCCGCGAAGTTGTTTTATTTTCTTCACTCCGACCGTGGCCAGAATCGTGTCTTTGTCTCGCTGGGAGACACCGCCGCGAAACCGCACCAGTAACTCATCCTCGCGCTCGGGAACGTTGTGTGGTTCCGGGAAAAGGCTAACCGGCTTTACAAGCAAATTCGCTCTGGCTGTGGTCGTGAACGGTACACACAGCACCATGACAAGCAGGTAAGAAAGGAATGAAGAAAGAACTGGAATGACGTGAGATCGAGGTGAAAACATGGGAGGACTCCTTCATTGGTGCGACCGGCCAGCGAGGCTGAAACGCGAGTGACCTATTGGAGCGAGGCTTAAACTTAAGTTAGCGGAAATTCAGTGGGGGATTGGGGCGCACAGTATCGCAACACTGTGGTCCATGTCAAAATAATTCTTGCACAAACTTCGTGAGCTTTTGCGATGTCTTTAACTGAGGATAGGAAGGTCGGTTTGAATGTTGCGTTTCATCGGCTCACGATGCTTGCCGGCGTTGAAGCTGAATCTTCTCCAACAACTGAAAGGCCAGATGCTTTTCATTCTGGCTTATAAGATGGTCATGTTCCGCCAAAGCCAGGTTAAGGTCGCCCAGGTCGAGATAGACAAGACCTAAACAATAGTGCGCCCGCGTACTATGAGAATCGATGTCGAGTGCTTGCCTAAACGCCTTTATTGCCTCGGCGTAGCTTCCCTTGTTGAAGTAGACAAGCCCAATGTCATTACGCAATTCCGGATCCTTGGGCACCAGCATTATCGCCTTTGTATATATTTTTAAGGCATCAACAAATTGGCCCAGTTCATCGTATGCGGCGCCAAGGTTCTTGTATGCTGCTACAAAGTTCGGGTACATCGTCAGCGCCGACAGGTAGGTTTTAATCGCTTTAGGAAGTTGGCCCAGCTTCTGGTAGGTAAGGCCCAATTCCAGGCGAGCCCCCGCATGATTTGGATTAATCCGGATAGCCAGTTTCAATTCCGAGACCGCCTGCGGATAGAGGCC
>Ga0070682_100001908_pt1 | contig 11640 bp, 10 predicted proteins | sample KBSC63LmetaG_FD_64668 | JGI IMG/M metagenome (GOLD analysis project Ga0070682, IMG submission 64668) | Corn rhizosphere microbial communities from Kellogg Biological Station, Michigan, USA - KBS C6-3L metaG | ecosystem: Host-associated > Plants > Roots > Rhizosphere | place: USA: Michigan... | reverse complement strand
ATCTTCTGCGCCGCCTCGATGGCCGAGCGGTTGGCCGCTGTGGTGCCGTCGGCCACTTTGCGGATGCGAAGCATGGCCTAAATGCGAAGCACGTCAGGCCGTGGCGCGCAAGGCTCCAAGCGAGGACTCGACGATGCGGCCGACCATGGCGTCGTAGCCGAGCCCAGCCGCGGCGGCCGCGGCGGCAAAGCCTGCGTCGGGGCTAAGGCAGGGATTCACGTTGACTTCGAGGATGAAGGGCTGGTCCTCAGCATCGACACGGAAGTCGACTCGGGCATAACCGGAAAGGCCGAACAGGCGCCAGCAGGAGAGCGCAAGCTGCCTGAGCCGAACCGCGAGTTCGGGCTCGTCGCACTCAAGGCCAAAGCGCCTCGGCGTGCCAATATAGGCCTCGCTGTCCGGCGCCCACTTGGCCTCATAACCCACAATCTGCGGGGTTTGCACGGCGAACCTCTCGAAAACGATCTCCGCGATCGGCAGCACTTCGACGCCCGATGTCCCCTCGATGAGAGCGAGGTTGAACTCTCGTCCCTCTATGAAGCTCTCAGCGAAATGCTCGGTGCCCCATCTGGAATTCCGGACCTGTATGGCCACGGCGCCCTCGGAGCCGCGCACCACCGAGCTTTCATCGAGGCCGAGCGAGCCGTGCTCCCACACAGGCTTGACGATGACGCGCACGTCGGGATCGAGCCCGGCGCCATCCTCAGACCAGGAGGGTGTTGGCAGGCCGGCTTGAGCAAGCTTGAGCTTCGTGCCGATCTTGGAGAGCGTCTCGAGCCAGGCGCTGGTGCCACATCCAGTGTAACGCAAGCCAAGCGCATCGAGTCGCGCCGAGACCGAAGGCGCGAGCCTTCCATCCCCATTTACCGCATCGACGAGATTAAACACGGCGAGCGGATGAAGGGATCGCAGGCGCTCAAGCTCAGCGAGATCTGACCCAAGAGCGACGATGCGGGTGGCGAAGCCGAGCCGTTTCAGCGCAGAGGCCACGGCCTCGGCGGCAACGATCGTGTCGATCTCGTCTGGACGGTCTTCGGTCGCGGCGTGGACAACCGGAACGAAGCTCCGGCTTCCAGACATCAGGCGCTCTTTCGCCGCCGCTCCTCACCAGGCAGGGCAAGGCCGTAGCGCGCGAGGCCGGCATCGAGAATGAGGCCGATCAGCGCCACGAAGTCGACACCGTTCTGCGCGGCAAGGATCGGCAGGTCGGAGTGCCAGGGATTTAGACCGGCGAGTGGGTTGGCCTCGAGGAAATAGGGCTCGCCTTCGGCGTCGGAACGGAAATCGATGCGGGCGGCATCGCGACATTCCAGCGCGCGATAAGCCTCTAGCGCGCGCGTGCCGGCGAGCCGTGCCTCCGCATCATCGGCATGCGCATAGATGACGAGGTCCTCGCACAGCTCCTTGTTGTGGAGCGAGTAGATATTGGCCGTGGCATGCTCTTTCAGAAGGATCTCGCACACGCCGAGCACGCGCGTGCCATCGCCATTGCCAACGATGCCAACGGTGAACTCGCGGCTAGGAAGATATTGCTCGACCAACGCCGGCTGCTTGTAGCGCTCGATAACCCGCGTCACGGCGGCCTCAAGCTCCGCAGGCGTGTGCACGAGCGAAGCAGCCTCGCAACCTTTGCCGGTACCTTCCGCGACTGGTTTGACGAAGGCCGGGAAGTCGGTCCAGCCAGCGGCCTCGCGCGCATCCTTCTCAGCGACCGCGAAGGCCGGGGTCTTAACGCCGGCATCGCGCACGAGACGCTTGGCCACCGCCTTGTCGAGCGAAGCCGCCATTGTGAGGGCGTCGGAGAACAAGTAGGGCTGGTCGAACAGCTCGCAGAGCGCAGGCACCTGAGCCTCACGCGACCGGCCCTTCACCCCTTCGGCGATGGAGAACACAAGATCGAAGCGCTCGCCGGCGACCAGCCACGCGGCAAGTGCCTGCCCGCGGCCGACACGCACCGCCTCGCAGCCGAGCGTCTCGAGCGCGTGCGCCAGCGCGTCGATGGTAGCGACCGAGTCGAACTCGGCCACCTCCTCCTCGGAGAAGCCAAGCGCGCGATAATCGTCGCGCAGATCGTAGACGAGTGCGATGCGCATTAGCGTGCGCTCACAACCCTGTCGGCGCCGACCGTGCCGTCAGGATCGGTATAGCGGTAGATCTCGCCCTCGAAGTTCTTGAGGATGAGATCGTCGCCCTCGCGTCCCACGACGTAATCGGGAAGCAGCGGGATCTTTCCGCCGCCGCCAGGAGCATCGACCACGTAGGTCGGCACGGCGTAGCCGGTCGTATGGCCGCGCAGTCCCTGCATGATCTCAAGGCCTTTGTCGACGCTCGTGCGGAAATGCGACGAGCCCGATATCGGATCGCACTGATAGAGGTAGTACGGCCTGACACGGCGCATCAGCAGACCGTGGAAGAGCGGCTTCAGCGTCTCCACGGAATCGTTAATGCCCTTGAGCAGAACCGTCTGGCTGCCGAGCGGGATGCCGGCGTCGGCAAGGCGCGTGGCGGCCTCGGTGACCTCAGGCGTGAGCTCGGCAGGATGGGTGAAGTGGATGCTCATCCACAGCGGATGATGCTTCTTGAGCACGCGGATCAGTGAGCGCGTCACGCGCATGGGGAGCACCACCGGCACTTTGGTGCCGAGGCGGACGAACTCCACATGCTTGATGGCTCTGAGCCTCCCGAGCAGATAATCGAGTCGCTCGTCTGACAAGGTGAGCGGGTCGCCGCCGGAAATCAGCACATCGCGCACTTCGGGGTGCGAGGCGATGTAGTTGAGAGCCTCCTCCCATTGCGGCCGGCTGAAGGTGTAGTCGCCCCCTGCCTCGCCGACCATGCGCGAGCGGGTGCAGTAGCGGCAATAGGTCGAGCAGAAGCCGGTGGCGAGGAACAGCACGCGGTCGGGGTAGCGATGCACCAGCCCAGGAACAACGCTATGGCCATCCTCTCCAAGAGGATCGTCGGCCTCGCCCGGCGTCTTGAGGTACTCGGTGCCGACCGGAATGTGGGTGCGGCGCAGCGGCTCCAACGGGTCCTCGCGCGCCATCAGACTCGCATAGTACGGCGTGATGCCGAGCGGTAGAGAGCCCTCGTGCCGGCTCACGGCGTCCCGCTCATCTTCGGAAAGTACGAAGATGCGCTCGAGCTCAGCGAGCGTGCGCACGCGCGCACGGGCCTGCCAGCGCCAGTCGTTCCACTGAGGAAGCTCGATCTCGGGGAAGTACAGCTTTCGGAACGCGCGCGTCACCGGGCCGATGGGAAATCGCTCGGCCCGTGCGGCGAACGACACGAGCTGCGGCCCCTGCACGAGCAAGCCCGGCAAGAGAGCTTTGATCTGACGATGTGGTTTGGTGAGAGTTTGAGATGTCGCCTTGGGGCGACTGGGTGGCTCTTCAGCCTCGACTTGCAACACATCCATGGGATATGCGTCCCCTCCGTACTCTTTTGCGGACCGCCGTGCGCCAACCGCCGATTCTGCTTCCGCCAAAAAGCGCGAGTCATTTCAGCGACCTCTTTATTAATTTCAAGTGCTAATGCGGTCGCGGTTAAACTTTTTTCCCGCGCCCGTTGCCGGCGGGCATGCACTCTCATGGTGCCTCGACGGAGGGAAGAAAATGGCGGCGATGCGGGCTCGGCAGCTTTGACCCTCGCCTGCTGCTCATCCCTCGCGGGCCATGAGAGCAACGAAGAAGCCGTCAGTGCCGTGGCTCAAGGGCGTCATCAGAAGGGTCTCCTCCGAGCGGTCGGCCGAGCCAAGCGGCGGCGTCGATAGAGTTCGCTCCCAGAGCTGCCGCCAAGGCACGAGGTTGAACTCGGAGTGCCGGGTAAAAAAGGCCGCGATCTGGTCCCGGTTCTCGGAGGGCAGCACAGAGCAGGTGATATAGGCGAGGCGTCCGCCGGGCTTCACGAGCGCCGCCCCCTCCTCGAGCACGGCCTGCTGTTCGGCGATGCGCGCCACGAGCATTTGCGGCGACAGGCGCCACTTGGCATCCGGCCGGCGCCGCCATACTCCTGAGCCCGTGCAGGGCGCATCGATCAGCACAAGGTCCATCTTCCCTTGCAACTTGGCGAGAGCCTCGGCATCGCTCGCAGGCAGGACCTGAGCGTTGCGTACCCCTGCCCGCTTCAGCCGCTCGAAGATGGGACGTAGCCGCAGGCGGTCGGCGTCATAGGCATAGAGCTGGCCGGTGTTGCGCATGAGCGCGGCAAGCCCCAGCGTCTTGCCGCCTGAACCGGCGCACAGGTCGATGATTTGCTCCTTGGGCTTGGCGCCCGAGAGCAGCGTCGCGAGCTGCGAGCCCTCATCCTGCACCTCGTACCAGCCTTTGCCATGGCCGGGCTCTGCCTCGACGTGAGGGCTGCGCGCGGGGCCAGATCCTTGCAGGATGCGCACGCCAATTGGCGAATGGGCCGTAGGCTTGGCATCGAAGCGGTGAAGCGCTTTCAGCACCTTGTCGCGTGGGGCCTTCAGCGTGTTGGCCCTGAGATCGACGGGAGCGCGCTTCGCCAGCGCCGCCCCCTCCTCCGCCGCGCGCGCGCCGAAGGCACGCTCGAACTCGCCAGCGAGCCATTCGGGGTAATCGCCTCTGACGTGAGCCGGCGCGTCGGACGACAAGTGGCGTTGAAGCCCAGCGCGCTCGGCTTCCGACAAGGGCTCGGGAGCGTGACGGCTGCCGTCCGCGAGAGCAACCACCTGGTCCGGTGTCATTCCCCAGCTCGTGGCCAGCGTGCGGAGCACTATAGCACGCGGGCTGTTTTCGCCCATGGCATAGGCGCTGGAAGCGCGCGTGCGCAGCGCATCGAACAAGAGATTGCCGATCGCGGCGCGGTCCCCGGAGCCGGCGAAGCGGTGCGATGTTCCCCAATCCTTAAGCGCCTCCGCCGCCGGGCGCTTGTGCGCTTCGATATCGGCAAGGACTTCAATTGCTGCGCTGACTCGCGCCGCTGGGGTCATCAGTCGGAAACGAACAGCACGATGCGGGCAATGACGATTACCCACATCAGGGCGAGCGCGATAGCGCCAACCAAGAACACAGCGGTACGGCGATCAAGCCGGTTGGAGGTAACGTGGATATAGGCGTGCACCAGGCGTGACAGCACGAACATCCAAGAAAGCACGTAGAGCACGACATCGAGCGCGTCGCCGACCAGGGCGAGCAGCGTGACCACATAGAACAGAACCGGCAGCTCGAGCTGATTGTGGAAGGCATTGCCGACCTGAATCACATGCGGCGGCCAGGCTGGCTCGCGCAGCGCCACCTGCTGCGGCCTGACCTCGCCATTGCGGATCACGCGGAGCCTGAGGATGGTCATCCAGAACAGGAGCACGAAGGTCAAAGCGACCTGCGCGAACATGGGCATCAAAATTGCCTGGATCGACATAACGCCTCCGCTTGGCTCACCGGCGGCTCCGCGCCGCTGGCGCTTTTATACTCCGGACGCGGGCTCGTTGGGCCGAATGGGCCGCGATTTCCGCGACAATTATGGACGGAAGTTCAATTGACGCGAGACGGTAGCCCCCTCTAAACCTTCGGCCAAACAGCTAAAGTCCAAGGGTTCCAAGGAGGTTTTCCATGCGCTTTCGCGCTTCACGCATTCTTATTGGGACGGCATCTCTTGCCGGCGCCTTGCTCTTCGCCGCTCCGAGTCAAGTCCGGGCCGAGGAGACCAACCCCTGCTTCACCGGCGATGGCTCGATCGAGGAGGTCCTGGACGCCTGCGAGGCCTACATCAAGTCAGGCTCGACCGACAATGATCGCCAGATCAAGGCCCACAGCATCCGCGCCATGGGGCTTTCGGCCACCGGCGATTTCGACGGTGCGGTCTCCGAGATGGACACGGCGATAAAGATCGATGCCACCAAAGCCAACAGCTATTTCATGCGGGCAGCCGCCTACGCCGCAAAAAAGGACTACGACAAGGCGATCACCGATCTCGATAAGGCGATCGAGATGGATGCCAAGCATGGCGACTTCTTCCTGCTGCGCGGCATCGTCTATCGCGACAAAGGCGACCTCGACCGAGCGCTTGTCGAGTTAAATGAGAAGGTCACGCTCGATCCCGGTCAGTCGAGCGGATATTCGAGGCGCGGCGATCTCCACCGTATGCGCAAGGAGTATGATCTCTCCGTCGCCGATTATGACCAGGTGATCAAGATCGAGCCCGAGGGCGCCAAGGGCTACATCGACCGCGGCTGGGTGTTCGTGCTGAAGAACGACCTCGACAAGGCGGCCGCCGATTTCGACAAGGCGCTCGAGCTTCACCAGAACGATCCGTCCGCGCTCGTCGGACGCGGCGTGGTGAAGAGCCGCAAAGGCCAGCCCACCGACGGCAATGCCGATCTCTCGCTCGCGCAGAAGATCGAGCCGGGGATTTTCGACGAGATCAGGAAGCTCGGCGTTGAGTAAGTATCGGGCGCGCGGAGTTACCCTTCGCGCGGGTAGTTGGGAGACTCCCGGGTGATGGTCACGTCGTGGACATGACTCTCGTGGAAGCTCGCCGTTGAGATGCGGATGAACTCGGCGCGAGCCTGGAATTCGGCGAGGGTCTTTGCGCCGGTGTACCCCATCGAGGCGCGCAAGCCGCCGATCAACTGGTGCAGCACGCTCGCCACGGGCCCCTTGTAGGGAACTTGGCCTTCGATGCCCTCGGGCACGAGCTTCAGCGCTTCCTTGATGTCCTGCTGGAAATAGCGGTCGGCGGAGCCGCGGGCCATGGCGCCGATCGAGCCCATGCCGCGATAGGCCTTATAGGATCGGCCCTGGTAGAGATAGACCTCGCCCGGACTCTCATCGGTGCCGGCGAGCAGAGAGCCGAGCATCACGCAATCGGCGCCCGCGGCGAGCGCCTTGGCAAGGTCGCCAGAATATCTGATGCCGCCGTCCGAAATTACCGGCACGTCGCTCTTCTTCGCCACCTCCACGGCCTCGACCAGCGCAGTGAATTGCGGCACGCCGACGCCGGCTATGATGCGGGTAGTGCAGATCGAGCCCGGCCCGATTCCGACCTTGACCGCGTCGGCACCAGCATCGATCAGAGCCTTGGTGCCGTCGGCGGTCGCCACATTGCCCGCCACCACCTGCACGGCATTCGACTGGCGTTTGATGCGGCGCACCTGGTCGAGCACGAGCGCCGAGTGACCATGCGCGGTGTCGACCACGATCAGGTCTGCGCCGGCATCGATCAGCCGCTCGGCGCGAGCAAGGCCCTCATCGCCGGTGCTTGTCGCGGCAGCAACCCGCAAGCGCCCCTGCTCGTCCTTGCAGGCGTTGGGATGGAGCCGTGCCTTCTCGATGTCCTTCACCGTGATCAGCCCGATGCATCGATAATCTTCGTCGACGACGAGCAACTTCTCGATGCGGTGCGTGTGGAGCAGGCGCTTCGCCTCCTCCATGCCGACGCTTTCTTTGACCGTGACCAGGTTCTGCTTGGTCATCAGCTCGGCGACGCGTTGCATGGGGTTGGTGGCAAAGCGCACGTCGCGATTGGTGAGGATCCCGACCAGCCGGCCGAGGCGGCCGCCATTGCTGACCTGCTCGACCACGGGGATGCCGGAAATCTGATGGTCCGACATCAGCTTCAGCGCATCGGCGAGACTCGCGTCAGGGTGAATTGTCACTGGGTTGACCACCATGCCGGACTCGAACTTCTTGACCTGCGCAACCTCCGCCGCTTGCGCGTCTGGAGAAAGATTGCGGTGGATCACGCCGATGCCGCCGGCCTGCGCCATGGCGATGGCGAGGCGCGCCTCGGTGACCGTGTCCATGGCCGAAGACAGCACCGGGACGTGCAACTCGATCGAGCGCGTCACGCGCGAGGAGACGTCGACCTCGTTCGGCAGCACGTTGGAGGCTGCCGGCCTGATCAGGACATCATCGAAGGTAAGCGCAACGGCTCCGTCGGGAAATTCTCTCTTGTTACGTTGGAATTGCCCCTCGGGCATCGGCCAACCTCATTGAAAGCAGGCGGCTCTGACGCTTTGCGTGACACAATACGCAGCCACCGGTTGGCGGCCTCCAATATCACCTTATCGTGAATTTGCAAAGGCGATGCGGCGCGGGTGTAAAATATGTTGAAAGCCAAAGCTTCCGACCACGCCTCCCGTGGCGACCAATTTTGCCCGTCGGAACAACGGCCGCAGGCCGCCATTTCTCTTATAAAGCGTGCGCTTGCGACTGTTGCAGCGCGGGCGGCAAAGAGATTGAAGAAAGGAACTTCAAATGCGGTACGCAATGACAATTACTGCTCTTGCAAGTGGTGTGGCCCTATTGGCCGCGACGCAGCTGCCGGCAAAAGCCAGCCCCACTTTTGACCTCAAATCTTCCACCAGCATGCTCCAACTCGTGAAGAGCGGCGGCGGAGGCGGTGGTGGCATGGGTGGCGGAGGCGGCGGTGGTGGCGGAGGCCGGCTTAACCTTGGCGGCGGTGGAATGGGTGGCCACAACGGCGGCGTTAGCGGCGGCGGAATGGGCCACATGGGTCATATGGGCGGCGGTGGCGACGGCCACATGGGTCGCATGGCCAGAGGCGACTTCAATGGCGGCTGCACGGTCGAAACTTTGCCCACAACGGAAACTTTGCCCGCAATAACTGGAATGGGAATTGGGATCGTCACCACCATTTCCATAACCGGTTCTTTGTCGGAGCACCGTTCTTCTATGGCGGGTATTACGCCTATAACGGCTACGGCAACTGCGCCTGGCTGCGGCGGCAAGCCATCATCACCGGCAGCCCCTATTGGTGGGAGCGCTATCAGGCCTGCCTGTACTATTAGGCAGTCTTGATGAGTTCACGTTGCCCGGGGCGACTCCAGCACTAGCTGGTTTACGCTCCGGGCAGCTTGTTTTGCCTTTCAGCAACAGCTCCCAGACTTCGACGCGGCAAATGTTCTAGTCGCGAAGGGGATTGCCGTGCCGCAGTCCGGGAAAATGCCGTAGTGCGTGCTGAAATCTCCGATCAAATCGAAATGCGGTGCGAACCGCGTATCGGCGAGCATGCGCCAGGTATTGCCGCACACCGGGAAGACCTTGCCCGTCTCGATAAGATGGTGACCGTCGAGCTCGAATGCGTCCGGCTGGTCGGGCAGACTGCCTTTGTAGATGACGGCCTGCCCGTAATCTTCGCAGGCCGGCTCGAGCCCATCGAGCTTGAATAGGCGATACGTCGCGGAAAAGAACTTGGCCTGTCCGATCTTCCGCTTCATCGCCTCGTTCTTGATGTCGAGCGGTTTACTCGTCACGAGCCGCGGGTCGAGGAAGCCGGCGCGTTTCGCCGTCGGCAGGAAGTCATTCCAGTAAAGCGCGCCGCCGAGACATTCGCCGTAGAGGACCGGATCGGCGCGCACGCTGTCGGGAAGACGCCGGTCGCAATAAACATCGGCGAAATAGAGCTCGCCGCCCGGCTTGAGCAGATCGTAGGCGCCCCGCAACACTGCAGACTTGTCAATCGAGAGATTGATCACGCAGTTCGACACGATCACGTCGAAACTCGCGGGTTCGAGTCCAAGCTCTTCGAGCCTCTCGATATAGCCCTTAAGGAAGCGCACGTTCGGCCGCGCGAAGCCGAAGCGTCGCATGTGCCGATCGCTATGAGCTTCCGCTGTGGCGAGCTGCTCGTCAGTCATGTCCACGCCGACTACCTCGCCATTCGGGCCGACGAGCTGCGCGATCATGTAGACGTCGCGGCCCGAGCCTGAGCCGAGATCGAGCACGCGGGTGCCTTCGAGTGCGGCCGGCACAATGATGCCGCAGCCGTAATATTTGGCGCGCACCTCTTCATGGACATTGGCGAGCAGGGGCTCGAGGTAGGAAGGAACGCCGCCGCCGTCGCAGCAGGCCGAGGTCTTCAGGTCCTCCGAGGATTTCAGGACCTTACCGTAATAGTTCTTCACCACTTCGAGATTCATGGCGGGTACTCACGACATTGGGGCCGCGCAAATTGCGCACAGTCTAGCAGCGCGCGAATTGCGCGAGCAGACACTCCAGGTGAGCAGTGGGATTCAATCCTGGGTGCCGCGGAAGCCGGTGGCGAGCACGTACATTTCGGCAGACTCGGCTCTGGAAGCCTTCGGTTTCACGTGGCGGACCTTGGCAAACGAGCGGTTGAGCCTCGCCACAAGCTCCTTGTCGGCGCCGCCTTGCAGAACTTTACAGAGGAAGGCGCCCCCGGGCGCGAGAATCTCTTCGGCGAGATCGAGCGCGGCCTCGACCAGCCCCATGATGCGCAAATGATCGGTCTGCTTGTGACCCGTTGCCGGCGCGTGCATGTCTGACAGCACGAGGTCGGCCTTCTTTCCGTTCAAAGCGTCGCGGATGCGGCCGGCTGACTCAGAATCAGTCAAGTCGAGCTTCAGTGCCGTTACGCCGGAGATCGGCTCCATCTCCACGACATCGACGGCGATCACCCTACCCTTCCCCGCCATGAGTTGCACCCGCTGCGCGGAGATCTGGCTCCAACCGCCGGGCGCCGCACCGAGATCGACTACGCTCATTCCGGTCCTAAGCAAGGGATGCTTGTCGTCGATCTCGGCGAGCTTGAATGCAGCGCGTGAGCGATAGCCTCTGCGCTTCGCCTCTTCCACGTAGGGATCGTTCAACTGACGGGTGAGCCAGCGAGTCGATGCAAGCTTCCGGCCCCTGGCGGTGCGAAGCCGCACCGCGAGCCTCCGGTTGCCGCCCAAACCTTCTTTGGAGCGCCGTTTCATCGACCTTACCGCATGTTAATGACGCGGAATGCCTGCAAAAGCTTGACCTTACGGGGGCTCTCGCCCCATGTGCGCCTTATCGGCCTTCTAACACCTGCCACATGCCCCGCTACTTCGTCACCCTGATCGTCGCCATCGCTCTCTTTATGGAGACGATGGACTCGACGGTAATCGCGACGTCGCTGCCGGCCATTGCCGCCGATCTCCACGAAGATCCGATCGCGCTCAAGCTCGCGCTCACCTCTTACCTCCTGTCGCTCGCCGTGTTCATCCCGCTGAGCGGCTGGGCCGCCGACCGCTTCGGCGCGCGAAAGGTGTTCCGCGCCGCGATCGTTGTCTTCACGCTCGGTTCGGCAGCCTGCGGCTTTGCCCAGAGCCTTCCCGACTTCGTGCTGTTCCGCATCATCCAGGGCATGGGCGGGGCCATGATGGTCCCGGTCGGGCGCCTCGTCATTCTGAGGACCGTGCCGAAGTCCGAGCTGATCTCGGCGCTCGCGTGGCTCACCATGCCCGCACTGCTTGGGCCAGTGATCGGGCCGCCGCTTGGCGGTTTCATCACCACCTTCGTGTCGTGGCGCTGGATCTTCTGGATCAATATTCCAGTGGGCCTGCTCGGCGTGATTCTCGCCACCCGCTATGTTGCCAACATTCGCGAAGAGGGACTGCCTCCGCTCGACGTCAAAGGTTTCATCCTGTCCGGCATCGGACTCGCAGGTCTGGCATTCGGCATCACCACCATAGGTCAAGGATTGATGCCGCCTGTCGTGGTGGCGGCGCTGCTTACGGTGGGCGTCATCGGCTGCTGGCTCTACGTACGCCATGCGCGGGAGGCCAAAGCGCCGTTGCTCGATCTTGACCTGCTCAAAGTGGACACGTTCTTTGCGAGTGTGGTGGGCGGATTCCTCTATCGCATCGGGGTTGGCGCTACGCCATTCCTG
>Ga0070682_100001906_pt1 | contig 11642 bp, 9 predicted proteins | sample KBSC63LmetaG_FD_64668 | JGI IMG/M metagenome (GOLD analysis project Ga0070682, IMG submission 64668) | Corn rhizosphere microbial communities from Kellogg Biological Station, Michigan, USA - KBS C6-3L metaG | ecosystem: Host-associated > Plants > Roots > Rhizosphere | place: USA: Michigan... | reverse complement strand
ACCGGGTAGCAGGCGGCCGGGTTCAGCACCACCGACGTGATCCCCTGCAGATCGCCCCACGGCTGGCCCGCGTGGACCTTCTCGCTCAGCTCCTTGGCCTGCTTCTCGTTGCCGAAGAAGCTGAACACGCTGCCAGCCAGCTGCGGGAACGAGTCGAGGAAGTCGCTTCGCTCCAGCACGCGGCGGTCGATGATGGGCGGAAACAGCATTACCTCCGCGCCGTCGTTGGCGGCCACCCGGCTGACGTACGCGTTGAACCCCGCCAGGACCTTCTCGAAGTCCGGCCCGCGCCCGAACGCCCCTTGAACGCCGACCGGAATGATCAGGCGGTTCTTGACCAGCTCATCGTAGAACTTCGTTGCGTCGTACTCTTTGACAGGCACGCGTGTCCTCCTCCGGATGACCAAGCTCGAAAAATGATGGGGGGCAGGAACTGCCGGCCCGGCCTCTCAATCGTCCTTGTAAACGAGAAGCATCGAGGCGCTCTTCGACAGGATGCGATCGTTGCCGATCATCAGCGCCGCCGACAGAGCGTCGCGTAGCTGGCGTCCCAGGCTGAAGGGCGTGTCGTTCTTGTAGGCCATGATCCCGCAGATGGACAGGGCCCGTTGCACGATCTCTGCCACCATCTCGGACGACGAGATCTTCAGGTTGTTCATCTTCAGGGCGAAGCCCAGGCTCAGCAGCGCCTGCGAGCCCCCCGACCGCAGCAGCTCGTCGCACTCGGCGGCCACGGCGTGCACGTTGATCCGCATCAGCTGCAGCCGGGTCGACAGCTCGGCCAGCCGCATGGCGGTCGGCGGCACCGAGCCCGGCTTGCGGCGCGCCTCGGCCCGCACGAACGCGCTGGCCCGCCCCACCGCGTCGGTGGCGATGCCCAGCCACACGGCCGACCACAAGATGTGCGAGAACGGCACCATCGTCTCGGCCGACGAGTCGGCGAAGGATCCCGGCACGATCTGTCCGGTCACGCCAGACGAGGCGACGCTGAACCCGGGGCTGCACGTGCCGCGCATCCCCAGCGTGTCCCAGTTCGTGGTGCGGGTCAGGGTCGTGTCCCCCTTGCGCAGCAACACCAGCACCTGGTCGCTGCCCGCCGCGTCCGAGGCGCGGCGACAGGTGGCCAACCAGTCATCGGCCTGCTCGCCATACGAGATCGTGGTGGCCTCCTTCTTCAGGAGAAAGCGCCCGGCGGCGTCGTCACGCTCCACGGCGCACAGGCTGGTGCGGGTGTCGCCGCCCACCCCGACCTCGGAGGTGATGGAAGCGAGCAGCAGCTGACGCTCGCACAGCTCGACCAGGTAGTCGCGAATGTACGGCTCGGACAGGCCGTGCCGGACCAGACACGCGACCTGGATGTGGTGCATGGCCAGCACCATCCCGGTCGCCGAACAATGCTGGGCCAGCGCGGTGCACGACTCGGCCAGCTCGAGCATGCCGTGGCCGAGGCCGCCCAGCTCCTGGGGCACGAACGCGCCCAGCAGCTTCTCCTTCTTCAGCGCGTCGAGGGCCTCGTTCGGAAACCGCGCCTTGCGATCGACGTCGTCGGCGTGCGCAGCGGCGACCTCGACCCCCACGCGCGCCGCCGCCTGGGCGCCCGCGCTACGTTTCGAATGGTCCTTCACGTGAGTGCCCTTCGGTTAAGAGTTATCGCTTCTGACAATATCATTCGTCATCGGCTCTGTCTCCGCCCTGGACTGGAGGCGAATGAACTTTTTCAGCTCGCGCAGCACCGGCAAGGGGATCTCGTGCCCACCGTCGAAGGGCCACCACTGCACCGCCGCGCCCGCCGTCACCAGTTCGTTGCGTAGCGCCTCCGCGGCCGCGAACGAAAGCTCGCGATCGCTGCGACCATGGCTCTGGAAGATCGGAACGTCGCGAAGGTGGACCAGGCGGGGCGCCAGCGTCGCCGCGTCGACCCGGGCCCCCGACAGCAGGACCAGTCCCGCGGGGCGGAACCCGGTGCGGACCACCATGTCCAACGTCAGGATCGCGCCCTGGGAGAAACCTCCGAGGAACAGGGGACGGTCGGGCCAGGCGCGCTGGACGTCCTGGACCAGACGGACCAGCCCATCCCGGGCGTTGCCCAGCCCCGCCGGGCGCTCGGCGGACAGGTCGCGGTCCTCGCCGCGCGAGATGGCCGCGTCCCGGGCCACCACGTCGATCATCCACCAGGCCCGGCCGTCCAGGCCCCGCGCCGTCAGGTCGATCGGCCCATCGGGAAACACGAACACGGCCGGCAGGCCCATGGACGCCCCGAACGGCGCCAGGTCGTCGGCCCGCATCGAGAAGCCGTGCAGCAGCACGACCACCGGCGGCCTCGCCGGCGCGACCGGATCTGCTGGCTCGACGACGCGCAGGTCGAGCTCGGCCATTCTCATCGCGTGCGTCTGCATCCTCGTCGATCCCATCAGTGAACGCTCGGAGCGGTATTTCTTCCGCGTGGCAATATTGTCACACGACGACGCGCGGCCCCGTCCATCCATGACGGGTCCATGATCGTCCATGGCGCTTGAACTGACTGGTGGTGATGGTGTGTCCGATGTTCGACGACGATCGTGCTGAACTTGGCCCGGCGGGAGCCAGGCGCTAGTATCGCCGCTCATAAATGACCACGCCATGCCGTCGGTGATCGACAACTCCACGACGGCCGCGCCCGCGGGGCAGTCCCCGGCGCCGGTCATCAAGGTCGCGTACCTGGTCAACCAGTACCCGCACGTGACCCACAGCTTCATCCGCCGGGAAATCGTGGCGCTGGAGGCGCACGGCCTGCCGGTCGAGCGCTTCAGCATCCGGCTGCCCCCGGTGAACCCGGTCGACCCGGGCGATCAGGCCGAGCTGCGCAAGACGCGCACGGTGCTGGGTCCGGGCGGCGCGGGGCGGTTGTTCTTTGCCACGCTGGGCGCCCTGCTGTCGGCGCCGGGCGCGTTCTTCACCGCGCTGCGGGCGGCGGTCCGGCTGGGGCGGCGGTCCGAGCGGGGCGTGCTGCGCCACCTGGTCTACCTGGCCGAGGCGGCCGTGGTACGCGGCTGGCTGAAGCGAATGCCCGAGGTTCGCCACCTGCACGCGCACTTCGGCACGAACTCGGCGGCCGTGGCCATGCTGATTCGCCTGCTGGGCGGTCCCCGCTACAGCTTCACCATCCACGGCCCCGAGGAGTTCGATCACCCGGGCGAGCTGTCGCTGCGGGAGAAGATTCATCACGCGTCGGCCGTGGTGGCGGTCAGCGACTTCGGGCGCAGCCAGATCTTCCGCTGGATCCCGTGGAATGAATGGCGGAAGGTGAACGTCGTCCACTGCGGCGTCGACGCCGGCTTCCTGGCCGCGGGCCCCCAGCCCATCGCCGACAACAACCGCCTGGTATGCGTGGGCCGGCTGGCGCCGCAGAAGGCGCAGCTGTTGATCCTGGAGGCGCTGGCCCAGGTCGCCGCCGCCGGGGTGTCGTTCGAGATGGTCTTCGGGGGGGACGGCCCCATGCGCGCCGTGCTGGAGGAGCGCATCCGCGAGCTGGGCCTGGGCGCGAGCGTGCGCATCACGGGCTGGGTCAGCAACGACGTCGTTCGTAACGAGCTGCTGAGCGCGCGGATCCTGCTGATGCCCAGCTTCGCCGAGGGCCTGCCCGTGGCGCTGATGGAGGCGCAGGCGCTGGGCCGGCCCGCCATCACCACCTACGTCGCGGGCATCCCCGAGCTGGTCAAGGACCGGGTCAGCGGGTGGCTGGTGCCGGCGGGCGCGGTCGAGCCGCTGGTGGCCGCCATCAAGGAGGCGCTGGCCACGCCCGTGGCCACGCTGGCCGAGATGGGACGCGCCGGCGCCAAGGCGGTGGCCGCCCGCCACGACGTGAGCCACGAGGCGACGAAGCTGCTGAAGGTGTTCCGCGAACCGTGACCGGCGCGGGGCGCACGCCCCGGGGCTCGCTCAGGAGCGCTTTTCCAGGAGTCTCTTCAGGCCCACGCGCGCGAACAGCTCGAGCGAGAACGGCAGGTCCTCCAGCAGGTAGCGGCGCGACAGTCGCTTCGGCTCTTGCGCCAGCCGCCAGCACCACTCCAGCCCCGTCCGCTGCATCCATTCGGGCGCCCGGCTCAGTGTGCCGGCGACGAAGCTGAAGGTCATTCCCACGCCGATCATCCAGGCGCGCGGAAAGTCGGCGCGCAGGGCGCGAATGATCAGCTCCTGCTTGGGCGAGCCCATCCCCACCAGCACGATGTCGGGCCGCGCCTGCAACAGCTCTTCGCGCAACGAATGGAGGTCGTCCGGGGAAGGCGGGTTCTTCACCATCGGGCTGGACGCGCCGGCGATCACCACCCCCGGCCAGCGCGCACGCAGGACGGCGGCGGCCTTCTCGTTCGCGGCCGGCTCCCCACCCAGCAGATAAAGCGAGCGCCCTTCCACCGCGGCGCGCTCGGCGACGGGCAGCATCAGCGACGAGCCCGCGATCCGCTCGGGCAAGTGATCGCCCTGCAGACGCATGGCCCACACCAGCGGCATGCCGTCGGCAACGCAGACGTCCGCCTCGGAGTACAGCTCGCGCGCCGCCGGGTCGTGGGCGTGACGGCGCAGGAAGTCCAGGTTGGCGGTGACGATCCAGCCGCCCTGCCCGCGCGCCAGGCTGCCGAACATGTGGTCCAGCAACTCGTTGGCGCTGGCGGCGGCCAGGCGCATGCCCAGGAGATCAAACGTTGGAAACGGTAATGAGTTGGTCACGGAATCGATGTAGGCCCGAACGGCGATTCATGTTATCAAAACCGAGCTTGGAATATGTAATCGTGGTCGGCGCGCCGGCGTATCCGGTCTCTCCGGACGCGTTCGCGACGGAGAGCGTATTCGCACGCCACCTCGAGGTCCTGCGCGACCAACTGGCCTCCCGCTTCGAGCGCCTGCACCTGATCGCGCCCCGCATGGCTGACGACGTGTACCAGAGGCAGCGCGGGTCGATGAAGGAGCTGCGCGCGGAGGACGGCTTCTCGTTCTGTCCCATGCCGCCGGGCGAGGCCAGCGTGTTGCGTTACTGGGCGGCGATGCCGGCCGCCCTGCCGCGCATGTTCGAGACGATCAAGCGGTCCGCGCTGGTCCACGCCGGGCTCAGCTCAGATCTGTACCGGCCCATCGGCTTCCTGGCCACGCTGTTCGGCTTGCTGCAGAAGAAGCGCACGCTCTTCGTGGTCGACATCGACTTCCGCAACTCGGCGGCCATGAACTACCAGACCGGGCGCTGGTCACGGAAGAGCTACCTGCTGTGCCGGTACGTCTACGATCCCCTTCGAATCGCGCAGATCAGGATGGCGACGCGGTTCTGTTCGCTGGTGTTGCTGAAGAGCCCCCGCATGGTCGAGGCGTTCGGGGGCGGGCAGCCGAACGTGAAGGACTTCTTCGACACCGCCCACGACGAGGAGAACGTCATCGGCGAGGCCGACGTCGCGGCCCGGCAGCAGCGGCTGTCCGATGGCAACCGACCGCTGCGGCTGGTCTATTTCGGTCGCCTGGTTCCGTACAAGGGGCTGGACCGCGCGCTGCAAGGGCTGGCGCGCGCCCGCAGTGAATCTGGCCGCGACTTCCGCCTGGACATCATCGGTTCGGGCGACGACGAGGCGCGGCTGCGCGGGCTGGTCGCCGAGCTGGGGCTGGGCGAGGTGGTGACCTTCCACGCCGCGGTTCCCTACGGCCCGCCCCTGTTCGGAAAGCTGATGGCGGCGGATCTGATGCTGGCCACGCCGCTGTCCGAGGACACGCCGCGCAGCGCCTTCGACGCGCTGTCCGCCGGTCTGCCCATCCTGGCCTTCGACCTGTCCTACTACCGAGATCTCGAGGCGAGCGAGGCCGTCGTCACCGTTTCCTGGCCCGACGTGGGCGCGCTGGCGGCAGCCATTTGCCGCCTGGACGCCGACCGGGAACAAATGAAGCGGATGGTGGGCAAAGCGGTTTCGTTCGCGCGCGCCAACACGCAGGCGGTCTGGATAGACCGGCGGATTCGTTGGACCTGGGATGTGCTGGACGGCACTGTCGGCACCGCGACCGCGTCACAGACCTGACGCGCCGGAAACAATCGACCGCCGCTCGTGATTGCGCCCATTTGGCCGACTTCGGCCGAACGCAATCAACGGGAAGACGTTCGCCGTCAAAGCGTTACTTGGGTGTCATTGACACCCGTTGATTGAAAACCATACAATTGCGACCCGCTGCGCAGCGCAACTAAGGATTTCAAGCAAGATGATCAAGTTCCTAGACTTCAAGAACCCCCTTATTTCGACGACGCCCGAGGGGGAAGAGTACTTGCGGCGTTATTTCATCTACGAATCCGTGCGCTTCCGGATCTACCTCCACAAGATCAGCCGCAGCGACGCCGACCCCTGCATGCACGACCATCCGTGGCGGTTCATCTCCATCATTCTGCGCGGCGGTTATCGCGAGCACACGCCCAAAGGCATCTTCGATCGCAAGCCGGGACGGATGATCTATCACCCGCTGGTGTGGCTGCACCGGCTGGAGCTGAAGAAGCCGGCCTGGACCATCCTCATCGGCGGGGCCGTGAGGCGCGAGTGGGGCTTCATGACGCCGACCGGCTGGGAGCACTTCGAGGTCTACAACCGCAAGAAGCAGATGGAAGAGGAAGCCGCCAAGCGGGCTCTCGAGGCGCGTGAGCTGACCCCGGAGCCGCTCAGCGCCGCGTCCTGATCGTGACGGAGCGCGCGACGCGCTCCGAACCAGGCGTCTCGGTGGATCGAGGGGAGAGCTCTGCTTGAACGGCATGAAGAAGATCAACGTCGGTAGCATCTATACCGATCGTTACATCGACGGCTACGACGAACCCAGCTGGCAGCTCATCCACGAATGGGAGGACGAGCTGGCGACGCTGACCCGCCTGCCCCTGCAGGATTCGCGGGCGCAGCGCCGCCTGCACGAGAACATCGTGGCCAGGAACCTGGTCCGGATCCCGGGGGCGTTCGGGGTCCTCAAGCTCTGCGACGCCTTCATGGCCGGGGAGACGAAGTCGCTGTACTTCGCGATGTCGCCGCAGCGTAAGACCTCGTTCTCCACGCGCGCCAACGTGATCCCCATCATCGTCGACTTCTGGAAGAGCGTCGATCTGGCCGCGTTCTATCGGACCTACAGCAACTGCCCGATGGTGCTCATCTCCAGCCTGGAGGCCTACAACTTCCTGCGCAGCAAGGGCTGCCCGCTGAACCTGTACCATTTCCCGCTCAGCCTGCCCGACAAGTACCGGGCCTCGCCGGTGGCGCAGTTCGACAAGAAGTACGACGTGCTGATCGCGGGCCGCTCCAACCCGGTGCTGCTGGACTTCATGCAGCGATACGAGAAGGAACACCCGGAGGTCGAGTACGTCTACCAGACGATCAAGGACGGCGATTATCGCTATTGCTCGAACAAGTCGGGCGTCCTCGGCGCCTTCAATGATCGGAAGTCGTACGTGGACCTGCTGCGCGCCTCGCGGGTGGGCTTCTATTCCACGCCCGGCATCGACGGGGGCGAGAAGCGGACCGGCGGCTTCAATCCGGTGACGCCGCGGCTGTTCGAGTTGCTGGCGGCCGCCTGTCACGTGGTGGCCCGCTACCCCGACAACGACGACACCCGCTTCTTCGGGCTGAACGAGCTCTGTCCCAGCGTCGACTCGTACGACGCGTTCGCCACCACGCTGGAGGCGGCGCTGCGGACGCCCCCTCCCCTGGAACGCCATCACGCCTATCTCGAGAAGCACTACACGTCGGCGCGGGTGAACCTGTTGAACCGGATCGTCGCAATCTCCAACTGAGGGGCCCCGTGAACAAATTCATAGTCATAACGACCATCAACGAGCCTACCGAGGCGGTGCGCGCCTTCGCGAAGCTGTCCGACTTCAAGCTGGTGGTCGTGGGTGACCGGAAGACGCCGCCCGGCTGGAGCTGTGCCAACACGGTCTTTCTCGGGGTTGACGATCCCGCCACCGCCGGCCTCTCGCTGGGCCGGGCCCTGCCCTACAACCACTACTGCCGAAAGATGCTGGGCTACCTGCACGCGTTCCGGCTGGGCGCCGACGCGGTGGTGGACACCGACGACGACAACATCCCCAAGGCGAACTGGCGATTCCCCGCGTTCCAGGGCGACTACGATCAGGTGCCCGCGGTGGGGACGGGGCCACGTTTCGTGAACATCTACCGCTACTACACGCGCGCCCACATCTGGCCCCGCGGCCTTCCCCTGCGACTGATCAACGACAAGAGCGAGCTGCAGGCGCCCATGGTCGCGCCCGCACAGGTCGGCGTGTGGCAAGGCCTGGCGGACGAGGATCCCGACGTCGACGCCATCTACCGCCTGACCTCGGACGTGCCCTGCCAGTTCGCCGAGCGGGCGCCGCTGGTGCTGGAGCAGCAGGTCCTCACGCCCTTCAATTCGCAGAACACGATGTACCGTAAGGAGCTGTTCCCGTTGCTGTACCTGCCGGCCACGGTGACCTTCCGTTTCACCGACATCCTGCGCGGCCTGGTGGCGCAACCCATCATGTGGCTGGCCGGCTATCGCCTGGGATTCCTCGACGCCACCGTCGTGCAGAAGCGAAACCCGCACGACTACTTCAAGGACTTCCTGTCCGAGATTCCCATGTACGAGCACGTCGAGAAGGTGGTCGAGCTGGTGCAGGCCGCCATCGCGCCCGGTGAGTCGGTGGCGGCGAACCTGCGCCGCGCCTACCTCTCGCTGGCCGCCAACGGGATCGTGAAGAACGACGAGGTGACGATCCTCGATTCCTGGCTGAACGACATGCGCGCGTTCGCCATCTAGCGGGCGCCGGAGCGCCGGCGCATTCATCGAGACGTCGTGGGGACAGGGCCAAGGAGGATCGCGATGACAAGAACGACAGCAAGGACGACGGCGCGAACGACGGCGACCCTCTGCGCGGCGCTGTCCGCGCTCTCGCTCGCCGCATGCAGCGCGGGGCGGCCCATGATCTCGCACACCGGGGGCACCACCGGCGCCGCCGGCACCCCGGGCGCCGCGGGCGCGAACGGTAGTGGTGGCCTGGGCGGGCCCGCGGGCGGCACGACCGGGTCGGGCGGTCTCCTGGGGGGCGGCGGTTCGACCGGCCCCGCGGGCGGCAACGGGGTTCCCCCCGGCAGCGGAGGCGTTTCGGGTACCGGCGGCGCGGCAGGCACCCCGGGCGGTCCTCCCGATGGCGGCGCGCCCGACGGGAGCAATCCCGACCGGCCCGACATGACGATGGGGTCGGACGCCGCCACCGATCTGGGCGCACCCCCGGATACCGGCCCGCCTCCCGCGTTCGTGCCGCTGACGGCGGGCGAACATCCCCGGCTGTTCTTCCGGTCGTACGATCTGCCGGCGCTGAAGGCGAAGGCCGCCTCTTCCACGGGGGCGGCGATGATCGCGCAGCTGAAGTCCGCCCTGGGCGGCGGCGAGGCGCTGCGAACCGACATGAGCGGCTTCACCTTGTGGGACGCCTTCGGCTTCGGCGTGCTGTACCAGCTGACCGGCACCCAGAAGTACGCCGACGCCTGCCAGCAGGCCACGCAGCTGGTCCTGAACGGCACGCCCGACCTGAACAAGGAGTACAACTGGGCCGCGCCGAGCGGCTACATGGACACGGCCGGCGGCACCATGACCTCCGTGGCCATGGCGTACGACGTCTGTTACGGCGGCTGGCCGGATGACTTCCGCAAGATGGTCGCCCAGAAGTTGATGGCCTATCAGTGCCCCAACCAGATGATCGAGGGCTGGCCCACCAGCGGCAGCACCGTGACCCTGGAGCAGATGGCGCTGACGCCGCCGGGCGACCCGGGCACCTGGACGTTCGGCCCGGTGGTGGCGGGCGCCGGCTTGATCACGCTGGCCACCATGGGAGATCCCGGCGTCGACGCCACCCAGTCGGCCAAGCTGTTGACGGGCGTTCAGACCAACATCGAGCGCGTGTTCACCGAGGGCTGGGGCGACATGGGCGGCTTCTATCGCATGGCCAAGCAGGGTGCGATCGTCACGAACACCGGCTTCGTCCCCTTGCTGCAGGCGATGCGCGTCGCCCTGAACAAGGACTACCTGGCCGATCAGGCGGGCGCCCAGTGGATGACGCTGCACTGGGTGTTCGACCTGGTGCCCGATCCCAAGAGCGCGGTGCCCCGGTTCCCGGACCGCCACGACGCCAGCGCGCTGGTGAACACGTTCAACCAGGTGGGGATCCGCTACGGGGGAACGTTCGAGGAGGGGCTGGGGCTGGTCAGCGACGCGATGAAGCCCGCCATCCTGTGGACGAACCAGACCCTGGCCTGGCCTCACAGCAGGACGGCGTCTACCCGCAACACGTCGCGCTCGGCTTCCTGAACACGCCGGCCGGCGTCTCGCCCCGCAACCCCGGCGAGGTGATGCCGCACGTGATGCAGGATCACGGCATCGGCCTGTACGAGTTTCGCAATCGCTGGCAGGACAAGAACGACATCCTGGTGACGGCCCTGCTGGGCGGCTATCCCGACGAGTCACCCACGACATCGGTCACCGTCTGGGGCTTCGGGCTCCGCACCACGTTCGGCAGCATGCCGCTCGACAGCGATCGCCCCCGCCCCAAGACCGAGACGCTGGTGGCCAGCAAGGACGGTTCGGGCATCCTCACGGCGGGCAGCAGCTGTCTGGCCGTGGACTTCGGCGGCACCTCGGGCGCGGATGCGCTGCTGGCGTTCGTCGGCCCGCGCGACGACCTGAAGGTGGACATGGACCGGCACGACGACTTCGGGGCCCGCGCGGCCACGAGCATGGTCATGCTGGGGACGACGCCGGTCTACGTGATGACCTTGCAGAGCGGCGCCGCGCCGGCGGTGACCGTCTCGGGCAGCAAGATCAACGTGGGCGCCCAGACCATCGCGTGGAGCGGCACCACGCTGTCGTTCGGCACCATGAGCCCGTAGCGGCGGCGGCCGCGGGCGCTACTGGCGGTACCAGTCGACGGTGCGGCGCATGCCCTCGGCGAACGACACCGCGGCGGTGTAGCCCAGCGCGGCGCGGGCCGCCGAGATGTCGGCGACCGAATGCTTGATGTCGCCGGCGCGCTCCGGATCGTGCCGGGCTTCGAGCTTCCGGCCCAGGATCTCGCCGATGACGCGCACCACGTCGTCCAGGGTCGTGGCCACGCCGCAGGCGATGTTGTAGACGCCGCCGCCCGCACCGGGGGCCGCGGCCGCCTTCAGGTTCGCCTCGACCACGTTGTCGATGTAACAGAAGTCGCGTGACTGGGTCCCGTCGCCGAAGATGATGGGGGTCCGCCCCGCCAGCGCCAGCGTGATGAACTTGGGGATCACGGCCGCGTACTCGGACTGCGGGTCCTGGCGCGGCCCGAAGACGTTGAAGTACCTCAGACAGACGGTGGGCAGGCCGTAGGCGGCGGCGTACACCTGGCAATAGATCTCGCCCGCCAGCTTCGAACCGCCATAGGGGGAGATGGGCCCCGTCACCATCGTCTCCACCTTGGGCAGGCGGGGATCGCTGCCATAGGCCGCCGACGACGCGGCGTAGACCAGCCGCTCCACGCCGGCCTTCTTCGCGGCCTGCAGCACCTTCAAGGTGCCGGTCGCGTTCGCCTCGTGGTTCTCCACCGGCTCGGCCATCGATTTGGGAACCGAGGGGATGGCCGCCTCGTGGAAGACGATCTTCAC
>Ga0070682_100001905_pt1 | contig 11648 bp, 14 predicted proteins | sample KBSC63LmetaG_FD_64668 | JGI IMG/M metagenome (GOLD analysis project Ga0070682, IMG submission 64668) | Corn rhizosphere microbial communities from Kellogg Biological Station, Michigan, USA - KBS C6-3L metaG | ecosystem: Host-associated > Plants > Roots > Rhizosphere | place: USA: Michigan... | reverse complement strand
CGATGGCGAAGGATCCGGATGACCGCTTTCCGAGCGCGGGCGCGCTCGCGGCGGCGCTAACCGCACCGCCGAGGCGCGCCAGTAAATCGCACGGTCGCATGATATCCGCGCGCGCTGCTCTGTACGCCATCAGCATTATGCTCGGTGTCGGTCTCGCGGGCGGCTGGGCGCTGGCGCGTTCGCCGCTCGTCGAGCGCGTGCCCGCCATCCTGCCCGACGCGGGAGCGCAGTCGGTTGACCGTGGAGCCCAGTTGGACCCCGCGAACGGACAGGAGATGGCCCTCACCGTCGTCGATCGTTCCGGACATCCGCTGCGAACGATCGCTGCGAATCGTCCATGGACGCCGCGTTTTTCGCCGGACGGTCGGTCGGTGGCGTACGGCGCCTTCGGTAGCGGGCGAAACACCAGCGACCTGTGGGTGACGGATCTGGATGCCGGCACGACGCGTCGGCTCACCGACGACGATGACGACAGCAACGATCCGCAGTGGAGCTCGGATGGCGCGACACTCGCCTACTCGAAGAGCGCGGACGACGGGAAGGATCTTTTCGTGCGGCCGCTTGGCGCGGGCGATCCGAAGCTGCTCGCCTCGCGCCGGGGAACACAGTTCGCGAGCGACTGGCTGCGGGATCGCAGCGCACTGCTCGTCACCGAGGAATCCGGCGACAACAGGCACGACATCATCGTGCAGCCGGCGGACGGCTCCGCGCCATGGTCGTACGCCGCGACGTCGGCGGATGAGACGGGAGCACGCATCTCGCCCGACGAGCGTTGGGTCGCGTACACGTCGGACGAGTCGGGACGGTCGGAGGTATATCTGGATGCGTATCCTGGACCCGGCCGGCGTGTGTCGGTGTCGTCGAGCGGCGGCGCGTTTCCAGCCTGGCGCGCCGACGGCCGCGAGTTGTACTACTGGAACGATGGCCGATTGGTGGCGGTGCGCATCGACGCGTCAGGCACTCAGATGCCCGTGGTCGGACCGCCCACTGTCTTGTTCAGTGCTCCGTATTTCGCGGGCCCAAACACGATGTACGACGTCTCGCCCGATGGTAAGCAATTCGTGATTGTCGTGTCGACGACGAAGCCGTAAATCAGCGTCTCTCTAGAAACCCTCTGCCTTCGAATATCGCGGGCATCGCTTTTTCGATTCGCGCGCTCCGCGTCGCCGATTGCTTGGCCGCGCCAAAGTGGTACAGGTAACCTCTTTGCCGCCCCGGCGTCAGCGCGTCGAAGGCGCGCTTGAAGCGCGGGACTTTTCGAAATTTCTCGCTGAGCTCTTTGGGAACCGGAAAATCCGAGGTCTTCTTCCGCTTCGTCCTTAGCCCAGCTTTTTCGACGGCGATGGCCTCGCGCACGTAGGCCTTGATGGTTGACGCCTTCGCTCTGATTTCCTTGGCGCTGGTGAACTTCATCACGCGCGCGGCCTGGGTTTGGCCGAGCTGCACCAGCACCTTCCTGGGATCCTTCAGCAGGGCGCCCTGAAAGAAGCCCAGCGCGAAGTACTCTTTGAAGCCCTGGATGATGACAATGTTCTTTCCGTCGACGGTGTAGGTCGGTTTTCCCCACTTACACTCCTCCTTCATCGCGAAGCCGGCGAGCACACGCCGCATCGCCGCGATCTCTGCTTTCCACCGCTCTCGATACGCCATCTCCATGCAAGCACCGTCCTACAAGAAGGGTTTGGCGCAACGTCTTTGCTTCTCGATTGCGCTGTCTACTATGCGGGCGCCACAAAGGGAGTCGATTTCGGGGAGATCTCGCGCTTCAGGGTTGCGATCAGAACCAGAGCGACTAATGCGAGCACGTTGATGCCGACATAAAACCCACTCACCTCACTTCCAAACCGAAGTGAAGTGTGGACCGACGGTTGAAATGACTCAGGAATAAGGCCGATATGAGGGAGAACTGCGGCTCCCAACCCGATGCCGTACTTTACTAGGCCGGCAATCAACACTTGTGGGACTTGAAGGGCTTGAAGGATGAGTGAGAGCGTGCGACCGATTGACGCGCCACGCCACAGTAGCACGCCCGCCGCCAGGCTGACTGCTCCGCCGATGATGCCGAGCATGATCTGAAACCGACTGATCTCTCCCCAATACGTTGCAGCGGCTACGAACGCGATCAAACCGATAACTATTTCGTACATCGCCACGCCGTGCCGAACTTTAGCGCTCATCGCACCTCCATGATCTCATCCTATTGGGATTTGTTTATTCTGAGCGAAAGGAGTCGACGCTTGATTCTTTAACGCGAGCGTTCGTTGAGTCAGCCAGCGGTCTTACGAAGACTGCCAAAAGCGCGGGCGCACTGCGACGCCATAGCGGCGAAGCCGACAAAACAGACGGCCACGTCGGCGAAATTCGCGAAGTCCACCGATCGGACTCGTAGAATCAGCAGGTAAGCTAAGGATAGGTTGATTAGCGCCCATACAACGTTCACGGTCGGCGAAGATAGTCCCTTGAATGGAGGGGAAGCAAAGGGGGTCGGCAGTCGTTGACCCAACAAGCCGGCGATGAGGTGCGGAAGCGAATTCGCGAGGAAGGCGCCGCCGAAGAAATGGGCGGCATAGACATACCAAGGCATAAAGATCCCCGCGATCTATGGACGTCCGCGGTCGATGTCTGATCGGGGAGCAAGATGGAGGTACCAAACGCCCTGGCGACACCAGTAACCTCCTTTGCCAACTCCCCGGAGAGGCGTATCGCCCAGGTCGTTGGCCGAGCGCGTGAAGTAAAGGCGATCCCATTCCAGTACTTGCCCGCTCCAGCCGTTGAACCTCACCTCCTGGACCGTCATGCGCTCACGTTGACGTGCCCGTTCCCGTGCGTAGGCGAGCAGGTCCTCGAAAGTCCGACCGCGAATGAATGTGCCCGAGGTAGCGAATTTCCCGACGCTGAATACGAAGCGGCCGTGAGGGGTGGACGAAGCTTTCGCCAGTCCGGCTGAATCGGCATCCGTGAACGCTCGGAACCATGCGCTGATGGCGGAAATTCCCGATGCGGCGCTACAGCCGCGCGGTGCACCGGTTGTGTCGCCACGGATCTTCAAAGGTGAGACCTGTTGCCCGGACGCGGATCCGATGAGGAGGAGCTGAAGACCAACAGCAGCGCAGAAGATACGAATCATCATTCACTCCAATGCCAGTTCATCGACCTAACGCCTGATGCTCAACCTACAGGGCGAAGCTAAAGTCGGCCGTCATCAACCCACGCTGTGATCCGCCGTTTCCCACACGGATGAATCCGCCAACGCGTGCCCCAAGCGCGAACAGCGGCATATACTGGACTTCAGCACCGACAAATGAAGAGCGTGCGGGAGCGTTCCATGCGTGCTTACTTGTGCGAAGCAGCGACGCTCGGATCGAATAGCCGTTCCCAAGCTCCGTGGCAATTCTTACATAACCACCACTTGCTCGCCACCCGCCGATGCCACCCTCAGCGGCAACAAACGCCTCACCATTCCCGGGCCCCGCAGGTACGCCAAATCCAAGGAGTCCCGACCACATTAGCGGAGCCCCGTAATGGGCGCCGATCACTGGGCCGGGACGCGCATCAGAATTCTGAGCCTGTAGCGCGCTTGTCCAGATTGCGGCCATCGCCAGGATAAGAGCAGTCTTCATCGGATCCTCTGGGAAGAAGTTCCCACGACGATCGGTGCGCGTAGCTCCAGGGTCCATACGTTAACCGACGTAGCAAGCGAATGCGGCCGCGACCAATGCTCTCCAACGTTCGAGATCGCCCAGCGATCCAACGGTGGCGCATCGAAGTAGACGGGGTCCTGCGAGTTGCCCCGGATGGTCGACCGCCGAGTGTAAGAGTATTGGGGTATCGGCATCGTCGCCGAAGGCGAGAAACCCAAGGATTAACACGCGCTCGTCTGCAGCAACTACCGTTAGGCGGGCGGCGGCCCGGGATGCCTAATGGCTCGGAGCACCGCGAGCGCGCTGCGCGCAACGGACAAGTTTCTGGGTTTCCAGGGCGAGATAAGCACCAAACCCCATGTCGTCGGCCGAACCAGTGGCAGAACCGCGACAGTTGCCAGAAGATTTGATTGTTGAACCGGCGATACTTCGATCGATCCTATAATTCCCCTGGGCGTCGCGGGTCACGTTCATAACGGCGTATACGGCTGAATCCGCGGAGGTCGCATTGCCCGGACTGAGCGCGAATGCGCCACTGGAGCTGGAGGCCATGCCAATAACTCCGAGCATCGCCGGCGATGCCTCGGCGCCGTTCATGGTTACAACGATCAACAAACGCCGATCCGTTGCGCACTCCGGCCCGCCGCCGGGAAGCCCGCTCGAGCATCTCGAGATAGACCTTGGTGGACTCGAGGGAGTTACCTGTCCTACCAGACGCAGTGCGACGGCGTGTGCGGAGAGAGATACCGCGACTGCGGCCAAAAACGCCTTCTTCATTGTTCCTCCTCAAAGTCGTCTCCCCTCATGGAAGTCCTCGACGCGGTAGCCGGGGCCGCTGATCCTCCTCGGCAAGAACGCCCCGGGCGAGTTCGAGGCATGCCGCACAGATGGCCAGTGACGGCCAGGCGCCGGCTATCGGCACGTCGCGCCGCCGGCAAAAGGAGCACCGCTCGGCAGCGACGGCGGCGGACTCCCGCCTGGCTAGCAGCCCGATACATGACTCACAGATATGGACGCCAGGTCCGGCGATCAGTCGCCGATCTACACCACTTGGAAGGTGGCAGGCCCCGCAACGTGCGACGCGGCGGATACGCTCAGTAACGTTTGCCACAGGCTTCGTTCCGAGAATGGGTGTCGCCAGCTAACCTGTGGGTTCAGCTGCGGTACGTTACGCCGTTGGAGCGCAGCCGCAGCCGAAAAGTGGTTGTCAGGTGCAACGTCCGCTGGCCAGAGTACGCGACAGTTTATTCATACGCATTTCGGGGGGCTCGGTGGCGAGGACTTATCGGCACGAATGTAGCCATCTCCCACCAATGCGCGAATGATGTCCTGCCGCAGCCACCCATTGCTAGTGCGGACAACAGGAACTCTCCCTACAGCTCCCGACTCCATTTCGCCGGCCCGCAGACCCCCGCTTGAGGTGACAACAGTTGCGAACGCCGTGTCTCCGGATCGAGTCAAAGCGACCAGTTTGACGGAACGTAGCGGAGACAACTTCAGTGGGGCCACGAGAGCGCCGCCTGTTGCGACGTGCAGAGAGCTGTCGAGTGAATGGAGAAAAGCACCGCCGACATCAGACTCGAGCTTGACGCAAACTGCGTTGCTGGAATCGGCTCCTTGATTCGCTCGCAGATACTTGGCGATGTGCAATGCGATTTGTCCGCCAATCTCAGCCGAATCGCGCGTTGACAGCGCCTGTCCACCGGCTACAACCGGCGACAGAAGAGAAGAGGAGACCATCGCGTAGAGGAATCGGTTTTTTGGATACATATTGACGCGTGGTGGCTGTCTAAGGCTTTAGTTCAGCCGCAAGCACACTATAACCATTGCGGCGTAGCCGCATCCGAAAAGTGCTTGTCAGCTGCAATGGTCGTTAGCCGCCAGTAGGATACTAGCGTTCTTTGTTCCAGAACGCGCCCATGCCCAGTGACGGCGACGATCAGAGCCAATAGGGTCACTTCTGTCCGTTCGCCGCGAACGTGACGCGAGTAATTCGTCCCCGAGGTCCAGCCGCCCAGCACACGCCGCGCTGGCTGCAGTCGACGGCCCAGTACGCCGAGTCGCTCAGGCTGGTCCAGGTTCGGCCGTCGTTCCCCGTCCACGCCAGTCCTTTCGGACCGGCCACAACGACGTACGACCCCGTCCCGGGTACAACTGCCGCTCCGTACACTGCACCGCTGAACGGCGGGCGACTCACGAGCGTCCATGTCGCGCCACCATCGCTCGTCACCGCCGCGACGCTGTCGCTCCGGTCGTCGCCCTTGAGCAGTCGGCCACCCAGCGCCATGCCGTGCCGTTCGTCGTGAAATGCGAGTGTGGCGACGCCACTCGCCTCACCAGTCACGATCGGAGTCGACACGGCTGCCCAGTGACGCCCGCGATCCTGAGAGCGATAGACACGCGCATGAGGCTCCGTTCCGAACCACGCGCGCCCGCGATCGCGCACGACGAGACAAGTGCCTCCAGCGGCTGGCGACCCTTCTCCCGGCAAAGCCGGCGGCATTCCATTGTCGGCCACACTGCTCCAGTGTTCGCCGTCGTCGGTCCCGATCACAATCATCTTGCCATTGACTGCATCGCTCACCGCGATGCCGTGCGTCGCATCCCAGAAGCCGAAGCAGTCATAGAAAGCCGCTGAGTCGCGATTCATGAACTGCAATTGCCAGCTGCGTCCGGCGTCGATGGTTTTGTAGATGCGCGATTGCTCGCCGGGGCCGGCCGCAAGCAGGTACGCGGTGCTGGCGCTCACAGCGTGAACATCGCGGAACTCGAGCGCAGAATCCGCGCCCGTCATTGCGCCTGATATCCAGCTGCGCCCGCCGTCAACGCTACTGACCCAGGTCGCGCGGTGTCCCGACACCCAGACAACGCTGTCGTCGACCGTGCTCACCGCCTGCAGCAGCGCGGTCGTGTGACTCTGCTCCTCGATGAGGGTGCCGGGCACGAGGTGACGGTCGTCAATCCGCGACCGATTCACCGCCGCGCAGCCGACAACCAATAACACCAATGGGAATGAAAATCGTTTCATCAGCGCACCATCTGCTTGCCGATCACGTAAATATCCACGGTCGCCCTACCTGACCTCGAGTAACGCGACCATGCCGAGGGTCGAGTGCATGGGCTTGCCGGGCGAATCGTGAAACTGGCACATCAGCGCGTATCGCTCGCCAGCGCGCAGCTCCACGTACAACATTTCGCGGGTCGTCCCTCCCGGCGGCGCGATGAGCACACCTCCATTCGCATCGGCAACGGAGTCAGGAACATTTCCGGTCGCGAGATACGCGCGGGCCGCGGTTGCTGACACGTTGGCGTTGAATCGGAACAACTGGACTTCGTGCGGAACTCGGCCGTGATTTACGAATCGGAAAACTGTCGCCCCAGCCTGCACTACAGCAGGCGCGGTAAAGGCGTAATCGTGCGCCTCGATGGTGACCCACTTTGGTGTCGGAGCATGCGTTGGCGAGAGCGGCGATAAGGCCAGAACAGCCGACCAAAGAGCCATCAAGATCGACAATGTCATGAGGAAACTTGCCGACGTTTCTGCCCGCCACAAGCCGCGGCGGTTAGCGCCGCGTCAGAGTTACCCGCGCGAAGGGCCTGCGCACTCCGGAACTATCGTTGTCCATATGCCACTCCCAGGAATCCTTTCGGGGCTCATAGATGAACGTCGTGTGAAAGCTTGTCGTGGCGGTGTATTGGAACAGGAACGAGATGGAATCCCCGATGACGGAGCCGCGCCCGGTACCCTCGGGCGGGAACGCCGCCGCGGCGGTGTTATCCATCCACACACACGCATAGGCGCCCGTTTTGGGATCGCGTCCGAAGAGTACCACGGCTTCGTACGCGGGTGTGCCATTCGGCGCGCGCTCGCGAGATACCTCGTGCATCCGAACGTACTCGCGGCCAAGCAGCCAGTCGAAGCTCACATCGTGAACGGTGTGCTGACGGGCGATGGTTCCGCGAAGGACCCAACGTCCCACCAGATGTTGAAAGAGAGAGTCAGGATTCAATCCCTGACCGAACAACGCTGCAGGCGCGCACGTTAGTGCGAGAGCGGCGATCAGAAGCTTGCGCATGCAGCAACTACCGTCAGGCAGCCGGCTAGGCGGAGATGGTCAGACTGCCGATCCAGCGGTTCCACAGTACGCCGCGAGGGCCGACAGGTCACGCCACCCATAGCCTCCGTGAAACTCTCCTCGCGGAGAGTACAAGCGCTCCGCGTGCAGGTCCGCATAAAATCCGTTGGATGGACTGCGCGCATTGCCGAACAGCACCATCGAGCTCACCCCTAGGCTCAGGAAGCGCTCGGCCGTTCGTCCGACCAGGAGCCGCCCCAAACCGTGGCGTTGGTTTCGGCGTAACACGTAGATCTTATTCAGTTCACCGGCGAACCCGGGGACGCCGCCGTCGTGTAGAGTTCCACGAGCGAACGCCACGAGCGCTCCGCCGGCGGCCTCAACTACAAGCGTGAAATCGTGGGCATCGCTTCGCCCGAGGATTGCCTGCCACTGTTCCTGGCGCGTCGCGACGCTAGGCCCGCCGCCGTGCGTCTCCTTAAACGTGCGCACATGAAGAGTCGCAACGGCCGGTGCGTCACTCATGCCGGCTTCCCGAATGCAGTATGTCACGTCACTCCTCACTTGTCGGCCTAACGCCCCAGTTCTGCTGCGAGCGACCCTAACACAGCTGCGATCATAAGTAATTCCTTAAAGCGGGCGCTCGTCTGCAGCAACTACCGTTAGGTAGATGCCCGCGCGATAGTTAAGCAATTAAGAGATCCGCAGGGATGCCTAATTCTTCCCGCAGGCTCTTGACCTGACCGATTGAAAGTGCGCGCTTTCCGTTCAAGAACTCGGACAGGCGGCTTCTTCCGCCAAGGATCTCTGCCAAGTCGCCTTGCGTCATGCCGCGTTGTTCGGACATGAACTGTACGATTTCCTGTGGCGTCGCATCCGGCAACTCGGGTACATTTTTGTCTTCGTAGTCCTGTACAAGAATTGCCAAGACCTCGAGTACATCGTAGGCGAGTGAGCCTTCGGGGTGCGCCTCACGCAGCAGCTGCCTGATAATCTGTTGCGCGTGGTCATATTCGTCCTCGGTACGGATTGGACGAGTCGCGAAGACGGCTGCCTTCTCCGCAAAGGAGTCTGTACCTGCGTCTTTCTGTTGCTCGACGCGCTTATTCCGATGTGGAGTCGCTGTTCCCGGCATATCTCTCCCTCCGATCTACTTGCGGCTAAAGCCTAGCAAGCCGGCTTTAGTGAGCCGATCATACTCGACGTGCGTGTAGACACCCTCGACGAAAACGGTTCGCATCGAGTACACGATATTGACGACTAATCGATACTTGTTGCCGCCGATATTAAACACGGTTGTCTCACCGCCGATGAACGAGGCACTCGGAAAGTCCTTCTTCAACGCGTTGGGACTCTCATAGCTCTTGACTTTCATGAGCTTCCACCAGGCACTGAGCGCAGGCTGAGAATCCCGGTAGAGTCTGGCAAACTCGTTGAGCGGCTTCCGAGAGATTACTCGCATTGCCTATGTTCCCAATATGGTAACATAGGGCGTGAAAGTCAATGGCGAGTTGATGCCTGTTGCAGCTACCTAAGGCATTAACTAAGCTGCGAGGGAATCATATAAGAGTTTTGCGGCGTAGCTGCAAACGATCAATAGGCTCTTGTCAGCTTCAGCGTTTGTTAGGCCCGCACGGACCACCTACTACGCCATTGCAGAAGATGGCTCTTTGTGCCAAAGGTCAGTTACAACACCGCTTTCGGCACCACCCGCCTGAACCAGACCTTAAGGCGCTTTCCAGCGCCAACGGCGCCGTCGGGGTTGAAATCGGCCGTCGTGTGCCACGCATTCTCGGGTTGCGTATCGACATCCATGGCATGTCGCAGATCCTGGGCGACTCGCGCGTTACGAATGACCGCGAAGCACTCGGTGTTCAGGTTCGCGCTCCGCGGATCCAGGTTGAAGGTCCCGATGACCGCGATGTGATCGTCCACAACCATGGATTTGGCATGGAGCCCGAACGTTGGAGTGTACTCCAGCTTCGCTTGCAACGCACTGGTCATCAGCTGACGCCGCTCCTGGGCGTCAGGTTTGAACTCGTAGATCTCGACGCCAATCCTCAGCAGCGCGTCGCGCTCGCGCTGATAGCCGCTGAACGCCTCGAGGTTGTCGGTGGACGCAAGGCTGTTGGTGAGAATCCGTACGCGCACACCGCGGGCGATGGCTTCGCGGAAAAGGCCCTGGCTCAATGGCGTCGTCACGAGGTAGGGAGATTCGATCGTCACCGACTTTTGCGCGCCCTTGACGAGCCGAATCAGCTCCTCGGTGCTCGCGCCACCGCCACCGATTCCGCTCGTCCCAGCGTTCTTGCCCGGGGCGTCGCTAACGAAGGTGACGCTGTCCGACCACACCAACGCTCCTGATTCGAGAACTCGACTAAACGCGACCGGCACCGACTTGATGCGTTCGCGGACCTGCGGCCAGAAGTTGCGTGGATCGCAGGCGTACTCGTGCAGGTAGCGATAAGTGGTCGCGGTGTCCGGCGTGACGGCAGTCCGAACCAATGATCCGATAGGCACACTGAGCGCATTGTTCCAGAACTGATTGAACGATCGTTGCACTTCGATCGATGCGCCGCCGAGCAGCAGGACATCGCGATCGCGAAAGTTGAACTCGTGATCGTAATCGAAGTACTCGTCGGCGATGTTCCGGCCGCCGGTAATGGCGACGGCTCCATCGACGATGAACGTCTTGTTGTGCATCCGCTGATTGAAGCCGCGGAAATCGGTCGTGAGGTTGAAGATTTTGGTGGGGAGATTCTTTCCGATGTTGGCGGTTGGGTTATAGAGACGAATCTCGATATTCGGGTGTGCATCGAGCGCGAGCAGATCGTCTCCGCCCGCCTCGAGCATGAAGTCGTCCACGAGGACGCGCACATGAACGCCGCGGTCGGCGGCGCGCAGCAGGTAGTCCACCGCGATCAACCCCACGTTATCGGCAGTGAAGATGAAGTATTGGACGTCGATCGTGCGCTCGGCGGCTTCAGCGAGCCAGGCGCGCGAGACCAGCGATACGTCCCCCTCTTCCAGCGGGTAGACGCCAGTGCTGGTTCGCATCAGCGGAGCCAGAGGCGCGAGGTGCTCGGAAAGCTTCGCGGCCTTGGTGTGGATCTGCGAACAGAACGCGGGGTCGGCAGCAATGTGGCGTGCGGGCGCACCCTCGCGCTGGCACGCGGCAAGATACGTTAGGGTGGCGAGGACGAAGATGAGGCGCTTGCTGATGGGCATTCCTTGAAAGGACCTTGATTTAGCCTCATTCGGGGTGCGGGTGCCGGCCTTCTGTGGCATTGCCGAGCGAGCAAACTCTCCGACGCGAGTATCGGAAGCGATGTCGCCAACAGGATCTAGACGATCCCACCCAGAAAGAGTACCGAGCCGGAGACGTATGGGTCGACAGCCCGATGCCTCACCGCCGAAATGTTGCAAAATGCCGTATGCGGCGGATAGCTTGGCGTGCGAGAAATCAGTCTGCTGCCTAACGCCTGAGTTCAGCTGCAAGCACGTTACCACCATTGCGACGTAGTCGCATCCGAAAAGTGCTTGTCAGCTGCAACGTTCGTTAGCTGTCACCGCGTGCCGAGTTTGCTTCCCACGCGATGGATCGCATCGTCGACGACAGCCTGGATGGTGGCGAAATTAATGACCGAGTCATTGTTGAAGTCGGTCAGCGGATGCTGATAGCGGCGCGGGGAGGCCGCGGCGATCGCGGCCTGGAGCGCCGCACCGGCCGGCCGCCAGCCGAAGAACTCTCCGGCGACTTCCTGGGACGCTATATAAAACGCGCAAAAGAGGGTGCGAGGTGCCGGCGCTCCAGGGCAGTTCACAATTGCGCTGCGACGTCTGTCCACATGGTTCCAACGTGTTGAGTCGCTAAAGTATGCGCGTACGGCCCGAAGGATCTGCAAATCCGCTGTGGTCGGTGGAACGGCGG
>Ga0070682_100001901_pt1 | contig 11652 bp, 7 predicted proteins | sample KBSC63LmetaG_FD_64668 | JGI IMG/M metagenome (GOLD analysis project Ga0070682, IMG submission 64668) | Corn rhizosphere microbial communities from Kellogg Biological Station, Michigan, USA - KBS C6-3L metaG | ecosystem: Host-associated > Plants > Roots > Rhizosphere | place: USA: Michigan... | reverse complement strand
TCGGTGGCCAGATGGCTCCGTGATTTGCTGGCCCCGCGGGTCGCACCCAACGAATTTCTTGCTTTCTAACAACTTGTTGCGGACGAGACTAATGGTGGCTGACGAGAAACCACCCCAGCACCGCGAAGAAATTATTAGCCGCGTGCAGCGTGATAGACGGCCACAGCGAACGCGTGCGCACGCGCAGCCACGCCAGCACCAGACCCAGCAGGATCAGCGCCGGCACCGGGTACCACGCGAACTTGAAATCGGGCAGGTGCACGCAGCCGAACACGATCGCGCTCGCCAGCATGGCCCAGCCGATGTGCATGCGGCTGGCGAGGCCCGACAGCAACACGCCGCGGAACACAAGTTCCTCGACGAATGGCGCCACGCACACCACCAGCACCGCCAGCAGGATGCGCATGTCCAGCGACACCTTGCCGGCCATCACCGCGACGTCCTGATGCACCGGATGCTGGCCGGCCAGCAGATGCGTGATCGCGCCGCCCAGCAGCAGCACGATGAATCCTAGGATGATCGTGGTGGGATAGACGGCCACGTTTGCGGGCTTTGCCAAGCCGAAACCGGGCAGGTCGGCGCGCGACCATTGCGCGGGCCAGAACTGGCGAACCAGCAAGGTCATGATTACGGCGGCCGCCGCGATCGTGATCACGGTGATCACGATCGGCAGGTCGGGGTTGCTGCGCATCATCTGCACGATCGCCCTCATGTCCGGTCGCTGATGATGCAGCCCTGCGTTGAAGCCGGCCTTCAGCGCCAGCGCGAAGGCGATCATCCCGCCGACCAGGATGCTGAGCCCGAACTGCAGCAGGAAGTACAGCCCGACGATACCGAGGCTGCTCCACACGCGCGGACGTTTGGTTGGCGGCACGGCAATCGTCATGTCGCCGGCGGGCGAATCATCGTGCGGCCCGGGCGCCTTGTCCCCTGTAGGTAGATCCATTCGCGCGCGTTCCGGTCGAGCCAACCAGTCCGCACTCTAGCAGTGCGCATGGTGTGTGCCGCGTGCCGGATGGTCTCCCGCTTCGATGCCTCGCCCGCGGCGCGCCGACTATTTTTCGATCTTGTAGTTGAAGCTGGCACGATTGCCGGTGGTCGCGTTTTCCGCTTCGAACTGCAGGAAGCGGTTCAGGGTGTAACGCAGCGTGATCACCTGGCCCGGCGTGAACAGGCCGACGCCGTAGCTCAGAAACAGGCGCGGCGAAAGATACTTGCCCGCGGTGAACGCGGAACCGCCCAGCGCTTCGCTGCTGGATACGCCGGCTTCCAGGCCGAGCCGCGATCCGATCGACTTCGCCAGGCGATCGCCAGCCAAACCGCCCAGCGCCTGCGCCGCGGTGTTGAGCGTGTCGCTCTCGCCGCTCTTCAGCGCGTTCAACGGCCGGCCGGTGACGAGGTACGACAGCGCCTCGGCCTGTTCCATCGCCGGATCGGAGAAGACCGTGAGGATCGGCCTCTGCGCGGTGCCGCGGATGCTCAAGCCCACGGTCACGTCCTCGCTGCGGATGTTGCGCACCGCACGGATGTCGAGCCCCGGATTGTCGAGGCGCGTGCCGGCGAACAGCAGGCGTCCGCGTTCGATCGACAGGTCCTGCCCATATGCCTGGTATTTGCCATCGACGCGGATCTCGCCGCGACCCGTGGCCGTTTCACCCGGGCGCACGCGCACCGCAAGTTGCCCGTGCACGGTACCGTCCAGTCCGTAACCTTGCACCTTCACGCTGTTGCCGAGTTTCACTTCGATGTCGGCATCCATCGCCAGCGGTGCGACCTCGGCTGCCTGCGGCTGGTCGACGATCACCACGTCCGGCGAAGCCTTGGCGGGGCCGCCGCCCGGCAGTTTCTGGACCGCGACCTTCGCATTCGGAATCGCGACGCTGCCCGTGAGCGCGAACACGCCGTTCGCGCGCGTGATGTGCAGGTCCGGCGACGCCACCACGTGCGCGGCCGGAATGTTCGCCACCAACACGTTGTCGCCCTTGATGTCCAGACCCAGCGGTGCATTCGCCGCTAGGCCGACGCTGCCGTCGACGTGCAACACGCCGCGGCCGGAAGCGACCTGACCCGTGATGGCGAGTTCGCCCTGCGCATTGCCGGTAACGGCGAAGGTGCCGTCGTGCATTTTCAACCCGGCGCGCGGCAGTTCCGCCGAGAAACTTTGTGTCTGGATGCGCCCCTGGAATTGCGGCGCGGCGAGGGTACCCGAAAGCGCGAGGCTGCCGCCCAGCGTCCCGTGCACGTTGGCAATTTCCGGCGACAGCGCTTCGAGGAACGCGAGGTTGCGGATGTCCGCGTCCAGCGTGCCTTGCAGTGCGCGCGTGGCGCCGCTCACCGTGACGTCGCCGCGGACGTGGCCACCGTCGTTCAACGTGCTTTGCAATCGCAGGTGCTGGTTCGCGCCATTCGCGTCGATGCCGATGACGAGGCTCGACCAGGCCAGCAGCGGGTGGCCGGGGTTGGATACGTATGCGATGTTGCCGGCGCTGGCTTCCAGCCTGCCATGCCCGTTGATGGCGTTCGCCGCGTTGATGGTGAACTGTCCCGTGCCCGACAACTCGCCGCTGGCTTGCATCGAATTGGCGCCGGGCGCCAGGGTCGCGAGCAACTGCAAGGGCAGTGCCTGCAGATCGTAGCGGGCGGTGGTCGCACCCTTTGCGTTGCGATCGGCGGATGCGCAAAAGTGCGGCGCGCCGGAAGTCAGGCAAAGTTGCGACAGCGTCATCGCGCCGCGCTGCCACACGATCGTGCTTGGTTGCTGCTGCTGCCACGCGGGCAGGCCTTGCGGCACCAGCCGCACCCCGCTCAGTGTGCCCGTCCAGCGCTTCGCCTTCTCATCCCACTTGCCGTGCAGCGCGAGCGCGGTGCTCAACTGCGGGCCGCGTGCGTCGAGATGCAGATCGTGCGAGGCGGCGTTGCCGTTGCCTTTCACCTCGACCGTTTCGAAATCGAGCGCAGAGGCGTGCACGCCATGCAGTATCAGGTCGAGATCGCCACCAGGCTTCGACACGTCGGGAATCGACGCGGTAAGTTGCAGCGCGTCGATGCTCTGGGCGCCGTTACGCAAATCGCTGCCGTGCAGTTGTCCCGCGATCGCCAGCTTCGGCCACGCGCCTTTGATAGTGAATTGCCCCTGCAATGTGCCCGAAGCATCCGGCATCCAGTCGCCGAGCGAAGCGACATCCAGCATGACGGTGGCGTTGGTCCGCTTGCCGTGTTCGCCGACGGCGCGGATGCGGCTTTGACCGGCCACCAGCAACAGCGAACCCTGCAACAGGTTGCCTGGCGTGATCGCGAGATCGGCCTTGCTGCCCGCGATGCTGCGCTGGCGCAACGTGCCCGCCACCTTGTCGAGCTTCAGCGCGGCCTCGGGACCTCGCGGGGTAATGCGGCCTTCGGTGGTCAGCGTGAAGTCCATCGCGCCGTTCCATCCGGCGAACATCGCGCCGGGATCGAATCGTTTCGCCATCGCATCCAGCTTCCACGACACTTGCGGTTGCAGGCCAATGGTTCCGCTGGCGTCGAGCCCGCCGTTCCTCTGCACCAGTTTCAGCGCGCGCAGGTCGATGGCCTGCGGCGTACCAGCGAGGTCGACGGTGAGCTCGGCGAGCTGATCGGGCGGCCCGATCGCGAGCGCCCCGTTCATCGTGTAATGCTCGAGGCTGCCCTCGAGCTTGACGTCGCCATGCGTCGCGAGCGCCTGGCCGGCAATGTCGGCCGGCACCCGCACGTCGCTCCACTTCGCATCGAGCGCGAACGACAGCGGCGCGGTGTCGAGATGCACCACGCCGGTCGCGACGGCGCTGCCCGCGATCTGTGGCGAACGCAGGCGCAGCGGATCGAGCGTTACGGTCTTCCCGTCGTAGCGGAATTGCGCGGGATCGAGCAGCAGTGTGGTGTCGTTGACGACGACGCTGCCTTCCAATCTGCCGCTGTTCGCGTTGCCGGCGCCGCGCAAGTTCAGCGCGAGCGTGTTCAACGACGACGGCAGCATGGGCAGTGCGCGGGCATCGAACTTCGGCGCATCCAGCACCAGTGTCCATGCGTGCGAAGCGTCCAGGCTCAGCGAAACGTTCGCATCGAGGCGTGTCGGCGCCGAGACCTGCGCGTGCAGCTGCGCGGTCTTGCCGTCGGACCGCGAAGTAACGGTGCCGGTGTAACGGGTGCCGTCCTGCGACCAGTCAAACCTTGCAATGCCGTGGCCGGCGTGGCCCGCGGCGACCGCGAGTGTGCCTTCGAGTTCGGCGCTCCCCGATGGCGCGCGCAGCGCCAGTTGCCGGATCACCACCTGCTCACTGTTCCATACTCCCGCGATCGCGAGGCTGTCAGCGGCGAAGGCCTGCGTGCCGTTCTGCCTGACGACGATGTGGGTGAGCAGAGTGTCATCGAGCGAAATCGCCAAGGGCGGTTCCAGCGAAAAGGTGGTCGGCTTGCTTTCCGTTTGTTGCGAAGGCGCGATGTCGACGACAATGCCGTCGATGCGGGCCTTGGCGATTTGCAACCGGCGCCCCAGCAATGCCCACGGACGCAGATCCACCGAAGCATGTTCGATCGCGACGGTGGTGCCGCTCTCGTCGCGATAATGCAGGCCATCGATCGTGGTGGTGCCCGCCAGGGTGCCGTTCGCGCTTGCGTAGGCAAGTTGACCGTGCATCATCGCGACGCCGCGGTCCAGCGCGAACCGCAGTCCGGATGGCGTGTACAGCACCCAGAACAGCAGCGCCACCAGCACGACGATCAGCGCGGCGATCGCGGCGCCAATACCGGTCAGCCATTTGCGCCGGCGTGTCACAGGTCGGGCCCGATCACGATGTGCAACTGCGCGCCGTGGTAATACGGGTTGTTGATCGGCACGCCGACGTCGACGCGCACCATCCCGACGGGCGAACGCCAGCGCAGGCCGATGCCGGCGCCGGTGCGCGCGTGGAAATCGCTGCCGTTGAACGCGTCGCCCGAATCGACAAACGCTGCAATGCCCCAGTCGCGCGTGAAGTAGTGTTCGACTGTGGCGCTGCCAACCAGCAGGCGTTTGCCGCCGATCACGAGGCCGTAACTGTTGCGCGGGCCGATCGCCTGGTACGCGTAGCCGCGGATCGAGCGGTCGCCGCCCGCGAAGAAGCGCAATTGCGGCGGCAGCTTGCTGAAGTCCTGCACGCTGGTGATGCCGGCATCGCCGCGCAGGATCAGCCGGTCGCTGCGGCCGAGCGCATGGATCCACACGACGTTGGCCAGCGCCTGGGCGAAACGCGTGTCGATGCCGGGCCCGGCGCGTCCGATCAGGTTGATCGAATAGCCCTTGCGCACGAACAGCGGGTTGTCCGCGACTTTTTTCGTGAGCCCGATCTCCGGATATATCAACGTGCTGTTGCCGCGCTCGATGCCGGGGATGTTCACGTTGCTGCGCGAGTTGCCGACCGTGAACGTGCCGCTCAGGAGATGCACGCCCAGCGTCCGCACGAAACCGTGCCAGTCGCGGGTGGCGTTGGCGGCGATCGAGAACGTGCGCGATTTCGATGTCCGGGTGTTTTCGTCGCGATAACCGATGCCGAGATTGAAACTGGCGTGATCCTTGCCGGGACGCGGAATGCCGTACACGATCTGCGCGGTCTTCAACCGCTGCGCGATCAGCACTTCGTTGTCCAGCGTGTGTCCTAGCCTGTTGATCCAGCGCCGCCGGAGGCCGGCGCGCACGCCGGGGCCGGTATCGGTGCCGACGAACAGGCCGGCGGTGTAGACGGTGCGCTTGGCCGGCGCGACCTCGACCTTCACCGGCACCACGTGGTCTTTTGCTTTGGCGACTTCGGGCTCAACGTCCACGATCGAAAAATAATCCGCATCGGTGAGTGCCTGCTGCAGCGCCAGCAGGTTCGACTGCGAATACCAGTCGCCGCTTTCCCACGGCACATAGCGCTGCAGGAAGCCGGGCGCGAACTGCGAACCGGTGAAACTGACTTCGCCGAGCTTGTAGCGTTCTCCGACGTCGTAATGCAGATGAATGTCCGCGCGATTGTCGGCGCGCGTCACCGCGACCTTGTGTTCGGTGGCTTTGGCGTCCAGCCAGCCGGTTTCCAGCAGCGCGCTGGCGATCGCGCCCTTGGAACCTTCGTACGTGCCGTCGACCATCGGCTCGCCGGCTTTCGGATGAAAGCTGCGCACCGCGTACCGTACCGGCGCCAGTTTCAACGCGATGTCCGGTACTTGCAGATCGAGTTTGGCGACCCGGGTCGGCGGCCCCGGCGTCACGCGCAGGTTCAACGTCCACTGGCTGCCCTGATGCTGCAGGTCACTCGCGACCTCGGCGTTGTAATAGCCATAGGGTTGCAGCGCCGTGGCGGCCTGCGCCGCGGCATCGTCCGCGAACACGCGTGCCTGCGTCGCGCTGACGTCGTTGCGGTTTGCATACTGGCTCGCCGTCAGGTTGGCGCGCACGGCAGCGGCCATGTCCTTGTCGATTCCGCTGATCGTTACCTTCAGGGTGTCGGCGCGCGCGAGGGGCGCGATGGCGAGCGCCATCAGCACGGCAAGTGCACACGCGCATTGCGCCCAGGATCTGCCAAGCGGGTAGGTTGGGCTGAGCACGGGCTCCATCCGTGGGAAGCCCAACGTCATCGCTCTGTCACGTTCGACAGGGATGTCGAGCCAAACCCGGAATATCTTCGCAAGGTTGCTCCCATCCGCCCTATGGGCATCTTCCCCCGCAAACGCGGGAAGGAAAACAATGGGTTCCGGCCTTCGCCGGAATGACGAACCAAACTGTTCGAGGAGCCCAAGGGCGGGCCGGACCGCGTGTCGCGCCAAAATCCCTGTGCGTGTTCGTCGCACGAGCACGTCCATCCTTGCTACGTGATTGCGGTGCGCGCTTCGATCGGCTCGGCGCTTTCGACGCGTGCCGCATGCGAGGGTTCCGGTTGCGCCTGCGTGGCCTCGACCGGATGTTCGTGCGAGTAGTGCGCGACCAGCGCGCCGACCAGCGCGGAAAGATAGGGGATCGCCTGCGCGAACAGGATCACCATCCACAACTCGCCTTCGATGTAGCGCGAGCCGAAATTGATTCCCATCCCGACGATCGCGAGGACCAGTGCGATCGACATCAGGAGTTCCTCGCGCACCGGTCCGAGCGCGCCCGCCGCGCCGCCACCGAGCCGGCGGCTCTTGGCGGTACGGATGAACGCGGTCTTCTGCTTGATCAGGCCCATCCAGATGCCGCGCGCGATCGCGTGCGACAGGCCCATGCTGGCGATCGATGCCATCAACGCGTCGCGCCAACCGCACGGCACGCGCGCGCGGTACAGCACGATGCCGAACACGGCCTTGGTGACGAAGAAACCCATCACCGGAATCAGGAACAACTGCATCGGCAGGCTGAAGATGGTCGGCGCCAGCAGCATGCCCGCCGTCCAGCCCAGCGCCATCAGCGTGAACACCATGTGCAGTGCATCGGCGAACCACGAGAACCAGCCGGTGAGGAAGTGGAAGCGCTGGCCGGCGGAGAGCGGGCCTTTGTGCACCATCCAGTTCCAGCGCCCCTTCAAGATCTGCATCGCGCCGAATGCCCAGCGGTAGCGCTGGCTCTTGTAGGCGCGGAAATCGGCGGGCGTGAGGCCCCGGCCCATCAGTTCGTCGACATAGATCGTCTCGTAGCCCGCGTGCATCAGGCGCAGGCCGAGTTCGGCGTCTTCGCAGATGGTCCATTCCGACCAGCTTCCGGTGCCCTCCAGCGCCACGCGCCGCACCATCGTCATGGTCCCGTGCTGGATGATCGCGTTGCGCTCGTTGCGGTGGTGCATGCCGATCCGGAAGAAGCCATCGAACTCCCAATTGGTCATGCGCCGGAACGCGTTGCCCATGTAGTCGCGGTGCGCCTGCGGGCACTGCACCACCGCGACATTGCGATCATTGAAATAACCCGTCAGCGCGGACAGCCAATCCCGGCGCACCACGTAATCGGCATCGACCACCGCGATGATGTCGGCGCGCGGATCGGTTTGTTTCAGGCCGTAGTTCAGCGCGCCGGCCTTGAAGCCGGGCCACGGATCAAGGTGGAAGAAGCGGAAGCGTTCGCCGAGTTTCCCGCAATGGGCTTCCAAGGGTTTCCAGACGGCTTCGTCTTTGGTGTTGTTGTCGATCACCAGCACTTCGAAGTTCGCGTACTCGAGCCCCGCCAGCGAATCGAGCGTGGCGATCACCATGTCGGGCGGCTCGTTGTAGCAGGCGAGGTGGATCGAGACGAATGGCTGTTCCTCCGGCGGGTCGGGCTTCAGCAAACCAAAATGGCGCAACCACTTCTTGCGCCACAACACCTCGACGAATTCGAAGCCGTTGATCAGCAGGATCGCGAGGATCGCGAGCTGCGCCGGGAACAGCACGATCAGCATGCCCCAGTCGACGACGTCGAGATAGAACTGGAACGGCACCGTCGCGGACCAGACGATCAGCCCCGCGGCAAGCTGGATCAGGCACAGGTACACGAAGCGGCCGACCAGTTTGAAGCGCGCGAACTTCCACGCGAACCAGACCATCGGGATCAGCGCCAACAGGCCGGCAGCCAGCGCCTTCCACGGCCACGTCGCATCCTCCAGCACCGGCCCGGTCAGCGGGAATTTCAATTGCCGGTCGGCGTTGAACACGCCCCAATACGCGCCGGTGCGGCCCTCGCCCAAGCCTTCCTTCCACGGCTGGTCGATCGCCTCCATGATGTAGTAATCGATGTGCCGCTCGCGCGCGACCTGGAACCATTCCTTCAGGAAGATCGCCTGGTTCGCGGTGGACGGTTTGGCGAATTCGAAGCGGTCGCCGTTCGACGGCCAGCCGACTTCGCCGATCACGATGTGCTTGTTCGGGAATAGTTGCTGCAGGCGCTGGTAGCGCATCAGCACGTCACCGACCGCGTCCTTGCGCGGTACGCCTTCCCAGTACGGCAGCAGGTGCACGGTGATGAAGTCCACGTGCTGCGCGAGCTCGGGGTATTTTTCCCAGACGTGCCACGGCTCGGCGGTCGACACCGGCTGGTGCACCGCGGCGCGCACGCGGTCGATATAGGCCATCAGTTTTTCCGGCTTCATGTCGGTGCGCAGCAGCACCTCGTTGCCGACCTCGACCCGCTTGATGTCCGGCCAGCGCCGCGCCTGCGCGATCAGCGCGGCGATTTCCTTTTCGTTGTTGCCGTCACGCCGATCCAGCCACGCGCCGGCCATCACGTCGAGATGGTCCTTCATCGCCAGCCGGGGGATTTCGGGATACTGCAGCACCGAATACACCCGCACGCGTCGGGTATGTTTGGCCATCAGCGCCAGATCGCCGGCGACCTCGGCATCGCTCGGAAAATTGCCCGCCAGGGGACTCTGGTAACGCTGGAAAGGGCTGTAGGCGAAACCCGCGACCTGTCCATTCCACGGCACCACCTGGGTCGGCCGGTCCGCCACCGCCCACAACGCGAAGTTCAACGCCGCCACCAGCAAGGCCAGCAGCAACGCCGAAACCACGGCGCCCGCATGCCGCGGGCGCACGTCGATGGCCAAGGGTCGGTTCAAGGTGTTCCCGCTCGAAATCGCTACCGCCAAAACTCGCTAGGGTAAGGGCGAATGCCTGAAGATTTTGCAAATCGATGCGATCATCCTTGATCGCGGCCTCGCTGGAACGGCCGCGGACACAGGGTGCTTCGGAGTCATGCAGATCAGAACGGCCATCCATGGCCTGACTTCTCACCAAAAGCCGGCTTTGGCGCGGGGCTAAAATAGGGGTATGCAAGACCTCGAATTACACCAGGGCACGGCGCCGCTGCTGGTCAGCCTGCCGCACGACGGCACCGGTCTTCCCGCGGCCCTGGCGGCTCGGATGACCGCTGCGGGCAAGCGGGTCGCGGATACCGATTGGCACGTCGGAAAACTCTACGCATTCGCGCGCGAACTGGGCGCATCGGTGATCGCGCCGCGCTGGTCGCGGTACGTTGCCGACCTCAATCGCGATCCCGAGGGGCACAAGTTGTATCCGGGGCGCGCCGAAACCGCGCTGGTGCCGATCACGACGTTCGGGGGCGAGCCGATCTACGCCGCAGGCGACGAGCCCGACGACAAGGAAATCGAACTGCGCAAGGAGACGTATTGGCAGCCATACCACGATGCGCTCTCGGGCGAACTGGCGAGGCTGCGATCGCGGCACCCGCGGGTCGTGCTGTGGGATGGGCACTCCATCAAGAGCCGGGTGCCGATGTTCTTCGAGGGGCAGTTGCCCGACTTCAACCTGGGTACGGCCAATGGCGCAAGTTGTAAGCCGGCATTGCAGGCGCGCTTGACCGACGTATTGCGCGAGCGTGCGGTGGGCAGCGACGGCCAGTACAGCCACGTCGCCAACGGGCGCTTCAAGGGTGGCTACATTACCCGCCACTATGGCCGGCCCGGCGACGGCGTCGATGCCGTGCAACTGGAACTCGCGCAGTACACCTACATGGACGAGGACAGTTTCGAATACCGGCCCGAACTTGCCGCGCCGGTGCAGGACGTGATTCGCGCGCTGTTGCGCGCCTGCATCGATTACGCCGCAGGCTGACGCATCCGCGACGCGATACGCGGCATGGCGGGGACGAAGCCGAGCACGGCCGATAACGCCAGCGCCAGCCCGCCCAGCACCACGAACACGCTCCAGAACAGTTCGCGCATGGTTGAGAGCGCCACGACGCCGGTCGCCAGATAGAACACGCCGATGGCGCAGGGCGCAAAGAGCGCGCCGTGTTCACCACGCATGGCCTTCCATGCGCCCCGCATCACCAGCAGGCCGAACACCAGCATGCACCCGCCGCAGAAGTACCAGACGAGATAGATCAATTTATCGGTGTGTACATCGATCGGCAGCGGTGCGAGACCGGCATCGAGCGCCTTGCGGCCCATGAAGCTGTGGCCGAACGCCCCGAAGCCGATCAGCAATCCGTTGAGGCCAAGCAACATCGAAGCGATTTTGCGAAGCATGGCGGCTCTCCGTTTCGAAGGGTGGCAGTGAAACCCGTGTCGGACGACGGCGCTCAGGCGGTCTTCGCCGATCTGGCGTAGGCGGCCAGCAGCCTGGACCAGCCTTTCTCGACGTTGTCGCGGATGTGGCGGCCCGCTTCGCCGTGGCGATCGAAGTGGCGGTGCTCGAATTCCACGCGCGTGCGGGCGGGCGCTTCTTCGATGAAACGCACTTCGTATTCGCTGGCGTGGGCGGGATCGCGATCGAATTGCCAGTCGCCGCCGATCTGCCACGCGACCACCAGCCGCGACGGCGGATCCCAGACGAGCACACGGCCCCAGTCGCACTCCGCACCGTGGATGCCGCGCTCGAACACGCGCCCCCCTTTGCACGGTTCCATCACCACTTCCTTCAGCGGTTCCGTGCCGATGGAGTGGTCGCGGAACCACCAGGTGTCGATGCCCCGCGTGAACACCTCGAAGGCATGTTCACGCGGCGCTTCGACGGTGATCGTGTGACGTACGGAAGGAATGTCGGCCACAACGTTCATCGGGATTTCTCCTTCGCGGATCGTTCCGCGGCTTGCTTGAACGACTGCAGGGATTCCTGCCAGAACCGGTCGAAGTAATCGCGCAGCCCGGCCACGCCATCGGCATCGATCCGGTAGATCTGGCGGTTGGCGGCGCGTTGGCAGGTGACCAGCCCGACATC
>Ga0070682_100001895_pt1 | contig 11680 bp, 11 predicted proteins | sample KBSC63LmetaG_FD_64668 | JGI IMG/M metagenome (GOLD analysis project Ga0070682, IMG submission 64668) | Corn rhizosphere microbial communities from Kellogg Biological Station, Michigan, USA - KBS C6-3L metaG | ecosystem: Host-associated > Plants > Roots > Rhizosphere | place: USA: Michigan... | reverse complement strand
TGCTCCTTCCCGTCCGCATTCGTGTCGTGCTCGAACTTGAAAAGAACCACGAAAGGGTAACCGGGGGGATTCTCATAGTAGTCGGCAAGGGAGTTCAGGACATCGAGCTCAAAGCGCCCCTGGGAAGCAAATTGTGCTGCGGATCCGAGGTAGCTTGCGGGACTCGACCAGGTCAAGTCAGCTGGCCCGACGAGAGGGCTGTACGCCCACAGCTCACCGAGCCGTGAAAAGGGATTCTGCGCGGAGGTCGTGAACGGGCCTTGGACGGTAGCCGACCTCCATTCGACGATTCCGTCGGGAAGGCCCACGTCTACCAGGAAGTTTACGGCAAACGCCAAGGTAACATCTTGATCGTTGTCGCCGGCCCACACGGGGTTGTTGATGCCGCGGCTATCGCATTTTGATATCGAAGTGTCGTCCTGCCCGTCGTTCGGGTGTGACAACTCCCACGCACGGCGGTAACCGACGTCCTGCGTGACATCCCGTAACGTGTAGAACGACAACCTCAAGTCCTCCCCGAGCGCGGTCCCCGTGGCATCCGTCGCAGTGCCACCAATGACCACCCGGTACTCTTTCGGAGGCTCATCGACGCTCGTAACGCTCGCATACTCGAGCGGGTCCAAGTGCGTGATGATGAGCCGAGTGTCGTTGTCCGCCCACATCAGCTGCACCTTCGCCCCCAAGGGGAGCTCGTCCGACACATAGGCTTGCTCGACGCTCGCGGTGTTCATCGGTTCGCTGAACGTGATGCTGATCTCCGCATCGTCGCGAATCCCATGCTCCTTGTATCCTGGCGTAGTGCTCACAATCGTCGGCGGGGCGTCCACGGGTGGCGCCGAATCGCCGCCCGCGTCGCCGGTAGCTCCACCTTGGTTCGCGCCGGACTCACCTAACGCGCCGCCGGTGCCGCCACCCGAGGTCTTGCCGGACGATCCATTGGGCGAATTCACGCCGCCCTCACCCGCGTCCGCGCTCGTGCTCGAGCCACTCCTGCCGCCTTGCCCGCCCTTCGAGCCCGACGACCCGCCGCCGCTTGGCGACCCGCCACCCTTGCCGCTCGGTGAACCGCCCACGCCTCCGCCCGTAGTGTCACTCCCGCCGTCGTCGGCGCCAGCTGTGCCGGAAGTCCCGCCCCCGCCCGCCGTGCCGCCCTTGGACGGACACGTTCGGCTTGCCTCGCACCCCTCGAAATTCTCCCCGCACCCGACCACCATTGTGGCACCGATCGCAATAAGTCCAGTCCCCGCTAGCAAGCACGCCAATCCATTCAAGCGCCGCATGATTCCGCCCTTTCGGTAGGCCCAGAAACCTCGATCCTGGGCGCGACGCAATCTCGATCGGCGGTCACCCGGCGCAGTTGCGTAACGACACGACTTTTTTCTCTACGCACCCGCCCGATCGGACCAAGGGGTCCCCTGGCGGGCGGCGACTCACCGCCTCGCGCTCGCTGGCCCGGCGTGCTCCCTCGCCGCCCCGCCGCCGCCACGGTCCGCCCCCACGCCGCCCCTCCTTCGCTCCACGCCGTGCCCTACTTCACGACGATATTCGGCACCGGCGGATCCCCCATCCCGCTCCCGATCGCAAAGCTCGGATGCGGCGGCTGATTGTACGCCACGTTCTGCCAAGAAATCGCAACCCGGTACTGCGGGTCGTGCATCAGCGTGTAGATGCGCCGTTTCGTCACGTCCGTCGTCGTGTAAAGCCGCAACGCCGAGCTGTCCGTCTCGCGCCAGATGACCTCTTCGCGCCAGTCGCCGGTCAGATCCGCAGTCAGGGTCGGGGTCGATTTGGTGCCGTTGTTCGACGCGCACTGGGAGCAACTGGCGAGGGTGCCGCCGCCGTACTTCGTGACTGCGGTGCCGTCTTCGAGCTCGCGAGATTCGTCGGCGTCCCACCACACGAGGAAGTTGATGCCCTTCGGGGGGTCGCCGACCTTCATGCCCGTGGTCGCGGAGTAGAGATCTTTGTTGGCGCCGGCGGCCCACATCTCCGCGCCGGGGCTGCTCGCGAGGATGTCGTCCGCGACGCCACGCCCCGTGTCCTGGTCCGCGACCACGGGGCCGTCGATGATCGCCGCACACGTGTTCGGATCCGTGACGTGGTAGCTCGGGTGGGCGCCGTCTTCGTTGACCATGAAGACTTCGAGGCCGGCGTGGGTGGGGATGAAGTCGCTCACGTGGAGGGCGTCGCCGTGGTCGTAGCCGGTCGAGCATTTGCCCTTGCCGTCGTTGTCGATGACCATCGCGCCGTAGACGATCTCTTGGCCGAGGTCGGTGTCGACGTTGGCGACGGACAGGGAATGCGCGCCTTGGCCGGTGTAGGCGTGGTTGTTCGCGTCTTTCGGGGTTTGGTTGCTGTCGAACTTCCAGATTTGTTGGAGCTTGCCGGCGCGGTAGTTCCACGCCGTGAGGGTCGTGCGCGTGTAGTAGCCGCGCGCCATGACGAAGCTCGGCTCGCCCGTGTCGTCGAGGTACGCGGCCGTCGCAAGGAAACGATCGACGCGGTTGCCGTAGTCGTCACCCCAGCTCGAGACCGTGCCGCGCGCTTGATCGAAGTCGACCGTCGCGAGCTCCTTGCCGGTGGCGCCGGCGAAGACCGTCAGGTACTCGGGACCGGTGAGGATGTAGCCGTTCGTAGCGCGGTACGCTTTGCTGTCGTCGTCGTTCGCTGCCGGGCCGGTGCTCAAGAATGCGCTGGTTCCATCCTTGGTGCCGGGGGCGGTCTTCACGGCGAGCTCGGCCTTTCCGTCGCCGTCGAAGTCGTAGACGATGAATTGCGTGTAGTGCGCGCCGGCGCGGATGTTGGGGCCGAGGTCGATGCGCCAGAGCTGCGTGCCGTCGAGCTTGTACGCGTCGAGGTACACGTTGCCCGTGCAACCGGACTGCGAGTTGTCGTGGGCGTTCGAAGGATCCCACTTGAGGATGATCTCGTACTGGCCGTCGCCGTCGACGTCGCCGACGCTCGCGTCGTTGGCGCTGTAGGTGTACGCCTCGCTCGCCGTCTCGCAGCTCGCGGGCGTGGTGCCGCCGGCGGGCACTTTGAGCGGGATTTTGAGGTAGTTCTGCGCCCAGACGCTGGCCGCTTCGGAATCGGCGCCCTCCGTTCCGCCGAGCACGGCGCGCACGGTGTACTTCGCGCCCGACGTACCGCTCGCGTCGAGGTAGTTCGTGCTGTCGGTGACGGTCGCGACCTTCGTGCCGTCGCGGTAGACGGCGTACGCGACGTTCGCAGGCGTGTCCTTGTCGTACTCGAAGCCGAACATGCGCCAGCCGACGTAGACGCCGCCCGTCACCTGGACGGCGACGACGCCGCGCACCAGATGCTCCATGTGATAGAAGCCGTCGCCGCCCGTGGGGGGCGCGCCACCCGAAGTGCTGCCACCCGGTCCGGTGCCGGCGCCGCCCGCGCCGCGCCCCGCGTTTCCGCCGCCGCCGAGCGCCGAGCTTCCCGCGCTGGCGCCCGCAGCGCCGCCGCCGCCGGAGCTCGTTGCCGCCGTCGCGCCGCCGCTCATCGTGCCCGCAGCGCCCGACTGACCGCCCGGGCTGCCTCCGCTGCCGCCCGTCGTGCCCGCGGTACCGGTTCCAGCGCCGGCAGACCCGCCGCGCGCTCCGCCGCCGTTGCCCCCCGTGCCGGTGCCGCCGCCGTGCGTGGCACCGTTGCCCGAGCTGCCGCCGCCCGTCCCGCCGTGGCTCGCGTCGTCGTCGCCCTTCGAGCCACAGCTCGCGGCGGTGAGCACCGTGCCGAGGAGCAGCGCCCTGCCCGCAAACGAGCGGTTCGAAAGGGACGAGCTCGAAATCCAGCGTGACACCAAAGGGGCTCCGTTCCCTAGTGTTGCCTCGGCGCGCGGTTTTCGGTCGGAAATGTCCGATCGGGCGGTGCGAACGCGGGGCGGTCCGCTGTAATTTTCCTGCAATCCTAACGCAGGACGGTCAGCGTGGTCGCGGCGAAGCCCTTGGGGGCGAGCGCCACCGCGCGGCTCAGTTGCTTGCCGTTGGCGCTAATCGTGAGCTGATGCGTCCCAGGCGATAGGCGAAGTCGCCCGATGGCCACGCGCGCGGGGAGCGTCTCCCAGCTCCGCGTGTCCGGCGTGTCGACGGCCGTCAACGTCGCCTGCGTGCCGAGCGACACGAGCGCCCCGACGAGATCGTTGTTCGAAGCCTTCCCCGCGGCGTAGCCCGCCGCCGTGCCCGCGACGATGCGCGTCACCATGCGCGTGATCGCCGACGCGATGACGGCGCCCTTCGCATCCTCCCACGCGCGCTGGGCTTCGAGATCCACCGCCAAAACACCGTCGAGCGCCTGCGGCGAGCGATCGACGGAGAGCTGCGGATCGATCCAGCCGACGCGAGCCTTACCGAGCTCGGGGTAATTGATCCAGGTGACGAGCCCCTGCGCCGCGAGGCGGTTCGCCTGCGTGTAGTTGGCCGGGCTCATGAACATGCTCGCGTAGGTGAGGGCGAGGCCGATCGGGATGCGCTTGGCGATCTTCGGCTGCACGCGGCCGTAGCCGACGATCACGAGCAGATCCGCGCTGTCGTCGTCGCTCGCGGGGGCCGGTGCGGCTTGCGCGTCAGCGGCGCGGGGCGGTGACGACCCCGCGTGTCCGCCGACGGCAGGTGCGCCCGCGAGGACTGCTTCGATGCGTGGCGTGCGGTACGAGCTCTGCGTCGCGAGGCGGCGGATCGGCGCTTCGAGCGAGCGGAATTTACCGTACTGGAGGGCCTCGTCGTAGTAGCGGAGCGCCTCGTCCGCTTTGCCGCTCTTCTCGAACGTGAACCCGGCGAGGTAGCTGCCGAGGCTCAGGAGGTTCTTCCCTTTGCCCTCGCTGCGCTCGAGGAACTGCTGCATCACGGCCAAGCGCCGCGCCTCGATGCGCGCGCCGTTGAGGTCGCCGCGCGTGAGGTAGTTCACCATGTTCATGGTGTTGATCATGAGCTTCTCGTAAGCCGGGGCTTTGTAGCGGCCCGAGCTGTCCGAGAAGAGGTAGCGACCGATCTCGTCCATCGCGTTGCGCGAGAGATCGAGCACCTCGATCTGCTTGTCCGACGTCTCGAGGTCGCGGCTCGAGAGGCCGTAGTCTTGCAACGCCTGCAGCACCATCGCGCGATCGAGCAAGAGGAGCGCGTTGTCCCCACCCGTTTTCTCGGGCAGGTCCTTCGCGGTCTTCACGTCCAGGTCCTCGTTGATGAGGGCGAGGGCCTGCTTCTCGTTGCCGGCGTCGAGCGCCGTCCGGACCGGTTTGGTCTTGTCGGAATGGCTCGCACAGGCCGAGAGCCCGAGGGCAAGCAGTGCGGCCGCGAGGCCTTTGGTCATCACGTGGGCGAGCTCCAGAAGCTAAAAGCTTCTAGATGATGGCCTTGGTCACGCCCGCTTTGTTCTGAAACAGGATCTCGCCCGTCTGCACGTCGAGCACCTGAATGAACATGAAGTATTGGACGCGCCGCTCGCCGCTCTGCCGCTCGTCCGTGCTGTAGACCTTGCCGGTGACGATGTACTTCGCGCCGACCTGCTTGCCCCACGTCGCGACCTGGCTCGGGTCGAAGGCGCCCGAGTACTGACGGCGGATCTCCTCGACGAGCTTCGGTTGCTGCTCCATCGCGATCACGCGCACGTGACCCGCGTTGACGAGCGCCGTCTCGATGTCGCTGATGAGCGCGTCGAGCGCGCCGTCGACGTGCTCGGTCGTCTCGTTGCGCAGCGGAATCACCGCGAGAGCCGGCCGATCCTCCTGGGTCCAGCGCTGCACGACGGGCGCGGCCTTCAGCGCGTTCAGGTTCTCCTTGAGGAGCTTCTCGAGATCGCGCTTGTCGAGCCCGGTGCTCATCGCCTGCGTGTCGAGCCCTTCCACGTCCGAGCCGCGCACGGCCTTCGGCCCGCACCCGAGAGCGAGGCTCGAGCCCACCAACAAGAATCCGAGAACGCGCCACGTCTTCATGACAAGATTCCTAGTTCCGCCTCCTGCCGTACGCTACCCCGCCCGCGAACCTTCCTCCGAAAAGCGGGGTTCGCCTGCGGTGAAAGGAGCTTGCCGGCGGCCGGGAAGCCGCCAGCTCGACGCTGCCGACGCGGGCCCTAGTTCTGACCGGAGCTCTCGCTCGCGATGCTCGGGCGGCGCACGGGGATGATCTGAACGCGCCGATCTTCGCCCTCGCCGTCGCTCTTCGTGATGACGCCCTCGAATTTCGCGAGCGCCATGTGGACGACGCGGCGGTCGCGCGGGTTCATCGGCTCGAACGTGATGATCTTGCCCTCGTGGACAGCCTGGCGGCCGAGGCGCTTGGCCATGCTCGCGAGCGAGTCGTCGCGGCGGCTGCGGTAGCCTTCCGCGTCGACCAGCACGTGGCGCTTGTCGAGCGTCGGCCGATTGACCACGCGATGGGTCAAGAACTGCAGGGCCTGGAGCACCTGGCCCTTCTTGCCGATGGCGATCCCCGCGTCGGGTCCCACGATCTCGATGTTGATCTCGTCCGGCGAGTCGCCCTCGCGCGGCTTGCGCAGGTGAACCGTGCACTCGAGGTCCATCTCGCGAATCACGGTCGTCACGAACTCGAGGGCCTGCTTGGTCCGCTCGTCCGTGGGGACCATGTCTTCGCGCGGCGCGGCCTGCTGGGTGTCCGCCTGCTCGTCGATCGTGTCTTCCTCGTCGTCCCAAGCTTCGTCTTTGGTCGTCTCTTGGTCGTTGTCCATCTGATTTCCGGGTATGAGCGCCGACTTTCGGCGTTGATCTGAGGGGCGTCCCGCGCTCGGGGTCCGAGGGGCACGGCCCGGTCGGGAAGGGTATTTGCGTCCGAGGCTCGGTGCAAGGGCTGCGCCCTGGTCTGGCGGGCCCGATGGCCCTAGCCCTTCCGCTCCTCCGGGCCTTTCCACTGCGTCTTTCCCTTGGCGACGGCCCGCTTGGCGTGCCGCTCGACGAGCTGCTGCTGGACGATACCGAGCACGCCGTTCGTGAACATGTAGACGCCGAGGCCCGACGGCAAAAACAGCATCATCACGATGAAGATGCCCGGCATCAGGTAGAGCATCATCTTCTGCTGGGCCGGATCGCCTTGCATCGGCATCATCTTCTGCTGGATGAAGTTCGTGCCGCCGATCACGAACGGCAGGATGAAGAGCGGGTCCGGGCCGGAGAGATCGGGGAACCACAAGAACGGGATGTTGTAGAGCTCCACCGCTGTCTGCAGCGTCGTGTAGAGCGCGAACCACACCGGCATCGACGCCATCTGCGGCAAGCAGCCCTTGAGCGGGTTCACGTTGTGCTTCCGCCAGAGCTCCATCTGCGCGAGGCCCTTGCCCTGGGCGTCGTCCTTGAACTTCTCGTTCAAGGCGTCCATCTCGGGCTTGAGCTCGCGCATGCGGATCATCTGCTTCACGCCCGGCAGCGTGAGCGGGAAGAGCAGCGTGCGCGCCGTGACCGTCAGCACGATGATGGCGAGGCCCCAGTTCGGGACCACGCTGTGCACCTTGAGCAAGAACGCGACCAGGATCTTCGCGATCGCGGAGAAGAAGCCGAGGTCGATGAGCTCGATCAGCTTGTGCCCGCCGCCGGCCGCCCCTTCGAGGATGCTGCGCTTCTTCGGGCCGATGTACGAGAGCAGGCGAACCTCGTCGCTCTGCCCGGGCGCGACCTCGTGCGCGGGGTAGGCGAGGCGTGCGCGGTACATCGCGCCGCCGTTCGGGTCGTCGCTGCGGCCCTTCGCGCGCCGGGGATCCCAGCGTTCCTCGATCTGGAGCTGGCAGCTCGGCGCGGTCGGCGCCACGAGCGGGACCAGCGAGTGCGAGAAGTACGCGTTCGACACCGCGCCGAACGCCGGCGCGCCTTTGGCCTGGAACCAATCGCCGCTCGCGAGCGGCGTGCGCGGAAAATCCTTGAATTTGCTCGCCGCAAAGTCCTCGATCCGCATGCGCGTCGCGCTGCTGTCGTCGGCGGGGACGCATTCGACGTGCGTGACGAGCGGGCTCTGTCCGAAGAAGCCCGCTTTCTGCTCGTGATCGGTGCGCCAGGCGTCCGTGTACGCGGTGAGCGCGTGCCGGAGCGGGCGGTCGGTGAGGTTCTTGACCGTCGCGACGACCTCGAGCTCGTAAGGACGGCCGGTCGTGCGAACGGTCTCGCGTAGCTCGACGCGACCGTCCGCGTAGGCGAAGTCACAGCTCGTCTTCGTCGAGCCGACGATGCGGAAGTCGACGAGGTTGTTCGCGACGAGCCAGTCTTCGTCCTTCAGCCCGAGCGCGGGATTTTGCCAGTCGAGCCGGAGCTGGCGGCGCGACTCGACGTCGGGGGTCGTCGACAGGTCGATCGGCTGGCCGTGCTTGCGGTACTTCGCGGTGATGAGCTCGAAGTGCGTCAGCGTGGCACTGCGGCTCGAGAGCTGCGCGTGAAACTCCGGGGTCCAGAGGTCGCACGTCTGCTCCGGCGGGCGGCCCTGCGCTTCGGTGACGCGCAGGTGCTCGACGGGCAGCGGTTGGAGCTCGCTCGAGCCGTGCGTCAAACGCGGCAGCACGAAAAACGCGAAGACGAGCCCCAGCGCGATGAAGAGAAAACGTCCGAGATTGCCGCGGTCCATGAGTGCTCGTAGGGTCCGGCCGGGCGGGCCGCCCGCCGTTTAGCACGGTCCGTCGACGCCGGGGGGCGGGTCGTAACCGCCAGGGTGGAACGGGTGGCATTTCGCGATGCGCTTGACCGAAAGCCAGCTGCCGCGGGCGGCCCCGTGGAGGCGCAGGCATTCCGCCGCGTAGCGCGAGCACGAAGGGTGAAACCGGCAGACAGGGCCGAGGAGCCGCGACAGCGTGAGCTGGTAGATGCGGATCAGAAAGATCAGAAACTGTGCGACCACGGCTTCACGGCGAAGCCTTCGCCCCGGCAGCCTTTGGCGCAAGCAGGTCGGCCACCTTGCGGCGAATCGCGTTCGCGGCGCCGCGCCATTCGGCGACGACGGCCGCGAGCTTGAGCTCGCCGAGCGGTCGTCGCGCCACGACGACCACGTCGATCGGCGCGGGAAAGAGCTCTTCTGTCACGCGAAACGCCGCGCGCACGAGCCGTTTGGCGCGATTGCGCACGACGGCGTTCCCGATGCGGCGCGAAGCCGTGATCCCGAGGCGCGCCGCAGCGAAAGGCTCCGTCTGCGCGCTCAGAATCAGCACGAAATGCTCCGTGTTGACGCGCGCGCCGGAGCGTTGAATGCGCTCGAACTCGGCGCGCTTGCGCACGTGCGTCGCGTGACGCACGACCGGACTCTACTTCTCGTAGGTCGTGACGGTGAGGCGCAGGCGACCCTTGCGCCGGCGGTTGGCAATGACCTTGCGACCGCCTTTGGTGCTGATGCGCTTGCGGTAGCCGTGCGTGCGGATACGGCGGATGTTGTGGGGCTGGTAAGTGCGCTTCATGTCAGAACCCGGCGGTGAGGGGCGGGGAGTCAGCCACGCCGCCCTCGCTTCGTCAAGTCCTGCGGCTTGGTTTTGCGCGCCCGACCCACCAAGGTCTCGAGCAGCTCGAGATCGAGCAGCGCCTCTTCCGGCGGCACTCGCGGCGGCACGCCGTTTCGAACGACGTCGACGAAGTGCGATAACTCGTCGTAAAAGCTACTATTTTTTGGTTCGAACCGCGTCTCGCGCCCTTTCGGCTGCCGCGGTCCTCCGGGCGTCCGCACCGTGAGGTGGTCCCAAGAGAGCTCGGCGGTCGCCCGGCTTCCGTAAACGCGGAGCAGGGGACCCTGGTACGGAACCGAGAAGCAGCTCGTCCAGGTGCCGAGCGCACCGGAGCCGAAGCGGAGCGTCGCGACCACCGTGTCGAGCGGGGGCAGGCGTGGATCGAAGGCGGCCGTGAGCGGCGCGTGCACGGTGGGCATCCCGAAGCAGCGCCGAATGACGTTCGCCACGTGCACGCCGCCGTCGACCACGAACCCGCCGACGAACTTCGGCGACGTGCGCCAGCTCGTGTGAAAGTACGGATTCTGCTCGTTCATCGCCGTCATCTGCACGGCCTCGACCAAGCGCACCGCGCCGAGCTTGCCCGTCGTGACGAGCGTGCGAAGCCGCTCGGCGTGCTCCATGAACGCGAAGTTTTCGCCCACGAGCCACGGCGCATCGAACCGTCTCGCCTTCGCGATGAGCTTCCGCGCCTCCGCGACCGACGGCCCGACGGGCTTCTCGCTCAGCACCGCTTTCCCCGCGCGCAGCGCCGCGAGCACGTATTCGGGCTGGGTCTCGATCGGCAGGCTGATGAGCACCGCCTCGACTTCCGGCAGCGCGAAAAGCGCCTCGGCATCGTCCACGACCCGCGGAATGCGCGCGAGCCGCGCGTAGCGCTCCGCCTTCTTGCGGGTTCGGTTCGCGCACGCCACGAGCTCGATGCGCCCGCGCAGGGCCTCGAACGCGGGCAGGTAGAGGCGCTCCGCGGCGATGCCGGTTCCGAGCAGACCGAGGCGCAGCTTCTTCATGGCGCGCCGAAGCTCAGTGCTTCGCGGCGCAGACCGAGCGGCAGGTGTCGGGGATTTCGCCGCAAGAGTGGTCGTCCGTGCAGCTGGCACACTGCTCTTGCTGGGCGTCGCCGAGCTCGTTCTCCACCTGGCTCTCGCAGACGTCCTTCGAGAAGCCGGGGGGGTTGTCGCTTGACGCTGCCTCGTCGTGCAGGAGGTTGCACTGGAAGAGCTTGTCGCAGATCTTCCCTGCATCGCTCTGGCAGGCCCCACAAAAGGCCCCGCCGAGCGCCGCCCAGACCACCAAAACCCTGGTACTCACGCCGGTTTCCCGAGCTTAGCACAGCCCGGCCTTGCCCGTCCCCGGGGGCGCATGCTACTCCCCCGCTCCCCATGCGCGAGAATATCCGCCTCCTTTCGTCGGCCGGCACCGGGTACACGTACTACGGCACGAAGAACAAGCGCACGCAGACGAACAAGCTCGAGATCAAGAAATACGATCCCGTCGTTCGCAAGCACGTCGCGTTCAAGGAGGCGAAGATGCCTCCGCACTCGAAGTAGTCCGCAGAGCGGCAGCTAGCGAGTCGGTCTTTTTGGGGGCCGCCGTGCGTAGTCGCGCGGCATAGGCTGAAAAGCATTTTCGGGGCGGCTCAGCGGAACCTACACGTGTCGGGCGCGACGCAGCAGTAGGCGGTCGCGCAGGTGTTGTCCGCGAGGCAGTCGAGACTCTGGCAGTCCTGGTTCCCGAAGCAGGTTTCGCCGCCGGCGCGCGGCTTGCCGCACTTGGTCCATCGTGCAAACACCGAATCGGGGTTCGGGTCGGCAGGATCGACGGGCGCATCGGGCTCGGGTTGGAGACAAACGAGCCCCGGGTCGCAACCGACGACGGACTGCGTGAGAATCCTCGAACGGGGGATCACCTTGCACGGTGACCCTTCCGTACCGTCGCCCATGCTGGCGCACACGCCGTCGATCGTGCAGTAGAGGTGTGCCGCCAAATCGCAAACTGTCGTTGCGCTGCAAGGGTCGCCGACCTCGGTAGCGAGACGGAACGGCTGGCAGATACCATCGAGGCAGTGCCCCTCGCCGCCGGCACAAGGGGGGAAATCGCCTCCATCCGGTCCGCACTCTTCGCCGAGCGGCGTGAAAGCGCGGCACGTTCCCGGATTCATGGGCCACCCAGCGAGCGCCGTTTCGCCGTGCTGACAATAGAGGCCTGGTTGGCATGGACGTACCTCGGTTCCGGAGTTCCCGACGGAGCAAGGCTC